>Ga0153999_1000009_pt1 | contig 332788 bp, 300 predicted proteins | sample TSNC083MetaG_FD_104675 | JGI IMG/M metagenome (GOLD analysis project Ga0153999, IMG submission 104675) | Attine ant fungus gardens microbial communities from North Carolina, USA - TSNC083 MetaG | ecosystem: Host-associated > Fungi > Mycelium > Unclassified | place: USA: North Carolina, Lumber...
CCCAGGATTACCGCGCCCAGTACCAGTTTAGTACGATTCATTATAACACCCTCTAGATTGAGTTAATCTCCATGTAGCGTTACAAGTATTACACAAACTTTTTTCGAAAGAGAATAATTTTTTAGTGTTGGGGTGCTTTATTTTGATCGTTCGCTCAAACTTGCATCTGGTTTTACAGATTAGTTAAAAAATCGAGGGAAAACAGCCGGCTTCCATGGGACTTCTCCGATTTATTATTAGCTAAATAATGAGCGGATCGCGGTTGCGTTTTGAGAAAAATAGTTTACTGCCGATAAAAAAAACGCCGCAAAGCGGCGTTTTGATCAAGGCAATTATGTCACGTTTTATATTACAGCACGTGTACCGAGGCGGTGTTGGTGGTGCCGCTCGGCACCAGCGCGCCGGAAACCATCACCACGACGTCGCCTTTCTGCGCCAGGCCGCTGGCCAGCGCGGCCTCTTTACCGATGCGGTAGAAGTCGTCGGTAGAGGCGATTTCTTTGACCATCTGCGGGATAACGCCCTTGCTCAGCACCAGCTGATGCGCGGTGGTCTGGTTGGTGGTCAGCGCCAGGATCACGGCGTTCGGGAAGTACTTGCGCACGGATTTCGCCGATTTGCCGCCGCTGGTAGCGACGACGATCAGCGGCGCGTCCAGTTTCTCTGCGGTTTCAACCGCACCGCGGCACACCGCTTCGGTGATGCGCAGCTTGCGACGATCGTTCAGGGTGTCGATGCGGCTTGGCATCACGCGATCGGTACGCTCGCAGATGGTCGCCATGATGTTGACCGCTTCCAGCGGGTATTTGCCTTTGGCGCTCTCGCCGGACAGCATGACGGCATCGGTACCGTCCAGGATGGCGTTGGCGACGTCGCCGGCTTCTGCGCGGGTAGGGCGCGGGTTCTTGATCATGGAATCGAGCATCTGGGTGGCGGTGATCACCACTTTACGCGCGCGGTTGCATTTCTCGATCATCATCTTCTGGGCGAAGATCACTTCTTCGACCGGGATCTCGACGCCCAGGTCGCCACGGGCAACCATGATGCCGTCGGAGGCTTCGAGGATCTCGTCGAAGTTGTTCAGGCCTTCCTGGTTTTCGATCTTGGAGATGATTTGGATCTGCTCGCCGCCATGGGCTTTCAGGTGTTCGCGGATCTCCAGCACGTCGGAGCGTTTACGGATGAAGGACGCCGCCACAAAGTCGACGCCTTGTTCGCAGCCGAAGATCAGGTCGCGTTTGTCTTTCTCGGCCAGCGCAGGCAGCTGGATGGAAACGCCCGGCAGGTTGACGCCCTTGTTCTCGCCCAGGTCGCCGTTGTTCAGCACCTTACAAATGACTTCGTTTTCGGTCACGTTGGTGACTTCCATGCCGATCAGGCCGTCGTCAACCAGTACGGTGTTGCCGATCTTCAGGTCGGCGGCGAAGCCGGCGTAGGTGACCGCCACGCGATCGCTGTTGCCGATCACGCTCTGGTCGGTGGTGAAAGTGAAGGTTTGGCCGGCGACCAGCGAGGCGTCTTTACCGCCTTCCAGTTTCATGGTGCGAATTTCCGGGCCTTTGGTATCCAGCAGGATGCCGGCGTTGATACCGGTTTTCGCCATCACGGCGCGCATGTTCTTGATGCGGTTGCCGTGCTCTTCATAATCGCCGTGAGAGAAGTTGAGACGCATCACGTTCATGCCCGCATTGAGCAGGTTGGTCAGCATTTCTTCCGATTCGGTTTTTGGACCGATGGTACAAACAATTTTGGTCTTTTTCATGGCGGAGTTTTCTACAAGTTGTGATGGATAAAAAAATGAATTTGACCGGCGTGGTTTACGCCGGTAGGGAATTTGGGCCGTGCCTGGTGGTGAAAAACATAGTTAAGGATAGGTGACGACAGTTGAAGCGGGGCGGAAAAATTCAGCCCGTGCGGGGGCGCGGGGATGCTGCGCAACGGGGTAAGATCACATCGTGTTGTTATAGCGTTTTCGCAGATCAAGGGCTGAAACCATTCAACTGATAGACGTTGCGCATTATAAAGGCTAAGCGGTGGGAAACAAAATAAAAAACCGCTGCGGTGCGGTGGATATATCAAAACGGGAGCAAATGTGGCGCAAATGCAACGCGTTGCGGGCCACTTGTTGCGCAAATAACCATGCTGTAAATGCAGGTTTAATGCGTTTGGGGAATTTCCAGCAGCACGCCGGCACTCAGGCAGAAACAGCCGCTGGCGACGTTCGCCGGCAGGATCAGGCTTTCGCCGGCCCGCATTACCTGCGTGTCGCCGCCGAGGGTAAACTCGAATTCACCGGATACTACCCGAGTTTGCCGCGCGTGCGGGGGCTTTTGCAGCTGGCCGAAGGCGCCGGCCTCGAAACGCACTTCCGCCGCCGGCGAACCGTCGCTCATCACGCCTTCACGGCGGGCGAGGCCATTGTCGAGCGGTAAAAAGGCGGTTTTGGCGGTAAAGGTGGTCATGTGGCGTTCCTGGTGGCTGATGGCGGTAGCACGGCGCGATCGACATAACAATCGGGCGGTCGGGCAGAGATGAAATAACGGGAAGTATAACGCGATAGGGGAAGAGATGAATCAGCAATATGGTGCGTCCGAGTGGACTCGAACCACCGACCCCCACCATGTCAAGGTGGTGCTCTAACCAACTGAGCTACGGACGCACTGCACTGCTTCTGAAATTTGGTGCGTCCGAGTGGACTCGAACCACCGACCCCCACCATGTCAAGGTGGTGCTCTAACCAACTGAGCTACGGACGCACTGTGCTGCTTCAGGAATTTGGTGCGTCCGAGTGGACTCGAACCACCGACCCCCACCATGTCAAGGTGGTGCTCTAACCAACTGAGCTACGGACGCATCTTTTCCTGTCTGTCATGGCTGACAGCGGGGACGAATATTAACGAGCTACCTGCGCGCTGGCAAGGGGAAAAGCGCAATTTTATTCGGTATTTCACGCGATTGCTGAGGTTGTGCGCAGTCCGGCGTTTTTTTCCGCAAACCGCAGCCCGGCCGGGGATGAAACCGGCCGGGAGCGGATTCAGCGTGTCGATCGCTGCAGGATGACGGCGGTCGGTTGTTTCTGCAGCCAGCGCATGCGCAGCGCCATCATGATGGCGGCGAAGGTCAGGCCGATGATAAAGCCGATCCAGAAACCGCTTGGCCCCATCGCCGGCACCACCACGTCGGTTAACGCCAGCAGATAGCCGCTCGGCAGGCCCAACACCCAATAAGCGATGAAGGTGATGAAGAAGATCGCGCGGGTGTCTTTATAGCCACGCAGCACGCCGCTGCCGATCACCTGGATCGAGTCCGAGATTTGATACAGCGCCGCCAACAGCATCAGCTGTGAAGCCATTGCCACCACCGCCGGGCTGTCGTTGTACAACAGGGCGATCGGTTCGCGCAAGGTGGCGGTAAACAGCGCGGTGCAGACGGCCATGGTGATGCCGACGCCGATGGCAGAGTAGGCGGCGACGCGAGCGCCTTCGACCGAGCCTTCCCCCAGGCGATAACCGACGCGGATGGTGGCGCCGACGCCCAGCGACAGCGGCAGCACGAACATCAGCGCGCTGAAGTTAAGCGCGATCTGGTGGCCGGCAACCGCAACGATCCCGAGCGGCGAAACCAGCAGTGCCACCACGGCGAACAGCGTGACTTCGAAGAACAGCGCCAGCGCCACCGGCATGCCGATGCCGATCAGGCGCTTCAGCGCCGCCCAGTCCGGGCCGCCGAGATCGCCGGCCTGGCGTTTGATGTCGCGCTGCGACGGCGCGCGCTTCACGTACCAGCGCATCATCAGGAACATGATCCAGTAGACGCTGCCGGTGGCGACGCCGCAGCCGACGCCGCCGAGTTCCGGCATGCCGAACTTGCCGTAGATGAAGATGTAGTTGATCGGGATATTCACCAGCAGGCCGAGGAAGCCGATCACCATGCCGGGCTTGGTTTTGGACAACCCCTCGCACTGGTTGCGCATCACCTGGAAGAACAGGTAGCCCGGCGCCCCCCACATGATGGCGTGCAGATAGCCAACGGCTTTATCCGCCAGCTGCGGATCGATGTTGTGCATCATGTCGATGACGAACTTGCAGTTATACAGTACGACAATCAACAGCGCGGAGACGCCGGAGGCCAGCCAGAAGCCCTGGCGCACCTGATGGCCGATACGATCGCGGCGGCCGGCGCCGTTGAGCTGGGCGATAACCGGGGTCAGCGCCAGCAGCAGGCCGTGGCCGAACAGGATGGCCGGCAGCCAGATTGAAGTGCCGACCGCAACCGCCGCCATGTCGGTGGCGCTGTAGGCGCCGGCCATGATGGTATCCACCACGCCCATGGCAGTTTGCGATATTTGCGCGATGATGACCGGGATAGCGAGAGCCAATAAACTACGCGCTTCAATTAAGTACTTCTGCACGCATACACCTTTTCTATTTATATATGTGGGAGGGAGGGCTGCCGCGAGAGGACAACAATTAAAATAGCGGAATTTTGTCAAAAAGATTGTACCTGCTCGGCGTCGTTAAGCAAACGCCGCAGATAAATAGTTATTAAATGCGCAGGCACCCGATTTTTGCCGTCGCGGATTTGGTTTTCCGTGCCAACTGGGGCAAACTGCCGGAAGCGTTTTAACCTATTTAGTAGAAGAGGCACATATGTTCACCGGTATCGTACAAGGCACCGCGCCGCTGGTCGCCATTGATGAAAAACCCAATTTCCGCACCCACGTGATCGAGATGCCTGCAGAACTGCTGCCGGGGCTGGAGCTGGGCGCGTCGGTAGCCCATAACGGCTGCTGCCTGACCGTCACTGCGGTGGAGGGCAACCGCGTCAGCTTCGATTTGATCAAGGAAACGCTGCGCCTGACCAACCTCGGCGATCTGGCGCTGGGCGACATCGTCAATATCGAGCGCGCGGCGAAGTTCAATGACGAAATTGGCGGTCATTTGATGTCCGGCCATATTATCTGCACGGCGGAAGTGGCCAAGATTTATACGTCGGAAAATAATCGGCAGGTATGGCTGCGCATGCCGAATGCGGAATTGATGAAATATGTGCTGCACAAAGGTTTCATCGGCATCGACGGCATTAGCCTGACCATCGGCGAAGTGGTGAATAACCGTTTCTGCGTGCACCTGATCCCGGAAACGCTGGATCGCACCACGCTGGGTAAGAAACGCCTGGGCGATAAGGTGAACATCGAAATCGATCCGCAAACGCAGGCGGTGGTAGATACCGTCGAGCGGGTGCTGGCCAACCGGGAAGCGACGCTGGCGGCGGCGATGGCGCCGGCGCACAAAGACTGACAGCGATTCTGGCGTTGCCGCCGGAATCGAATCATAAGCAGAGAGGAGAAACGCGTGAAGTTTTATGGGAAAACGTTGTTGTTAACCGCGTTGCTGGCGCTGAGCGCCTGCAGCAGCTCACCTGAGCAGGGCGCCGGCGCGCAAATGGCCGATGCGGACGATACCTGCGGCGCTTCGCAGTATCAAAACTTCGTCGGTAAGCCGATGACGTCGCTGGAAGGCGTGCGGATCGACGCCAAGGTGCGCGCCATTCCGTACAACTCTGCCGTTACCATGGATTTCAACCTGCGCCGTCTGAACTTCCTCGGCGATAGCAACGATAAAATCATTCGCGTTTATTGCGGTTAACCCGCAGGGTCCGAAAGAGCAAAAAAAAGCCCCGGCGATGATGTTGCCGGGGCTTTTTTATCGGGAAAGCATTCAGCGGGCGACGCGAATGCCGCCTTCAACGCCTTTCGGGCTGAACACCACCTGCCACAGCTGCAGATCGCGCGCCCGGAACGCGCCCGCGCAGGCGTTCAGGTAATAACTGAACATTCGCTCGAAGCGCTCGGAATAGCGCGGGGCAAGCTGCGGCCACGCCTGTTTGAAGCGTTCAAACCAGGCCATCAGCGTGCGATCGTAGTCGGCACCGATGTTGTGCCAGTCTTCCATCACGAAATGGCCTTCGCTGGCTTCGGCGATATGGCTCACTGAAGGCAGACAGCCGTTCGGGAAAATGTACTTGTTGATCCACGGATCGACGTTCATGTCGGTTTTATTCGAGCCGATGGTATGCAGCAGGAACAGGCCGTGCGGCACCAGATTGCGCTCCACCACGTTGAAGTAGGTGCGGTAGTTTTTCGGCCCGACGTGCTCGAACATGCCGACCGAGACGATGCGATCGAACTGCTGATGCAGATCGCGGTAATCCTGCAGCAGGATCTGCACATCCAGCCCGGCGCAGCGCGCCTGAGCCAGCTTCTGCTGCTCGGCGGAAATGGTCACGCCGACCACCGACACGCCGTAATGTTTCGCCGCATAGGCGGAGAGGCCGCCCCAGCCGCAGCCGATATCCAGCAAACGCATGCCCGGTTGCAGCTGCAGTTTTTCGCAGATCATCCGCAGCTTGGCTTCCTGCGCTTCCTCCAGCGTGGTGGCGTCTTTCCAGTAGCCGCAGGAATATTGCATGTAAGGATCGAGCATCAGGGTAAACAGATCGTTGCCGAGATCGTAATGTTCTTTGCCGACGATCCAGGCGCGCTTTTTCGATTGCAGATTGGTCAGGCGCGCGGCGGCGATACGCAGGGTATCTTTCAGGTGGTGGGGGAGTTTCTTCTCCAGCCCGGCGCTGACCACGCGCTGGAAGAACATATCCAGCCGTTCGCATTCCCACCAACCGTCCATATAGCTTTCGCCGAGGCCCAGCGACCCTTGCTGCAGGACGCGTTTAAAGAATTCGGGATTTTTAACCTGAATATCGAAGGGGCGCGATCCGTTGATTTCAATGCCGGCCAGGCCGAGCATTTCATGCGCGATACGGTACCACTGATTATCCTGGATGCTCAGATCTTCTATACACGATGAACTCATAGCTTCTCCATCACCTTCTTCTGACTGATGACCCGTTAGGAAACAGCTTAGACAATTTCTGCGGGTGCATACGTTTACCGACGGGAAATAAGCCCGCGGCGTCTGATATCCGACTATGAACAGAGGAAATTTAAAGAAGCGGCCCGACGCAAACGGCGCAGGAAAAACGCATCCTTAAAAAAAGAGTGTGACGCAAGGCGCGTACACAATAGCTAATTGAGATATAGGGATTATAAGGTGTTACTTTACAAGGTTGTTTTTGAGTATAGGCGTGCCGAGACGTTGACTCAACTGTAAATCGCACTCGGCACGCATATTCTTTAAGTGATTATTGAGCTTAGTAATTATGACGCTGAGTTAGCATGCTCCCGCTGCGCTTTTTGCTGCGCATCGGCCACTTTTCCGCGCTGCAGGAAATACCCCAGCGCGGCCAGGATCACCGTCGATACCATCACCGTCACCGTCGCCAACAGCGGCTGGGCAATAAACGCCGACACCAGCATGCTCGCCACAAAACACAGCCCCAGCTGCAGCGTATTTTGCAGCGCGGCGGCTTTACCGCTGCTTTCCGGGAACGGCATCAGCGCATTTGACACCATGATCGGGTAGCCGGCGCCGTTGACCAGCGCCATCACGCAGAACGGGATCAGCAGCGTGGTGAGCGTCGGAGCGGTCAGGGTTGCCACCAGATACAGCGCCACCATGCTGACACCATAAGCTACCAGCAGCCACGGCAGCAGGGTTTTGCCATTGATGCGCTTTAGCGCGGCGCGACAGCCATAGCCCCCCAGCAGAAAAGCCAGCGTCTGCGGCACATAGCTCAGACCGATGTCGCTCGGGCCGTAGCCCATATCACCGAGGATGAACGGCGAGCCGGTCAGCCAGGCAAAGAAGCCGGCCGAGCAGGCGGCGTACATGGCGACGTTGCCGCTGAACACCGGGGATTTCAACAGTTGCCAGAAGCTGACGCCGTTTTTTGGCGCATCGGCGGTGGGTTGCGTTTTGGCGCGATCTTTGAGCAACAGCGTCGGCAGCAGCAGCAGGGCGGTGATGGCCAGCAGCACGGCGAAGATCGCACGCCAGCTGGCGTGGTTCAGCAGCCAGGCGCCCAGCAGCGGCGCCAGCGCCGGCGACAGCGCGACCAGCGGCATGATGGTGGCGAATACGCGATTGGCCTGGCCTTCGCGATAGCGGTCGACCACCAGCGCTTGCCAGATGGCGGCGGCGGAGCAGACGCCAACGGCCTGGATAAAACGCAGGATCCAAAGCTGCACGGCGTTCTCCACCCACAGCATGCCCAGGCAGCCGAGGGCGAACAGCGTCAGGCCGATCAATAATACCGGTTTGCGGCCCAGGCGGTCGGAGAGCGGCCCCCACAGCAGCTGCGCGAAGGCGAAGCCGGCCAGGAAGATGCTCAGGCTGGCGCTGACCGCGCCGGCGGAAATTTGCAGTTCCTCCCGCATGGCGCCAAAGGCGGGCAGGTACATATCGGTCGCCAGATAACCCAGCATGCTCAGGCCGGCGAGGTAGAACATAAAGCCAAAGGAATTTCGCATGGTATTTCTCGTTAATATTTTAGTGTCGCAGGTTTTTAGCGCCGGCCAGTGTATCCGGCTGGATCTCTGCTTGTGAAACGGTAATATTTGCAAAGTGCTGTTAAAAAAATTGAAGGCAAAGCGATGTGGTCTGAATATTCTCTTGAAGTGGTTGACGCGGTGGCGCGTACCGGCAGTTTCAGCGCGGCGGCGCAGGAGCTGCACCGGGTGCCGTCGGCGGTGAGCTACACGGTACGGCAGCTGGAACAATGGCTGGCGGTGCCGCTGTTTGAGCGGCGTCACCGTGATGTGGAGTTGACGCCGGCCGGCGCGCTATTTATCAAGGATGCCCGAGTTGTTATCAAAAAAATGCTCGACACCCGCCGCCACTGTCAGCAGGTGGCCAACGGGTGGCGCGGCCAGCTGAATATCGCCGTGGACATCATCGTCAAACCGCAGCGCAGCCGCCAGCTGGTGCTGGATTTTTACCGGCATTTCCCCGATGTCGAACTGATGTTGCAACCCGAGGTGTTTAACGGCGTGTGGGATGCGTTAGTGGACGGCAGAGCGGACATGGCGATCGGTGCCACCCGCGCGGTGCCGGTCGGCGGCGGCTTCGCCTTTCGCGACATGGGGTATATGAACTGGCTGTGCGTGGTCAGCCCACAGCACCCGCTCGCGCAACTGGCGGGGCCGCTGAATGACGATCGGCTTAGGCCGTACCCTGCGCTTTGTCTGGAAGACACTTCGCGCAATCTGCCCAAGCGCGTCACCTGGACGCTGGATAACCAGCGGCGGCTGGTGGTGCCGGACTGGACCTCGGCGCTCGACTGTCTGTGCGCCGGGTTGTGCGTCGGTATGATGCCGGCGCATCTGGCGCTGCCGCGGGTGCAGCGCGGTGAGTTGAAGGCGTTGCAGCTGCAGCAGCCGTTTCCCGCCAGCCCGTGCTGCCTGACCTGGCAGCAGGATAAACCGTCACCGGCGATGAGCTGGCTGCTGGCGTATCTGGGCGATGGGGAGACGCTGAATCAGGAGTGGCTGAGCGAGGTGAAGCCGGAAGCCGTGCAGGCTTCCGGCGCGGGGGATTAGCGGCGGTAGTCGATGAACGGCCCGTCGGCGACCGAGCGGCGTTCGATCAGCTTCGGATGCACTTCGATCACCTGCGACTCTTCGCGCTTGCTGATGATGCGATCCAGCAGCATGGTGAAGGCCATTTCGCCCAGACGCTCTTTCGGCTGGTGAATGGTGGTCAGCGCCGGGGTGAAGTAGCGGGCGTTGCGCACGTTGTCGTAGCCGATCACGGAAATATCCTGCGGCACCCGCAGGCCCAGCTCGTCGGCGGCGCAAATGGCACCCATCGCCATGATATCACCGCCGCAGAATACCGCGGTCGGCCGCTGTTTTTGCGACAGAATTTGGTGCATCGCCTTGTAGCCGGACTCCGGCTCGAAGTCGCCCTGGACGATCCACTCTTCGCGAATGTCGATATGCGCTTCCTGCAGCGCCTTCATAAAGCCCTGGTGACGGCCGCCGCCGGTGTTGCGCGACAGCTGGCCCGGAATGGCGCCGATCTCGCGGTGACCGCGTTCGATCAGGTAACGGCCGGCCAGATAGCCGCCTTCGAATGCGTTATCGATGATGGTGTCGGTGAAGTCGCCGCGCGCGGCGCCCCAGTCCATCACCACCATCGGGATGTTACGGTAGTCTTCCAGCATGCCCAGCAACTGATCCGGGTACTCGGAGCACATGACCAGCAGGCCGTCGACGCGCTTTTGCGCCAGCATCGCCAGGTAGGCGCGCTGCTTGTCCAGATTGTTGTGCGAGTTACACAGGATCAGGGTGTAGCCTTTGCTGTAGCAGCTGTTTTCCACCGCTTCGATCACTTCGGCAAAGTAGGGGGCTTCGCTCGAGGTGGCCAGCAGGCCGATCGATTTGGTGTGATTGACTTTCAGGCTGCGCGCCACGGCGCTCGGCGAATAGTGCAGCTCTTTAATGGCGGCCCACACGGCCGCTTTGGTCTCTTCGGCGACGAAACGAGTCTTATTGATGACGTGCGAAACGGTGGTGGTGGAAACGCCCGCGCGTTTGGCCACATCTTTAATCGTTGCCATGTAAGGAATGACTCCTGAACTCACATGTTTACAGCATGTAAGTGTGATGTTAATCGTTTGCCTACGTAGATCCTTCTCCAGAGAAGCGAAAACTGAGTTTTTAGTGTGTTGAAGTCTTCAGCGCTTAATCAGGAGGGGCATGGATGCCGGTACGCAGTTGTGAACTGCGAATTTTGTCGCATATTGAACAAAAGTGGAAGAGGTAATCGAGATTATAAACCGGGAAATGATAACAAGATTTTATCGGCGAACTGTGGGAAAATGATTTGACGTACTAATTGTACGCCTTTTATCCTTAGGAAAGCCTATTTTAAAGGAGTTGTCATGGATACCGAATTGAAGATGTCGCTGTTCACTACCGTCTGCGCGTTGGCGGTCATTATCGCTTTCAGCTTCGTTGCCGCGTTGAATTGATTTCCCGCCGGCGATAAAAAAGGCGCAGCCTGGCTGCGCCTCATCACCTCAGAACCTGCGCTTACGCCAGGTTTTCCGCTGCGAAGGTCCAGTTGACCAACGCCCAGAAGTTTTCCAGGTATTTTGGACGCGCGTTGCGGTAATCGATGTAATACGCGTGTTCCCACACGTCAACGGTCAGCAGCGGTTTGTCTTCACCGGTCAGCGGGGTGGCCGCATTGGAGGTGTTGACGATCGCCAGCGCGCCGTCCGGTTTTTTCACCAGCCAGGTCCAGCCTGCACCGAAGTTTTTCACTGCGGCATCGGTGAACTGCTCTTTGAACGCAGCGAAAGAGCCGAAGGATTTGACGATCGCCGCCGCCAGTTCGCCCTGCGGTTCACCGCCGCCCTGTGGTGACAGGCAGTGCCAGTAGAAGGTGTGGTTCCACACCTGCGCGGCGTTGTTGAAGACGCCGCCGTTAGAGGTCTTGATGATCTCTTCGAGCGATTTGCCCTCGAACTCGCTGCCTTTCACCAGGTTGTTCAGGTTAACCACGTAGGTGTTGTGGTGCTTGCCGTAGTGGTATTCCAGGGTCTCGGCGGAGATGTGCGGCTCGAGCGCGTTTTTCTCATACGGTAATGCAGGTAATTCAAACGACATTGCTTCCTCCTTTACAGCGCCATTCGCTTCCCGCCGGGCGAGAATCATATGGGCCGTTTTTTATTGTGGTCATTCAATCTTAACAATTTTCGTTATAAAAAACAGGAAGAAAAGCGAGAAATGCGCGTGGGGCGGTGCGATGGGCGATAGCTTGAGCAGGCGGTTGCGACCAGGGCCGCAACCGCGCAAAACAGGGAATTAACGGATAGTTTTCGGCGTCACTACGCGGCGTGCGCCGATGTAGTGGTTTTGCCAATAGTCGTTGTCGAGCTGGCTGATGCGGATCTCTTCGCCGGTGCGCGGCGACTGGATGAATTTGCCGTTGCCGAGGTAGACGCCAACATGGTCCGCCACGCCGCGGTTGTTGATGCGGAAGAACACCAGATCGCCGCTTTCCAGTTCGCTTTTCTTGATCGGCGCCGCATCGCGCAGGTGATACATCTCGTTGGCGGTGCGCGGCATCTTGATTTTCACTACGTCTTTGTAGGCGTAATAGATAAGGCCGCTGCAGTCGAAGCCGGTGCGCGGCGAGCTGCCGCCCCAGCGGTAAGGTTTGCCCATCTGGCCCATCAGCTTGGCCATCGCGGTTTGTTTGGCGTGTTGGTAGCGTTTTTTGTGGGCGGGACTGAGTTTCAACGGCTTTTCTTCACGCGCCAGTTTGGCGGTGGCCATACCGGCTTCGCGGTGGCGGCCATAGCCTTTTTTATAGCCCTTTTTCGGCGGGGTAACTTTAATCTTGGCGGTTTTCTGCGCTTTGGCCTTGGGTTTGGCGCTGGCGATCTTTTTCGCGCTTTTCTCGCTTTTCGCCTTGGCGGTCTTGGCTTTTTTCTCGGGAGCCGTCACTTTGGCTTTTTTAGCGGCTTTGTCCGCTTTCTTTTTTCTGCGGTCATCGGGCCGCGCTTCATTAGCATGGCTTTTACGCTGCTCGGCGGCAACACGCGCCTGTGGCGCAGCGTGCGCCAAATTGAAGAAGAGCTGCGTAAACAGCAGCGCAAAGAGCGTAAGAATTAAACGCATGTCGACGTCACCAACCTTGGCCCCGAAACGGATATCGAAAGAGTTACAGTATTCCCGAATTTCGCCATATAAAACAGCGAAGAACTCATAAATAATAATCCATATTGTGAGAAAACGTTAATGACATTTTTTTTGGTTTAAAATCAGCCCGTTAATGTATGAAAAAACGCCAGGGGGCGGCGGCGGATATAATTAAGCCGCGTCGTCATCGCGGCGCAATATATTAGTGAAATGGTCGGATTAAAAATGTTATTCTCAACGTATGTTTTGACCGGAATGACGTGGCCGGTGAAACGCGATCGGCGGCGGGCGAATATCCTTGCAAAAGATGGCGTTTTCTTGCGACTGTTCCAGCCGCTACAATAGCCCGCGTGATGCATGTTGTAGCCATGAAATGTGGCTTGAGGAAGCAATAAATGACGACGACACTTGAAAAAATTCAGCACCAGATCGCTGAAAACCCGATTCTGCTGTACATGAAAGGTTCGCCAAAGCTGCCGAGCTGCGGTTTCTCTGCACAGGCTGTGCAAGCGCTGTCCGCCTGCGGCGAGCGTTTCGCCTACGTGGATATTCTGCAAAACCCGGACATCCGCGCCGAGCTGCCAAAATACGCCAATTGGCCTACGTTCCCACAGCTGTGGGTAGACGGTGAGCTGGTCGGCGGTTGCGATATCATCATCGAGATGTATCAGCGCGGCGAACTGCAGCAGCTGATCAAAGAAACGGCAGAAAAGTATAAAGCGCAGGAAGACCAGCAGTCTTAATCGACAGGCTTGCGGTTATCGCGTAACGGGCGGCGCCAGTGCAAACTGGGCCGCCTTTTTTGTTGGGCTTATTCGGCGAGATCGCCGGCGGGCAGCGGCCAGCCGCCGAGGCGTTTCCAGCGGTTAACCAGCTCACAAAACAGCAGGGCGGTTTGTTCGGTGTCGTACAGCGCGGAGTGTGCCTGGCTGCTGTCGAACGGTATGCCGGCGGCGATGCAGGCTTTCGCCAGTACCGTTTGGCCCAGCACCAGACCGCTCAGCGCGGCGGTATCGAAGGTGGCGAACGGATGGAACGGGTTGCGCTTCAGGCCGGCGCGTTCGGCCGCGGCCATCAGGAAGCTGTGATCGAAGTTGGCGTTGTGCGCCACGATAATGGCCCGATTGCAACCGCGATCCTTGAGCCCTTTGCGCACCGCTTTGAAAATGGCGTGCAGCGCGTCGTATTCGCTGACCGCGCCGCGCAGTGGGTTGTGCGGATCGATGCCGTTAAACGCCAACGCTTCCGGCTGCAGGTTGGCGCCCTCGAAAGGCTCCACGTGGAAGTGCAGGGTCTCGTCCTGCTGCAGCCAGCCATCTTCATCCATTTTCAGCGTGACGGCGGCGATCTCCAGCAACGCATCGGTATTGGCGTTGAAGCCGGCGGTTTCAACATCTATTACTACGGGATAAAATCCACGAAAACGACCACTCAGGGCGTTAAGATCACTTTTTTCGGCCATCAGTTTCTTATCTTCATCGAATGCAGCGCGCATTATGGCAAATTTTGCGCCCGGTTGCAGGCGCTATCGCGCGGAGAATCAGCAGGGCGCCAGCGCGCCCTGAAGGGGAGGCTTAGTGGCCGAGGCCCTGACCGGCGTGTTTGTTTTCGATCAGCTCGATTTTGTAGCCGTCCGGATCTTCGACGAAGGCGATTACCGTGGTGCCGCCCTTCACCGGGCCGGCTTCGCGGGTGACCTTGCCGCCGGCGCGGCGGATGCTGTCGCAGGTGGCGGCAACGTCGTCCACGCCCAGCGCCAGGTGGCCGAAGGCGGTGCCCATGTCGTAGCTGTCGGTGCCCCAGTTATAGGTCAGTTCGATAACCGCACCTTCGCTCTCTTCCGTATAGCCGACGAAAGCCAGCGAGTATTTGTACTCCGGATTTTCGCTGGTGCGCAGCAGGCGCATGCCTAATACCTTGGTATAGAAGTCGATGGCGCGTTGCAGGTCACCGACGCGGATCATGGTATGGAGTAAGCGCATAATTCCTCTGAATTGACTGTGCCGTGGCAGACGGCGGGTGGATTGAAGCACCAGCGAGTATAGCCTTGTCCCGCAAGGGAATTCAACGTGATGAGTGAGTGACAATGTCACCTATTGGCTTCGCGCAGAGGGTGTCTAAATATTGATCGAGTGTACCGATCGATACGAAGTAATTGATCTGCACAATCAATTATCAATTCCTCACGTAACCGTGTAGAAATTGAACTGCAGCATAACCAACACCAGGGAACCCCGGCCCGCCTTGTGCGGGCCTTTTTGCGCGTGGCACATAAAAAAACGGCCAGGCGGTTGCGTGGCCGTTGGAGTCAGGACGAGTTACTTCGCCAGAAACGGATAGTCGGTATAGCCTTCGGCGCCGCCGCCATAGAAGGTTTCCGGCTTAGGCTCGTTCAGCGGAGCGTGCTGACGGAAACGCTCCACCAGATCCGGGTTGGCGATGTAGCTGCGGCCGAAGGCCACCGCGTCGATGAAGCCTTTTTCGATCAACGCTTCGGCTTTTTCAGCGGTGTAGGCGCCGGCACCGACAATCACCCCTTTAAAGTGGGCGCGCACCGAGTCGCGGAAGGCGTCGGAATACGGTTTCCCGCCGGCCCAGTCCGGTTCGGAGATGTGCAGGTAGGCGATATTGCGCTTGTTCAGCTCTTCCACCAGATACAGCGCCGCGTCTTCCTGATCTTCACCGTTGTCCAGACCGTTGAACGGCCCCAGCGGTGAGATGCGGATGCCGATATGCTCGGAGCCCCATTCGGCGACCGCCGCGTCGACCACTTCCAGCGTCAGGCGGGTGCGATTCTCGATGCTGCCGCCGTATTGATCGGTACGTTGGTTGGAGGCAGGGGACATGAACTGGTGCAGCAGATAGCCGTGAGCCGCATGCAGTTCGATGAAGTCGAAGCCGGCTTCACGCGCGTTAGCGGTCGCCTGACGAAAATCGTTGACGATACCCGGGATCTCGCTGGTTTCCAGCGCACGCGGCGTGGAGGTTGGTACGCGCACCCAGGCGCCGGTTTCATCTCGCACGGTGGTGCGGGTTTCGGCGTTGATCGCCGAAGGCGCGACCGGCGCTTGTCCGCCCGGCTGCAGGCTTGAGTGGGAGATGCGGCCGACGTGCCACAGCTGCACGGCGATGTGGCCGTTTTTATCATGCACTGCCTGCGTGATGTGTTTCCATGCGGCGATCTGTTCCGGAGTGTGCAGGCCTGGCGCACCGGCGTAGCCTTTCGCCTGGAAGGAGATCTGCGTTGCTTCGGTCACAATCAGGCCGGCGCCGGCGCGCTGCGCATAATACTCAGCCATCAGCGGCGTAGGAATATCGCCCGGTTCGATGCTGCGCAGACGCGTCAGCGGAGCCATAAACACGCGGTTGGGTAGGGTGACGGCGCCAACCTTCAGCGGAGAGAGCAATTTTTCAGTTTTCATAGTGCATCCTGTATTTAATAGACCGGTCGTCTAGTGATGGCGATAAAAAAACACGAACTGCATTTTTCACGAAAAAAGACGGTTGTCGTTACGGCTGCGGCGGGCGCAGCAGCAACTCGATACTTTCCAGCGCGCTGGTCAACGGGGCCAACGAGCGTCGAATCTTGGCGCGCAACGAGGCGCCGAGCCAGAGGGCATACAACGTCTCTGCGGTGGCCGCCGGGCTCATGGCTACCGACAACGATCCCTCGGCGATGCCGCGTTCAATGGCCGCCTGCAGGTGGCCGATCACACGGGCGGTCCCTATTTCCAACGCATGGCGCATCGGCTCCGACAGGTCGCTCACCTCGGCGGAGAGTTTCACCGCCAGACAGGCGTTGTGACATTCGCTGCGGCAATGATAGCTGATGGCCTGGGCATAATAGCCCAAGAGCTGGTGGCGGGCATCGCTGTGTTCGTCGGCAAACAGTTTCTGCATTTCTGCATCATAATGCGCGAAATAGCGTTGCAGCATCGCTTCGCCGAAGGCTTCCTTCGAGCGGAAATAGTGGTAGAACGAACCTTTCGGCACGCCCGCAGTGGCCAGCAGTTCGCTCAGCCCCATGCCGGTAAAGCCCAGGCGTAGGCTGAGGGTTTCGCCGGTGGCGAGCAGATGTTCACGTGTGTCCACGTTGCAATGCGTTGATTTGGTCATCATGGTGCCGAGCATAATAGACCGATTGGTCTAGGTCAATGGGAATAAAAAAACCGGCGCACAAAACGCCGGTTGTCTGCAAACTATTGTGCCCCAGCGGCACGAGGAAGTTAAGCGCTTACGCCGCGTTGCGGCAACGCTGCAGGATATCCAGCCGGGATTGATATTCGCGGGTTTGTACGTCCAACATACCCAACAGGGTATGGAACAGGTTGTCCTGCGACACGTCGTCCTTTTCCGCCAATGCGTTCAGACACTGGCGATCGATGCCGAAGTTACGCTGATAGTCGGCAGACATCCACATCAGGAAAGGCACGTGCGTTTGCTGGCTCGGCGCGAAGACATAAGGCGTGCCGTGCAGGTACATACCGTTTTCTCCCAGCGATTCGCCGTGATCGGACAAATAGACCAGCGCGGTATTGAAGCGGTCGTCATACTGCTGCAGCAGCTTGATGGTGGCATCGAGCATCGCATCGGTATACAAGATCGAGTTGTCGTAGGTGTTCACCAGCTGTTCGTGGCTGCAATCCTGGATCTGATTGCTGTTGCAGGTTGGCGAAAACGTCTGGAATTCTGGCGTGCTGCGGCGGTAGTAAGCCGGGCCGTGGCTGCCCATCTGGTGCAGCACGATCACGCCGTCGTCTTTCAGGCTATTGATGTAGTCGTTCAGCTTGTACAGCAGCACGTTATCCATGCAAACCTCGCCGTCACAGTCCTGCGGCAGCTTTAACATGGTCATGTCGATGTGCGGCACCCGGTCGCAGGCGCCTTTGCAGCCGCCGTCGTTATCGCGCCACAGCACGTTGACGCCGGCATGCGCCAGCACGTCGAGCATGCCTTCCTGGTGCGCCGCCTGAGTCGCGTCGTACTCTCTGCGCGGCATGTTGGAGAACATGCAGGGTACGGAGATCGCCGTTTCGGTGCCGCAAGAGCTGGCGTTCTTGAAGTAGACCACGTCGTCCTGCTTCAGACGCGGGTTGGTTTCGCGCCCGTAGCCGCCGAGGGAGAAGTTTTCGGCGCGGGCGGTTTCGCCCACCACCAGGATCACCAGCGTTTTCTTGGCCTGCCCGGCGATCTGCGGCCCTTTGCGCGCGTCTTCACCGATTTTTACCAGCGGCAGATTGCGGGTGAAATAGCGCTGTTCGGTAAACTTGATGGTGCCGGCGACAAAGTTGGAAGGCGTCAACATTTTCACCACGCTTTTATTGTTGCGGATCAGCGAAGCGTAGTCTTTGTAGAACAGCGCGGCGACGATCAGGATCACCACCAACGACAGCATGACGTTGGCGGCGCGCAGTCCGACCATGTACCACCAGGGGCGGGTCTGGCGAATATGGGTGAAGCAGACCGCCACCGCCGGCAAAATGCCGAGCAGCGCCAACCACAACCCCATGCGTGGCGTTAGCAGTGCCGTCGCTTCCTGGGTATTGGTTTCGAAGGCGTTCTGCATCATGTTGCCGTCGATCACCACGCCATAGCTGTACATGAAATAGTTGGCTGCGGCGCTGCCGAGCAGGAAAAAGACAATCAGCGGCTTGCGCAGGTAGGGCACGGTCAACACGCTGAAGATAATATTCAGCGCACAGAAGATCACCACCGGCATGCTGGCGGCGAAAATGACGCTGTGGACGTTATCGAAGGTGATATACGACCAGGCGCGGTGCAGGAATAACGCGTTTTGAAACAGAGTGAAGAACAGGGCGGTGGCGAGGATAAAACCGAGGCTGTTGCACTGTAAGCGTTGACGTAACCACATTGCCAAATCTGGATCCTGAGAGGAGATAATGCCTTGAAATCTACCGGATGAAACTTAAGAAAACCTTAGAAATTCAGAATACTGGCGGCGGCGACTGTGGAGAAAACGCCAGGCCGGGCGGCCTGGCGACGAGGCGATTTAGTAGGCAGCGGTGAACTGTGCGCGAATAAACTGTGGTTTTTCAATCTCATCGACGATGGCGACCGCCAGGTCCTCCACCGAAATGCTGGCCGGCGCTTCGCCGTTCATCAGCAGTTGGGTGGTGCCGAGGCGGAACTGACCGGTGCGTTTGCCCGGCTCCAGCAGGGCGGCCGGCGAGAGATAGGTCCAATCGAGCGCCGATTCATTGCGCAGCTTGTTGCGCAGATCGCGCACCGCCTGCGCACCGGGGCGGATATTTTCCGGGAACTGCGGCGTATCCACCAGTTCAACGCCCGGCGCCACTTCCAGACTGCCGGCGCCGCCGACCACCAACAGGCGTTTGACGCCGGCTTGCTCGACCGCAGTGAGGATCTGCTGGGCGCCTCGAGCGGTTTTCTCATACAGGTTGTCTTCGCCCCAGCCGGGGTTGTAGGCGCTGATCACCGCATCCTGGCCGTGCAATTGCCCTGCCAGCCAGGCGGTATCGGCGACGTCGCCCAGCGCGACGGTCAGATTGGCGTGCTCCGGCAACTCTTTTTTCTGGCGGGCGATTGCCGTCACCTGAAGACCGCGAGCCAGCGCTTCATCCACCACGCGGCGGCCAACAAAACCGGTTGCTCCAATAATGGCTACTTTCATCTGTATGCTCCTTCGGGGATGTGTTCAGTATCATGAAGCAGGCCGATGTGCCTGCTGCGTGGTTTCTACTCTAGCCCTTAACAATAGCCGTGATTAGTGCCATATTCATGCTTTCTTGATTAAGTAAAACTTCATAATCGTGGATAAACTCAATCGAATGGCGATATTTGCCACCGTGGTGGCGGAGGGATCGCTGGCCGGCGCGGCGCGGCGGCTGGGCATGACGCCGTCGGCAGTCAGCCAGCACATGCGCTCGCTGGAGAAAGCGCTCGGGGTGCCGCTGCTGCACCGCTCCACCCGCCGTCTGGCGCTGACCGAGGCGGGGGCGGCGTTCTACCCCGGCTGCGAGGCGATGCTGCAACAGGCGCAGCAGGCGGAGCAGCGGCTGGCGGAGCTGCGGGATACGCTGGTGGGCGAGCTGCGCATCGCCACCCCGGTCGGCATCGGCGGTCGCTCGCTGGCGGAGGCGTTATCGCCGCTGTTGCAGGCGCATCCCAAGCTCACGCTGCGGGTGCTGGCGGACGATCGCATCGTCGATATGATAGAGCAGCGGGTCGATATTGCGCTGCGGGCCAACCGGCAGCTGGCGGACGCCAATATGATCGCGCACCCGCTGACGGCGTGGCCGATGGTGCTGTGCGCCGCACCGCGTTATCTCAGCCAGCATGGCGTGCCGGAAAAACCGCAGGATTTGGTGCAGCACCGCTGGATCTCCAGCGGCTACAGCGGGGCCTACCTGGACCTGCTGCACCAGTCCGGCCAGCAGGTCAAGCTGCGGCTGGCGGAAGGGCAGATCGTCAGCGAGAGCATGAACGTGATGCGTGCCTTTACCCGCGCCGGGCTGGGCATTTCCGTTCAGCCCCTGTATGAAATTGGCGATGAGCTGCAGCGCGGCGAACTGTTGCTGCTGTTGCCGGAGTGGCGGCCGGCACCGCTGCGGCTGCACGCGCTGACGCTCGAGCGCAACATGCCGGAGAAAAGCCGCCAGGCGCTGCGCTATTTGCGCGACTATTTTCGCCGCAATGGCGAAAAGGGACTTGCCAGCGGCGGCGATGGCGTCTTCAATTAGCAAGAGAACGCAGGAGGCCCCGTGGCGCAGCAGCTTGAATTTTTCGACATCCCCAGCCCGTGTCGCGGCATTTGCCAGGCCGACGATCGCGGATTCTGCCGTGGCTGCCTGCGCAGCCGCGAGGAGCGCTTCGGCTGGATGAGCATGAGCGACGCGCAGAAGCGCGAGGTGCTGCGCCTGTGCCGTCAACGCTTCCTGCGCCTGCAACGCGCCAATAAAGCGCCCGACGAGCCGCTGCCGGAACAGCCGTCGCTGTTTTAACCTTTCCTGATCTGCCGCACGTTCGTGTGGCTTACCGCTTCCCTGTGCCTCACCGGCTTGTGTATGCTGGCTGACAACTAATGTCATGAGGTTTTCGCAATGGTAGAACGTATTCGTCTCGCGCCGCAGGGGCCTGAATTTTCCCGCATGATTTGCGGTTACTGGCGGTTGATGGAGTGGGGCATGTCTCCGCAGCAGCTGCTGACGTTCATCGAACAGCATGTCGAACTGGGCGTCACCACCGCCGATCACGCGGATATCTATGGGGGTTATGCCTGCGAACAGGCATTCGGCGACGCGCTGCGCCTGAAACCGGCGCTGCGTCAGTCGCTGGAGTTGGTGAGCAAATGCGGCATCGCCACTACCGCCAAGCCCGGCAACCCGATCGGCCATTACATCACCGATCGCGATCATATCGTACAGAGTGCGGAACAGTCGCTGCGCCATCTGCATACCGACTACCTCGATCTGTTGCTGATCCACCGGCCGGATCCGTTGATGGACGCTGACGACGTGGCCGAAGCCTTTGTTGCGTTGCACAAAAGCGGCAAGGTGCGTCATTTCGGCGTCTCCAACTTTACGCCCGCGCAGTTCCAACTGCTGCAGTCGCGCCTGCCGTTCTCGCTGGCCACCAACCAGGTGGAGATTTCGCCGATTCACCAACCGGCCATTCTCGACGGCACGCTCGACCAGTGCCAGCAACTGCGTATCAAGCCGATGGCCTGGTCCTGTCTGGGGGGCGGGCGCCTGTTTAACGACGCCGAGTTCCAGCCGCTGCGCGACGAGCTGCAGCGGGTGGCGCAAGAGATCGGCGCCGAGACCATCGAGCAGGTGGTGTACGCCTGGGTGATGCGCCTGCCGTCATCGCCGCTGCCGATTATCGGCTCCGGCAAAATTGAGCGGGTGCGCTCGGCGCTGAAGGCGCAGAAACTGGTGCTGAACCGCCAGCAGTGGTTCCGCATTCGCAAGGCGGCGCTGGGGTATGACGTGCCGTAAGGCGGAGCGAAAAAAAGAGGAAAGCCGGGCGGCGAAAGCGCCCGGCTTTTTTTACGCCGACCCTTAGGCCAACACCACCTGATCGGTGTTGAAATGATCGAGCGAGACGCCGATCAGCGTGACCTGGCTGTGGCCGAAGGCCAGCACCAGATCGTCGTTTTGCTGCGTGGCATAGTCGCGGATATTCCCGCTGGCACCTTCGGTACCGATAAACACCAGTTTATCGGTGGCGTTGAAACCATACAGCTGGTCGCGGCCGAAATCGCCGCTGAACAGGAAGGTATTACCGTTGCCGGCGCCCTTCAGGATGTCATCGCCGCTGCCGCCGACGAAGGTCAGGTTGCCGCCGGCATGGCCGATCAGCGTGTCGTTGCCGGCGTTGCCGAACAGCCAGGCGTCGTGGCTGCGAGCCTGCAGGACGTCATCGCCGTCGCCGCCGGTGGTGGCGGCGGCATAGGCTTTGAGGCCCGAGTCCGATTTCAATCCCGCAGCGGTCACCTGATGATCCACCTCTTTGCTGAAAATCAGCCAGGAGGTTTCTTTGCTGCGCAGGGTGCTGATGTCGTCTGCCAGCGTAATACCGCCTTTGGCGTCGCGCAGGTAAAGCGTATTGCCGTCGTAGGCGACCTCGGTGTTTTTCAACGCCTGTTGGGTATCGAAGATATTGTGGCCTTTGCCGCCGGCGATCAGGTTATAGCCGCCGGCGTCGCGGAAGATATCGTCGCCGTCGCGGCCCTCGAGATAGTCGTTGCCTTTGCCGCCCTTGATCAAATCATTGCCGTCGCTGCCGATGATAAACGTCGGTCCGCTGTGCGTTTCCGCGTTGCGGTTCAGGTCTTCCACCCAGGTATTGCCGCGCGTCACGTTCGACAGGTTGGAGACGATGATGGTCGAGTCCTTGTCGGTCAGCGAATAAAACTCGGAGTTCAGCACCCGCATCAGCCCGTCCTGATAGAAGAACGGCAGGTGCGACAGCCAGGTCGGAATGTTGAGAATGGAAAACGGCAGCAGGTTCCAGGCGTCCGACGCGTAGTGGTCGTTGAAGTTGACGATATTGTTGGTGGCGGAGGCGTGCGGCGCATCGTGTACGCCCAGTGACGGCAGGGTTAGCGAGGTGCCGTCGAGCGCGCGGAACACCGGGTCGTTCTCGTAGCCGATGTTGATCACCTTGCCGCCGGCTTCGTACTGGGTCGGCGAGGCGAAGGCGACATAGTTGGACTGCGCGTAGAAGCCGCCCCAGTTGGCGTCGCTCTGCGCCGCCATGCTGTTGACCGCCAGCCCGCCGAGGCTGTGGCCGCTGACCACTACGTCCTCGCCGCTCAGCCCGTGCGCCTGCGCGAATTTCGCCACGTCGCCCAGCAGATTGCCGAAGGCGTTCAGCGTGTAGCCGTCAGCGTAGCCTTTCGGCCCGAAACCGGCCAGCAGATCGTTAATCACATCGCCGATGGTATCGCCGATCAGCGACTCGCGCGGGCCGCTGGTACCGCGAAATGAGATGCCAATGGCGGTGAGATTGCCTTCGCTGTCATATTTGCCCAGCACCTCGGCCTGCGCGGTGGTGTAACCGGCGGTCTCGCCGTAATAGGTGCCGCGTGCATCGGTTTTGCCGGCGTAACCCAGCTGCGCGGCGCTGATGACCGACCAGCCGGCATTGTTCACCGTCTCCTGCGCGGCCTGTTCGGAGTCGGGGTTCCAGGGAATGCCGGGCAGGCCGCCCTGCGATTGGGTGCTGCCGATCAGCGCGGTGATCAGCGTCAGCGGCAGGCCAAGACCGAAACCGGTCTGGTGGTAGCCTTCGTCGAAGCCGTTATCGATATTGTGGTAAGCGTAGGTGGAGATGGCCAAGGCGTCGGAAAACAGCGCTTTCGACGCGTTTTCGTCCAAATCCTTATAGCTAAAGATGCCCATATCAGTTCCTTATGAATTATGCCGCCTGGCCGGGGAGTGAACTCTCATGCGTCGGCGGTGGAAACAGGGAAACAACGTTAGCCGAACGACAGCTGGTCAGAGGACCAACATCGGTAGAAATAGTATTAGCCCTAAATATTAGGCGTGCGAATCAAATTGGCGAGATTGTGCGTTGGTTAACAGTGCCGGCGCTGGCTCTCCTATACTGATAGCTCTGCATAGACATTAAGGAGACTGATTGATGAAACGTTATTGGTATGCGGCGCTGGGCCTGATGGCCTGTGGAGCCGCGCAGGCGGCGACGGTCGACGTGGAGATGAACTTGGTGACCGGGCAGGGCATCGGTCAGGATATCGGCAAAGTGGTCATCAGCGAAACGCCGTACGGCTTGCTGTTCACGCCAAGCCTGAAAGCGTTGCCTGCCGGGGTGCACGGTTTCCACGTGCATGAGAAAGGCAGCTGCGAGCCGGGTATGAAGGACGGCAAGGCGGTGGCGGCGCTGGCGGCCGGTGGGCATTTTGACCCGCAAAAGACCGGAAAACACCTCGGGCCGTACGCCGACGGGCACCTGGGCGATTTGCCGGCCATCTATGTGACCGCCGACGGCATGGCTAACTACCCGGTGCTGGCGCCGCGGCTGAAAAAAATCAGCGAAATAGAGGGCAAGGCGCTGATGGTGCACGCCGGCGGCGATAACAACTCGGATCATCCACTGCCGCTCGGCGGTGGCGGCGAGCGCTTTGCCTGCGGCGTGATCAAGTGATCAGCCGCCGCTGACGACCGGCGTTGCGGCAGGCTGGCCCATCGCCTGTTGCAACTGTTGCAGCGAGCAGTAAAGCCGCCAAATCAGCCCGGCCAAATCGCGCGCCGCCTGTTCCGGGTGGTGCGCCAGCGCGTTGCTCATGCGCTGCAGCTCTTGCAGCGTGGCGTCCAGCGAACTGTGCTGCACGCCTTTCTCCGTCATGATGCCGCGCAGGCAGTGGATACAGACGTTGCGCACCGCCGACAGCGGATCGGAACGGGTCTGCCAGTCGCGCAGCTGCCAGACGATATGGCTGCAGTTGAGCAGTACCACGCCCCAGCGCAGCAGCCAGGTGCGGGCCTCCTGATCCTGACTCTGATTAAGCTGGCTGATGCGATGGTAGATCAGCGATTCGAACTGGCTTTCGCTCTGCTGCGGTTTTTTGCTCAACTGATCGATAAAATCGCGCCGCAGCGCGCGGATAATGCGGCGGCTTTTGCGTTTGTCCGAGCTGGGACGCAGGATCTGAAACGCCAGCCCGGCCAGCAGCACGCCGACGATTTTACCGATGTTGTCATTGATGAAGGACTGGTAGTCATAGCTCGGTGGGTTACTGACGGTCAGGAACGAGCCCATAAAGACGATCAGCTGCCCCCAGAGCGCGGCATAAGGCGGGTTCTGCAGCTTGAGCATCTGCATGGTCACCAGGATCGGGAACAGGAAGGCGCAGAACACCCAGAAGTCGTCAATCTGGATCATCAAGCCGAATTTCACCACAAAGCAGGCAACCGAGAGCAGCAGCACCGCCTTGAGCAAGGTGCTGACGCTGTTGATCGGCGAAGGCGTGGAGGAGTAGAGCACACAGCTGATGGCGGTGAGCGTCAGCGCCGCGCTGCCGGCGTCCCACTGCGTGTTGATCCAGTAGGCGCAGCCGATCACGATGCATAAAAAGGTGCGCAGGCCGTTATAGGCGGCTTCGTAGCTGTCGGTATGGCGCGCCAGCGAGGTGACGCGCGGCGGCTGGAGATCGCTGACCGCCGTGGCGCTTTCCAGGCGCAGCAGCCAGCGGTTACAGCGCAGGTAAAGCCAGCAGAAATCACGCAGACGCAGCCAGAAAGCGCGATGGCGGTAGTCCGCCGCATCTTGCGGGGCGATCTGCTGAAGCAGGCGCGCCAAACGGTACTTGTCGGTGGCGGGATCGCGCAGCTCGTCCAGCAGTTGCGTCAGCACCGGCATCAGATTGGCGGGACGATCCGGCCAGTTCAACAGCATGCGGCGCAGGCTGGAAATGACGCTGGTAATACGCAGCTGCTGGTGCAGCAAATAGTTGAGCAGATTATTTTGCCGACGCAGGCGGTAGTGGCTCCAAAACGCCTGAATGCGCAGCAGGTTCATGGTCAGGATTTGGCCGATAACGCCTTCGTGTGAGGTGCGCATCTGCGCGGTGACCTCCGGCTGCCACAGCATAGCGGCGTGTTCCAGCAGACGTAGCTGCATGCGCCGCAGTGAGGTCAGCAAGGCTTCGCCGTCGGAGGTGCTGGGCAGGATCATCATCATCAGTCCGCCGCACAGAATGCCGGTGATCACTTCGCAAACCCGCGCCTGCGCGATATCGAAAATCTGCTGGGTATCGGTGACGTTAACCGTACCGAAGGCGATAATGGCGGCGGTATAGCCCGCCAGCGCGAACGCGTAAGAGACGTTGTTTTGGTAATGGTTGGAGATATAGGTACATAGCCCGATCCAGGCGGCGATGAACAGCGTAAACAGCCAGGGGTCGTTCAGGCAGTGGCCGGCGATCGCCACCGAGGCGGCGGCGCCCACCAGGCTGCCGAAGATGCGGCCGATGCTTTTGCTGATCACGCCACCGATGGTCGGGAAGCTCACCACCGCGGCGGAGGTGAGCGCCCAATAGGGTTCATCGAGTTCGAGCACGAACGCGACCCACAGCGCCAGACACATCGCCAGCGAATTGCGCAGCGCATAGCGCCATTGGCCGCCGGTCGCCTTACCCCAGGGGGTGCGGCTCCACTCCAGAAAAGGCAGGTTCACACTTTAGTTCCGCTGATGAATCGAAATGGTGCAGGTGGTACCGGCGACCAGCGTCAAATCGGCGGGCACGTTGAGCAATTTTATCCGTACCGGCACGCGCTGAGCCAAACGCACCCAGGGAACATTAGGTTTAACGTCCATTAATAGATCGTTGCTGCTGTCGACGCTCTGATCGTAAATGGCGCGGCCGATACTCTCTACTTCCCCCGGCAGCGGCGTGTTGCCGTTATATAAAACGATGTCGGCTTTATTGCCTTCTTTTATATGTTTCAGCTTGGTTTCTTCGAAATAACCGAGCACATAAAACGAATGCACATCCACCAATGCCACCAGTGGCGTGCCGGCGTTGGCGTAGTTGCCGACCCGCGCCTGCAGGTTGGTGATATAGCCGTCGGTTGGCGCGTAAATTTTGGTTTTGCTCAAATTCCATTTGGCCTGTTCCAGGTTGGCCAGGGCGGCTTTATAGGCGGCCTTCATTGCCTGCGCGGCTAAATTGGACTCGTCCAAATCTTCAGCGGAAATAACGTTGCGCGGTAAACCGCGGCGGCGGGCGGCCTCGTGATCCGCCTTGGCCAAATCGGATTGCGCTTTTGCCACCGCGGCCTCGGCATTGTCCAGCGCGATCTGATAGGGCACCGGGTCGAGGGTAAAAATCAGACTTCCCGCAGGTACGAATTGATTGTCATTCGCGCTTATTTTCTCTAATCTTCCAGAGACTTCAGGGGTGATATTGACGAGTTCTGCGCGCACTTTTCCGTCACGGGTCCATGGGGATTGCATATAATAATTCCATAGCCACCAACCGGCGCAGACGGCAATGGCGCAGACGATCACCGTAGAGAAGTATTTTAATGTTTTATGCTGCATGGGTTACCAACTCGCTAAAATCCATAAGGAACCGCTGACGGTCAGAACGAAAATGGACAGGTCCATCAACATGGGATGCCAGATTTCACCGGAATACATCCAGTCTCTCAGCAGCTGATGAATCAGTAGCCATAAGACCAGTCCTAGCAAAAAAGCTTTAAATATAGGTGGAAAATAAAGCGATGCCCCCAGGACCAAATCGGGTAAGGGCGATGAGGCGTGTAACCATGATGTATTCACATTAACAATCCCTAAGGGTGAATATGTTGAATATTTGCATAACGATTAAACAATAGCAGTCAAAAACAGTGGCTATTTCCACAATATACATTATATACATTTGTGTTTTTAATGTGAGTTACCCAAAATAGTCTAAACTCTGGGAGGTAATGTTAGCATGCTAATTATAAGGAGGGGTAAGTGGAGTCAACATTAGGTTCAGATTTAGCACGATTAGTTCGTGTTTGGCGCGCGCTCATCGATCATCGGCTCAAGCCGTTGGAGCTGACCCAAACGCATTGGGTCACCCTGCACAATATCAATCGTTTGCCGCCGGAGCAGTCGCAAATCCAGCTGGCCAAGGCGATCGGTATCGAGCAACCGTCACTGGTTCGTACTCTGGACCAATTGGAGGAGAAAGGGCTGATCACACGTCACACCTGTGCCAACGATCGCCGCGCGAAGCGCATCAAGCTGACCGAAGCGGCCGATCCGATCATCAGGGAAGTCGACAGCGTGATCACGTCTACACGCAGTGAGATTTTAAGCGGCATTACCGTCGACGAAGTGCATCTGTTGGTAGGGCTGATTGGCAAGTTAGAACAAAATATCACCGAACTGCAGAACAAATAATAATATTCTTATTTTTCTACGATTACAGTTTCACAGCATCAGAAATAAAACCGGAGGCGATTGCCTCCGGTTTACCGTGTGTCGCTGACTGACTTACAGCGGAGAGACGGTGATGGTGTCGCCCATGCGCGCCATGCGCACGCGTTGGCCCGGGCTGAACTTGGTGTCGCCCGCTTTCTGTACCACCACGATATTCTCTTTCTGGTCGGTTTTGATTTCCAACTCATAGCCTGAGGTACGGCCGGCCACTTCACCGATGCTGTTGCCCGCCGCGCCGCCGGCGATAGCGCCTGCCGCGGTAGCCAGAGTACGGCCGGTGCCGCCGCCGACGGTGTTACCCAACAGGCCGCCAATCACTGCGCCGCCGATCATCCCCAAGGCGTTGGAGCCTTCGCCGCCCTGAATTTTAACCGGACGCACGGAAACCAGCGTCCCGTAGGTGACGTTCTGCACCTGCTTGGCCTGCGAGGACGAGTAGACATCGCCGGACATGGATTCATTGGCACAGCCGGCCAGCGTAACGGCGGCGACGGCAACGACGAGAAGACGCTTGATCATACAAAACTCCTGATGGTAGTAGTCCATAACCTGGCAATGCTCTCCAGGCAAGATTCAGTGAAAATGATAGACAAAGTATGGCTGAAAGTTGACACACCGCCATGCTCCATCGCTGCACGCAGCTTAACTTTTCTCTGTTCAACCAATAATAAACCGCGGTTTACCTTTATGACAGCCTTGGCGACATTCCGTTGCCTGTTATGGCACGGTTTAACACATAACATGTGCCACAGCGGCGCCGGGCGGCGGTGTCTGGCTCACGGCCTGTAAAAAAAGCATCATAATTCATGGCGTTAATCCGGCAATTCTGGTTTATTTGTCAGGATAAAATTTGCTTACTGCGCGGGTTAGAGGATGTTGCTATGAAGTCAGGCCGCTATATAGGCGTCATGTCCGGCACCAGTCTGGACGGAATCGATGTGGTATTGGCCGCGATCGACGATCGCATGGTGGCGCAGCAGGCCAGCTATAGCCATCAGATGCCGATGGCGCTGAAAAAAGAGATCCTGGGCATGTGCCAGGGGCAGCAGACTACGTTGGCGGCTGTCGGCCGGCTGGACGCCCAGCTGGGCAGGCTGTTCGGCGAGGCGGTGCTTGGCTTGCTGAAGCAAACCGGCATCGACGCCGAGCAGATCACCGCCATCGGTTGCCACGGCCAGACGGTGTGGCATGAACCGGAAGGCGACGCGCGTTTCTCTATGCAGCTCGGCGATAACAACCGCATCGCCGCGCTGACCAATATCACCACCGTCGGCGATTTCCGCCGGCGCGACATGGCTTACGGCGGGCAGGGCGCGCCGCTGGTGCCGGCGTTTCATCAGGCGCTGCTGGGGCATCCTGTCGAGCGGCGCATGGTGCTGAACGTCGGCGGCATTGCCAACCTTTCTCTGCTGTTGCCCGGTGCGCCGGTGCGCGGTTTCGATACCGGGCCTGGCAACATGTTGATGGACGCCTGGGTGTGGCGCCACCGCGCGCAACCTTACGATCAGGACGGCGGCTGGGCCATGCAGGGGCGGGTATGTTTACCGCTGCTGCAGCAGATGCTGGCGGATCCTTACTTCGCGCTGCCGGCGCCGAAAAGCACTGGCCGCGAGTATTTCAATATCGCCTGGCTGGAGCGGCAGCTGGTCGGATTGCCGGCGATTGCGCCGGTCGACGTGCAGGCCACGCTCACGGAGTTGACCGCCGTCAGCATCAGCGAACAGGTGTTGCTGGCCGGCGGGTGCGAGCGTTTGCTGGTGTGCGGCGGCGGGGCGCGCAACACGCTGCTGATGGCGCGTCTGTCTGCGCTGCTGCCGGGGACGGAAGTTGGGCTGACCGACGATTTCGGCGTCAGCGGCGACGATATGGAGGCCTTGGCCTTTGCCTGGCTGGCGTTTCGCACGCTGTCCGGCCAGGCCGGCAATTTGCCTTCGGTCACCGGCGCCAGCCGTGAAACGGTGTTGGGTGGGATTTATCCGGTTTTGCCATTGGGGGGCCGTTAGCTCTGTTAGGATAGCCTGTGAAGGATTTTTCTAAGGAGCAACAGCATGAAAAAAGTCATTTTCGTCGCCGGCGCGCTGGCGCTGTCCGGCTGCAGCTACATCCTGCCGCAAAGCAGCCAGACGATGCACTACCAGTGCGGCACTACGCCGCTGACGGTGGCGCTCGACGGCAAGGCGAGCGAAGTCAGCCTGCTGATGGATGGCGAGCAGCTGCATCTTAAGCAGGTGCTGGCGCTGACCGGTGCCAAATACAGCGACGGCAGATACACTTTTTGGTCGAAAGACCGCAACGCCTATCTTGAGCGCAACGGCAAGGTAGTCATGAGCGACTGCGTGTTGACGGAGTGAAGGTCGGCGGCGGCGTCGGAGCGATTGAGTTCCTGACGCCGCAGGCGCAGAATGTAACGACGGATTTTTCAGTTGGTCGATAACCCAGATGATTGAAAAGAATGAGTTTGATGTTGCGGACCTGCGCCGTGAATACACCCGAGGCGGCCTGCGCCGCAACGATCTGACCGCCAGCCCGCTCGAACTGTTCGAGCGTTGGTTGAAACAGGCCTGCGACGCGCGCCTGGCCGATCCCACCGCTATGTGCGTCGCGACCGTCGATGAACACGGCCAGCCTTATCAACGCATCGTGCTGCTGAAGCATTTCGATGAGCAGGGGCTGGTGTTCTACACCAACCTCGGCAGCCGTAAGGCGCAGCAATTGGCGCGCAATCCGCATATCAGCCTGCTGTTCCCCTGGCACATGCTCGACCGCCAGGTGATTTTCCTCGGGCAGGTGGAGCGCCTGTCGACCCTCGACGTGCTGAAGTATTTCAACAGTCGGCCGAAGGACAGCCAGATCGGTGCCTGGGTGTCGCAGCAGTCGTCGCGCATTTCCGCGCGCGGCGTGCTGGAAAGCAAATTCCTCGAGCTGAAACAGAAGTTCCAGCAGGGCGAGGTGCCGTTGCCGAGTTTCTGGGGCGGATTCCGCGTGAAATTCGACTCCGTCGAGTTCTGGCAGGGCGGCGCCCATCGCCTGCATGACCGTTTCCTGTATCAGCGGGACGGGAATGACTGGAAAATTGACCGACTGGCACCCTGAAGACGGAAAATCCCCTCTAAGCGCTGGTGCTGACGTCGCCGGCGCTTTATTCTATGCGCTACCCTGAATTTTTATTTCGCCACTGGGCGAAAGGCCGTGTACCGGCAAAGGTGCATTCGTTTATACATGGAGTCATTGATGGCAAGCAGCAACTTGATTAAACAACTGCAAGAGCGGGGCCTCGTTGCCCAGGTTACGGATGAGGAAGCGTTAGCGGAGCGACTGGCGCAAGGGCCAATTGCACTGTATTGCGGTTTCGATCCGACCGCTGACAGCTTGCATTTGGGCCATCTGGTTCCTCTGTTGTGCCTGAAGCGCTTCCAGCTGGCCGGCCACAAGCCGGTAGCGCTGGTGGGCGGCGCCACTGGCCTCATCGGCGATCCGAGCTTCAAAGCGGCGGAGCGCAAGCTGAACACTACCGATACGGTGAACGAGTGGGTCGAGAAGATCCGCAAGCAGGTTTCTCCGTTCCTCGATTTCGACTGCGGCAGCAACAGCGCTATCGCGGCCAACAACTACGACTGGTTCGGCGGCATGAACGTGCTGACCTTCCTGCGTGACATCGGCAAGCACTTCTCCGTCAACCAGATGATCAACAAGGAAGCGGTCAAGCAGCGCCTGAATCGCGATGACTCCGGCATCTCCTTCACCGAGTTCTCCTATAACCTGCTGCAGGGCTTCGATTTCTCCGAGCTGTACAACCGCCACCAGGTGGAGCTGCAGATCGGCGGTTCCGATCAGTGGGGCAACATCACCTCGGGTATCGATCTGACACGTCGCCAGCACCAGAAGCAGGTGTTCGGTCTGACCGTGCCGTTGATCACCAAAGCAGACGGCACCAAGTTCGGTAAAACCGAAGGCGGCGCGGTCTGGCTGGCGCCGGAAAAAACCAGCCCGTACAAGTTCTACCAGTTCTGGATCAACACCGCCGATGCCGACGTCTACCGCTTCCTGAAGTTCTTCACCTTCATGAGCCTGGAAGACATCAACGCGCTGGAAGAAGAAGACAAGAACAGCGGCAAGGCGCCGCGCGCCCAGTACGTGCTGGCGGAAGAAGTGACCGGCATGGTGCACGGTGCGGAAGGCCTGGCGGCCGCCAAGCGTATCACCCAGAGCCTGTTCTCCGGCGCGCTGCATGACATGACCGAAGCTGACTTCGCCCAGCTGGCGCAGGACGGTATGCCGACCATCAAACTGGATGGCGACGCCGATCTGCAGCAGGCGTTGGTGAATGCCGAACTGGTGCCGTCACGCGGCCAGGCGCGCACCATGATCGGTTCCAACGCGGTGACCATCAACGGTGAGAAACAGTCCGATGCCGAATACCGCTTCAGCGATTCAGATCGTCTGTTCGGCCGCTACACGCTGCTGCGTCGCGGCAAGAAACACTACTGCCTGGTGGATTGGCAGTAAGCGAATAATGACGGTAAGGGGCCCTGGCGGCCCCTTTATTTTTGGGCAGCCGCCCGGCTGCCGTATTCAGAACGAGTCTGTCGATGAAAAACATTCTTTCTATCCAGTCGCACGTGGTGTTTGGTCACGCCGGCAACAGTGCGGCGGAGTTTCCAATGCGTCGCATGGGCGTCAACGTCTGGCCGCTGAACACGGTGCAGTTCTCCAACCATACGCAATACGGTCAGTGGACCGGCTGCGTCATGCCGGCCAGCCATCTGACCGAAATCGCGCAGGGCATCGCCAATATCGATCAGCTGAAGCGCTGTGATGCGGTGTTGAGTGGCTATATCGGTTCGCCGGAGCAGGGCGACCATATTCTGGAGATCGTGCGTCAGGTTAAGCAGGCGAACCCGAATGCCTGGTATTTCTGCGATCCGGTGATGGGGCATCCGGAAAAGGGCTGCATCGTGGCGCCGGGCGTGGCCGAGTTTCACTGCCGCCAGGCGCTGCCGTGCAGCGACATGATGGCGCCGAACCTGCTGGAGTTGGAGATGCTGAGCCAGATGGCCGTCGCCGACGTGGCTGATGCGGTGCAGGCCGCTCGCGTGCTGATTGCCAAAGGGCCGCGGCTGGTGCTGGTCAAGCACCTGGCCCGCGCCGGCTATCACGCCGACTGTTTCGAAATGCTGCTGGTGACGGCGGACGAGGCCTGGCACATCAGCCGGCCGCTGGTGGACTTCGGCGCGCGTCAGCCGGTCGGCGTCGGCGATTTGACCAGCGGTCTGCTGCTGGTGGATCTGCTGAAGGGCGAGGCGCTGGATAAAGCGCTGGAGCACGTGACCGCCGCCGTGTATGAGGTGATGTTGACCACGCAGGAGATGGGCGAGTACGAACTGCAGGTGGTGGCGGCGCAGGATCGGATCGTGCAGCCGCGCAGCGAGTTCAAAGCGGTCAAACTGTAAGTGGCATTCGGCCCCGGCGACAGCCGCCGGGGCCCGATGTTTACTTCAATCCTTCGGCGTTCAGCGCCGCATCTACCGCCGGGCGCGCCGCAACGCGATCGAACCAGGCCGCCAGATGGGCGTGCTTGCGCACGTCGAACTGCAGGGCAAACGCCCAACGCAGCACGGTGAACAGGTAGGCGTCGGCCACGCTGAAACGGCTTCCCAACAGGAAGTGCTGCTTCGCCAGCACTGAATCCAGATAGCTGAACTGCTGCTCCAGCTTGGCGCGCGCGATGGTTTTATATTCCTCGGGCGTCTTTGGGTTGAACAGCGGGCTGAATCCTTTGTGCAGCTCGGTGGCGATGTAGTTCAGCCATTCGATCGCGTGGTAGCGCGACAGGGTGCCCGCCGCCGGGATCAGGTTGCGATCCGGCACCCGGTCCGCCAGGTATTGCACGATCGCCACGCCTTCGGTCAGCAGGCTGCCGTCATCCAGCAGCAGCGCCGGAACCTGTCCCTTGGGGTTGATGGCGAGGTAATCGGCACCGCTCTCGGTTTTCTTCTGCGCCAGGTCGACCTTCTCCGCCGTAAAATCCAACCCTGCCTCGCGCAGCACGATATGCGGGGACAGCGAACAGGCGCCGGCTTTATAGAACAGTTTCATCGGAAGCTCCTTGTTGATGACGAATGACGGGCATGCTTAACCTCTCATCGTAGTCCCATAGCGCCAAAATTACAGCGGCTTAGCTAACAAATTTAACCGATGATCGCCTCGGCGGGCTGCAGCTGCGCCAGCGTTGCGGCGATCTGCTGTTGCAGCACCTGTGGCGCCACCTGCATCGGTGAGCGCAGCTCGTTGGCGATCAGCCCCTGCTGGGCCAGCACCGTCTTGACCGGCGCCGGATTGGGGAAGCTGAACATCTGGTGGATCATCGGCAGCAGCTCATAGAAGTTGCTGCGCGCTGCGGCCAGATCGCCGGCGGCGACTTGCTGCACCAGCTGCACGAAACGTTCCGGGTGAACATGCGCGGCGGCGGAGATAGCGCCGGTGCCGCCGAGGCACAGCGTGGTGAGGATCAGATTGTCTTCTCCGGTCATCACATCGATCTCGCCATCGGCGATCAGTGCCATGGTGGCGTCAGGGTTGCCGCCGCAGTCCTTGATGGCGGTGATGCGCGGATGGCGTGCGAGCCGGCGCAATGTGGCCAGCTCCATGGCGATGCCGGTGCGCTGCGGAATGTTGTACAGGATCACCGGCACGCTTGAGGCGTCGGCCAGCTGGGTAAAATAGTCGATCAGGCCGCATTGCGAAGGGCGGATGTAGTAAGGCGCCGGGATCAGCACGCCGGCGATGTCGCGCAGTTGAATGGCCTGCTGCATCTGCAGCGTGGCGGCCATGTTATTGCCGGACAGGCCCATCACCACCTGATGGGCGGGCGCCACGTCCAGTACGGCGTCGAGCACCGCCAGCTGTTCTTCTTTGCTCAGCGCGGCGGCTTCACCGGTGGAGCCGCAGACCACCAGGCCATCGATGCCGGCGCCGAGCAGGTGCCGCGCCAGGCGTTTGACCGCCGGCAGATCGACGGCATCGTGATTGAAAGGGGTAACCATCGCCACCCAAATACCCGAAAATGAGGCCATAAAATATTCCTTCTGTGTGACCGACAGAGAAGCCAGATGAGAAAATTGAAGGCGGAGCGTTGCGTGCCATCCAGTCAGCTCATCTGACGGGACAGCTCGCCCCGGTCAAATGAGCGTCTGTTTCTTCGATTTAACCGCCGCCAAACCGCCAATAGGCAACGCAGGCGTCATCAGAATGTCAGCGTTGCGTGGATAGGCCATGGCGGTCTCGCGAAAAGGGGAAGTGGGGTGATAATGAATATTCTTCATCAGGCTGTCAATTTACAACAGATTGATAACATTGTTATTCATGATTCGTCAGCGGGGATGAGTTTGGCTAATAAATAAAAATCCCCGCGGCGGCGGGGAGGGTTTGGCCGGCTCAGCGCGGCGGGCGGGAGCCGATGGTGGCGGACCAACTGAACGTGTCGCCGCTCGGCCGGTAGCGGTTGGCCTTGCGTTCTGCACGCTCCGCCTTGGCGAGCTTCGCTCTGGCGGCCATGATGCGCGCCACCACTTCATCCTTGACCTTGTGCTGTTCGGCGTTGGTCAGTGGCCGCCCGTGGCTTTTGCGCGCTTTGTCCAGTTCGGTTTTCACTTCCCGCTGTTCGCTTTCCGTCATCTCTTTCAACGTCAACTTTTTCATCTGTGCCGCCCGTTCGGTGAAGTTGACTTACAGTTTAACGGCGTTATGTGACCGAAAATGTTATGGGCATAACGAAAATGCCCGGCAAACCGGCATTACACCTCTTCCAGCAGATCGTCGACAAAGCGCCGCATGCGTTCGGTGCGCCGCTCGGCCATGTGCCGCCCGGCGGCGGTCTGGAAGCCGTCTTGCAGTTTGAACAGCTTGGTTTCGAAATGGTCCAGGCTGAAACGCTTGTCGTCATATTGACGATGTTCGGCCCGCGGATCGGCGGCGTCATACAGCGCGCTGCGCATGCGGCCGCCGATATAGAAGCAGCGTGCCACGCCGATAAGACCTATGGCGTCGAGGCGATCGGCGTCCTGCAGGATTTTGGCCTCCAGCGTTTGTGGGGGGATGCCGGCGGAAAAACTGTGCGCTTCGATGGCGTGAGCCACCGCCGCGATATCCGCCGACGCCCATTCCAGCCGGGTCAGCGTCAGCGTGGCTTGCTCCGCCGCCATGCGCGAGGCCAGATGGCGCTGCGGCGAGTTTTTTTCCACCGCGACGGCGTCGTGCAGCAGCACCGCCGCGCAGAGAATGCGCCGGTCGCCGCCTTCCAGCTTGCTGATTCGGCGGCAGTTCTTCCAGACCCGGTGCAGGTGCGCGACGTCATGCGAACCGTCGTCCGACTCGAGGGTGAGCGGCAGCAGGGTTTGCGCCAGCGCCTGGTAGGGAGAGAAAGGTTGTAACAGTTCTTGCGTCAGCGAGGGTAAAGACACATTCAGCTCCTGTTGGGGGAAATCGGTCAATCAGCATAGCCGCGCCGGATGCCGGGAGAATGACAGAAAAACGGCTATTGTTTACTAAAGTGCAACCCACTATTGTCATAACTGCGGTTTTTGCAGCGAAACAAGCAACCTAGAATAGCCGCATTCCGCCGTCTCCGCGTGGTGAGAGCCTGTGTCCGCGGGGATGGCCGGAATATCCTCATCATCCATTGGAGAAGAGACATGCCAACCCCTCTTGAGATAGTGCGCGCAACCTATGAAGGCAGTTCCGAAGAAAACGGCCGTAATCTGCTGGCGGCGCTGGCCCCCGATGCCGAGTGGACCGAAGCCGCCGGTTTCCCCTACGCCGGTACCTATATCGGCCCGGAGAACATCATCAAGAACGTGCATCAGCGCCTGGGCAGCGAATGGCAAGGTTACCGCGCCGATGTCGACCACTTTTACGACGCCGGCGACAATGTGATCGCACAAGGTTTTTATCACGGCACCTACCGGGCCACCGGCAAATCCTTTAGCGCCTCTTTTGCGCATATTTATACGCTGCGCGCCGGCAAAATCGTGAAGTTCGTGCAGATTGTCGACAGCGCTAAAGTGCTGGAAGCGATGCAGCCTTAATCGCCGCCGCGCTTGCCGAATTTGCGGTCGAACTCGCGCCGGTAGCCCCGGGCCTTGTTGCGATCGCGGATCCACAGATAGCCGCACACCAGCGCAACCGCTCCCGAGAAGGTGACGTTGCGCATATCCCGGTCATACCAAAACACCAACAGCGCATCCAGCGCCGCAATCAGCGCGATCCATTTATACATATGGGATTGACGCCGCGTGGCGGCGTTGAGTCGCTTTAACTGTCTGGCTTCGTCCAACACCGGTTTTTGCTGCATAGCGTTTCGTTATCATCAGGCTGTTCACGCTAAATTAGCAGAATTTCCCCAACCGCCGCAAAGATTAACGCGCGGCGTCATGCGGTTTTCGCCGCCCCTGGCGCGGTGCAGAAAATTTGTGCGCGGGTGCTTGAATTGTCCATTGGGCGTGGTAGGTTATTTATTCGCTATTTTTGGGTTTTTATTCAAATCTCGCCGTGTCATCAAGCTGCAGCACTGGGCGGTTAACGTGATGGGTTCGATACATGCGGCGGTTAACTTCGGCAGGAGGATGTGATGAACGATAAAACGGCACGCCCGCAGGATGTGGTTCAACAACAGCTTGACGCCTATAACGCCCGCGACATCGACGCCTTCATGGCCTGCTGGGCGGACGACGCGCAGTATTACGAGCACCCTGACACGCTGCTGGCCAGCGGCAAGGCGGCGATCCGCGAACGGCATCTGGTGCGTTTCCAGGAGCCGAGCCTGTACGGCGAACGGATAAAACGCATGGCGGTGGGGAACATGGTGGTCGATCAGGAAGTGGTGACGCGCAACTTCCCGCAGGGGCGCGGCAAAATGGATGTCATCGCTATCTACGAAGTGGAACAGGGGCAGATCGCCAAAGCCTGGTTCAAGATCGGCCCCTGCGTGCTGGATGAGGGCGCGCTCTAGCCGCGCATTATTGCAACGCCATCACCGCCTCTATCTCTACGCACACCTGCGGTGAGAACAACGCGCTGACCGCCACCAACGAACAGGCCGGCAGCGCGCCATCGAAATAGTCAAACAGCACCGGGCGCACGCCCGCCAGATCGGCGATGTCGGTCAGGAACACGCTGATTTTAATCAATGCTTTGAGATTTACGCCTTCGCTGGCGGCAATGGTCGCCAGCTGTTCGAGGATCTCCTGCGTCTGTTCCGGCGCGCTCAAGCCTTGCGCGTCGGTGGCGAAGGCCGTCAGTCCCGACACATACAGGCGATCGCCGTGGCGCACCGCATGCACATAGGGGCCGCCCGGCGTAGGCAACTGCGGATAATTCGTGCGTTTTAATGATGTCATGATCAAACCCCGCGCAAGACCGGTTAATAAAATCGACAAACTTGGTTAGGATACTGAGAAAACGGCGGCCAGACGCCGCACACCGATGATATTTGAGAGTATCATCCCTCTTTATTTTATACGTCGTCTCTCACGCGAATGTGACAGTGCGGCGCAGATCGGCCACAAGGACGCATGAGACGATGAACCCGCTTTTTACTCCCTACCTGCAACGCTGGCAACTGGAACAGGACGGCAAAGCCTTCGAGACCCACAGCAGTCTGCTGATGCCGGTGCGTTACCGGGGTGAAGCGGCCATGCTGAAGATCGCCCGCGAGCAGGAGGAGCGCTTCGGCGGCCAGCTGATGTGCTGGTGGCGTGGGGAAGGCGCCGCGCAGGTGCTGGCGTGGCACGACGACGGCATTCTGCTGGAGCGCGCGCAGGGTGAAGGTTCGTTGGCGCAGCTGGTGCGTGACGGCAATGATGAGCTGGCCACGCAGATCCTGTGCCGGGCTATCGCCGCCTTGCATGCGCCGCGCGCGGCGCCGTTGCCCGAGCTGATCCCGCTGCACGAGTGGTTCAGCTCGCTGTGGCCGGCGGCGCAGGCGCACGGCGGCATGCTGCGTCTCAGCGCCACGACGGCGGCTGAGCTGCTGAGCAGCCCGCGAGAAGAGAGTGTGCTGCACGGCGATATCCACCATGACAACGTGCTGGACTTCGGCGAACGCGGCTGGCTGGCGATCGATCCCAAGCGTTTGTACGGCGAACGGGGCTTCGATTACGCCAATATTTTCTGTAATCCCAACTACGGCATCGCCACCGATCCGGCCATTTTCCAGCGGCGCGTGGAACAGGTCTGTCGCTTGGCCGGGCTGGAGCGCCGGCGCTTGCTGCAATGGATCCTGGCCTGGTCGGGGCTCTCCGCCGCCTGGTTTATGGAAGACGGGCAGGCGGCGGATATCGACTTCCGCGTGGCCGAACTGGCGGCGCGCGCATTGGATCTTCCGCTGCCCGACGGCGATTCAGGGTTCATCCTGCCAGTAATCGAGCGAGGTTGAAGGGCGCTGCAGGTAGCGTACCTGCTCGCCGTCTGCGCTGCGCGCCATCGCCTGGTATTTGCCGGAATCCGGGTACATCACCAGCTCCGGCTGCTCGCGGGTGCTGACGGACAGGTACTTCAGCGGCGCATCGGAGGTGTTGATGATCTGATGCGGATATTCCGGACCCGGCGGAATGAAAATCACATCCCCGCTGACGATCGGCAGCATTTCTCCGGCCACCCGCAGCGTACCGCTGCCTTCCAGAATGATGAACATTTCCTCCTGAGCGTAGTGAAAATGGTAGGGGCAGGAGCGCATGCCCGGCGCTACGCAATCGAAGGAGGCGCCCAGCTTGTCGGCGGCGGTGCCGGTGCCGAGGCGAGCGCCGACGCTGTCATACAGCGGCGGCCGCCGATCGTGTTGCTTATCTACCCGTTCGACATTGCGTATCAAGCGCTGTGCCAACAGCGCAGCTTTCTCAGTCATAGGCTTCCTTGGTGACATTGTCACTTAAAAGTTGACGATAGCCAAAGAGAATCCGTCCCAGCCCTTGCTGCCAACGGTTTGTAAGGCGGTGGCGGTCAGACGGGGCTCCTGCGCCATCATCGTGAAGAATGCGCGTACGCCTTGTACACGGGCGTCCGTGCTGGCGGCGTCGGTGACTGCGCCATTGCGCACCACATTGTCACCGATAATCACCGTACCCGGGCGAGCGAGTTTAAGCGCCCAACGCAGGTAATCCGGATTGCTCGGTTTGTCGGCGTCGATGAAGATGAGGTCAAAGGGGGCCAGGGTTTGCAGCGTGGGCAGGTGAGAGATGGCGGGGCCGACGCGCAGCTCAACCTGGCCATCGAGACCAGCGCGCGCGATATTCTGGCGGGCGACGGCGGCGTGGCTTTCATCCGCTTCCAGCGTGATCAATGTGCCATCCGCCGGTAGCGCACGCGCCAGCCAGATGGTGCTGTAGCCGCCCAACGTGCCGATTTCCAAAATGCGTTTGGCGTTAACCATGCGGGCGAACAGCTGCAGCAGTTTGCCCTGATTCGGCGCTACATCATGCGCCGGCAGCCCGGCGACGGCGTTGGTCGCCAGCGCCTGCAACAGGGCATCGTCTTGTTCTATCAGGCTGTCTACGATATAGCGATCGACCTGGGACCATTGTTCCTTTTCTTTCATGTGGGCCTCGTGCGGAAATCGCAGTATGCCCATCCAGTGAAGGCGTCACCGCCGTGCTTGTCAATGCACGGCGTGCGGTTGGCATTTTATGCTGCAGCTCCTCGCCGCGGCAGCGACAGCAGCAGGTGGGCGATGGCGCCGCCGACAATGCCCCAGAAGGCCGAACCGATGCCGAGCAGCGTGATGCCGGAGGCGGTGATGAGGAAGGCGATCAGCGCCGCGTCGCGCTGCTTTTCATCATGCAGGGCGCGTTGCAGGCTGCCGCCGATGGTGCCGAGCAGCGCTAGCCCGGCGATGGTGTGGATCAGGGCGACCGGCAACGCGCTGAACAGTAGGCCGATGGCGCCGCCGAACAGCCCGGCCAGCAGGTAGAAACCGCCGGCGGCCACCGCGCCCATATAGCGTCGCTGCGGATCGGGATGCACGTCCGGCCCCATGCAGATGGCGGCGGTGATCGCGGCGATGCACACCGAGAAGCCGCCGAACGGCGCCAGCAGCAGCGCGGTCAGCGACGTCCAGGCGATCAGCGGTGAGGTGGGGACACGGTAGCCCGCCGCCTGCAGCGTGGCGATGCCGGGTGCGTTCTGCGAAGCCATGGTCACCACGAAGAAGGGCACGCCGATGCCCAGCAGCGTCGGCCAGCTGAAGTGCGGTGCGATAAATTCCGGCATGACGAACGCCGGCGCCTGCTGTGCCAGTTTGATATCGCCCTGCAGCGCGGCGATCGCCAGCCCAACCGCCAGCGTCAGCACGATGGCGTAGCGCGGTTGATAACGGCGACTGAGCAGATAGGTCAGCCCCATGCCGGCGCTCAGAGGGAAATTGAGCTGCAGTGAAGCGAAGGCGTCCAGCCCGAAGCGCAGCAGGATCCCCGCCAACATCGCTGCAGAAATCGCCTGCGGGATGTAGTCCATCAGGCGGGCGAACAGCCCGGTGACGCCGCACAGCAGGATCAGACCGGAAGCGAAGATAAACACGCCGATCGCCTCGTTGATCGGCGTGCCGGGCAGGCTGGTGACCAGCAGCGCTGCGCCGGGCGTCGACCAGGCGGTGAGGATCGGGGTGCGATAGTAAAGCGACAGTCCCAGCGAGGTGACGCCCATCGCGATCCCCAGCGCGCTCAGCCAGCCGCCGATCTGCGCCGGCGTGGCGCCCGCAGCGGCGGCGGCCTGGAAAATGATCGCGGCAGAGCTGGTGTAGCCCACCAGAACGGCGACAAAACCGGCCATGACGGCGGGCAGGGTCAGATGGCGTAGGGAGAGGGCTGGGCGCATGAGAAGCTCCAATCGGTGATTGTGCGTTATAACGCACGTTGAGAAATCAGCATAGCATCGTGCGCTATAGCGCACAAGCGGGTATAATCGGGCACGACACGCAGAGGAGAACTGGATGCAGGAACTTGCCGGCCATTTGGCACACACCCTTCGCACGCTGCGCGCACAGCGCGGCTGGAGCCTGACGCAGGCGGCGGAATACACCGGCGTCAGCAAAGCGATGCTCGGGCAGATTGAACGCGGCGAATCCAGCCCGACGGTCGCGACGCTGTGGAAGATCGCCACCGGCTTCAACGTGGCGTTCTCCGCCTTTCTTGAGGCGTCGCCCGCGCAGCAACAAGCGACGCTGCACCGCTACGGCGATCTGCCGGTGTACGATCAGGACAATGCTGATATGCGCGTGGTGCCGCTGTTTCCCTACGACCGCCAGCTGGGTTTCGATATGTTCGTCATCGATCTCGCACCGGGCGCGCTCAGCGAATCGTCGCCCCATGAGCCGGGCGTGATCGAGCATGTGATCGTAATCAGCGGCCGGTTGGAGTTGGCGATAGACGGCGAATGGCACAGCCTGGCGGCCGGTGAAGCGATGCGCTTTCAGGCCGATCGGCCGCACGCCTACCGCAACGCCAGTTCACAAACGGTGCGCATCCACGATCTGATCCACTATCCTCAATCCTGACTCAACGCGGCGGCCGTGGGCTTTGACTCCGCGCCGCCAAACGCCTACCTTGTTGAAAATGACTCTTATTTCACAGGCTGTCGCCCATGACGGGGCGGCGTTGCAGCCGACTCAAAAGGAGCTTGATTTTGCCGGTCACCAATCGACGTCAGTTTATTAAACTCAGCGCACAAACCGCAGGAGCCGTATTCGCGATGACTTCATTACCCAACAGTATCCGCCTGGCGATGGCGGCGGAGGGCGGCGCGGCCGCCGGCGATGACTTCCTGTGGCTGGAGGAGCTGCAGGGTAAAAAAGCGCTGCAATGGGTGCAGCAGGAAAATCAGCGTACCGTGGCGCGTTTCGGCCAGGGCGAAGACTTCCAGCGCATTGAGCGCGAAGTCCTGGATATCCTCAATAAAGACACCCAAATCCCGTGGGTGAGCAAGCGCGGCGAGTACTATTACAACTTCTGGCAGGACCAGGCCAACCCGCGCGGCCTGCTGCGGCGCACCACGCTGGACGAGTACCGCAAGGCCAAACCGGCCTGGGAGACGGTGCTGGATATCGATGCGTTGGGCAAGGCGGAAGGCAAGGATTGGGTCTATCAGGGCTCGCAGCCGCTGGCGCCGGAATACCGCTATTGCCTGATGCAGCTGTCGCCGGACGGCGGTGACGCTACCGAAATCCGCGAATTCGATCTGGTGGCCAAACGCTTCGTCAAGGACGGCTTCAACGTGCCGGTGGCGAAAAGCCGGGTCTCCTGGGTCGATCGGGATACGCTGTTCATCGCCACCGATTTCGGCCCCGGCTCCATGACCCAGTCCGGCTACGCGCGCATCGCCAAGCGCTGGCGGCGCGGCACGCCGCTGAGCGCCGCCGAAACGCTGTACGAAGCGCAGCCCGAGGATATGGCGGTCTTCGCCTATCACGATCGCACGCCGGGCTTTGAGCGCGATTTCGTCGGCCGCAGCCTGGACTTCTATCGCCGCGACTATTTCCTGCTGGCGCAGGACGGCCAGCAGAAAAAAATCGACATCCCGGCCGACGCCGAGCTGGATACGCATCGGGAATGGCTGCTGATCAAACCGAGCAGCGACTGGGAGGTGGGCGGCAAGCGTTATCCGTCCGGCGCGCTGCTGGCGGCCAACTTCGATGACTACCTGGCAGGCAAGCGCGAGCTGCAGCTGCTGTTTACCCCAACGGCGGAGCAGGCGCTGAGCGGCTACAGCGGCACCCGCGATCATCTGATCCTCAGCATCATGGATAACGTGGTCAACCGGCTGGAAGTGCTGACGCCGCAGGGCGGCAGCTGGCAACGTCGCCCGCTGGGCAACCCCGGCGCCATCAGCACCCTTTCCGCCGGCGGCATCGACGAAGAGAGCAACGCCTATTTCCTGACCGTCAGCGGGTTCCTGCAGCCGACCTCGCTGTACATGGGCAACCTCGACGGCGGTGAGGCGACGCTGCTGAAACAGGCGCCGCAGGATTTTGACGCGTCAGGCTACCAGGTGAGCCAGCATTTTGCGCGTTCCAAGGACGGTACCCGCGTGCCGTATTTCCAGATTGCCGCCAAAGATCTCAAACCGGACGGCAGCACGCCGACGCTGCTGTATGGCTACGGCGGGTTTGAAGTGCCGCTGCTGCCGGGCTATCTCGGCGGCAAGGCGCCGGCCTGGCTGGAACGCGGCGGGGTGTACGTGGTGGCCAACATCCGCGGCGGCGGCGAATACGGCCCGGCCTGGCACCAGGCGGCGCTCAAGCAGAACCGCCATCGCGCCTACGAGGATTTTGCCGCCGTGGCCGAAGATCTCATCGCACGCAAGGTGACCTCGGCGCCGCATCTGGGGGCGCGCGGCGGCAGCAACGGCGGCCTGTTGGTGGGCAATATGCTGACGCTGTATCCGCAGCTGTTCGGCTGCATCGTCTGCGAAGTGCCGCTGCTGGACATGCAGCGCTATACCCAGCTTTCCGCCGGCGCGTCTTGGATCGCCGAATACGGTGACCCGAGCAAGCCGGAGGAGTGGGCCTACATCAAGACCTTCTCGCCGTACCACAACATTCAGGCGCAGACGGCCTATCCGCCGGTGCTGTTCTATACCGCGACCAGCGACGATCGGGTCAACCCGGCCCACGCCCGCAAAATGGCGGCGCGCATGCAGGCGATGGGGTATCAGCAGGCCTATTTCTATGAAAATACCGAAGGCGGGCACAGCGCCGCCGCCGATAAGCAACAGGCGGCATTCCACAGCGCGCTGGTCAGCGAATTCATGTGGGCCAACCTGAGCGGCAAGCCCAAGTCAGCGTAAGCACTTTTCTCGCGGCCATAAAAAAAACACCGGGGCATTAACCCCGGTGTTTTTATTTACGCTCAATTTGCCTGCGATCAGCGAGCCGCGGTGGCTTCCTGTGCTTTTTGATTGGCGTCTTCGGTGGTATCCAGCGTCATGCGGTACAGTTTCGGCGCGGTCAGCATCATCAGGATAGCGATGACGGCGGTGACGATGCCGATCTGCATAAACACATGGCTGTAGATGGCCAGCGAAGCGTGCGCGTCGTTGATATCGCTTGGGACGGCGGTCAGACCGGCAACCTTACCGGCGATCAGCGCGGCGGCGGCGGTGGTCAGGAACCAGGAACCCATGATGAAGCCCATCAGACGCTGCGGCACCAGCTGTGCCACCATCGCCAGACCCAGGCCGGAAATCATCAGCTCACCGATGCTCTGCAGCGCGTAGCTCAGGATCAGCCAGTTGACCGACACGATGCCCTGTTCGTTGGCGAAGCTGGCGCCCCATGGCAGCACCAGGAAGGCGCAGGAGCACAGGATCATGCCGAAAGCGAACTTGTGCGGCATCGGCAGGCGATCGCCCATTTTGTTATACAGCGCGGCCAGAATCGGGCTGGCGAGCATGATCCAGAACGGGTTCAGCGCCTGGTACTGCTCCGGCTCGAAGGCAACGCCAAAGATGTTGTGCTCCACGTTGTGGATGGCGAAGAAGTTCAGCGAGGTTGGCATCTGGCTGTACAGCACGAAGAACACTACCGCTTCCAGCATCAGCAGGAAGGCGACGATCATCTTGCGGCGTGCGGCGCCGTGCAGGGCGAAGGTTTCCTTGGCGAACACCAGAACGATGCCGGCGGAAACGAGAGCCAGCGCCCAGCGTGCGATCACCTGGTTGTGCAGCAGCCAGCTGGACACGGCGACCAGCGCCACGATGCCGACCAGCACCATCAGCAGTTTCGGCAGGTGCAGCGGCTTGAAGTCAGGCTTGGAGCCGTTTTTCTTCACCCACTTGTGGCACATCATAAAGTTGACCAGGGTGATCAGCATGCCGACCACGCTCAGGGAGAACGCCACGCTCCAGCCATATTTCGCCGCCAGCCATGGAGTGGCCAGCATGGAGAAGAAGGAACCGATGTTCACCGACATGTAGTACATGGTGAAGGCGCCGTCGAGACGCGGATCGTCTTTCTCATAGCAGGTGGACAGCAGGGAGGACGGGTTAGCCTTGAACAGGCCGCTGCCCACGGCGATGGTCGCCATACCCATGTAGACCCAGAAGATGTCGTGGCCGGAGTAGGCCACCATGGCGTAACCGGCGGCCAGCACCAGTGCGCCGAGCACGATCACGCGTTTGGCGCCCAGCACCTTGTCGCCCAGCCAGCCGCCGATGGCGACGAAGCCGTATACCAGGGCGCTGAAGGAAGAGAACAGGGTGATGGAGTCGGCTTCGCTCATGCCGAGCATCTTGACCAGATAAACCGCCATGATGCCCTGCAGGCCGTAATAGCCGAAACGCTCCCACAGTTCGATCGAGAAGATCAGATAGAACGCTTTCGGTTGTTTGAACGCGTTAAGGCTAACGCTCTCCGGGTGTTGGTTGTTTGCTGTTGACACTGGTACCTCTGTTTTTTCGCAGCCCGTCTTTGGAGGACGGGAAAGTACAAAAGTTGATGCGGAACGGCATCCTTTTGCGTTGTTATAGGATGGGGACGGCGGTTAATGTTCACTATCTTTGTCAACGTGGCAAGCAGTTTGTCATATTCGGTTACATTTCACGCCCGCAGGATTATGCTGCGATGTTGCAAATGTTATGCAGTATTAACTTTCGGGTTTTAATGGTTTGCCGATTTTTTGTTTTGATTAAAAGCTATACGGATTTTAAACAGGGATATATTCTGCTGAATTGCTATTTTTTAGCGCATCAGTGTATGTGCGGTTATTAATCCGTTGGAATGTTGTGTATATGGCGCGTTTTGTAAAATTATAGAAATTTAGGAAAACGGGACTGGCATTTGTGAACGCCTTGTGATCCCGAAAGCGTGACGCTCACCGCAATTTTCGACTAATTTTTCGCTTGAAAATAACGCGGTACTGAGTTTTCCACTGAAAACCGCGATAACGCCGGGGTTACTGCTGCGCAATATCACATTTCCGATAAAAAAGAGGCGCTGGCGGGGGAGAGGAAGCGACGGGTGCGGTTTGCCGCACCCAACAGACTCAGGATTCCGGATAAACCTTTTCTTTATACTCGCACAGGTCTTCGATAATGCACGAGCCACAGCGCGGTTTGCGCGCGATGCAGGTGTAGCGCCCGTGCAGGATCAGCCAGTGGTGGCAATCGACCTTGAACTCGGCGGGCACTACCTTCAACAGCTTCTCTTCCACCTGAACGACATTCTTGCCCGGCGCGAAGTGGGTGCGGTTACACACCCGGAAGATATGGGTATCGACGGCGATGGTCGCCCAGCCGAAGGCCGTGTTGAGCACCACGTTGGCGGTCTTGCGGCCGACGCCCGGCAGCGCCTCCAGCGCGGCGCGATCCTCCGGCACTTCGCCACCGTGCAGCTCCAGCAGCATGCGGCAGGTTTTGATCACGTTTTCGGCCTTGCTGTTGAACAGGCCGATGGTCTTGATGTACTCCTTGACGCCATCAACCCCCAGCGCCAGCAAGGCGGCGGGGGTGTTGGCGACCGGATAAAGCTTGGCGGTCGCCTTGTTGACGCTCACGTCGGTGGCCTGCGCAGACAGCAGCACCGCAATCAGCAGTTCAAACGGCGTGGTGTACACCAGCTCGGTGGTCGGGTGCGGGTTGTTGTCGCGCAGCCGGGTCAGAATTTCCAGTCGCTTCTGCTTGTTCATCAGGCCTTCTCAGCACGTCCTTGTTCCAGCAGCGGTTCCACCGCCACGGCGCGGGCTTTGCGCGCCTTCATTTTTTCGTCGATCAGATATTTGACCGCCAGCAGCAGCCCCAGGCCGATAAAGGCACCCGGCGGCAGCATCGCCAGCAGAAACGGGCTGTCGAAATGCACGACTTCGATGAGCAGCGACTTGGCCCAGCCGCCCAGCAGCTGATCGGCGCCGTCGAACAACGTGCCGTTACCCAACAGTTCGCGCATCGAGCCCAGCGTCACCATCACGCCGGTAGCGCCGAGGCCGATGGCCATGCCGTCCAGCGCCGAGAGGCCGACCGGCTTCTTGGCGGCCACCGCTTCGGCGCGGCCCACCACGATGCAGTTGGTCACGATCAATGGAATAAAGATGCCGAGCGACTGATACAGGCCGAAGGCATAGGCGTTGATCAGCATCTGCACGATGCTCACCACCGCGGCGATGATCATCACGTAGATAGGAATACGCACCTCGCTCGGCACCCAGCGGCGTACCGCGGAGATGGAGGCGTTGGTCAGCGTCAGCACCAGCGTGGTGGCCAGCCCCAGGCCCAGCGCGTTGGTGACGGTGGAGGTCACCGCCAGCAACGGACACATGCCCAGCAGCTGCACCAGTGCGGAGTTGTTTTTCCACAACCCCTGGACGATCAATTCTTTGGCTTCACTCATTCGCTGGCTCCACACGCAGGTAAGCTTTCAAGTTTAGGCGGCAGCGTTTCCATATACAACGCCGTGCGGTGCACCGCATTGACCACCGCACGCGGGGTGATGGTCGCGCCGGTGAACTGGTCGAACATACCGCCGTCTTTCTTCACCGCCCAGCGCTTATCGTCAGGGCCTTCGATTTTCTTGCCGCTGAAGAAAGAAATCCAGTCGGAAATGCGCAGTTCAATTTTGTCACCCAGCCCTGGGGTTTCGTGGTGCTCAATCACGCGGGTGCCGAGCACCGTGCCGTTGAAATCGGCGCCGACCAGCAGCTTGATGGCGCCGGAGTAGCCGTCCGGCGCGGTGGTTTCCAGCGCGGCGGCGGTCGGTTGCCCGTTTTTGCGCGCCAGGTACAAACGGTGCGGCGCGCCGTCGCCCAGCGCCGGGTCGCTGACCAGGAAGCACTCGTTCTGCATGATGTTGTCGTAGTTTTCCGGCGGTACCACCTGATCGAGCAGCGCTTTTTGCTGCAGCGCCGCCTGATGGGCGATGGTGGTTTTCGTCAGGGCGTAGACCACGGCGGTCAGGCCGGTGGTGACTGCCGCAAACACCGCCAGCGTGGTGCCGTGCTTTCTCATGGAATTCAGCATGGCGGCTCCTTAGCGATGGCCGTACACGCGCGGCTGCGTGTAGTGGTCGATTAACGGGACGGTGATATTGGCGAGCAGCACGGCGAAGGCCACCCCGTCAGGGTAGCCGCCATAGACGCGGATCAGCCACACCAGCAAGCCGATCAGCGCGCCGTAGATCAAACGGCCCTTCGGCGTAGTGGAGGCGCTGACCGGGTCGGTGGCGATGAAGAACGCGCCCAACATGCTGGCGCCGGAGAACAGGTGGATCAGCGGCGAAGCCTGATGCGCCGGATCGATCCACCAGGCCAGGCCGGAACAGAAGGCGATGGCGGCCAACATGCTGAACGGGATCTGCCAGTGGATCAGGCGGCGCGCCAGCATAAACAGGCCGCCGGCCAGGAAGCCGAGGTTGACCCACTGCCAGCCGATGCCGGCCAGGGCGCCGCCGAACAGCGGCTGCTGCAACACCTGTTCCACGCTGTGGCCGCTGCGCAGGCCGGTTTTGAAGCCGTCGAGCGGCGTGGCCTGGCTGATGCCGTCCACGCCCATCTGCAGTTCATGCAGCGTCGCGCCTTGCGAAGTATGGCCGCTGAAAATGGCCAGCAGCGTGTCGTGGAGCGACAGCGCGGTGGCGCGCAGCTCATCCGGCGGCAGCCAGCTGGTCATCTGTACCGGGAAGGAGATCAGCAGCACCACGTAACCGACCATTGCCGGGTTGAACGGGTTCTGCCCGAGGCCGCCGTACAGCTGCTTGGCGATGACGATGGCGAAGAAAGTACCGATGACAATCATCCACCACGGCGCCAGCGGCGGCAGGCTGATGCCGAGCAGCAGCGCGGTCAGCAGGGCGGAGTTATCCGCCAGCCGGCTGCGCACCGGCAGCTTGCGCAGCGTGAGGATTGCGCCTTCCGCCGCCAGCGCGACGATCGCCGCCAGCGCCACCTGAATCAATACGCCGTAGCCGAAGAACCAAATCTGTGCCGCGATGCCGGGAATACACGCCAACATGACCCACAGCATGATGCGGCTGGTGCTTTGCTGGTTGTGGGTGAAAGGCGAGCTGGCGATGTGTAAGCCTTTGGCGGCTGTGGGTGATACCGGCCTGAACTTCATAGAGTAACGATACCTTCTGCGCCGCGCCTGCGGCAGTTTCGATGCGCCGTTCTGAAGGCGCGGCAAAAATGATAGCCGAGCATTCTACCTGATTCGATGCGAGGGTAATACGCCTTAATGATAGGGGTATTCGCCTTTTCGCACTCGCGAATATCAGGGTGGCGCGATTTGATTTTTTTTTTGGCCAGAAAATGGGCTAACGTGAGGAATTGTCAGTGGAACTTGTGCCGCCATTGACTGCGGGAATCGGGGTAACCGTATGAATGAAATATCATTTTTATCCAGATTTTCGCACAAAATAACAACTTTCACATAATACGTGTAGGTTACTATCGCGAACATTATTGAGTCAGTGAATCCATAATAATGACAAATGAAGACATTTTTTTTATTGAAGAGCTAATTGAGTGGGTGGAGATACATCTGGAGAAACGGCCAAACCTGGATGAAGTCGCGCGAATTTCGGGCTATTCCAAGTGGCATCTGCAGCGTAAATTCAAGCGTATTACAGGCATTCAACTCGCCACTTATATCCGTTCGCGCATCCTGACGCGTGCTGCAGTGGCGCTGCGTATCACTCGCCGCTCCATCATCGACATCTCCGATGAGCTGGGCTTCGACTCGCAGCAGACCTTTACCCGCATGTTCAAGCAGCGCTTCGGTACCACCCCCAATCGCTACCGCTCGATGGAGCACTGGGACGTGAAAAACCTGATGCCGCGCTTTAACTTCGAAGCCAGCTACGGCGCCGGTTATTATCCGGAGGTGAAGCGGCTGACCTTGCCCGAGATGCAACTGGTCGGCTTCTCGCGCCGGCTTGATTTCGCCTCCGAACAAGAGCTGGAGTACGCTTCCTGCATGGCGATGAAGGACGAGATTTTCAACGACTTCTTCAAGGGGTTGCACGTCGATTGCCGGCGGATTTACAGCATCTATTCCCCTCATGCCGGGGGGGAAGGCGAAGAGCTGTCCTCCACGCTGGTGATGGCGGTCGATCCGGAACACAAAAAGGATATTCTTTCCAATCACCAGATAGATACCATTCATCTGCCGAGCCGCGAGTTTATCTCCATCAACCATAAGGGCACGGCGAAAGAGTGTCTGCAGTTTTTCGGCTACCTGGTGTCACATGTGATGCCGGGATTGAAGGATAAGGTGCGCGGCAGTATGGAAATGGAGATCATTCAAACCAAAGAGTGGAACCCCGAGTCCAAACTGCGCCAGATTGAAGTGGATTATACTTATCTGATCTCTATCGATTAAACGGCGCCAGGCTGTGGCCTGGCGCCGCTGTCATCATTTGTCTTCCGTTTCCGCCGCCAGCGATTCTCTGGCGGCTTTTTTGGCTTTGGCACGGGCGATAGCCGCCGCGACCGCCGCCTTGCGCGGATCTTCCTCGGCGGTTGCCGGAGCCGGTTCCGCCGCAGCAGGGGCATCCGCCTGTTGCGCCGCTTTCTTGGCTTTGGCACGGGCGATAGCCGCCGCGACCGCCGCCTTGCGCGGATCTTCCTCGATGGCAGCCGGAGCCGGTTCTGCCGCAGCAGGGGTATCCGCCTGTTGCGCGGCTTTCTTGGCTTTTACGCGCGCCAGTGCCGCCGCCACCGCGGCTTTGCGCGGATCTTCCTCGACGGCAGCCGGAACCGGTTCTGCCTCGGCAGGGGCGTCAGATTGCTGCTCCGCTTTTTTGGCCTTCACGCGCGCCAGTGCCGCCGCCACCGCGGCTTTGCGCGGATCTTCCTCGACGGTTGCCGGAGCCGGTTCCGCCGCAGCAGGGGTATCCGCCTGTTGCGCGGCTTTCTTGGCTTTTACGCGCGCCAGTGCCGCCGCCACCGCGGCTTTGCGCGGATCTTCCTCGACGGCAGCCGGAGTCGGTTCTGCCGCAGCAGGGGCGTCAGATTGCTGCTCCGCTTTTTTGGCCTTCACGCGCGCCAAGGCGGCAGCAACGGCCGCTTTGCGCGGATCGTCCTCTGTTGCCGCCGGCGGTGCTTTCGTTTCCACCTCGGCAGCCAGCTGGGCACGCCGTTCGCGCGCCTGCGCTTTACGTGCTTCGCGGGCGGCGATCATCTCGCTGTTATCCGGCTGCTGGCCGTTGACCGGCGTAACCGCCGCTTCGGCATTCTTGCTGCGCACGCGCGCCAGCGCGGCCTGTACGGCACCCTGATCGTCGTCGGTCAGTTTGACGGCGGCCTTTTTGTGCCGCTCTTCGCGCGCCAGTTTCTCGCGCTCCAGACGGGCCTGCTTGGCTTCGAAACGCGCCTTGGCCTCGGCGGTGCGCGCCGCCTCCAGATCGATAGCCTTGATTTCGGCCTTTTCCTGACGGTAGTACTGCACCAGCGGAATATTGCTGGGGCAGACGAACGCACAGGCGCCGCATTCGATGCAGTCGAACAGGTTATGGTTGCGCGCCTTGTCATGCTCCTGCCCACGGCTGAACCAGTACAGCTGCTGCGGCAGCAGCCCGGCAGGGCAAGCGTCTACGCACAGGCCGCAGCGGATGCAGGACTGCTCCGGCTCCTGCGGCGTCATTTCATCGACCGTCGGCGCCAGAATGCAGTTGCTGATCTTGACGATTGGCACGTTCAGCGCGGGCAGGGTGAAGCCCATCAGCGGGCCGCCCATGACCACCATCTGCTGCGCCTGCGGGCGGAAACCGGTGAAGTCGAGCAGGTGCTGCACCGGCGTGCCGATGCGCGCCCACAGGTTGCCGGGGCGCTCGATAGCGTCGCCGGTCAGGGTCACTACGCGCTCAATCAGCGGTTCGCCGTCGACGATCGCTCGCTTGATGGCGAAGGCGGTGCCAACGTTTTGCATCAAAACGCCAATAGCCGAGGAGTGCTTGCCGTGCGGCACTTCCTTGCCGGTCAAAATTTTGGTCAGCTGCTTGGCGCCGCCGGACGGGTATTTGGTGGGGATGACGCGCAGCCCAATGCCGGATTGCCCGCGCAACGCCAGTTTCAGCGCCGCGATTGCCTCCGGTTTGTTGTCTTCGATGCCGATCAGCGTGAGCTTGGGTTGCAGAATGTGTTGCAGGATCTGCGTGCCTTCAATGATCTGATCGGCATGTTCCTGCATCAGGCGGTCGTCGGCGGTGATGTAAGGCTCGCACTCGGCGGCGTTGAGGATCAGCGTTTCCACGCCGCTCATGCCGCCTTGCAGCTTGCTGGCGGTCGGGAAACCGGCGCCGCCCAGACCGGCAATACCGGCCTGATGAATACGTTGAATCAGTTCCGCGACAGGGGATTGACGATAGTCCGCCACCGGATCGCGCTCGCACCAGCGGTCTTCCCCGTCTGCCTCGATAATCACGCACAGCTCCGTCAGCCCGGACGGATGAGCGGTGATGTGCGGCGTAATGGCGCTGACGGTGCCCGAGGTCGGGGCGTGTACCGGCACGGTGCGGCCGCGGCCGACGGTCAGCGGCTGGCCTTTCAACACCCGATCGCCGGCGTTGACGCACAGTTCGCCTTCCGGCCCCAGGTGCTGCTGCAGCGGAATGATAAAGGTCTTGGGCAGGGGAGCGACACGCAGCGGCGTACCGCTGGACTGCGTTTTCATTTCCGGTGGATGGATCCCGCCGTCGAAATCCCAGATCCGGTCTTTTTTAAAGGCGGCGAACAGATTAAGCATGTTGCTCCACATGGATCACTTGCACCGGAATCGTCTTCATATCCCACTTCCAGTTGGCGGTGGTGGTCGCGACCGGTCTCATTTCAATACAGTCGGTAGGGCAAGGGGCGACGCACAGATCGCAGCCGGTACAGAGGTCGGTAATGACGGTGTGCATGGCGCGGGTGGCGCCGACGATGGCGTCCACCGGGCAGGCCTGAATGCACTTGGTGCAACCGATGCAGTTGGCCTCGTCGATATAGGCCACCTTACGCTCCGGCTCGGCGGCGATTTCGCTGCCCAGCGGCTGCGGTTCGACGTTGAGCAGCTCTGCCAGTTTCAGCATCACCTGTTCGCCGCCCGGCGCGCATTTGTTGATCATCTCGCCGTTGGCCACCGCCTCGGCATAGGGGCGACAGCCGGGGTAACCGCACTGCCCGCACTGGCTCTGCGGCAGGATCGCGTCGACCTGCTCGGCGACCGGATCCTCTTCCACCTCAAAACGGCGCGCGGCGTAACCCAGCACCAGTCCGAACAGCAGCCCGAGCGCGCTTAAAGCCGCGATAGCTATCCACAACGCAGTCATTAGAATTTCACCAGCCCGGTAAAGCCCATAAAGGCCAGCGACATCAGCCCGGCGGTGATCAGCGCGATTGAGGAGCCGCGGAACGGCGCCGGGACGTCGGCGACCGCCAGACGTTCGCGAATGGCGGCGAACAGCACCATGACCAGCGAGAAACCGGCGGCGGCGCTGAAGCCGTAAACGGCGGACTGCAGGAAGTTATAGCCGAGGTTGACGTTAAGCAACGCCACGCCCAGCACCGCACAGTTGGTGGTGATCAGCGGCAGGAAGATACCCAGCAGGCGATAGAGTGCCGGGCTGGTTTTGCGCACCACCATTTCGGTGAACTGCACGACGACGGCGATCACCAGAATGAAGGAGAGCGTGCGCAGATACACCAGATCCAGCGGAACCAGAATAAAGGTGTTGATCACCCAGGCGCTGACGGAGGCCAGCGTCATAACGAAGGTGGTGGCCATTCCCATGCCGATGGCGCTTTCCAGCTTCTTGGAAACGCCGAGGAACGGGCACAGGCCAAGAAACTTCACCAGAACGAAGTTGTTCACCAGTACGGTGCCGACAAACAGGAGCAGGTATTCGGTCATTGTGATGCCTAAAAAAATAAAAGCCGCCTATTATCGGGAATCGGCGGCCGGACGACAACATATGAATCGCAGGGGTATTGCCTTTTTTGGCGAAAATTTACACAAATCACCCAATAAAACGTGCTGCAACTCCCTTTAACGTTCGGTAAAGGTCCCTTTGACCCGCTGCGAACGCTTGATGTAAGGCACCAGCAGCGCCGCCATCAGCAGCGGCCAGCCGAGGCTGCGCACCGCCACTTCATCCGGCACCGGCGCGAAGGCGAAGGCTTTCACCGCCAGAATTACCGTGATCAGCAGCCATAACAAGAACAGCTTGGGGAAGCGCTGCGAACGCTGGCAAAACAAAAATACCAGCCACAGGGTGAAGCACCACATCAAGAGCGTGGTCAGCACCGAAAAGTACCACTGCAGGGTAAATGCCTGGGCGTTGGTCAACAGATAGTCGCGCGACTCGGGCATGAAGATCGCCATGGCGTACAGGAGCAGCATCAGGCTGGCGCTGAGCAGGGTGACGATCAGATAGGCCAACGGGGCCAGCAACCAACCGCCGATACGAGTGTATTCAGCTTGAGACATAAAGGCTTCCTGATTGAAACGGGGATCACAGGCGGCATAGCTTAGCGGGTAATATAGGCTTCGTCATCCCTATCAAGCGGATAGCCCGGCATCGCGACGCCGGGCCGCACGTTTGGCTACGCCGGCCCTGCGTCGAATTAACATCTTATTTACTTCTTGTTCCATCCGGCCGCATGGTGTCAAATCGAAAGGGTCTGTCGTGAGCCAGCAAGAGGAAATCCCATGGCTGAGAAAATTCGTGTCGGGCTGGTCGGTTACGGCTACGCCGGCAAAACCTTTCATGCGCCGCTGATCGCCGGTACGCCGGGGCTGGAGCTGGCCGCCGTCTCCAGCAGCGATGCCGGCAAAGTGCACGCCGATTGGCCGTCGATGACGGTGGTGGGTGATGCGCAGGCGCTGTTCGCCGATCCGGCCCTCGATCTGATCGTAATTCCTACCCCCAACGATACCCATTTCCCGCTGGCGAAGCAGGCGTTGGCCGCCGGCAAGCACGTGGTGGTGGATAAACCGTTTACCGTGACATTGTCACAAGCACAGGCGCTGCAACAGCAGGCGCAGCAGAGTGGTTTACTGCTGTCGGTGTTCCACAATCGCCGCTGGGACAGTGATTTCCTCACCCTTAAAGCATTGCTGAACGACGGTTCGCTGGGCGAGGTGGTCTATTTCGAGTCGCATTTCGATCGCTACCGGCCGCAGGTGCGCCAGCGTTGGCGCGAACAGGGCGGCGTCGGCAGCGGCATCTGGTTCGATTTGGGGCCGCATCTGCTCGATCAGGCGCTGCAACTCTTCGGCAAACCCGAGCGACTGTTCGTCGATCTGGGGGAGCTGCGGCCGGGGGCGCAGGCGGTGGATTATTTCCACGCGCTGCTGAGCTATGGCGATCGCCGTGTGGTGCTGCACGCCAGCATGCTGGTGGCGGCAGAGAGCCCGCGCTACGTGGTGCACGGCACCCGCGGCAGCTATGTCAAATACGGTCTGGATCCGCAGGAAGACCGGCTGAAGGCCGGCGAGCGCCTGCCGCAGGCCGACTGGGGCTATGACATGCGCGATGGAGTGGTGACGCTGTCACGTGGAGATCTGCTGGCGGAGCAACCGCTGCTCAACATTCCCGGCAACTACCCGGCTTATTACGCCGCGGTGCGCGACGCGATCGCCGGCACAGGCGAAAACCCGGTGCCGGCCGCCGACGCCATTGCGGTGATGGCATTGATCGAACTGGGGCTGGAATCGGCCCGGCTGCAGCAGGCGCTGCCGGTGGTCTGATCCCGTTCATTTCTCTGTGCCCGGCGCAACGTCGGGCCTTTTTACGACTTTACGTGCAAGGAAATCCTTTTCATGTCTTGGTTGCAGCGTTTACGCATTGATAAATTTTTGCTGGTTCTGATTTTGGTGGTGATCGTCGCCTCGCTGTTCCCCTGCGAAGGCATCTGGAAAACCTTCTTTGAACACCTGACCACCGCCGCCATCGCGCTACTGTTCTTTATGCACGGCGCCAAGCTGTCGCGCGAGGCGATCGTGGCCGGCATGAGTCACTGGAAGCTGCACCTGCTGGTGTTCCTCAGCACCTTTGCGCTGTTCCCGCTGCTCGGGCTGGCGATGAACCTGCTGGTGCCGGGCATCATGACGCCGACGGTCTATCTCGGCTTCCTCTACCTGTGCGCGCTGCCGGCCACGGTGCAATCGGCCATCGCCTTTACTTCGGCGGCGGGCGGCAACGTGGCGGCGGCGATCTGCAGCGCCTCGGCGTCGAGCATTCTCGGCGTGTTCCTGTCGCCGCTGCTGGTGGGCGCATTGATGCATACCCAGGGCGGCAATACCGACGTATTGCACGCCATCGGTTCGATCATTCTGCAATTGATGGTGCCATTTGTGGTCGGTCACCTGGCGCGGCCGCTGATCGGCAAGTGGATCGACCGTCATCGCAAACTGATCAACCTGACTGACCGTTCGTCGATCCTGCTGGTGGTGTATACCGCGTTCAGCGCGGCGGTGGTGGAAGGGATTTGGCATCGCATCGACGGCTGGTCGCTGCTGACCATCCTGGTGATGTCGCTGGTGCTGCTGACGGTGGTGCTGGTGATCAACACCTATGCGGCGCGCTGGCTGGGCTTCAACACCGCCGATGAGATCACCATCGTCTTCTGCGGCTCGAAAAAGAGCCTGGCGAACGGCATTCCGATGGCCAACGTGCTGTTCCCGGCTGCTGCGGTGGGCGCCATGGTGCTGCCGCTGATGATTTTCCACCAGGTGCAGCTGATGGTGTGCGCGGTGCTGGCGCAGCGCTATGCGCGTAAAACCGCCAGGCAGCGGGCCGAAGCGGAGGCGCTGGTGGCCAAATAGGCCGCAGGCCGCTAACGGTGGCTCAGCGCGTCGAGCAGAAAGTCGGCGCGCTCGTCGGGTGAAGCGCGCGGCAGTTCTTGCAGCCGATAGCCATAACGGCGATAGGTGGTCACCATCGCCCGATAGGTCTGCTCGGCTTCGGCGAAAGATTGTTTTCTCTCGCTGTCCTGCGCATAAATCGCTCGCCACGGCGGGGCGATGAACACCGTATCGGTATAGCGAAAGGCGTCGATCGCCGCCGTTAAGGGGGCGGGGATCGATAATCCGCACAGCGTCAGGTAACCGGCGATATCCGGCAGCCCGCGATCGAAGAACCAGCATGTTGCCCCCGTCGCTTCGTGCCATGAATGCAGTTCCCAATCGAGCATCCGCTCGGCGAAAGCCTGACGATCGCCCCACGGTAGCGCATTGCCCCCAATACTCACCTGATCCTGAATAATCGCCCGGCCCGCCTCCAGGGAGTGTGGGTAACCACGGCGATGAAGAACGTCGATGAGCGTGCTTTTGCCCGAACCCGGGCCGCCGGTCAGCACGATGCGGCGCAGTTTGTCAGACATGCGGAATTCCTCTCTTGCAGCAGAGCGATGGGGTGAAAACAGTGTTAAAGACGAGCAGGCGGAAGAATATGGGGGATGAGAAGAAGGCGCCGTTTGGCGCCTTGGGGAGATTTAGCCCTGCACTTTGGCGCGCAGCGCCTGTTTTTCCTGTTCGCTGAGGAAGGCCAGCTTCAGGCCATTTTCCTGCGCGGTGCGGATTTCTTCCGGCGTTAGCCCGGCCTGCGGCGCGGCGACGCGGTATTCATGCTCGATCTCGATGCCCTGAACCGCCGGATCGTCGGTGTTGATCGACGCCAGCACGCCGTGGCGCAGGAAGGTGGCCAGCGGATGCTGCGCCAGCGACGGCACGGTGCTGGTCTGGATGTTGGAGGTCAGGCAGGATTCGATACCGATGCCGTGTTCCGCCAGGAAGTCCATCAGCGCCGGGTCTTCGACCGCTTTCACCCCGTGGCCGATACGTTCGGCGCCCAGCTCGCGGATCGCCTGCCAGATGCTTTCCGGGCCGGCGGCTTCGCCCGCGTGCACGGTGATGCGCAGGCCGGCGTCGCGGGCGCGGTTGAAGTGGCTGAGGAACAGGCTGCCGGGGAAGCCCAGCTCATCGCCCGCCAAATCCAGCGCGGTAATGCCGTCGCGGTGCGCCAGTAATCCTTCCAGTTCCTGCAGACAGGCGGCCTCGCCGAAGGTGCGGCTCATGATGCCGATCAGGCGAATGTCGATGTCACGATCGCGGCAGCCCGAGCGGATCCCGTCGATCACCGCTTCCACCACGCCGGCGACCGGCAGTTGATGCTTCATCGCCATGTAGTAAGGGGAGAAACGCAGCTCGGCATAGTGCAGGCCGGCGTTGGCGGCGTCCTCGACGTTTTCGTAAGCCACCCGGCGGCAGGCGTCCAGATCGCCCAGCACCGCTACGCCCCAGTCCAGTTTCTGCAGGAAGCTGACCAGATCCGGTTCGGCATGGGTGATCTGCACGTGCGGGCGCAGGCTCTCCAAATCGTTGGCCGGCAGGGCGAGATTGAACTGGCGACCGAGGTCGAGAATGGTCTGCGCGCGGATGTTGCCGTCAAGATGGCGGTGAATGTCGGTAAGCGGTAGGCGGGGATCGATCATGCTGGGCACTCGCTAATTTATCGTAGGTAAAGTGCAGAACAGTATAAAAACAAATGAATGAAACTTGCCATCTCGTTGCATAAAAAAGTGATGTGAATCACAAATAATGCGAGGTATGTCGCATTATCGCCGTGAATCAGGCTTTCAACACGCTGACGCCCGCCTGCTGCAACGGCGCGATCAATGCGTCGTCGGTGGCGCGTTCAACGATGATGGTATGCGCCAGCGTAATGTCACCGATCGCATACTGCGAGGCGGCGTTAAGCTTGGCGGCGGAGGCCAGCACCACGGTTTCCGCCGCGCGGGCCGCCAGCGCGCGTTTGATGTAGGCCTCTTCCAGATCGCCGGTACTCAGCCCTGCAGTGGGGTGCACGCCGGTCACGCCCATAAAATAGAGATCGGCGCGAATATGCGACATCGCTTCCACCGCGGCGGCGCCGACGCTAACGATCGAATGCTTGTACAGCCGGCCGCCGATCAGGATCACCTCGACCGTGGGGTGATCGACCAGGCCCACGGCGACGCTGGGGCTGTGGGTGACGATGGTGGCGTTCAGGTTGAGCGGCAACTGCCTGACCAGCTCTGCAGAGGTGGTGCCACCGTCGATAATCACTACCTGGCCGGGGGCGATCAGCGCAGCTGCCGCTTTGGCGATCGCGCGTTTGGCGCCGGATTCCAACTGATTGCGTTCGGCAAAGCTGGCAATGGCGGAAGAAACCGGCAGGGCGCCGCCATGCACCCGCTGCAGCAACCCCTCGGCGTCCAGTTCGCGCAAATCGCGCCGGACAGTATCTTCCGACAGCCCGAACATTTCGCTGAGCTGCTTGGCCAATACCTGGCCGTCCTGAGCCAGTTTTTCCAGAATGATTTTCTTGCGCTGGCTGGTCAACATGGCCATGTTCCTCTCAAATTTGGTTTGCACGAAATATCTTGATCATACACGAAACTGCACGATAGTATCAATTTCCTTCCTCTGGCGGAGTAAACCGATGATAGCCACCAAAGACAGGGTTCGCATTGTCGAAACCCGGGTGTTGTCCGATGACTGGTACCTGCTGAAAAAAACCACCTTTGATTTTCTGCGGCGCGACGGCGTCTGGCAGCGGCAAAGTCGCGAGACCTACGATCGCGGTGATGGCGCGGTCATTTTGCTGTTCAACCGGCAGGCGCAAACGGTGATTCTGACGCGCCAGTTCCGTTTTCCGGTCTTCGTCAACGGCCATGACGGCATGTTGATTGAGGCTGCCGCCGGGTTGCTGGACAACGCGTCGCCGGAGGCGCGCATTCGCGCCGAAGCGGAAGAAGAAACCGGCTATTTCGTGCAGAGCGTGGAAAAGGTGTTCGAAGCCTATATGAGCCCAGGCTCGGTCACCGAGAAGCTGCACTTTTTCGTCGGCGAATATCAGGCGGGCGATCGCATCAACGAGGGCGGCGGGGTGGCGGCTGAGGGGGAGGATCTGGAGGTGCTCGAGCTGCCGCTGGCGCAAGCCCTGCAGGCGATTCGCCAGGGCACGATCGTTGACGCCAAGACCATCATGCTGCTGCAGTTTGTCGCTTTGAACCGGACGTTGGAGGAAGAACGATGAAAGCACAACAAATCTTGATCGCCGGTCCCTATCGCAGCGGCACCGATGGCGATCCGCAGCGTATCGCCGCCAATCTGGCGCGCCTGGAACAGGCGGCGTTGGCGGTTTACCAGCGGGGGCACGTGCCGGTGATCGGCGAGTGGCTGGCGCTGCCTTTGGCGGCGGCGGCGGGCTCCACTCAGGTTGGCGATGCGGTGAGCGAGGCGTTTCTTTACCCGGTGGCGCATCGGCTGATTGCGCAGTGTCAGGCAGTGTATCGCATCGAAGGGGCGTCTGCGGGGGCCGATAACGACGTGCGGCTGGCCAACGAGTGGGGATTGACGGTTTATCGTCGTCTGGAGGAGATCCCGTCTGTTCAGGCGTAACGCAGGGGCGGGCAGAGGCTCGCCCCGTCGCGCTATTGCTCGTCCAGCACCAACCTCAATCCGGCGATCAGCTTGTCCATGCCGGCCTCCAGCTTGCTGCGCGGGCAGCCGACGTTGAGGCGCAGGAACCCGCGGCCCTCCTCGCCGTAGGTAAAGCCCGGCATAATCGCCACCTTTTCACGCTCGATCAGCACCTGCTGCAGCGCCCGATCGTCAACGGCCAGCGGCCGCAGATCGATCCAGGCCAGGTAGGTGGCCTGCGGCGGGCGCCAGCCCAGCGCGGGAAACGCCTGCTCCAGCCGCTCGGCGACGTAGGTCAGATTATCCTGCAGATAGTCGCGCAGGGCGTCCAGCCAGGGTTCGCCGTGACGATAGGCGGCCACGTGCGCGGCGACCGCCAGCACCGCCGGCGAGGAGAGGCCGTCGCGGGCTTTGAGCTGTTGGAAGTAGGCTTCGCGGCTGGCATCGTCGCTGATAAAGCCGTAGGCACCGGTTAGCGCCGGAATGTTGAAACTCTTGGAGCCGGAGGTCAGCAAGGCCCAGGTGCCGCTCGCCACCTGGCTCCACGGCGTATGGCGGTGTTCACCCCAGACCATATCCATGTGGATTTCATCGCTGATCACGCGCACGTCATGGCGCTCGCACAGTTCGGCCATCTGCTGCAGCTCGTCGCGGCGCCACACTTTGCCGGTGGGGTTATGCGGGCTGCACAGCAGCAGGATCTTGGTCTGCGGTCGCGCCAGCAGCGCTTCGAGATGCGCCATGTCGCAGCGCCAGTCGTCGCCGGCCTTGTGCAGCGGACAGGCCAGCAGCTGGCGCTGGTTGGCGAGGATCACCTTGTAGAAAGCATCATAGGCCGGGGTATGGGTCACCACATAGTCGCCCGGTACCGACCATTGGCGGATCAGCTGCGCCGCCATGTAGATAACGGAAGGGCCGTACACCGCCGTTGCGGTGTCGATGGCGGCATTGAAACGTTGCTGATACCAGTGGCGCAGCGCGCTGAGAAAATCCTCATGCTGCCAGCGGCTGTAGCCCAGCACGCCGTGCTGCAGGCGCTGCTGCAACGCCTCGAGGATGCACGGCGCGGTGGCGAAATCCATATCGGAGATGGTAAACGGCAGCAGGTCGGCGCTGCCGAAACGATCGGCGATATAGTCCCACTGGGTGCACCAGGTGCCGTGGCGGTCGATCGGGGTCGAGAAATCAAACATGGGTGGCTCCCTGCAGCGCCGCGGCAGGTTGCGCCGTGGCTATCAGTGAGTCTAATTCATCCTTCACCGATTGCACCTGTGGGCCGATCACTACTTGCAGATTATGATCGTTGAGATGCACTACGCCGATGGCGCGGTTGGCCTTCAGCGCCGCATCGTCCACCTGGCTCATGTCGTTGACCGACAGGCGCAGGCGGGTGATACAGTTGTCCAGCGTGATGATGTTGTCCGGGCCGCCGAGCGCCGCCAAAATCGCCGGCGCGTTGTAGCCGGATTTGCCCACCGCGCCGCTTGGCGCACTTTGGCTGACGGCGCTATCGCTCTCGCGGCCCGGCGTTTTGATGTTAAAGCGCTGGATGGCGAAGCGGAAAATGGCGTAATAGCCGACGAACCAGATGGCGGCCACCACCGGCACCAGATACCACTTGGTGCCGGTGCCGTGCAGAATGCCGAACACCACGAAGTCGATGATATTGCCGTCGGTATTGCCGATGGTCACGCCCAGCAGCGCCATCACGGTAAAGCCCAACCCGGTGAGCAGCGCGTGGATCAGGTAGAGGAACGGCGCGACGAACAGGAACAGGAACTCGATCGGCTCGGTGGTGCCGCCAACCACGCAGGCCACCACGCCGGAAATCAACAGCCCTTTGATCTTATGACGGTTCTCCGGCTTGGCGCAGTGGTACATCGCCAGCGCCGCGCCCGGCAGGCCGCCGAGAAACGCCGGCATTTTACCTTGCGACAGGAAGCGGGTGGCGCTCTCGGCGAAGCCGGTGGTGGTTGGGCAGGAGAGCTGCGCCTGGAAGATGGTCAGGGCGCCGCTGACGCTGTGGCCGCACACTTCCATGGTGCCGCCCGCCTCGGTAAAGCGGATCAGCGCCACCAGAATGTGCTGCAGGCCGAACGGCAGCAGCAAGCGTTCGCCGGTGCCGAACAGCATCGGGCCAAAGGCGCCGGCGCTGTTGATCACCCAACCCAGCCCGGTGATGCCGGCGGCGAACCACGGCCAGATCAGCGGGATCACCAGGCCGCACAGGCCCAGCACCACGGTGGTGACGATCGGCACGAAGCGCGTGCCGCCGAAGAACGCCAGCGCGTCCGGCAGGCGGATGGTGTGGAAGCGTTCATGCAGGCGATAGACGATGATGCCGACGATCACCGCGCCGAGGATGCCGGTATCGATCGACTGAATGCCGAGGATGTTCTGGATGTTGTTGGCTTTCAGCACCAGCGGATCGCTGGTGGGCAGCACGCCGGCGGCGGTCAGGTAGAAGTTGGTGCCCAGATTCAGCACGGCGAAGCCGACGAAGCCGGAGAAGGCGGCGACGCCCTTGTTCTCACGCGCCATGCCCAGCGGAATGGCGATGGCGAACATCACCGGCAGGAAGCTGAAGGCGAAGGAGCCTACCTTGCTCATCCAGGTAAAGATCAGCTGGAAGATCGGGTGGCCGATAAACGGCATCAGGGTGATCACGTCGCGGCTGCTCAGCGAGCTGCCGATCCCCAGCATGATGCCGCAGAAAGAGAGCAAGGCGACGGGCAACATGAAGGTTTTGCCCAGGCTCTGGAAAAACTCCCAGAGGGTGATTTTTTGTTTGTTGGCTGCTGACATAACCGACTTCTCCTGGCGAAAAGACGAGCAAAAAGGGGACTTCTGATTAGGTAAAAAGAAGATAAAACGTTTTACCTAGCAAGAATGCGCCGCCAATCACAAATCTGCCGCCCGGTTTTTGGCGACAATGCGGCAGGCAGTAAAACGTTTTACTGAGCTAACGGATTCGGTATACCCTTGATCATTACGGCGCGGGTTGCCCAGGAACGGGTTCGCAGAGACTATGAGCATCAAAAAAATCACCATCACCGATGTGGCGCAGCAGGCGGGCGTGTCGGTCACCACGGTTTCCCTGGTGTTGAGCGGCAAGGGGCGCATTTCGCCGACCACCGTCGAGAAGGTCAATCAGGCGATAGAGCAGCTGGGTTATGTGCGCAATCGCCAGGCGGCGACGCTGCGCGGCGGGGAGTCTGGGGTGATTGGCCTGATCCTGCGCGACATTTGCGAACCCTTCTATGCCGAAATGACCGCCGGGTTGAGCGAAGCGCTGGAGGCGCATGACAAGCTGTTGTTTTTGACGCAGAGCGGGCGCGACGGCCAGGGCTTGCAGCGCGCGTTTGACGCGCTGCTGGCGCAGGGCGTTGACGGCATCGTGCTGGCGGGCGGCATTCGCGCGGCGGCTGGCCTGAAGGAGAAGGCGGCCGAGCAGGGCGTACCGCTGGTCTGCGTGGCGCGCTCCAGCGGCCTCGATGGCGTGGACGTGGTACGGCCGGACAACATGCAGGCCGCCAAGCTGGCCACCGAATTTTTGATCAAGCGCGGTCACAGCCAAATCGCCTACCTCGGCGGCCAGAGCGATTCATTGACGCGCGCCGAGCGGCTGGGCGGCTTTTGCGCCACCCTGGTGCAGTACGGCCTGCCGTTTCGCAGCGAATGGATCGTCGAGTGCGATTGCCGACAGCGCCAGGCGGCGGAAGCGGCGGAGCAACTGCTGCGCCACTACCCGAACATTACCGCCATCGTCTGCCACAAGGCGACGGTGGCGCTTGGCGCCTATTTTGGCCTGGCGCGCAGCGGCCGCAGCATCGGCTCGGATGGGGTCGACGCCTACTATGGGCGGCAGGTGGCGCTGATCGGCTTCGGCGACGTGCCGGAAGCCGAACTGACCGAGCCGCCGCTGACCTTCGTCTCCAGCTCGGCGCGGGAAGTGGGGCGCAGTGCCGCCGCGCGCCTGCTGCAGCGCATCGGTGACGCTGACCTGCCGGCGCAGAACGTCATTCTGCCGCCGACGCTGATCCGGCGCGGTTCCGCCTAGCCCTGCCGCTGTTCCTCTTCCGCCTCCCGGCGGATCCAGCCGATAAAGGTTTTCATCGCCGGCGTCAGATCCCGCGATTTCAAATGGGTCAGCCAATAGGCGCCGAGCGCGGCCTCGGCGGCGAACGGCCGCTGCAGCGCGCCGGCGGCCAGTTCGCGGCGGAACATGCTGACCGGCGCCAGCGCCACGCCGTCGCACTGGATAGCGCCTTCCACCATCAGCCTTGACGAGTCGAACACCGGGCCGTTGATCCGCCACGGCGTCACCTGCGCCGCCGCGAACCAGCGCTCCCATTCATCCTTGCGGTAGGTGCGCATCAGCTGCTCATGCTGCAGATCCTGCGGCGTACGCAGGCGCGCGGCGACCGCCGGCGGGCAGAGCACCGTCAGCGGCGCGTCGAACAGCTTGATATTGCAGGTGGCGGGCCAGAGGCCTTCGCCGAAGCGGATGGCGAAATCCATGCCGTCGGCCGACAGATTGACCAGGTTGTTGTGGGTGAGCACCCGCAGATCGATAAACGGGTGCGCCGTGCGGAACGCCGCCAGCCGCGGCATCAGCCAGCCGACGGCGAAGGTGCCGACCACCGCCACCGTCAGCACCTCGTGGAAATGCCCGCCTTCGAACTGCTGCAGCACCGCCTCGATGCGGTCGAAGGCGTCGCTCAATACCGGCAGCAGCGCCTGGCCCTCTTCGGTCAGATCCAACCCGCGCGGCAGGCGGCGGAACAGCTGGATGCCCAGTTGTTCTTCCAGCATGCGTACCTGCTGGCTGACGGCGGCCTGGGTGACGCGCAGCTCCAGGCCGGCGCGGGTGAAGTTCAGGTGGCGGGCGGAGGATTCGAACGCCCGCAGGGCGTTGAGGGGAAGTCGATTGCGCATTGTCGATAGCCATAAGTTTTTCTTTATGCTGGCTGAAATTATTATCGCTTGTCAACCCGGCGGCAAAATCCGATATTTGGCGCGGCTGCTGAGAGTGTCGCGGCAGCCGTAAAGGAATGACATCATCAATCAGGGAAAGCGCCGTGTATAACGCCAACAAAAACTTTTGGCCGCGGCCGATACCCTGCAACCTAAGAGTTTCTATCATGACGAAAATGAACCGCCTGGCGGCCGCGCTGATCGCCGCACTGATCCTGCCGACCGCGCACGCCGCGCAGCAGCAGGATATCGACGCCGTTATTCAGCCGCTGATGAAAAAATATGGCGTGCCGGGCATGGCGATCGCCGTGTCGGTTGACGGCAAACAGCAGATTTACCCGTATGGCGTCGCCTCGAAGCAGACCGGCAAACCGATCACCGAGCAAACGTTGTTCGAAGTGGGCTCGCTGAGCAAAACCTTCACCGCGACGCTGGCGGTTTATGCGCAGCAGCAGGGCAAGCTGTCGTTTAAAGACCCGGCCAGCCACTACCTGCCCGAGCTGCGCGGTAGCGCCTTCGACGGCGTCAGCCTGCTGAATCTGGCGACCCACACCTCCGGCCTGCCGCTGTTCGTGCCGGACGACGTGACCAACAACGCCCAACTGATGGCGTACTACCGGGCCTGGCAGCCGAAACACCCGGTGGGCAGCTACCGCGTTTATTCCAACCTCGGCATCGGCATGCTGGGCATGATCGCCGCCAAGAGCCTCGACCAGCCGTTTATCCAGGCGATGGAACAGGGGATGCTGCCGGCGCTGGGCATGAGCCACACCTACGTTCAGGTGCCGGCGGCGCAGATGGCCAACTATGCGCAGGGCTACAGCAAGGACGATAAGCCGGTGCGGGTCAATCCCGGCCCGCTGGACGCCGAGTCTTACGGCATCAAGTCCAACGCCCGCGATCTGATTCGCTATCTGGAGGCCAACCTGCAGCAGGTGAAGGTGGCGCAGCCGTGGCGCGACGCGCTGGCCGCGACGCACGTCGGTTATTACAAGGCGGGCGCGTTCACGCAGGATCTGATGTGGGAGAACTACCCGTATCCGGTGAAACTGTCGCGTTTGGTTGAAGGCAACAACGCCGGGATGATCATGAACGGCACGCCGGCCACCGCCATCACGCCGCCGCAGCCGGAATTGCGCGCCGGTTGGTATAACAAAACCGGCTCCACCGGCGGTTTCTCCACCTACGCGGTATTTATCCCGGCGAAAAACATTGCCGTGGTGATGCTGGCCAACAAGTGGTTCCCGAACGACGATCGCGTCGAGGCGGCTTACCACATCATCCAGGCACTGGATAAGCGCTGACGGTCAGGGGCGCCGGCGAGGCGCCCCTACCACCGATGCTGTCGTTCACGCCGCTCGCGCATGAAATCGATAAAGGCGCGCAGCTTGAGCGGCAGATGCCTGCCGGCGGGAAAGTAGATGAAAAACCCCGACGCTTCGCTGGCGTAACCCGGCAGCACTTCCACCAGTTGCCCCTGCGCCAGCTCCTGCAACACCGTGCCTTGAAAACGTTGTGCGATACCCAGGCCTGCCAACGCCGCATCCTTGATCAGCCGATCTTCGTTAAAAATCAAACTGCCGCTGACGTCCAGCGCACGCTCATCGTTGCCCAGGCTAAAATACCAGGGTTCCAGTTTGCCGCTGCCGGGGAAACGGTAGCGCAGGCAGTGGTGAGCAGGCAGGTCGTCCGGCATAGCCGGTACGCCGCAGCGCGCCAGATAGTCGGGCGAGGCGACCAGCACCCGGCGCTGGCCGTTGTCGATCGGCACGGCGATCATGTCCTTCTGCAACATGGCATGCATGCGAATGCCGGCATCGAAACTGCCCAGCACCAAATCGGAAAAGCGGTCTTCGGTAAACAGCTCCAACTGCACGTCGGGATAGCGCCGTTGAAATTCCGCCAGGTGCGGCATCACCAGCAGCGAGGCCGCCAGTTGCGGCAGCGTGATGCGCAGCAGGCCCGCCGGCTGTGCGCCCAGGGCGCGCACGTCATCCGCCGCCACGTCGATCTGGCTCATCGCCGGCGACACCTTCTGATAGAACAACCGGCCCTCGTCGCTGAGGCGCACCGAGCGGCTGGTGCGGTGAAGTAACCGCACTCCCAGCTGGTTCTCCAGCGCCTGAATGTTTTGCGACACCGCCGGCGGCGTGACGCCCAGTTGGCTGGCCGCGCGGGTAAAGTTGCCCAGGCGAGCGACGGCTTCGAAATAAGGCAGCAGCTGCAGGAGTGAACTCATCTATTAATAACCTGTGCTTAATGATTCATTAAATTATGCCTTATTTTAATTTATGACGAACGTTTTAGACTGATTTTACTTTCCATTAGAGAGATTAAAATCATGTCGGCAGAACAACGGGCGTTAACAGAGCGGATCGCGGCGATCGATCAACAGGCGATGGCCGAAGGGCGCATCGTAGGTAGCGTGGTGCTGGTGGCGCGGCAGGGCGAGATTTGCTACGCCGGGACGGCCGGCTATGCCGATCGCGAAGCGCGGCGGCCGATGCGGCGAGAAACGCAGTTTCGGCTGTCGTCGGTCTCCAAACCCTATACCACGCTGGCGGCGCTGCGCCTGATTGAGCGGGGTAAGCTGAGCCTGGACGATGCGGTCAGCGACTGGCTGCCGTGGTTTACTCCAGCGCTCGCCGACGGCCGGCGCCCGGCGATCAACATCCGGCATTTGCTGAGCCATACCTCGGGGCTGGACTATCGGCTGAACCAGCCGCCGACGGGCGTTTACCACCAGTTGGGGATCCAGGACGGCGTGGAGCTGTCGACGCTGACGCTGGAGCAAAACCTGCGGCTGTTGGCGCAGGCACCGTTGCTGTCGGCGCCGGGGGAGCGCTTCAATTATTCGCTGGCGATCGACGTGCTTGGCGCCGTGCTGGAGCGGGTGACGGGTATGCCGCTGCCGCAGCTGTTTGTCGAATGGGTGGCGCAGCCGCTGGGGCTTGGCAATACGGCGTTCCATGCGACGGATACCGCGAACCTGGCGACGCCGTATTACAACACGCCGCAAGGGCCGCAGCGCATGCATGAAGGCCTGCGGGTGGCGCTGCCGGAGGAGATGGCGGGGGGCGAGGTGCTGTTTTCACCGCTGCGGGCGCTCAACGCCGGGGCCTATCCTTCTGGCGGCGCGGGCATGGTCGGCGATGCTGACGACGTACTGAAGCTGGTGGAGACATTACGCAGCGGCGGGCAGGGTATTTTGCAACCGGAGACGGTGGCGTTGCTGCGCAGCCCGCACGTGGGCGCGCAGGCGCAAACGCAAGGGCCGGGCTGGGGATTCGGTTTTGGCGGGGCGCTGCTGGTGGACGCAGAGGCGGCGCAGACGCCGCAGCATGCCGGCACGCTGACCTGGGGCGGGGTTTACGGCCACAGCTGGTTCTTTGATCCACAGGCGCAGCTGAGCGTGGTGATACTGACCAACACCGCGTTTGAAGGCATGTGCGGCCGCTACCCGCAGCAGATCCGCGATGCGGTTTACGCGGCGTAAATAAAAAGGGCCCCATAGGGGCCCTTGAACGAGAGTCAGGCGATTACTGCGCCGGTGCCGGAGCGGGTTCCGCTTCCTGCGCCGGTTCGCCGTCTTCCGCTGGGGCGCCCAGCAGGCCAAATTGGCCGATGAACTCCTGCAGCGACATTTTGTTGCCGTTCAGGTCAACCTGATTGTCAGCGTAATGGAACTTGCTCGCGATCACGCCGTCTTTCTGGGTTGTCAGCTTGAACATCTGGCCCATGGCTGCCAGGCCCTGCACTTGCTGCTGCGCCAATTTCTGCGCGTCTGCTTCATTGTATCCCTGCAACAGCGCGGTCTTCGCGGTCACCTCGGTGGCCATTGCTTCCGGAATGGTCAGGTTGAGATCCAGTTTTTTGACCGCCTGAGCGATCAACTGATCCGACGATTGCGCCGGGGAAGAAGCCTTGCTCGGATCGGTCAGCGCCAGATCCAGCGTGAAGGTGCTCTCACCCTTGCTGTTTTTCCAACTCAGCGGGGCGATACTGATGCTCGGGTTACCTTTCAGCAGCAGCGGCAGGTTCTTTTGCAGCATCTCGGTGGTCTGTTGTTCGTAGACGTCCGGATCCAGGTTTTCGCCCTGCTGCAGCAGCGCCATGGTCTGGCGGTTGTAGCTATCGGAGAAGTCTTTCAGCGCTTTGCCGTCGACGTTGTCGATTTTCAGCGTCAGTTTACCGGCGCCGAAGTCGTTGCCTTGTACCTTGAGGGCGTCCATGGTGTAGTCGATCTGGCCGCCGATATTGCTGCTGCCTTGCTCGCCGAACTTGCTCACCAGATTGAAACCGTCCAATGCCACGGTGTCTTTACCGTCGATCGTCAGTTTGAACTGCTTCAGCGTCATCGTCTGATCGCCGAGTTTCACGCCGAACTTGCTCTCGTTGCTGTCGCCTTTCAGGTTGAAGCCCTGGAAGGTGATCTGTTCGTTTTGGCCGAAGGCGTTCGGGCTGGCGATCACGATATTGTCGCTATTGGCGTCCAGCGAGAATTTTTTCAGATCGCTGGATACATCGGCGTTGATGGTGGCGCCGCTGAATTTCAGCGAGGACTTATCCTTTTGGTAATCCAATGGGATAACATCGATGGCAGACGAGGTATCGCCGCTGTACGAGATGCGTGAATCGGCGGTAAACAGCGATTTGCCTTTGGTGGCGTCAAACAGGCCTTTCACCGCCGGGGTATTTTCCAGTTCGGTATGCACCGACGCCATGCTCGGCAGCAGGTTGAATTTCTTCAGCTGCGCGAACGGGAACGGGCCGTGATCGATGGTTTCCAGGAACGCCACTTCTTCACCGGCTTTCAGCGCCGCGTTTTCACTGGTATCCGTGCCGTCGGAACGCAACACATAACGCACTTTACTGCTGAACAGGCCGCGCTGGTAATTTTCATAGCTCAGCTTAACGCCGGCTTTCGGCAGGTAGGCTTTCAGCTGACCGTTGGCGTTGTCGACGACTTCGCCCATGTGCTGCTCGATCTGTTTCCCGGTGTACCAGGATGCCCCGGTCCATGCTGCGCCAAGAACCACAATGACGCTGACAGCGACTAACGATTTTTTCATAGCTCTGTTTCATCCTTTTTTTTATCACCCTCCGTTGCGCGGGAGGGGGCAAATAGGGGCCGACAAATAACGCCCGCAGGCGTTTAATTGTGGGGGTAGCTCTCGCTTTCAGCAAGCAATTTGCTGAAATTTATCAACGGTTAGGCCAACTGGTTATAAACCCGGGCGATGCGGCCGCTGCCGCTGACGTTGACCGGGGATTCGAAAGCCCCGATAAAGCAGGATTCGCCCGGTTTGAGCGTCAGGCGTTGCCCGGATTTTTCCAGCGTCGCTTCGCCGGCGACGCAGAACACGATGGCGGCGCTTCGCTGTGCCAGCGCCTGCGGCGCGGCGGTCAAATCGTGCAGCGAGAAGGCGAAATCCTCCACCGGGATCGGGAAGAACAGCTCGTTGCCGCGTTGCTCCGGCTGGGTCAGCAGGCCTGACGCCGGCTGTGGGCGGAACTGCAGGTTGGCCAGCAGCTCGGGCACGTCGATGAACTTCGGCGTCAGGCCTGCGCGCAGCACGTTATCCGAGTTGGCCATCACCTCCAGCGCCACGCCTTTCAGGTAGGCGTGCGGCGTTTCCGCGTACAGGAACATCGCCTCGCCCGGTGCGAGCTGCACCACGTTCAGCAGCAGCGGTGAGAACAGACCGCTGTCGTCCGGATAGAAGCCGGCGATAAAGCGCACGGTATCCCAGGGTTCACCCTGCTGGTTGTTGAGCGCGGCTTTCAATACGCCGAGCGCCAGCGACTTTTGCTCGCCGCTCATCGTCAACAGGCTGGCGAACAGGGTGGACAGATGCGCGGTGTCCGGCTGCTGCAGGAAGGCGGCGATATCGTGGTGCGCGCCGGCGATCGGCTGCAGCAGGGAAACGATATCGGTCAGTTCGCGAAAGCCGTTCATCGCCAGGAAAGGCGTCAGGGCGAAGACCAGCTCGGGCTTGTGATTAGGGTCTTTGTAATTGCGTTCGGCGGCGCTCAGCGGGATGCCGGCGGCGTTCTCTTTCGCGAAGCCGATCTCGGCCGCCGCTTTGCTCGGGTGGACCTGGATCGACAGCGGTTGATCGGCGCACAGCACTTTAAACAGGAACGGCAACTCGCCAAAGCGGCTGGCGACGTCGGCGCCCAGCTGCTTTGGCTGGTCTTCATCGATCAGCTCGCGCAGCGAACGCAGCGCGCCATCGGCGCCCGGCACGCGGGAAGGGCTCTTGGGATGGGCGCCCATCCACAGTTCGGCCATCGGCTGATTATCGGGATTGGCGATGCCGTAAAGACGGGTCAGCGCATCGTGGCTGCCCCAGGCGTAATTCTGTACCGCGTTGGTCATTTTTTGCATGTCGATAAACGTCCTTCTGCGTCATTGCCGCACTGCATGGCAATAACTAACTGATTTTATAAGATTAACTTAATCTATGCCGACGACCATCATACGCCCGCGTCGGCGGGAAAAATCATGGGCGCGATCAAAATAACGCCGGATAACGTCGCGCCCGGCAACGGGCCAAAGTATAGCGTGATAACGATCGGCGTCTCAAATGGCGCACTGCCTTCAAAGCGGCCGTCAAAAACCGCCGATCGATTATTCTTTGGGACAGTGGGGTTATTGCCGATAGTCCGGGCATCTTGCCTCCTTATTTATTTTTCAGCATGTCAAAATATGTCAGCTGAATTTATTTTTTACCGTCTGAGCCACTCCCTTATTATTATTTTCGCGCGGCGCCGGGCGATCACACGCCGAGCTTAAACCTGCGCGCCAGACCCCTTTACCGTAACGGCTAACGAGTCGATTTAACGAAACAAGAGGTCTGTTGCATGAAAAAACTGTTGTTGCTGTTGGGGCTTTGCACCGGCACAGCCCAGGCGGCGGTGATTGTCACCTATCCTTACGCCGCGCCGCGCACCGTGGTGATAACGCCGGCGCCGATCGTCGTTACACCCGCACCGGTAGCGGTTCCCGCCGCGATCGCGCCCGTGACGCATCCGCTGGCGCTCACCGCCGGCGCGGTGGCGACCGGGGCCTATCGCCATAATGAAAGGCAGAACGCCTACGACGAGATCAATCATCTGCAGCAGCAACGTATCGATGAGCTCAATCATTTACAGGCCCAGCGCATCAATAATTTTAATTCGCGCCATCCGCGTTAATGGCTACCCACGCTTTTATTCTCCCGGTCATGCCGGCCGTTTATTTCGGTGCGGGTTAACCGACGGCAAATAACCGCGTCATGAAGGGGTAAAAGAGATGAAACGTGCTGTGAGATAACTCTCTTAATGCGAATAGTTATTATGTCACTATACTGGGAGTGCATGCCGACGGGGGGTAGCGCGTCGGCCTAACCCTACAATTTTAGGAATTATGCTAAGGAGATAATGATGGCAGGCGTTCGTATCGAAAAAGACTCTATGGGCCCCATCGAAGTACCGGCCGACAAGCTGTGGGGCGCGCAAACCCAGCGTTCGTTGGCGCATTTCCGTATTTCCTCCGAAAAGATGCCGACCGCGCTGATTCACGCGCTGGCGTTGACCAAGCGCGCCGCCGCGCAGGTGAACGTGGATCTGGGGCTGCTGCCGGCCGAGCGGGGCGCCGCCATCATCAATGCCGCCGACGAAGTGCTGGCAGATCGTCATGCCGACCAGTTCCCGCTGTCAATCTGGCAAACCGGCTCCGGCACCCAGACCAACATGAACATGAACGAAGTGTTGGCCAACCGCGCCAGCGAGCTGCTGGGCGGCGTGCGCGGCGAAGAGCGCAAGGTGCACCCGAACGACGACGTCAATAAAAGCCAAAGCTCCAACGACGTGTTTCCCACCGCGATGCACGTGGCGGCGGTGATTGCGCTGCGCGAGCACCTGATCCCCGAGCTGAAAGTGCTGCACAAGACGCTGAGCGACAAGGCTGAAGCCTATCGCGACATCGTCAAAATCGGCCGTACCCATCTGCAGGACGCCACGCCGCTGACCCTGGGGCAGGAAATCTCCGGCTGGGCGGCGATGCTGGCGCACAATCTGAAACACATCGAGGACAGTATCCCGCACATCGCCGAGCTGGCGCTGGGCGGCACGGCGGTCGGCACCGGCCTGAACACCCACCCTGAGTACGCGGTGCGCGTCGCTAAAGCGCTGGCGGAGTTGACCCATCAGCCGTTCGTCACCGCCCCGAACAAGTTCGAAGCGCTGGCGACCTGCGACGCACTGGTGCAGGGGCATGGCGCGCTGAAAGGGCTGGCGGCTTCGCTGATGAAGATCGCCAACGACGTGCGCTGGTTGGCGTCAGGCCCGCGCTGCGGCATCGGCGAGATTTCGATCCCGGAGAACGAGCCGGGCAGTTCGATCATGCCGGGCAAGGTCAACCCGACCCAGTGCGAGGCGATGACCATGCTGTGCGCCCAGGTGCTGGGCAATGACGTGGCGGTGAACATCGGCGGCGCTTCCGGCAACTTTGAGCTGAACGTGTTCCGCCCAATGGTGATCCACAACTACCTGCAGTCGATTCGCCTGCTGGCCGACGGCATGCAGGGTTTCAACGAGCACTGCGCGGTGGGCATCGAACCGAACCGCGATCGCATCACCCAGTTGCTGAACGAATCGCTGATGCTGGTGACGGCGCTCAATACCCACATCGGCTACGACAAGGCGGCGGAAATCGCCAAGAAAGCGCACAAGGAAGGGCTGACGCTGAAAGCCGCGGCGCTGAAGCTTGGCTATCTGACCGAAGCGCAGTTCGATGAGTGGGTGCGGCCGGAAGCGATGGTCGGCAGCATGCAGAAATAATGACGTCATGCCTAAATGGGGCGCGGTTGCGCCCCGTCTTTTCACGCTAATCCTTCCAGTACCGACAACAGCGCCTGCGGCTCCGGCCGCCGGGTGTAATCGGCGTGTGCTTCCGCATAGGCAATATGGCCATCGCGGGCAATGACGAACCGCGCCGGCAGCGGTAGCGTCCAGCTGTCATCCTGGTTGAACTGCGCCAGATCGAGGCCGAGCCGCTGTTGATACAGGGCGATCAGCGCGTCCGGCAGGCGGTAACGCAGGCCGAATTGAGCCGCCAGGCGGTTGCCTGCATCGCTGAGCAGCGGAAAGGTGAGATCGTGATCGCGCGCGGCCTGGCGGTTATGCACCGCGCTCTGTGGTGAAATGACCACGAGCTGCGCGCCGTGCTGCGTGATGGCGGGCAATGCGGCCTGCAGCGCCTGCAGATCGATCGTACAGTAGGGGCACCAGATCCCGCGATAGAAACTGACGACCAGCGGGCCCTTCGCCAACAGCGCCGTGGAAGAGCATGGCCGGTTTTCGCTGTCCGGCAGGGTAAAGCCGGGCGCGGCGTCGCCGATCTTCAGGGCGCGTTCGGCGATGCCGGAAGCGATCTGCGTTTGGATCGCCTTACGCATCAGCGCGTGCTCTTGTTCTGTGAGTGTGAACGGCAGTTGGTCGGTCTCGAATGCCGCTTTGAAGGCATCGAGTTTGTCTTGCAGTGTCATGCGTTCTCCTGACGGGAATGAGGGGGAAGTGCTCATCTTGCCCATTCCGCAATGGCGCGTGTAGACTGCAATAAATGCTAATCGTTATTCCAGCAAGGAATGCCATGGGTAAATTTGCCGATTACGAAACCTATGCCTGCGTTTACGAGAGCGGTTCCTTTACCGCAGCGGCGCGGCGCCTGCACGTGGGGCAGCCGGCGGTCTCAAAAGCGGTGGCGAGGCTGGAACAGCAGCTCGGCACGCGCCTGATGCTGCGCTCGACCCACGGCCTGCAGCCGACGGATGCGGGGCAGCAGCTCTATCAACGCACCCGGCGTATTCTGAACGAGCTGGCGGAAACGGAAGCGCTGGTGCAGAGCGCAGGCGAGACCCTGAGCGGCCGGCTGCGGGTCGCTTCGGCGGCGGTGTTCGCTCGCATCGTTCCTCTGCCTGATTTGACGGCGTTTATGCGCGCCAATCCACGGTTGAACGTCGATCTGCTGCTGGATGACGGCAATCTGTCGCTGATTGAAGAGGGCATCGATATTGCCCTGTGTATTGGCGAGCTGGAGGATTCCGGTTTTACCGCCCGTAAATTGGGTGAGGTAAAACAATGCGTGATCGGTACGCCCGGCTATTTTGCCGCTGCCGGTATGCCGCAGCGGCCGGAAGATCTGTTGCAGCACGAGATGGTGATTTATCATCGACGTGGCGGCGGCGAGCAGTGGCGCTTCAGCCGCGGAGAGGAACAGCGCACGCTGCGGCTGCCGGAGCGCATGCGGGTCAATGCGGCGGAGTGCGTGCGTGAGCTGGTGATGGCGGGCTTCGGTGCTACCGTCGCCAGCGAAGGCATGTTTCGCAACGAGCTGCAAAGCGGGGCGGCGATTGCGGCTTTAGCGGACTGGCAACTGCCGCCGCTGGCGCTGTGGGCAGTGTTCCCCGGCGGCCATTTCGTCTCGGCCAAGGCGCGAGCCTTTGCCGATTTTGTCCAAACCGCGCTATGCAGGGAATCGTGATATGTCGCGCGCACAACGTTTACTCGATCTGATGCAGCTGCTGCGTAGTCACCGCTATCCGGTGGCGGGCCATACGCTGGCGCAGACGCTGGGCATCAGTATGCGCACGCTGTACCGCGACATTGCCACGCTGCAGCAGCAGGGGGCGGAGATCGTCGGCGAGGCGGGCGTCGGCTATGTGCTGCGGCCCGGTTTTATGCTGCCGCCGATGATGTTCTCGCAGGCGGAGACAGAAGCGCTGGTGCTGGGGATGCGCTGGGTCAGCCGCCACGGCGACAGTCAGCTGGCGAGCGCGGCGGGCCAGGCGCTGGTCAAGATTGCCGACGTGCTGCCGCCGGCGCTGCGGGAGGAGCTTGAGGCCAACACGCTGTTGATCGCGCCGGTTCAGGCGCCGCCGGTGGCGGATGAGCTGCGGGTGCTGATCCGCGACACCATCCGCCGCGAGCGCAAGCTGCATATCGACTATCTCGATCTGGCGGGGCAGCGCAGCGAACGCCTGCTGTGGCCCTTTGCGCTGGGTTTTTTCGACCAGTTCCAGATGCTGGTCGCCTGGTGCGAGCTGCGCCAGGCGTTTCGCCATTTTCGCCTCGACCGCATTCAGGCCGCTACGCCGTTGGAACAGCGCTATCCGCGCGGCCGGCGGCGGCTGCTGAAAGAGTGGCGCCTTCGCGAGGGCATTGCGGAGCAATAGCGGCACGCTGCTGCCATAAACTGTCAGTCGTGCCCCTTAGTCTGTGCCTATCGGGAACCGGCCGGTTCCCATCACCCAGAGGACAGACCGATGACCCTTCCCAGCATGACCCTGCTTTACGTCGACAACCCGCTGAACAGCGCCGCCTTTTATCAACGTTTACTGGGACAGGTGCCGGTAGAGCTTTCTCCCGGCTTCGCCCTGTTTGTGCTCAACAACGGCTTCAAGCTGGGGATGTGGGCCAAACAGGGGGTAAAACCGGCGGCTACTCTGACCGGCGGCGGCGGTGAGCTGGGCTTCTTATGCCAGGATCCGCAAGAGGTCGAGGCGCGCTATAACCAGTGGCGCGAGCTCGGGTTGCCTATCGAGCAAACGCCGACCGAGATGGAGTTCGGTTACACCTTCGTAGCACGGGACCCGGACGGCCATCGCCTGCGAGTGTATACCCTCAGCGAGTAGCGTCGTCGGTATACAGGTGCAGGCGCGGCACCAGTAGCCGCAGCGGCCGGGCGTCGGGTTTGTAACGGTGTTTCACCGCGTCGACGTCGTAGTTGAGCAGCTCGCCAATCTTCGGCACGGCGGCGCCGCTCTCTACCTGACACAGGGCGATCAGCGGCAGCGGGCAGGGGTGTTGCACCTGCTTTTGCTGCTGCTGATACCACACCCGGGCGATAGGCTGTACTTTGACCGGCCGCTTGATTTTCAGCGTCGCGTGCTGCGGCAGGCGGCCGACGTCGTCTATCTCGCGGCTGACCAGGGCAGCCCACTGTTCACGGCTGTGCGGCGGCACCGCGCGGCCGGCTTTCAGGCTTTTTTCCAGCTGCGCGAGGATGTCGTCTCGCTTGACGTTTTTGATGATGTGCTTGTTGGCCCAGCCGAAGCGCACGGAGTCGGGGTTGGTCAGGGCGGTGAGGGTGCGATAGGCGCTGAGGGTAATCAGCCCGTGCAGATGGGTGTGTACGAACTCGAAACGCTGCTCCGGCGCCAGGCCGGAATCGACGGTGATAATCTGTTCCAGTTCGCCCTTCAGGCGGTTGATGAGCGCCAGCTGCGTTTGCAGCGCCTGATACTCCGGCTGCTCCACCGCCAGACAGATAACGCCGGGCAGGCGCACGGCGGCCTTGCTGCTGACATTCTCCCGGTTATGGTGGATGAACAGCCGCTGATAATGCTCCAGCGCCAGATCGCGCGCCGCTTGTCCCACATGCTGTTCGACCGCGATATGCGAGATAGCCTGATGTTCCTGGCCTTTTTCAACCTCCGGCAGGCTGAACACCCGTGCCGCCAGCAGCCGCAGCGGGACGATCTGCTGCTGCAACGCGCCGAGCGCCTGCTCCAGCTCGGTAAAGCAGGCGTTCATTCGGCCAATCACATCGTATCTGCTCATCGCACGCTCCTATATTAGTTACAACATACTATAGAAGAGTGGCGGACTGGGGGCAACATCGGCTTCTGGGGTAACGGTAGCTTCACTGACCACCCGGCTTACCAGCAGAAAATGCGCCATAGCGGTCTCTGACAGCAGGCACGCAATACACCCGGTATGCGTAGCGTTTTGATTCATTGATGGATTTTTTCCTGTTCGTTTGTATTTTGTTTAATCCATTTTCCGATCGCCGTTGTCCAATCACTGAAACAAACAGAATGGCAGGACGCTATGAGCCCCTCGGGTTATCTTTTCTTCTGTCATTAACGGGTGCTTTAAACGGAGGTTTACTGTGGATATTAAACAGAAAGTCAAAAACATGACGCTGGAAGAGAAGATCGGGCAAAAAATCATGCTGGATTTTCGCTACTGGGATCAGAACGGTAGCAGCAATCAGGATATGACCGTTCCCGATGAAGCCATTGGCAAGCTGATCGCCGATAACCACGTGGGTGGGGTGATCCTGTTCGCCAATAATCTGAAAGACAAGCAGCAGATCAACGCGTTGACGGCCTGGTATGCCGCGATGAAAACGCACGCCGGCATTCGCCTGTTTATCGGCACGGATAACGAGGGCGGTAACGTTTTCCGGCTGCCGCGCGGCGACTATGCCTCATTCCCCGGCAATATGGCGCTGGCGGCGGCGATTGAGGGCGGTGCGGATAAACAGCTCGCCGTTGAACAGGGCAAGCTGATGGCCCAGGATATGCGCGCGTTGCATATCAATACCAACTTTGCCCCGGTCGTGGACGTCAACACCAACCCGTTCAACCCGGTGATTAACGTTCGCGCCTTCAGCGATGATAAGAATACCGTTTCTCGTCTGGCCGAGAAAATGGTGGCGGGCATGAAGCACCAGGGGCTGATCACCGCATATAAACACTTCCCCGGCCATGGCAGCACCTCCACCGATTCGCATACCGGTTTGCCGCGCGTCGATCGCACGCGGGAAGAGGCTTTTGCCATCGATATCGCCCCTTATAAGCAAGCCATCGATCGCTGCGCGGCGCCGGACATGGTCATGACCGCGCATATTCAGTATCCGGCACTGGATAACCGCCAGATCGCTACCCGCAGCGGTGAAAAAATCACGGTGCCGGCCACCATGTCGCATGAAATTCAGACCCAGATCCTGCGCAATGAGTTGGGGTATGCGGGCGTTACGATTTCAGATGCGCTGGATATGGGCGCGATTGCCGAGCATTTCAGCCAGCAAGCGGCGGCTGAAAACGTCTTTGCCGCCGGGGTGGATATTGCCCTGATGCCTGTCAGCATCGCCTCACCGCCCCAGGCGAGCCTGCTGCCGGCGTTGATCCGGTACCTTGCGGACAGAGTGAAAACGGGGCATCTCAGCGAGGCTGATATCAATGCCTCGGTCGAGCGAATTTTGCGCCTTAAATTGCGCCATGGCCTGATGGGGCATAGCGATAAACCTTGTTCCAACGACGTTGCGTCCTCAGCGCACCAGCTGGAAAAGCGCATCGCCGATCGCTCCATTACCGTAGTCATCAATCGCCACAGCCTGTTGCCGTTAAAAGACAAGGCGCTGCGCTACTTTATTCTGACCCCGTGGGGCGAGCAGGCGAACGGCATTGCGCGCGTGATGGCGCAAGAGGGGTATCAGAACGTCGTTGCCGCGAAGGAAACGGAACTGAGCGACGCCCAGGTCAGGGAACATATTGCCGGCTGCGACGTGTTCCTGCTCGGAACCCTCTCAACCCGCTTTACGCCTGCTGAACAGGATGGGGTCGTTACCTCCGCGACCGGGGCGGGTAATGACAGCAGCCCTTATCCGGGCTGGTTGAAATACGCCGCCGAGCAGGGGAAAAAACGCGTTCACCTCTCACTGCGCGCACCTTACGATATCGTGAACTATGCCGCAGAGGTGGAGGCGGCCGTCGCCACCTATTCCTATTACGGGTATGACGGCGGTGTGTGGCGTGGCCACTCGATGATTTCTCTGGCACAGGTGCTGACGGGGAAAATCACACCGCACGGAAAACTGCCGGTTAACACCTGGCATGACTACGATGTGGAAACCAATACGGGCAAGGTGGCGTTCCCTCGCGGGACGGGGCTGAGCTGGTAATGGGATAAAGACACCGGCGTCGTCTGAACAGGGCGACGCCGGCAGCGGGATAGCGTTGAGAAAGCGGGCGGTTTCTTGCTCTGCACGAAACGACATGGGATAACCGTCACTCACGGAAGGAGAATATTTATGCCGACAGGCGCAACAAAATTAGGCGGATGGCTGTTGATGGCCGCAATGCTCGGCGTGAGCGGATGCGCCAAGCCCCCCGAACCGGAGAAACCTGCACAGCCGACACCGCCGGTTACACCGATGCGGGGCATCTGGCTGGCCACGGTTATTGGGTTGGACTGGCCGCCGGCGGCCACCCTGAAAGCGGAAACCGCGCAAGAGCGGGTGCGCCTGCAGAAGCAGGGGCTGACGGACGCACTGGACGACATGGTGAAAACCGGGATTAACGCGGTGTATTTTCAGGTTAAACCGGACGGTACGGCCCTGTGGCGTTCTGACATTTTGCCCTGGTCTGAGGTCTTGACCGGCACCGTGGGCCGGGATCCGGGTTATGATCCGCTGGCCTTTATGCTGCAAGAAGCGCATCGACGCGGCATCAAAGTGCATGCCTGGCTGAACCCTTATCGGGTTTCCATGAATACCCGACAGCAAACGATTGATGCACTTAATCAGACGTTGCAGTCCCCACCGGCCAGCGTCTATGCGCTGCATCCCGATTGGATCCGCACGGCCAACGATCGCTTCGTGCTCGATCCAGGCTTACCCGACGTGCGCAACTGGATCACCGGCGTGGTGGCTGAAATAGTCAAAAACTATGATGTCGACGGCATTCAGTTTGACGATTATTTCTATTACGAAACACCGCAATCGCCGCTGGATGATGAAAAGACGTATCGCGCCTACGGCAAAGGGTTTGCAGACAAAGCCGCCTGGCGCAGGGACAACACGCTGCAATTGATAAAACAGGTTTCAGCCACCGTCAAAGCGTTGAAACCCGCGGTTGCGTTTGGCGTCAGCCCGGCGGGCGTATGGCGAAACAAAGCGGACGATCCTGCCGGCTCGGCGACGCGGGCAGGGGCGCCATCGTACGATACGGCCTATGCCGATACGCGCCAGTGGGTAAAACTGGGGCTGCTCGACTATATCGCACCGCAGCTGTATTGGCCTTTTGATCGTGAAATTGTCCGCTACGACGTGCTGGCCAACTGGTGGGCCGAGGTGGTGAAAGGCACGCCGGTTCGGCTCTATGCCGGGGTGGCGCTGTATAAAGTGGGTACGCCATCGGCCAGCGAGCCGGCCTGGACCGTCGATGACGGCGTCCCCGAGCTGAAAAGGCAGCTGGATCTCAACGAGAGCCTGCCGGGAATGGGGGGAACCATCCTGTTCCGGCAACGCAATCTGACTGAGCCGCAAACGGATAAGGCCGTGGAGTACCTGCGCACCCGCTGGAAAACCGGCCAATAATCACAGGCACTGGCATGACGAGCCGCGGCAAATCGCCGCGGCTTTTTCTTTTCAGAGACGGGCCGCTTCCGGCAGGCGTTTCAGGTAATGCACCACCAGCAGCGCCAGCAACAGCATCAGGCTGATAAACGCCGCCACGCCATTCCAGCCGAAGCTGTGCCAGAACACGCCGCCGAGGGTGCCGGCCACGCTGGAGCCGACGTAATAGCAGAACAGATACAGCGACGACGCCTGGCCTTTGGCGCGGCGCGCACGGCGGCCAATCCAGCTGCTGGCCACCGAGTGGGCGGCGAAGAAACCGGCGGTAAACAGCATCATGCCGATAAAGATCGCCGGCACCTGCGGCAGCGCGGTAATCAGGATCCCGATCAGCATAATCACTATCGACGCCAGCAGCACCGGGCCGCGCCCGAAGCGCGAGGTGAGCGCACCGGCCTTGGGCGAGCTGTAGGAGCCGGTGAGGTACACCACCGACAGCAGGCCGACAATCGCCTGGCTCAGGTGGTAGGGATCCGCCAGCAGGCGATAGCCGATGTAGTTGAACAGGGTGACGAAGCTGCCCATCAGCAGGAAACCTTCCGCAAACAACAGCGGCAGGCCCTTATCGTGCCAATGCAGCTTGAAGTTGATCAGCAGGGTGCGCGGGCGCAGCGAGCTGGCGCGAAAATGCCGCGAGGCGGGCAGGATACGCCAGAACATGCAGGCGGCGGCGAGGGCGAACAGGCCGATGACTCCCAGCGATACGCGCCAAGAGAAGAAGTCGGTCAACACCCCGGTCACCAGGCGGCCGCTCATGCCGCCGATCGAGTTGCCGCTGATGTACAGCCCCATCGAGAAGGCGACGAAGCTGGGATGGATCTCTTCGCTGAGGTAGGTCATGCCGACCGCCGCCACGCCGCTCAGCGACAGGCCGATCAGCGCGCGCATCAGCAAAATGCCGTGCCAGCTGGTCATAAAGGCGCAGATCAGCGTACAGACCGCCGCCAGCAGCAGCGCCACCACCATCACCGACTTGCGGCCGATGGCGTCGGAAAGCGGCCCGGTGAACATCAGGCCGATCGCCAGCAGGCCGGTAGAGACCGAAAGCGACAGGCTGCTTTCCGCCGGCGAGACGCCGAAATCTTGCGACAGCACCGGCAGGATCGGCTGCACGCAGTAGAGCAACGCGAAGGTCGCCAGCCCGGCGGAAAACAGCGCCAGCGTTACGCGCATAAACTGCGGCGTGCCGCGTTCGATATAGGGGAGTTTGTTGTTGAGGGTGGAGCGTTTTACGTTTGGCGCAGCGGCCGCGTCATCGTTGGCGGCCAGCGTCGACGGCATCACGGCCGCAGAACGCACAGGGGTTGTCACAGCGTTTCCTTACCGAACTTCGGGGAGATAAACAGACACTTTACAGATAACAAAATGATAGGGAGCGGCGAGTTTTTTGTCTAATATATTAATAATTCAAATTAAGACGTTTTAAATATGAATATCGAACTGAGACACCTGCGTTACTTTATCGCCGTGGCGGAAGAGCTGCATTTTGGCCGCGCCGCCGAGCGGCTGCGGATCTCCCAGCCGCCGCTCAGCCAGCAAATCCAGGCGCTGGAAGAGATGGTCGGCGCACGGCTGCTGGCGCGCAACAATCGTAACGTCAGCCTGACCCAGGCCGGGGAGATGTTCCTCAAAGAAGCCTACCAGGTGCTCGATCAGGTTGGGCGGGCGGCGGAAAAGGCGGCGCGTCTGGATCGCGGTGAGCTGGGGGAAATGACCATCGGCTTTACTTCTTCCGCACCCTTTATCGGCGTGGTGGCGCGCAGCCTGCGCGCCTTTCGTCAGCAGTCCCCGCAGGTCCATATCAAAATGCGCGAAATCAACACCAAACAGCAGATCGAACCGCTGCTGAACGGTGAGCTGGATCTGGGAGTGATGCGCAACACTCGGCTGCCGGAGGCGCTCCACTATCAGCTGCTGCTGCGCGAACCGCTGGTGGCGGTGGTGCCGGAAGGGCATCCGCTGGCGGAAACGCCCGGCGGCGCGCTGCGGTTCCAACATCTGGCGCAGGAGCCGTTCGTGTTCTTCTCGCGCGAAGTGGGCACCGCGCTGTACGACGAAATTCTGCTGCTGCTCGGCAAGGCCGGCATTACCCCATACATCACCCAGGAAGTGGGGGAAGCCATGACCATCATCGGGCTGGTCTCCGCCGGGTTAGGGGTGTCGATTCTGCCGGCCTCTTTCGCCCGGGTGCGGGTGGACGGCGTGCGCTATTTGCCGCTGGCGGAGCCGGACGCCACCACCGAAGTGTGGCTGGTGCATCACCGCCGGCGGCCGCTGACCGCTGCCGCGCAGGCGCTGATGGCGTTGATGCTGAAATGACGTTGAACTTGGGCAAATAAAAATCAATTCACGCTGAAATTGCGAGGAATTTGTGCAGCAAATCACATAACGAATCAAATAGTTGACGCTGTATGACAAAAGCCCCACCATAACCCCTAGTCTTTATTTAGAAGCGCGAAAAATAGTAGGAGCAGGTTTGTGATTGCGGTTGGGCAGCCTGGGCATATCGATCAAATCAAGCAGACCAATGCGGGGGCGGTTTATCGGCTAATCGATCAACTGGGCCCGATTTCGCGCATCGAACTGTCAAAACGCGCACAGCTGGCGCCCGCCAGCATCACCAAGATCGTGCGCGAACTGCTGGAAGCCCATCTGGTCAAGGAAACCGAGTACCAGGAAATCGGCAGCCGGGGCCGCCCGGCGGTGGGGCTGGTGCTGGATACCGAGGCCTGGCATTACCTTTCTGCCCGTATCAGCCGTGGCAGCATCACGCTGGCGCTGCGCGATCTCAGCAGCAAACTGGTGGTGGAGGAGCTGCTGCCGCTGGCGGCCGAACACCCTGAACCGCTGCTGAAACGCATCCTGACCGAAGTCGACCAATTCTTTATCCGCCACCAAAGCAAGCTGGAGCGGCTGACGGCGATCGCCATTACGCTGCCGGGCATGATCGACGTGCAGTCCGGCGTGGTACATCGCATGCCGTTTTACGACGTGCTGGAGATGCCGCTCGGTCCGGCATTGGAAACCCGCACCGGCCTGCCGGTTTACCTGCAGCATGACATCAGCGCCTGGACCATGGCCGAGGCGCTGTATGGTGCCTCGCGCGGCAGCCAGAACGTGATTCAGGTGGTGATCGACCACAACGTCGGCGCCGGGGTGATCACCGGCGGCCACGTACTGCACGCCGGCAGCCACAGCGTAGTGGAGATCGGCCACACCCAGGTCGATCCGTACGGCAAACGCTGTTACTGCGGCAACCACGGCTGCCTCGAAACCGTGGCCAGCATTGAGAACATCCTGGAGATTGCCCAGCAGCGGCTGAGCGGTTCGATGAGCTCCAGCCTGCACGGCGCGCCGCTGACCGTTGAATCGCTGTGCGATGCCGCGCTGGCGGGCGATCAGCTGGCGCGGGACATCATTCTTGGCGTTGGGCACAGCGTGGGGCGCATTCTGGCGATCATGGTCAACCTGTTCAATCCGGAGAAGATCCTGGTGGGCTCGCCGCTCAACCGCGCGGCGGAGATCCTCCACCCGGCCATCGCCTCCTGCATTCGCCAGCAGGCGCTGCCGGCCTACAGCGAGCAGGTCAAGGTCGAATCCACGCAGTTCTTCAATCAGGGCACCATGCCCGGTGCGGCGCTGGTGAAAGAGGCGCTGTACAACGGTTCGCTGCTGGTGCAATTGCTGCAAGGCTAACATCAGAACTTCTTATTAATTCCGCAAAAGATTGAGCTACCTCAAGCCCCTATGGGGGCGCATCCCCTAGAATTTTTCCGAAAGACTTCTTCGCCGCCGATGCGGCGACACATTGTTAACGGGGCATTCTGGGGCATTTTATTCATGTTGAAGCGTTTATTTGTGACAGGCACGGATACCGACGTCGGTAAAACCGTGGTTTCCCGCGGGTTGATGCAGGCGCTGGCCGCCGAAGGCCGTTCAGTGGCCGGCTACAAGCCGATCGCCGCACGCTGCCAGGAAACCAGCGAGGGCATCCGCAATAAAGACGCTTTGGTGTTGCAGGCATCCTCAACCCTGCCGCTGTCCTACGAGGAGATCAATCCCATCACCTGCCTGGATGAGGTGTTTCACGCGCATGCGACCGAGGATATCAACTATGGCCTGATGAGCAGCGGCCTGCGGGATCTGTCCGCCAAGGCCGATACGGTGGTGGTGGAGGGCAGCGGCGGTTGGCGCGTGCTGATGAACGACCTGCGGCCTTACGCCGAATGGGTGGTGCAGGAACAGCTGCCGGTGGTGCTGGTGGTGGGCATCAAGCTGGGCTGCGTCAGCCACGCGCTGCTGACCGCTCAGTCGATCATCAACGACGGCCTGCCGCTGCTGGGCTGGGTGGCCAACCGCATCAATCCGGGGTTGGCACACTACGCCGAAACCATCGAGGCACTGCAGCAGCGCATTCCCGCGCCGCTGCTGGGTGAAGTTCCGTACCTGCCGCGTGCGGAGCAGCGCGAACTGGCGCACTACCTCGATATTTCCACGCTGCTGTAAGCTCGATCAGGCGCAAAGCGCCGCCAACAACCGGGCGGCGATCAGCAGGCCCAGTCCATACACCGTGTGGGTGAGCAAGCTGAGCAACCGTGCTCTTCGCGGATAGGCGGTTTTCGCTGCCGCTACGCCAAAACCCAGCGCGGGCTGCATCACCAGAAACGGCGCCGCCAGGCTCAGCCAGCCGCTCAACAGCGCGATGAGCGGCTCCGGCGCCGCATACCACCCGATGCCCGCCAAACCGATCGGGATAAAGGCAAACGCGATGCCGATGGCGTAATGCAATATCCAGCCGATTGCTCTCTCCCCCCGGCGCGGCGGCGCCGTAACGATGGTGGCGTGAAACCAGCGGCCGTCGGACATGCCGAGAAACCAGCGGCCCACCAGCGCATAATCGAGGGAAGGGATGCCGAAGCGCCGCTTCAGCAGCAGCGCCCACAGATCCATGCAGAGGGTGGCGCCGGCGCCGGTTAACAGGATGCGCACTAACAGATCGGGGGTCATACAGGTGTCCTTAACGCAGTGACGTGATAATGTGCGCACAGTGTGCAACTTAAAGTCGGCTTCAAGTCAATGGCAAAAGAACTGGATATCGGCGCGGTGGCGCGCCTGAGCGGGATCGCGCCGTCCGCGCTGCGGCATTACGAAAAAAAGGGGCTGATCGCGTCGATAGGCCGCCACGGTTTGCGCCGCCAATACGACGCCGGGGTACTTGACCAACTGCGGCTGATCGCGCTGGCGCGCCTGGCCGGTTTTACGTTGGACGAGATGAACGCCTTGTTTGACGAACGGGGCAAGATAGCGATCGATCGCGGGCTGCTGGCGGCGCGGGCGGATGAGCTGGATCGCCATATCCAACGCCTGATGCAGGTGCGCGACGGGCTGCGGCACATGGCCGATTGCCCTGAACCCGAGCACCTGCAGTGCCCGCAGTTCAGGAAAATCCTGCAGCAGGGCGAGTTCTAAGCTTCGCGTTTGGGCGGCGGCGCCGAATGATACACCGACACCGGTCGCAGGCCGCGCGACACGGTGGTGGCGATCACGCAGGCCAGCAGAATGCCGGGCAGCAGCGCGTATTCGCCGGTCATTTCAAACACCATTAGCGCCGCCATGATCGGCGCATGGGTGGTGGCGGCCAGCAGGGTAGCCATGCCGGTCAGCGCCAGCAGCAGCGGCACCGCCGTATCCATGCCCGGCCACAGGCCAAACAGCTGTCCGATGATCGAGCCGAGCGCGGCGCCGACGAACAGCGTCGGGGTGAAGACCCCGCCGGGTGCGCCCGACCCGCTGCTGGCGAGGATTGCCAACAGTTTACATACCAGGATCGCCCCCAGCAGCAGCACCCCCGGCGGCGCGATCAGCAGCGCCTGCACCACGCTGTAACCATTGCCCCAGACCTGCGGGAATAACAGCGAAAGCAGCCCGACGATCAGGCCGCCCAGCGCCAGCTGCAACGGCGGCTTCAACCGCAGCGAGCGGAAGGCATGGCCGGTGGCGGTCATCAGCCATAAAAACAGCGGCCCGCTGGCGCCGGCCACCACGCCGACCAGCGCCATCAGCAGGTATTGCGTCGGCAGGGGGGCCGCGAGCGGCGTCACCAGATAGAGCGGCGCCTGACCGCCGTTGAGCAGGTTGGTCATCAGCAGCGCGCTGACCGCGGCGATCACCACCGGGCCGAGCGAGGCCAGCATCAGGGTGCCGAACAGGATCTCGGCGATAAACAGGCTGCCCGCCAGCGGCGCATGATAGGCGCTGGCCATCCCGGCGGCGGCGGCGCAGGCCACCCACAGTTTCCATTCTTTCTCGTGCGTAAAGCGCTGGGCAAACAGCGAGCCCACCAGCGCCGCCAGCAGGATCATCGCGCCTTCGCGGCCGATGGCGCTGCCGCTCGATACCACCAGCAGCGACGCCAGGCACTTCACCAGGCTGGCGCCGGTGTCCAGCTTGCCGTTGCCGGTCTCGATCGCTTCCATATAGTCGGTGGGCGCCGCCGGGCGCTGGTGGCGGTAGCGCTGGTGAATATACAGCAGCAGGCCCGCCGCCAGGCCGCCCAGCGCCGGCGTCAGGGCGCGCCGCCAGCCGGGCAGCGCGGCGGCGGCGGCCACCAGGCTGCCGTCGGCATTGCCGAGCAGCAGCCACTCGAGGCCAATCATCGAGCGGTGGAACAGCCACACCGCCAGGGCGGCGGCGATGCCGATGAACACGGCGATAAACAGGCTGCGCAACAGGGCGCGATAGTGGTGCAGGTGGACCAGTCTTTTCATGCGTGGGCGGCGTCGTGAGAAAAATCAAAGGGTCATCAGCGCATTGTGCTTGGCGCTCCGGCCGATGACCAGTGAATCTTTATCAAACTGCGGCATGGGCGGGGCGGTCGGCGCCCCTGGGTGAGTTATTGCGGCGTCAGCACCCGGCGCGTGCGGCCGGAGCTGAGGTAGTCGGCGATGTAATCCTGCGAGATTTCGCCGCTGTAGCGGCCGTCTTCATCGACGATCGGCATCCAGGAGGTGTTGTGCTCGTACAGTTTCGACAGCACCACGCGCAGGTTCTCCTCCGCACGGGCGGTGACGCGGAAACGGTGCAGGCTGTCGGCGCAGACGCCCGGCGCGCCGCGCGCCTCACGGCGTTTGACGTACCCCAGCGGTTTGCCGTCGGCGTCCACCACCGTCACCGAGCGGGCATCGATATCGTCCATCAGCCCGAACGCCTCCACTAGCGGCGTCTCCCGTCGCACCGTCACCGTTTCCTGTTGGTCGGCCACGTCGCCGGCCTGCACCAGCAGCAGGCGCTTCAGCGTACGATCCTGGCCGACAAAAGAGGCGACGAAGTCGTTCGCCGGCCGCGCCAGCAGCTCATCGGCGCTGGCGTTCTGCACGATCTTGCCCTGGCGGAACACCGCGATGCGATCGCCGAGCTTCAGCGCTTCATCGATGTCGTGGCTCACCAGCATCACGGTCTTTTTCAGCTGGCGCTGCATGTCGAGAAATTCGTTCTGGATGGTTTCGCGGTTGATCGGGTCCACCGCGCCGAAGGGCTCATCCATCAGCAGCACCGGCGGATCGGCCGCCAGCGCGCGGATTACGCCGATGCGCTGTTGCTGCCCGCCGGACATCTCTTTCGGGTAGCGGTGCAAAAAGCGCTTGGGATCCAGTGCCACCATGCTCATCAGCTCCTCGGCGCGATTGTGGCAGCGTTTTTTGTCCCAGCCCAGCATGCGCGGCACCACGGTGATGTTCTCCTCGATGGTCATGTTGGGGAACAGACCGATCTGCTGGATGACGTAGCCGATTTTGCGGCGCAGGCTGACGGTATCCAGCGCGCTGGTGTCTTCGCCATTGATCAGAATGGTGCCACCGGTGGGTTCGATCAGGCGATTGATCATCTTGAGCGTGGTGGTTTTGCCGCAGCCGGAAGGGCCGAGCAGCACGCAGATTTCGCCTTCCGGCACGTCCAGATTGATGTTGTCGACGGCGTTGAACGGCGTGCCATTCTTCTGCATAAACTGTTTGGTCAGATTTTCCAATTTAATCATGAGCGGATCCCCTTGGGCGTTAGCGCAATTTGCAAGCGGTGCAATAACCAATCGAGGACGATCGCCAGCAGGCTGATCATCACGGCGCCGGTAATCAACTGGCGGATGTCGCTGCTGCTGATGCCGTTGAGCAGCAGCAGGCCGAGACCGCCGGCGCCGATCACCGCGGCAATTGCCATCACGCCGATATTCATCACCACGGCGGTGCGAATGCCGCCGAAAATGACCGGCAGCGCCACCGGGATCTCTACCCAGCGCAGGCGTTGCCAGAACGTCATACCGATGCCGCGGCCGGCTTCGCGCAGCCCGCCGGGCAGGTTGTCGAGCGCGGTGTGGGTGTTGCGCACGATCGGCAGCAGCGAGTAGAGGAACACCGCGGTGATCGCCGGCACGTAGCCAATGCCGTGGCCGATTAAGGAAAACAGCGGGATCATCAGCCCGAACAGGGCGATGGAGGGCACGGTGAGCACCAGCGTGGCCAGGCTCAGCACCGGCGTCGCCAGCCATTTGTGGCGGACGATCAGCACGCCGAGCGGCACGCCGATCAGGATTGCCAGGCCGACGGCGACGCCGACCAGCAGCAGGTGCTCCAGCGTCAAGCCGGCGATATAGGCCCAGTTTTGCCAGGCGTAAAGTACAGTATTCATCACATGCCTCCCTAAATCAGGCCGCGCTGCTTGAGGAACGCATCGGCGACCTGTTGCGGCGTCTGGTAGTCGATATCCACCTTAGCGTTCAGCTCGGTGATCACCTGATTGTTGAACTGTTTCGACAGCGTGTTCAGCGCCGCTTCCAGCCCCGGCGTGTTTTGCAACACCTCGGCGCGCACCACCGGCGTGACCGCATAGCTCGGGAAATAGCCCTTGTCGTCTTCGAGCACCTGCAGATCGAAGCCTTTCACCCGGCCGTCGGTGGTGTACACCAGCCCGGCATCGACGAAGCCGTCGCGGATGGCGTTGTAGACCAGGCCGGGGTCCATTTGGCGGATTTGCGGGCGGTCCAGCGGCATGTCGTACAGCGCCTGCATCGGCTTCAGGCCGTCCGAGCGGCCGGCAAACTCCAGGTCCAGCCCCAGCAGCCAGTTGTGTTTCGGGTCGGTTTTACGCACCTGTTCCACTTTGGCCACCAGCTGCGACATGGTGCGAATCTGCTCTTTTTCCGCGCGCTGGCGCTGCATGGCGAAGGCGTAAGTGTTGTTCATGTCCGCCGGCTGCAGCCACACCAGGCCGAGCTTGGCGTCGAGTTTTTTCACCGTGTCGTAAGTTTCCTGCGGCGTCATGCGCTTATTGATGTGGTTAAAGATGATCAGCGAGGTGCCGGTGTATTCCCAGGTCATGTCGATCTGTTTGTTGATCATCGCGTTGCGGGTGATCACCGTGGCCAGATTGGTCTTGGGTTCGACCTGAAAACCTTTGGCCCGCAGGTATTGCACGGTGATCGCCGACAGAATGCGCTGTTCGGTAAAGTTCTTGCTCGCCAGCGTGAGCGGGGCGGCCCAGACGGCCGCGCCGGTCATCAGCAAGGAGAACAGCAGCGCGTGGCGGAGGCGTTGTAACCATCGAGTCATCGCGTTTCTCCCATCAGGATGCGGTGTGCGGGCTGAGCCGGCGGCCGAGACCGGCCAGCGCCAGATCGAGCAGCAGGGCGATCAGCGCGGTGGCGGCGGCGCCGAGGATCAGCGTCGGGAAGTCGTTCAGATAGATGCCGGGGAAGATCAGCTCGCCGTAGCTGCTGGCGCCAATCAAAAACGCCAGCGGTGCGGTGCCGACATTGATCGCCATCGCGATGCGCACCCCGGCGAAGATTACCGGCAACGCGTTGGGCAGTTCGACCTGGCGCAGCCGCTGCCCGGCGGTCATGCCAATACCGTTGGCGGCCTCGACCAGCGCCGGCGGCACCGAACGCAGGCCGGCATAGGTATTGCGCACGATGGGCAGCAGCGAGGCGAGGAACAGCGCCACCACCGCCGGCTGGTCGCCGATGCCGATGATCACCATCGCCAGCGCCAGCACCGCCAGCGGCGGCAGGGTGTTGCCGACGTTAAAGATCTGCATCACGTGCTCCGCCCAGCGGCGGGCGAAGGGGCGGCTCAGCAGGATGCCGCTGGGAATGCCGACCAGCAGCGACAGCAGCATGGAACACACCACCAGGAACATGTGCTGCTGGCCGAGATAAATCAAATCTTCCCGGCGCGACTTGAGGGTTTCCCAACCGATGCCGTAAACCAGCAGCGCGATGACGGCGATAAACAGCAGGCTCCCGAGGAGCAGGCGCCGGTATGGCGCTGACTTGTGCATGATGTTGCGTCCTCCGTTGCGCGGAGCGGCCGATGAGATGGCGCATTCCGCTCTGATTGTTACCCACTGCCCGACGGGCGTGGCGGTACAAAATGGGCGTTTCGCATGAGGTTAGCGACATTGAGCGAAGGGTGTGTTCGGCATAGCGTGCTGAACGGCGGCTCAATACGTGAATTAATCAGCATAAGATACTGATATTTAAACTAGAGAAAGCACGAAGCCCAATGACCCCGGCTAGGGAAGGTATAGCACCCTGTCGTTAGCCATGCCAAGTTTTATGAACAAAATCAGTTGATTGAGATTACGCGGATCGGCGCCTCAGCCCGCGTCAGCGCTGGGATGCGCGGAAAGTGAAAAAAATGTGCAGCGAAACGTTACGCCGTAACAATCGGTCCAAATGATGCGATTCGCCGCCGGCAAAGACAGGATGTGAGGGCGGATAGACTCGGCGCAGGCGCTTGCTGATATACTCAGGGAAAATAAAAACGCCAGGAAACCTGCATAACGCCATGACAAATAACGTTTCACCCGCACCCATCGCCCACCGCCCGTTGATTCTGATCGCCTGCATGCTGGCGATGTTCATGTCGGCGATCGAAGCCACCATCGTCGCCACCGCCATGCCGACCATCATCGGTGACCTCGGCGGCTTCTCGCTGCTGGGGTGGGTATTCGCGGTCTATTTGCTGGCGCAGGCGATCACCATCCCCATCTACGGGCGGCTGGCGGATCTCTACGGCCGCAAGCGGGTGTTCTTCTTCGGCGCCACGCTGTTCCTGCTGGGCTCGGTGCTGTGCGGCTTCGCCCCCGATATGTATTGGCTGATCGGCTTTCGTCTGCTGCAGGGGTTGGGCGCCGGCGCCATCATGCCGATCGCTTCCACCATCATTGGCGATATCTACAGCGCCACCGAGCGGCCGAAGGTGATGGGCTACCTGTCGAGCGTATGGGGCGTGTCGGCGATCATCGGTCCGCTGCTGGGCGCGTTTATCGTCCAGCATCTGCCGTGGGCGCTGGTGTTCTGGGTCAACCTGCCGATCGGCCTGCTGGCGATGTTCTTCCTCTGGCGCTATCTGCCGGCGCATCAGCAGCTGCGGCGGCACGCGCTGGATCTGGCGGGCACCGCCTGGCTGACGCTGTTCGTTTCGGCGCTGCTATTGGCGCTGTTGCAGATGGAAAGTCTGGGATGGTGGGTGGCGCCGTTGCTGGCGCTGGCGGCGGCGTCGCTGGCGCTGCTTGTCCGCCAGGAGCGGCGCGCGGTCGAACCGCTGTTCCCGCTGGCGCTGTGGCAAAGCCGGGTGATCGTCGCCGGTAACATCGGCGGGCTGGTGATCGGCGCGGCGATGATGGGCATCAGCGCCTTCCTGCCCACCTTCATTCAGGGCGTGATGGGCGGCTCGCCGCTGGAGGCGGGCACCACGCTGGCGCTGATGTCGATCGGTTGGCCGCTGGCCAGCACGCTGAGCGGCCGTTTGATGCTGATGACCTCGTATCGCGCCACGGCGCTGCTGGGGGCGCTGCTGTTGGTGGCGGGCGGCCTGATCCTGCTGATGCTGCAGCCGAACGGCGGTCTGCTGTGGGGCCGGGTGGCGGCGTTTATGGTCGGTGCCGGCATGGGGCTGTGCAACACCACATTTTTAGTGTCGGTGCAGAACGCGGCCCATTACAGCATTCGCGGCATCGCCACCGCCTGTACGGTGTTTACCCGCATGGTGGGGTCGGCCATCGGCACCGCGATTCTGGGCGCCACGCTGAACCTCAACCTGCAATGGCGTCTGCCGGAAATCGACGATCCGGTGCAGCGGCTGATGGAGCCGGCGGTGCGGCAGAGCATGGGGGGCGAGGCGCTGGCGCAGTTGACCCAGCAGGTGGCGGCTTCGCTGCATTGGGTATTTCTGGTGTCGGCGTTGGTGTCCTTGCTGGCGCTGGCGGCAGCCATGCTGATCCCGGCGCGTTGTCGGCCGCAGGGCGAAGAAGAAGAGGCTGAGCAGGCGTAAGGGATAAGGAAAGGGCGCTGCTGCAGAGCGCCCGGGATAGCCGGTGTGGCTTACTGCGTGTTGGAGGTATCCTGGCTGGTGCCGGTCTGCGCCGCGTCACCGCGATCGTCGCCGTTGCTCAGGCGGGTATAGACGATCTTCTGGGTGTCGTTTTCGCAGTGGCCGACCACTTGGCCGCCCGCTTGATCGGCCTGATCGTTGGGCACGATCTCCAGTTTAAAGCCGGACTCCGGTACGCCGTTATTGACGATTTTTTGCGAAATGTCCGCTTTCACGCTTTCGCAGGAGGCCAGGGCCGCTAACGGCGCGCCGGCCAGCAATACAGCGGTTAATATCAGCGTTTTTTTCATCACGTCATCCTTTTAGACAATGGACTTCCTGTAACAGGATAGCAGCAACGGCGGCCGGGTTTCACGCTTGCCCGCCCGCCGCAGACGGATTAAGGAATAATCCGACGCCCGGTCTGGCGATCCAGGCATTTACGGGTGTCCGGCTCCCAGTACGCGTTAACGTTGTTGCTGTCGTTGCAGCGGTCTTCGTCATCCGCCGCGCGATCGGCCTTGTCGAACTCTTTCTCGACGCGAGTGTTAACCTTGTGGCGCAGGGTTTTGGTATCATTCCACTGCTCTTTGCTCTGGCGCGCTTCTTCGGTGCTCATCGCGCCGCTGCCTTTGCCATCGACGGTGACGCAGGTGCTGCCCTGAGTGCAGGTGGCGGCCAGCGCCGGCGCCTGCCAGGCGCCCATGACGGCCAGCATGGCGACCGGCAGCATCCCGCGCAGCAGTCGTTGGGTCGAAAATGTTTTCATCGTTTCATCCTTATGAGTGAGTGCGCCTGATGATGGCGACACTGGCGTTACCTCGCCCGCAGGCGTGGTGACAAATATACCACCGCGCTCCTGGAATTCACCAGCCAAGCGCCGATTCGTTTAATTTACCGAGAGAAAACTGCGACCGATGTTAAAAACTACGCTGTTGTTTTTCGCCACTGCCCTGGCTGAAATTATCGGCTGCTTCCTGCCTTATCTCTGGCTCAAGAAACAGGGCAGCGCCTGGCTGCTGCTGCCGGCGGCATTGAGCCTGATGCTGTTTGTCTGGCTGTTGACGCTGCATCCGGCGGCCAGCGGGCGGGTCTACGCGGCCTACGGCGGCGTGTATGTGGCGACGGCGCTGCTGTGGCTGCGGGTGGTGGACGGGGTGAAGCTGTCTGCGCTGGACTGGGTGGGCGCCGGGGTGGCGCTGGTGGGCATGCTGATCATCGTTTCCGGCTGGCGCGCGGCCTGAGGAAATAGGGCGGGAGTCGCCTCCCGCCGCCAGGGATCAGGCGCCGCGGTGGATGTTAAGCCCGGCGAAGGACTGGCTGACCGGCATCATTTCCAGCGTGTTGATGTTGACGCGCGCCGGCAGGGTCGCGACCCAGAACACCGACTCGGCGATGTCTTCCGGCGTCAGCGCATCGGCGCCTTCGTAGGTTTTATTGACCTTGCCGTCATCGCCCTTGAAGCGCACGTTGGAAAACTCTGTGCCGCCCACCAGGCCCGGCTCGATATCGGTCACTCGGATACGCGTGCCGTGCAGATCGGCACGCAGGCCCAGGCTGAACTGTTTGACGAATGCCTTGGTGGCGCCGTACACGTTGCCGCCGGCGTAAGGCCAGTTGGCGGCGGTGGAGCCGATGTTGATCACATGGCCGACGTTACGCTCGACCATGGCCGGCAGCAGTGCGCGCGTCATGTTCACCAGCCCTTTGGCGTTGGTGTCAATCATGGTTTCCCAGTCATCGGCGTTGGCCTTGTGCGCCGGCTCCAGCCCCAGCGCCAGCCCGGCGTTGTTCACCAGTACGTCGATCTGACGCAGCTCGGCCGGCAGTGCCTCGATCGCCTGTTGAATGGCGGCGCGGTTGCGCACGTCGAGCCGCACGATGTGCAGCGCTTGCCCTAATTCGTCCTGCAGCTCTTCGAGACGCTCAAGGCGGCGCCCGGCGGCGATCACCTGGTGGCCTTCACGGATAAAACGGCGCGCAATGGCCTCGCCGAAACCGGAGGTGGCGCCGGTAACAAAAATAATCATGTTGCTGTTCCTCAACTGTTTTTACCCTACATACCTCTATCATTAGCACAAAGCCGCAGGCAGTGGCAGCGGTTATCACGGCGGAAAGAAAAAAAGGTCACACCGGGCCGGCGGCCCGATGCTGATTAGCGCTGAGGCGGCAGGTGGTACACCACGGCGTCATACTTGATGCGTTCGCAGCGGCCGGCCAGCACGCCGCCCAGCGACTCGACGAGGCGGCGGCTGGCGGTATTCTGTTCGGCCACCGGGTAGAGAAAGTGCGGCGGCTGGAAGCGTTCGCTGGCCCAACGCGCGATACCTTGCACGATTTCGCGCCCGTAACCCTGGCCATGCAGGCTCTCTTTAACCCAGATGCCCAGCTCCGGGGTGTGGCTGCGCAGGTTGTGCGCGCCGCCGACGCCAACGAACTGTCGGTCTTCGCGCCGGCGGGCGACGAAGATCACTTCTTCGCCTTCGCGCATCAGCGGCAGCCAGCTTTGCCAGACATTGGCGAAATCTTCCGGTGACGCCTCCGGCTCAAAGGTCATAAAGCGCGTCAGAGTGGGGGTGATCGCCTGGTAAACATCGTCGGCGTCTGCTGCGGTAAAGGGGGCAATCAACAAACGGTCGGTGTCCACGCGGCACTGAGAAAGGTCATTATGATTCATCTTATTCCCTCGCTTTTCAGGCCAGAACGGCAAAAAATCCGCGCCCATAAATCGGGGCGGATTGTCGATATTACGCGCATTGGCGGCAGAAGCGACTTATTTTTCGCCGCTTGGGCGAGGTGAGAAGAAGGCGTTTAGTGACGATGTCACGTTATGGGTGAGGCGGCGAGCGCGATGAGGTGCGCCCGCCGCTGAGTGTCAGAACTTCACCGAGCCTTGCAGATAGATCGTGCGCGGCTGGCCGATGTACAGACCTTTGTTGTTGTCGTCATAAGCGCGGGTGAAATACTCGTGGTTGAACAGGTTTTTCACGCCGACGCCCAGATTCAGACCGGCCATTTCCGGGCCGAAATCATAGGCGGCGCGCACGCCCCACAGCATATAGCCGGGAATGCGGCCGGTGCTGCCGTCGGCGCTTTCCGCCACGGTGTTGGCGTTGTCGGCGAACTGGCTGGACTGGAACTCGCCGTTAAGGTTAAACGCCCAGTTGCCCGGCGTGTAGTCCAGCCCCAGCGTGCCTTTATGCTTCGGTGAGAACGGCACCTGATTGCCCTTGTAGCCGCCGTCTTCGCGGATGGTGGCGTTGACGTAGGCGTAGCTGGCGTAGGCGGTCAGGTCGTCCAGTTTCGGCGTCAGCTGCGACAGATCGTAACGCAGGCTGCCTTCCAGCCCGGCGTGGCGGGTTTTGCCGCGCGCGGTCACGCTGTCGGTCACCTGGTTGGAGTCGTACTGGTTGTTGAAGTTGATCAGGAACAGCCCGATCTCGCCGGTCAGCGCATCGCCGGCGTAGCGGGTGCCCAGCTCCCAGGTGCGCGCCTTCTCCGGTTCAATCTTGCCGCTGTCGACCGCTTTGCCCATCTGGCTGTACTGTACGGTGCCGAAGGAGCCTTCGGTGTTGGCGTACAGGTTCCAGTATTCGTTCAGGTGATACATCACGTTCAACGCCGGCAGCGGCGCGTTATAGCTAACGTCGAGGCGGCTGTTCTTGATGTAGTTGTTCTGATACGACTTGATGTACTCGTAGCGCATGCCCGGCGTGATAGTCCAGTCGCCGATGTCGATGCGATCGTCGATATAGAAGGCGTGCGCCTCGGTGCCGGACTGGGTATCGCGATCGTACGGGCTGGCGGTGGACGGCAGCCGGCCGGTGCTGGCCTTGCTGGTGTAGCGCAGCTCGTGGGTGGATTCGCTGACGTAGCGGTAGCCGACGCCGACCTCATGCGCCGAATCTCCCCAGCGGAAGCTCTGGCTGTAGCGCGGTTCCACGCCGCGCACCCAGTATTCGCGCGGCGACAGCGTCAGGTTTTTGCCCTGATCCAGATAGCCGCTGCGCAGGGTGTAGGTGTAGAAGCTCTGCACGTCGAACTTGTGCTGCTGATCCGGCTGATACTGATAGCCGAAGTTCGCCAGCTGGCGGCGGCCCCAGAACTTGTCGTACGGGCGCGTCGACTGGAACGGATTGGCGTTGTAGTCCGCGCGGCTCAGGCCGCCCGGCATGTCCGCTTCGCCTTCGTAGTATTGCAGCAGGCTGTTGAAGGTGTGCACCTCGTTCGGGGCGTAACGGCTTTTCAGCATCACATCGTCAATTTTGGTCGCGCTGTGCTCGCGCCAGTCGCTGCCGCGGGTGCCGGAGTAGAGCAGCGCCGCGCCGAGGCCGTTGTCGGCGGTGCCGCCGATCATCAGGTTACCGGTGCCTTTCGGGTGATCCTGGCGCGAGGTCGGGCTGAGCTGCCCCTGCATGCCGGCCTCCATGCCGAAGGTTTTCGGGATGGCACGGGTGACGAAGTTAACCACGCCGCCGACGCTCTGTGGCCCGTAACGCACCGCGCCGCCGCCGCGCACCACGTCGATCGCATCCATATTGCCGAGCGAGATTGGCGCCAGCGACAGCTGCGGCTGGCCGTAAGGGGCGAAGGGCACCGGGATGCCGTCCATCAACACGGTGGAGCGGCTGGCGAGGCGCGGGTTGAGGCCGCGAATGCCGAAGTTCAGCGCCATGTCATGGCTGCCGGTGCCATTGTTCTCCGGCGCCACTACGCCCGGCACGCGGTTCAACGCTTCGCGCACGGTGGTGGTGCCGGTTTTGGCGAATTCTTCGCGGCGCACCACGTCGCGCGCGCCGGGATGTTCGAACACGTCTACCTGACGGCCTTCCGCCAGCCAGTCACCGACCACGGTGATGTCCTCTTCCTTCTGCGGCTGCGGCAGTTTGGCCAGCGTGTAACCGTTGTTGCCGAGCGCTTTAGCCTGCAGGCCGCTGCCGGCTAGTAGGGCGTTGAGGCCGTCATCGACGCCGTAGCTGCCGCTCAGGCCCGGCGAACGTTTACCGGCGGTCAGCGTGCCGTCCACCGAGAGCGCGATGCCGGCGCGCGCGGCGAACGCATTCAGCGCGCCGTCCAGTTCACCGGCCGGAATGTGATAGGTGGCTGCGGCGCTGGCGGCGCTCGCCGTCAGCGGTGCGGCGAAGGCCAGGCCAATGGCCACGGCCAGCGGCGTGGCCCGTTTTCCCCAAAGCGAAGCCGGCGCTCCCTTTCCCCAAGCGTTGTTCATACCTTCTCCTGAATCATTTTTTATTTATTGCTGCAGTGTTTTCCTGGGAGTCGGATGAGCGAAGCAAAAGGGACAATCAAGAATGCGATTTTTTATCATTTTTATTTAAAACGATTCAGGCGGGGACGATTTGCAGCCAATAGCGGGTAAAGCCCTGCAGGCGCACCGGCAGGGTCTGGCTGAGCAAGGCGAGGGCGCGATCGGTATCGTTGAGCGGGAAACTGCCGCTGACGCGCAGGCCGGCGACGGCCGGATCGCAGCTCAGGTGGCCGCGCCGGTAGCGCGCCAGTTCGGCGATCACCCGGTCCAGCCGCCACTGGCTGACGCTCAGCACGCCGCGCAGCCAGCCGTCCTCCGCCGCAGCGGGTTGTTTTTCGCTGAAGGCCGTGGCGCTGAAGCCGATCTGTTCTCCGGCCTCCACCCGGCGCGTTTGCCGCGCGTCCTGCGCCAGCTGCGCTTCGACCGCATGCTCCAGCACCGTCAGGCGCGTCTCGCCGCCGCTCTCACGCACCAAAAAGCGGGTGCCGAGCGCGCGCATCGCCCCCTGCGGGCTTTGCACCCACAGCGGCCGGGGATCGCGTCCGGTCACCAGGCTGATTTCTCCGGCGTGCAAGCGGATCAACCGTTGGCGATCGTCGTAATGCACGTCTACCGCGCTGGCGGTGTTCAACACCAGCTGGGTGCCGTCGCTTAACACTATGGGTTTGATTTCGCCGGTGGCGGTGCGGTAGTCGGCGCGCAGCTCCCGGCCGAGCGGCGACTGGTAAAGGAAGCCGCTGCCGCTCACGCCGAGCAGCAACAGCAGGCTCTTCAGCAGGGTGCGGCGATCGATCGCCGACTGGCGGTCGGCGCGATCGAGCGCGCGGTAGCTGAACTTGCCCGGCACGCCCTGCAGCTGGCTCTGCAACGCTTCGACGCGCTGCCAGGCCCAGCGGTGATCGTCATGCTGCTGATGCCAGGCTTGCCACTGTTGGCGCTGGCGGTCGGTGACGTGCTCATCGCACAGTAGCGCATACCAGTGTGCGGCCATTTTCAGCGCCTGGCGCTGCTCGGGGGTGATGGCGTTGCTCATGAGAAAACGTCGTTTTCCAGGCTGAACAGCAGGCAATGCTCGGTGGCCTTGGCCATGTATTTTTTAACCGAGCTGACCGACACACCGAGGCGCACGGCGATGTCTGCATAGCCCAGGCCTTCGAGCTGCGACAGCAGGAAGGCCTGTTTCACCTTCGGCCCCAGGCCGTCGAGCATGGCGTCTATCTGCTGCAGGCTTTCCAGCAGGATCTGGCGCTGCTCCGACGACGGGGCATAGCCATCCGGGATCAGCGCCAGCATCTCAAGATAGGCGCGCTCCAGCGTTCTGCGGCGAAACAGATCGACCATCACCCGCTTGGCGACGGTGACCAGAAAATCTTTCGGCTCGCGCAGGGTCGCCGCGGCGTCGCTTTTCAGCAGGCGCATGAAGGTGTCCTGCGCCACATCGTCCGCGTCGAACGCGCAGCCCAGCCGCCTGCGCAACCATCCCTGCAACCAGGCATGATGGGTGGCGTAAAGGCGCGACAGCGCGGTGTGCGGGGCGGAAGCGGTGGCGGACATGGTTTTCGCATTGCTGGTCAAAAAGATGCGCGGATGATAATTGAGAATGGTTATCGTTTCAAGTTTGTCGGGTGGCCTGCGGAATGGGCCAGATCGCTTTGCATCGTGTTGGAATAAACGTCACGGCCGCGAAATTATCCGCTTGCCTAATATTATCCGCTTGCCCAATAAAGGTGCAGCGGCGCGGTGTTATTTCGGCAAGCAAACGGTTGCTATTCGTCTGCCGTTGAAGACCGCCACGCGTTTTATTCTTTTTCATCGGTTGGTTTTCTTTGATTAAATTAGTATCAATCTGTTTTTAAATAAAAATATATTTTATGACCGCCTATTGGCACACGGCTTGCTATGCTTAATCCGGTCTTTGCGTTTGGGTAAAAAGGGCCTTGTTTCATCATCGCAATTTATTATGCGGGTGGGCTTGGCCGGTCGTCACAAGGAAGAAAATAATGGCACTGCAATTCACCACGGCTATTCGTGGCAATTTTTTTGATATCGCCGCCTGTGTGGAGGCGCCGCAACAGCTTGAGGAACGCCTGCGGCACATTCCCGACGGTTTGCTGCTGCTCAACGAGGGCACCATCGTCTGGTTCGGCAGCTGGCAGCAGGGCGAGGCGCTGCTGCCACCGGGCTTCGCGGTCACGGAGTATCGCGACAAACCGATCGTACCGGGGTTTATCGACACCCATATCCACTACCCGCAAACCGAAATGATTGGTGCCTATGGCGACCAGTTGCTGGGCTGGTTAAACAATTACACCTTCCCGACCGAAAGCCGTTATGGCTGCGAGCAGCACGCCGACGAGATGTCGGCCTTCTTTCTGCGGGAGTTGCTGAGCAACGGTACCACCACCGCGCTGGTGTTCGGCAGCGTGCATCCGCAGTCGGTCGATGCGCTGTTCACCCAGGCGCAAACGCTGAATATGCGCCTGATCGCCGGTAAGGTGATGATGGATCGCCATGCGCCGGAGGCGCTGCTGGAAACGCCGGAGCAAAGTTATCGCCAGACGCGTGAGCTGATCGAACGCTGGCACGGCAAAGGCCGCCTCGGTTACGCCATTACGCCGCGCTTTGCGCCCACCAGTACGCCGGCGCTGCTGGCGCAGGTGCAGCGGCTGCGCGAAGAATTCCCCGACGTTTGGCTGCAGACGCACCTGAGCGAGAATCCGCAGGAAGTGGCCTGGGTAAAATCGCTGTTCCCGCAGAACCAAAGCTATCTGGACGTTTACCATCGCTACGGCATGACCGGCGGTAAAAGCGTGTTCGCCCACTGCCTGCACCTGGAGGAGCAGGAATGGGACTGCCTGTGCGAGACCCGCTCGGCAATCGCGTTTTGTCCCACCTCCAACCTGTTCCTCGGCAGCGGGCTGTTCGATCTGAAACAGGCCTGGCGCAAGCGGGTGAAGCTCGGCATCGGCACCGACGTGGGGGCCGGCACCACTTTCAATATGCTGCGCACGCTGGGCGAGGCATACAAGGTCGGCCAGCTGCAGCATTACCGGCTCTCTGCCGTAGAAGCGTTCTATCACGCCACCCTGGGCGGCGCCCGCGCACTGTCGCTGGACGACAAAATCGGCAACTTCAACGTCGGCAAAGAGGCGGATTTCGTGGTGCTCGATCCGGCGGTCACGCCGCTGCAGCAGTTGCGCTACGCCAACAGCACCACGTCGGCGGAACAAGGGTTCGTGCTGATGACCCTGGGGGACGATCGCAATATTTATCGCACCTATGTGGACGGCAAGGTGGTTTATGAGGCGTCGCGCTGACGCAGCCGTATTCATTACCAGTATCGAAGCGTCCAACGTCGTTGTCTTTATCTGATTATTGAGCGGGAAAGGTCGGAGAGACGTAAAGTCATTGGCACAGGGTTAACACCGTTGAGCGGATACTCTTTATCAGGAATAACTCTGCGCGTATTTTTAATTAAAAATTATATAAAGGATTTATTGCTCATGCTTGTGTCTGACCCCCGTTATCACTTGTTAGCCGTCTGCAGCGCTCAGCATCTGCGCGCTGTAGCTGAAAGGATCTGTGCTCGCGATAAACTAGAACCGCTAGCGTTTGATGCTGTTCTTTGGCGGAGCTGTTGGACATCACCACTGCCAAGCATATCGCCAGAGTCGTCAAGTGAGTTTTTGCAATCGGTGGGGCATGTTTATCCTCGCGCCACTTATGAGCTAAGGTCTTGGCTCATAAGTGGCAGACGTAAGTTGGATCTGCAAGCTGCCGACAAGCTGATTTATCTTGCTCGCGTGATCGAGAAGGCGTGGAAAGTTGAAGAGCAACCTTCCGTTTGGCGCAAGCACCCCAGTAACAGGCTCAATGGTTATGCGTACAATATCGTACAGATCCTTATACATACCAGCGTATCTGAGGATTATCCAAAGGAGAATAATATCTCTCACCGGCATGATTTGCTTACGCATTCACCGAGTAACTCAAGGCTCACGGCTTGGATGGAAAAATATCAACACAGCTCAAAAGACCCCTTTGTTTTCGCACGGCTTGATGTGACACGTATCAGTAATATGAGGGAGTTGTTTCTGTGGCAAATTTCGCTTGAAACCCGTAGCGGATTATATACTTCGGCAACCTTCGAGGCGGCAGTGGGGAAAAGAATCAGGTCATACGATCGTCCGGTGCCCGGTCGGCGCATTCAAGCGTTTATAGGTTATATCTAATCGAGTTAACGCACTGCTATACGCCACAGGGAGCAAATCATCGAGGGAGGAGTATTCTAATCACTTGTTTTTGCTCAAACTGCCAACTGCGCCTAAGCTAGGTGATGACTCTGAGGGAGCCATTCCCCGAGACCTTATTCCGTGAACATGGAGGAGTTTCGATTTGACGCGTTTATCCACATTGGTGCTGGCGATCGGCATGGCGCTGGGCTCGCAGGCACTGGCAGCAGAAACCCAACCTCACGCCGACCATAGCGCGCTGCCCAGCGGCCAGGCGAAGGAGGCTACCGTGACCGGTGAAGCCAATCAGCACGACAAGCAAAAGACCCAGAATCCGTTCTTCTATCAAAGCCGTCTGCCGTTCCAGGCGCCGCCGTTCAACCTGATCAAGGAAAGCGACTACGCGCCGGCGATCGAGGCGGGCATCAAGCAAAAGCGGGAAGAGGTGGAGAAGATCGCCAACAACCCGGCCAAGCCCAACTTCAAGAATACCTTCGTGGCGATGGAGCAGGCCGGCTCGCTGCTGACGCGGGTGATGAGCGTGTTCGGCGCCATGACCTCGGCCAACACCAGCGATGCGCTGCAGAAGCTGGATGAAGAGACCTCGCCGAAGCTGGCGGCGCTGAACGACGACATTATGCTCAACGGCAAGCTGTTCGCACGTATCAAGGCCATCTATCAGGATCGCGACGCGCTGAAGCTGGATCCGGAATCGCGGCGGCTGGTGGAAGTGACCTACAAGAACTTTGAGCTGGCGGGCGCCAACCTGTCAGACGCCGACAAGGCCAAGCTGAAGGTGCTGAACCAGGAAGCGGCGACGTTGAGCACCCAGTTCACCAACAAACTGCTGGCGGCGAGCAAGAACGGCGCGCTGGCGATAACCGATCCGGCGAAGCTGGACGGCCTGTCGGAAGGCGAGCTGGCGGCAGCCGCGCAGGCGGCCGCCGAGCGCAAGCTGGAGAAACAGTGGCTGCTGGTGCTGCAGAACACCACCCAGCAGCCGCTGCTGCAGAGTCTGAAAGATCGCGACACCCGCCAAGCGCTGTTCGACGCCTCCTGGACGCGTGCCGAGAAGGGCGACGGCAACGATACCCGCCAGACCCTTTCCCGTCTGGCCAAGGTGCGCGCCGAGCAGGCCAAACTGCTGGGCTACCCGAACTACGCCGCCTGGAAGCTGCAAAACCAGATGGCCAAGACGCCGGATGCCGCCTTGAGTTTTATGCGCAACATCGTGCCGGCGGCCACCGCGCGCGCCGAGCGTGAAGCCAAAGACATTCAGGCGGTGATCGATCAGCAGAAAGGCGACTTCAAGGTGCAGGCCTGGGACTGGCAGTTCTACGCCGAACAGGTGCGCAAGGCCAAGTACGATCTGGACGAATCGCAGATCAAACCTTACTTCGAGCTGAACAACGTGCTGAACAACGGCGTGTTTTACGCCGCCAACCTGCTGTACGGCATCAGCTTCAAAGAGCGCAAGGATATTCCGGTCTACCAGCCGGACGTCAAGGTGTATGAAGTGTTCGACAAGGACGGCAAATCGCTGGCGCTGTTCTACACCGACTACTTCAAGCGCGACAACAAGGGTGGCGGCGCCTGGATGAGCAACTTCGTCGATCAGTCGAAGCTCAACGGCACCAAGCCGGTGATCTACAACGTCGCCAACTTCACCAAACCGGCGCCGGGCCAGCCGGCGCTGCTGTCGTATGACGACGTAATCACGATGTTCCACGAGTTCGGCCATGCGCTGCACGGCATGTTCGCCGATCAGGAATACCCGAGCCTGTCGGGCACCAACACCGCGCGCGATTTCGTCGAGTTCCCGTCGCAGTTCAACGAGCACTGGGTCAGCGATCCGAAAGTGTTCAGCCACTTCGCCAAGCACTACCAGACCGGCGAGGCGATGCCGCAGGAACTGGTTGACAAGATCAAGAAGGCCGACAAGTTCAACAAGGGCTACAGCATGACCGAGCTGCTGTCCGCCGCGCTGCTGGATATGCACTGGCACATGCTGACCGCCGACCAGCCGCAGCAGGACGTGGACAAGTTCGAGGCCGAGTCGCTGCAAAAAGACAAGGTGGATCTCAGCTACGTGCCGCCGCGCTACCGTTCCAGCTATTTCCAGCACATCTGGGGTAACGGCTACGCCGCGGGCTACTACGCCTATCTGTGGACGGAAATGCTGGCGGACGACGCTTTCCAGTGGTTCACCGAACACGGTGGCCTGACCGCCGAAAACGGCCAGCGCTTCCGCGACATGATCCTATCGCGCGGCAACAGCCAGGATCTGGAGAAGCTGTACATCGACTGGCGCGGCAAAGAGCCGAGCATCGAACCGATGTTGATCAATCGCGGGTTGAAGGACGAGTAACCGCGAGTGTGCTCATGCAGAGTAAAAGGCGCAGGAGATTGCGCCTTTTTACTTGGCGATCTTGATTGAAACATGAAAGGAACATGGATATGCAGGAGCTACTGAAAATTGGAAATTGGATTTTATCAACGTTCCAAAGTGGGACTTTAAATGTCATGGCATTAGGCGCCATCTTTCTTATTTTTAGATGGCTTTTTCGTGATATTTCCTCAATAAAACTCTTTGGTTTAATGTCAGATCGTTATCGTAAAAGGCTGGTTGCTGAGAAGAAAAACGGCATTGCGGAAAAAGAGTATGCGAAGATTGTTGATTTTGAAATAAAGCGCACGTCAATTAAAAAAATCATTGGAATCAGTAATTCACACATACAGAATGAAATGATTAAAATTATCATGAACTCCCATGAGTTACTGGGCCCCAAATACTTCAGTAAATTTAATTTTTTCATGTCGTTGAAGAGTGGGAAGGTCTTTGTCGATGAAGGGAAAATAAAAAGAAGATATAAAGATGCATTCTGGATGATGCTGTTTTCGTTTTCTTTCTTGATAGCTTCCTTTGTTAACCTCAGAAGCGATCCTCTTTTTGGATTCGTGCTTTTTGTTCTCTGGGGGGTATTTCTTTTGATATCAATCGCTGCATTTCCTCCATCTTGCGGGCTTAGAAAGAAAGCTCAAGAACACATAGACGCCTATTATTCAGATTCTGGGCGGTAATGTCGGAGCGCAAAATATTGCGCTCCCATCATTAATTCAGCGGTTCACCACCTTGGCCGGCAGGGCCACCACCAGCAGCGAGCTGAGCAGCAGGCAGCCGGCGAAGGCCCAGAGCGCGCCGCCGCTCTTGCCGGTCAGATCCAGCGCCAACCCCATCAGCGAATTGCTCACCAGCCCGGCGATGTTGGCCAGCGAACAGGCCAGCGCGAAGCCGGTCGCCGCCGCCGTGCCGCGCAGGAAGGTGGCCGGCAGGCTGAAGAACACCGGCACTGCGCCGATGATCGCCGCCTGGGCGATGGAGAACAGCAGCACCGTGGCCAGCGCATTATGGGTGAAGAAGGTGCTGCCGGCCATCGCCAGTGCGCCGACGATAAACGGCACGATGATATGCCAGCGCCGTTCGCGCAGCCGGTCGGAACTGCTGCCGATCAGCAGCATACCGAGCAGGGCGGCGACGCTGGGGATCGCCGTCAGGTAGCCGATGGTGGTGATGTCGGTGACGCCGGCGGTTTTGATGAAGGTCGGCATCCAAAAGCCCATGGCGTAGGCGCTGAGCAGAATGGCGAAGTCGATGCCGCCGAGCATCCACACCTTCAGGTTGAAGAAGCCGTCGCGGAAGCTGTGCTTGCCGTGATCGGCCTCGGCGTCGTCGCGCGCCAGATCGTCGGCAATGCGCTGTTTTTCCTCGGGCGTCAGCCACTTGGCCTGCTGGTAGGTATTAGGCAACAGCCAGAATGTCAGCACGCCCAACAGCACGCTGGGAATGCCCTCCAGCAAAAACAGCCACTGCCAGCCGTGCAGCCCGTGGCGCATGTCGAAATGGCCCATGATCCAGCCGGAGAGCGGCCCGCCGATCACGCTGGACAGCGGCAGGCCGATCATGAACAGCGCGATGATGCGGCCGCGGCGATAGGTCGGGAACCACAGCGTCAGGTAAAAGAGCACGCCGGGCAGGAAACCGGCCTCCGCCACGCCGAGCAGAAAGCGAATGACGTAGAATTGGGTCGGCGTGGTGACGAACATGGTGGCGGTGGACAGCAGCCCCCAGGTGATCATGATGCGGGCGATCCACATCTTGGCGCCAACGCGCTGCAGGATCAGGTTGCTCGGCACCTCGAACAGAATATAGCCGACGAAGAACAGCCCGGCGCCCAGACCAAAGGCCGCTTCGCTCAGCTGCAGCGCGTCGGCCATCTGCAGCTTGGCCAGCCCGACGTTGATGCGATCGAGGTAGGCCGCCAGGTAACACAGGCAAAGAAACGGGATCAGTTTCCAGGTGATTTTGCGGTACAGCAGCAGCGATTCTGCGTCCGCTTTCCCCGCCAGCGGGGTGTCGACAATGGCCATGATGTTGTCTCCAGGTGGTGCGTGTTGGCCTCCGCAGGAGGCGCCTGTTGTGTTTGCGTTGCATGGGCGCCGCCCTGTTTCGGGCGGTCGCGTGAGGCGCTGTTTGCGCCTTCGTTATTGTTGTTGCAGGTGAATCGTTGACTCATAACCGGTTCAGGTAGTCGAGCGCCTCCCGTTTGTGCACCACGTCGCCGTATTTGCTGTCGATGTCGAACAGGTTGGCTTCGTGCGGGCCGGGGTGACGATCGCCGACGCACTCGCGCACCACCATGGCGCGGAAGCCGTGCTGTACCGCGTCCACCGCGCTGGCGCGGATGCAGCCGCTGGTGGAGCAGCCGATCATCAGCAGCGTGTCGATCCCTTGCGCCACCAGCAGCGGCGCCAGCGCGGTGCCAAAGAAGGCGCTGGCGTATTGCTTGCTCAGCACCACCTCATCGGCCAGCGGCGCCACCGGCGGGCAGAACGCCGCCAGCGGGTTGCCCGCCACCATGTCTTTCATCACCGGCGCTTTCTTCACCCACAGGCCGCCATCGGCAAAATGGCCTGCATGATAGCGGATATGGGTGTGGATCACCGGAATTCCCGTGCGGCGCGCGCAGGCCAGCAGCTCGCGGCTTTCCTCGACCGCGCTCACCACGCCCGGCGCGAACAGCGGCGCGCCTTCGGTGGTGTAGGCCTGCATAAAGTCGATCGCCAGCAACGCCGGGCGCCGGCCGAAGCCGATGCGCTGGCCCCAGACGCCGCGGTAGTTGTCGCTGAGGGTGTCGTTCATTCTGCCTCCTCAATAAGCGCCGGACAGCAGGGCGCCGGCGCCGGGAACGATCGGTTCCAGCTCCAGCGCGGTCAGCATCGCGTAAGTGGTGGCGATGGCGGCGGTGATCACCGGTTTGCCGGTTTGAGCCTCCACCGTCGGGACGGCCGACAGCGAAGGCATCTGCACGCAGGCGGACAGCACGATAGCATCGACCTCGCGTAAATCCATCTCGGCGACGATCCCCGGCAGCCTGGCCGGATCGTGCCGGCCGACGTCGAGGTTGTCCGGGATCTCCAGCGCGCGCCACACCTTGACCTCAATGCCTTCGTGCTGGATGTAGTCCACCACCAGCTGGGTCAGCGGTTTCATGTAGGGCGCCACCAGCGCGATGCGTTTGGCGCCGATCACCTTCAGGCCGTTGACCAGCGCGCCGGCGCTGCTGATAACCGGCGCGGCGGCCTGATTGTCTTTCGTCACCTGCGCCAGCCGGGCCTGCGATTCGCGGTGGTAGCCCAGCCCCATCGCCATGATGGCCACCAGGCAGGCGTAGCCGAGCACGTCGACCCGCGCGTCGGACAGCTCCAGCGCGCAGCGATCGGACTCGGCGTCCATCGCCGCCAATTCTTCTTTATTGACGTGTTTCATGCGCATGCGGCTGGAGTGAAAGGTGAAACGCTCCGGGCGTATCAGCTGGCGCGCGCCCAGCATTGCCGGGATCTCGGTTTCCATCGTGGTGTTGGAGCTGGGCACGATCTGGCCGATGCGGTAGTGGTTGCTCATGTCGGTGTTCCTCATTTAATCCAGAAAATCGCCCAGGGCGCGGAAGAAGCCATCGAAATCGTCCCACGGGATCATGTGTCCGGCGTTCTCAACCTCGACGATGGCGATCTCCGGCTGCAGCGTGCGGATCTCGGCCCGGTCTTCGGGCTGAATGACGCCGCCTTTGCCCGCGGCCATCAGCAGCGTTGGCATGGTCAGCAGCGGGTAGTCACGGTGGCTGTCCACCTGATGAAAATCGTCGTAGGCGCGTTGGATCGCCGGCTCGTAGCAGGTGTGCAGCCACTCGGCGCGTAGCCGGCGCTGCTCTTCGCTCCAGGTCGGGCAGAAGACGCGCATCTGCTCGGCGCTCATGCCCGGCAGCGACTGCCGGATCGAGTCGGCGTACCACGGCCATTGGCCGGGATAGGCGCGGCGGCCGGGGCCGGAAACCGGCGGATCGACCAGCACCAGCCGCCGCACGCCGGCGGGCTGCAAAGCGGCGGCGCGCAGGGCGAAGCGGGCGCCCATCGAATGGCCGAGCAGGGCGTAACTGTCCAGGTTCAACGCAGCGGCGAAGGCGTTGACGTCCTGCGCGCAGGTCTCTGCGTCATAAGCCAGTTCCGGGCCGCTGGACGACAGACCGCGGCCGCGCACGTCGAGTACGTAGACGTCGTATTTTTCCCCCAGCCGCTCGGCGACGAAGCCCCAGGTGATCGCCGGGCTGGTGATGCCGGGGATCAGGAGCAGCGCCGGGCCGTGGCCGCCGTAGCGCAGGTAGTGTTGGCGAATGCCGTTGGCGTGAGCGTGGGCGCCGTAGAGGAAGGTGCTCATGCGGCGTTCTCCGATTTCAGCGCTTGCGCGTACAGGTCATAGCCGTAGACCCAGGCCGGATCTTCCTGGGTGCGCAGGAAGGTGTTGGCGTTGGACACCGCCTGCACCCTGGAGGCGCGCTCCTTGCGGTTGGCTTCATACAGCTGGAAGGCGGTGCGGTAGTCGCCGAGGCCGGTTTCCTGCAGGCAGCGGGCCAGCATGGCGGCGTCTTCGATCGCCATCGCCGCGCCTTGCGCCATGTGCGGTTTCATCGGATGGCAGGCATCGCCGAGCAGCACCAGACGGCCTTCGCTCCACAGCGGCAGCGGTTTGCGGTTCAGCAATGGCCATTTGGTGACCTGCTCGCTGGATTCGATCAGCGCCTGCACGATCGGGTGGTAGCCGGCGAAGGTCTCGAACATTTCTTCGCGGCTGCTGTCGATGAAGCTGCCCTGGAAATCCCAGGCCGGGTGCGGCACGCCGCTGACGTAGTAATACTCGTCGCGCCGTTGGGTGGTGTAGTAGACCATCAGATGGCGATCCGCCGACCACCACTTCACGCAGTCTTCGAACGTCAGGTTGTATTTCGCCAGCTTCTCGCCGCGGATCAGTGCGCGATGGGCCACCCAGCCGCTGTAGGTCGGCGCTTCAGCCCCCAGCAGGTGCTCGCGGATGCGTGAATTGATGCCGTCGGCGCCGATCACGATATCGGCGTGGGCCGAGGTGCCGTCGACGAAGTTCAGCACCACCTCGTCACCGCGATCTTCAATCTTGCTCAGGCATTTGCCGAAGTGCAGGGTGCCGGGCTGCAGCGCGGAGAGCTGCAACGCCTGCAAATCGCCGCGGTGCACCGTCACATAGGCGGCGCCGTACTCCCGGCGGGCGAAGGCGCCCAGTTCGATGCGCGACAGGTAGTCGCCGCTTTCGGCATCGCGGCTGAACCAGAAATCGGGGTGAGACGCCATCTGCTCCAGCCGCTGCTCAATACCGAGCCGGCGGAAAATCTTCAGTACGTTCGGCCCCATGTGAATGCCGGCGCCGAGGCGTGAGAACGCCGGGCTCTGTTCATACAGATCGACGGTAAAGCCGGCTTTTTGCAGCAGCCCGGCGGCGGCGGCGCCCCCCAGCCCGGCGCCGACGACGGCGATGCGTGGTTGTTTGCTCATCATGTTTCCCCCTGTCTGTTGGCTTTTTTCAGCGTAGGCCCAACGCGTGGCTGGACGATCGATTTATAGTGTATGCGCTAGATAACGCAAAGTTGCAAAAGTGTTAAATCAGATCTTGCTCACGCTAATTGACGGCGTATTACTGTTAAACTCATGTTAATCACAGGATTGATGAGGGATGAAATAGGACTTTCTTATGGTGGGTATTCGCAGCTTGCTTTCCTTTGCTTTTTTGACTTAGATAAAAACGAGTGTGTTCACTTTAAATTGTTTGAGAAATCACCGCCGCCTTGCGGGCGTCGGTCACCCTTGACGAGACAGGAGACAGGCCATGGCGGTCAATGAAACCCAGTTGGTACAGCTGTTCGAGCAGGTGCTTACGTTGTCGAAGGTCGATGCTTCGCAGAGCGTGGCGATTTTGAAAAGCCATTATTCCGATGCGCGCACGGTGCGCGCCGCGACCGACGCGGCGCTGCGGCTGGGCGCCAGGGTGTATGCCGTCGAGCTGCCGGCGTTCAACCATCCGCGGGCGATGGGCAACGACATGACCGCCTATTGCGGCGATACCGCGCTGACCGGCAACCTGGCGGCGCAGCGTGCGCTGGAGGCCGCCGACCTGATCGTCGATACCATGATGCTGCTGCATTCGCCGGAGCAGGAGCAGATCCTGAAAACCGGCACCCGCATCCTGCTGGCGGTGGAGCCGCCGGAGGGGCTGGCGCGCATGCTGCCCAACGCGGAGGACAAGGCGCGGGTGCTGGCCGCCGCCGCCGTGCTGGAGCAGGCGAAGCTGATGCAGGTGACCTCCGCCGCCGGCAGCGATTTCCGCGCGCCGCTCGGGCAATACCCGACGGTGACCGAGTACGGCTATGCCGATGAACCGGGGCGCTGGGATCACTGGCCGAGCGGCTTCCTGTTCACCTGGCCGAATGAGGAGCAGGCGGAAGGGGTGCTGGTGCTGGAGGTCGGCGATATCTTGCTGCCGTTTAAAAGCTATGCGCGCGAACGCATCACGCTGGAGATCGAACAAGGGTTCGTCACCCGCATTCACGGCGGCTTCGAGGCGGTATACCTGCGCGAATACATGAAATACTTCGACGATCCGGAGGTGTACGGCATTTCGCACATCGGCTGGGGCCTGCAGCCGCGCGCCCAGTGGACGGCGATGGGCCTGCACGACAAGAACGACGGCATGTGCATGGACGCGCGCGCGTTCTACGGCAACTTCCTGTTCTCCACCGGGCCGAACACCGAAGTGGGCGGCACGCGCAAAACGCCTTGCCATATGGACATCGCGCTGCGCCGCTGCGACATCCGCCTCGACGGGCAAACGGTGGTGGCGGACGGGGAAGTGGTGGCGCCGGAGGCGTCGCGCGTGCGCCGGGCGTAATCGTTGCTGCCAACGGCGGGGGTTTGTACTATTCTCGTGGATTCCATAGATGGTGAGAGTAACGCAATGACGCCCCCCGAATACCCGTCAGCCGTGAGCGGCCAACCCGAAAATTATCATTTTACCGAGCAAGTCGGGCATCTGCTGCGCAAGGTTTATCAGCGCCACGTGGCGATTTTCCAGCAAAACGTCGGCGATTCGCAGCTGACGGCGGTGCAGTTCATCACCCTGTGCGCGGTGCGCGATATGGGGCCGAGCTCGCTGACCGAGCTGGTGCAGGTGACGGCGGTGGATCAGGCCACCATACGCGGTATCGTCGAACGGCTGAAGGCGCGCGATCTGATCACGGTGACGCCGGATCCGATCGATCGGCGCAAGGTGGTAGTCGGCCTCACCGACGCCGGCGCCGTGCTGCTGACGGAAACGGTGCCGCAGGCGGCGAAAATCACAGAGCTGACGTTCGGAACGCTCAACCCGGCCGAACGGATAGCGCTGATATTCCTGCTGAATAAAATGCTGGAAGATCCGCCCACCGGCTGATTCGCCCGCGCAACGTCGGTTGCCTGGTGGTCGGTGGCGAGAGGCCAGCCCATAAGACCATCACATGCAGGCGGAGACGCGAACAATGGCGATATCTGAAGTGCAATCGCCCAGGGAAGGCGCGAAAACCACGCTGACGGAGCATCCGCTGATGCTGTCGGTGAACGGCGAACAGCTTCATGCGCAGGTGATGGCGGATACGCCGCTCTTGCTGGTGCTGCGCAACGATCTGGCGCTCAACGGCCCGAAATACGGCTGCGGCTTGGGCGAATGCGGCGCGTGTACCGTGTTGATCGACGGCGTGGCGGCGCGCTCCTGCGTGATCCCGGCGCTCGGCGTGTCCGGACGGGCGATCGTCACCCTGGAAGGCCTTGGCGATCGCCAGCGCCTGCACCCAGTGCAGCGTGCCTTTATCGAAGAGCAGGCGGCGCAATGCGGCTACTGCCTCAATGGCATGATCATGACCACCAAAGCCCTGTTGGATCGCAATCCCGCCCCGAGCGAGGCGGAGATCCGTCAAGCGCTGTCCGGCAACCTGTGCCGCTGTGGCACCCATCTCGAAATCCTGCGTGCGGTTCAGCGCGCCATCATTCTCTGCCGCGATGAGGACGCCCACGCCCATGACTGATTCCCGTGCCCCATCGCCGAGCCAGGCCGAATTGCTGCAGCGCGACGGCGTGCTGCTGATCGTCGACAGCGTGCAACCGCCTTCGGGGCCGGTGCCCAAAGGGCAAACGCCGGTGCTGAAGCCCAAAGAGCAGGGGCTGTTTATCGCCCTGTGCGGCAGCGGCGAAATCTATGCCTTTAACGGTCATGTCGATCTTGGCACCGGCGTGCGCACCGCGCTCGGGCAGATCGTCGCCGAAGAGCTGTACCTGCGCATGGATCAGGTGCAAATGGTGTTGGGCGATACCGAGCGCGCGCCGAATCAGGGCGCCACCATCGCCAGCGCCACGCTGCAGATCTCCGCCGTGCCGCTGCGCAACGCCGCTGCTGAAGCGCGCCGTTGGCTGTTGCGCCAGGCGGCGCAGCGCTTCGATGCGTCGGTGGAACAGCTGACGCTGGAGGAGGGTGTGATCCGCAGCCCGCAGGGGCAGGCGCTCAGCTACGCCGAGCTGGTGGCCGGCGGTCATGTCGAGCTGTCGATTTCCGGCGACGCGCCGCTGAAACCGCAGGCGGAGTATCGCCTGGTGGCACCAGCGCCGCGCGCGTCGATATTCCGGCCAAGGCGACCGGCGAAACCACCTACGTACACGATATGCGCCTGCCGAACATGCTGCACGGCCGAGTGGTGCGGCCGCCCTATGCCGGGTACGACAGCGGCGAATTTGTCGGCACCAGCCTGCTGGCGGTGGATGAAACCTCGATCGCGCATATTCCCGGTATCGTCAAACTGGTGGTGATCGGCGATTTCATCGGTATCGTCGCCGAACGCGAAGAGCAGGCGATCAAGGCGGCGCAGGCGCTGCAGGTCAGCTGGAAAGACTGGCGCCGCAATTTGCCGCAGATGACCGACGTGGCGCAGGCGCTGCGCGACAATCCGCACTCGACCCGGGTGGTGCACGATACCGGCGATGTGGACGCGGCACTGGCGGCGGCCGACAGGCGTTTCACCCGCAGCTACCTGTGGCCGTATCAGCTGCATGCCTCGATTGGCCCTTCCTGCGCGCTGGCGGACTACCGGCCGGAGCGCCTGCAGGTCTGGTCAGGCAGCCAGAACCCGCACCTGCTGCGCGCCGATCTGGCCTGGCTGCTGGAATACCCGGAAGCGCAGATCGAGATCGTTCGCATGGAGGCGGCCGGTTGCTATGGCCGCAATTGCGCCGATGACGTCTGCGCCGACGCGGCGCTGCTGTCGCGCGCGGTGGGCAGGCCGGTGCGGGTGCAGCTGACCCGCGAACAAGAACATGTGTGGGAACCGAAGGGCACGGCGCAGCTGATGGAGGTGGACGGCGGGCTGGACGCCGCCGGGCACCCGGTCGCCTACGACTTTCGCACCTATTATCCTTCCAACGGCGCGCCGACGCTGGCGCTGTTGCTGACCGGCCGGGTTGAGCCGCTGCCGGTGGCCTATGAAATGGGCGACCGCACTTCGGTGCCGCCTTATGCGTATCCGGCGCTGCGCGTCAGCATCGAGGACATGGCGCCGATCGTGCGCGCCTCCTGGATGCGCGGCGTTTCCGCCTTGCCGAACACCTTCGCCCACGAATCTTATATCGATGAGCTGGCCCACGCCGCCGGCGTCGATCCGCTGGAATACCGGCTGCGCTATATCCATGACGAACGCGCCAGTGAGCTGATGCGCAGCACCGCAGAACGCGCCGGCTGGACGCCGCACACCGAACCGATGCAGACCCCGGCGGAAGACGGCGTGCTGCGCGGGCGCGGCTTTGCCTATGCCCGTTACATCCACAGCAAGTTTCCCGGCTTTGGCGCGGCCTGGGCCGCCTGGGTGGCCGACGTGGCGATCGACAAAGCCAGCGGCGAAGTGGCGGTGACGCGCATCGTGGTCGGCCACGACGCGGGCATGATGGTCAACCCGGACGGCGTGCGCCACCAAATTCACGGCAACGTATTGCAATCGACCAGCCGGGTATTGAAAGAGCGCGTGACCTTTGAGGAATCGACGGTCTCCGCTAAAGAATGGGGGGCTTACCCGATCCTGACCTTCCCGGAGGTGCCGGAGGTGGACGTGGTGATGATGCCGCGCCCTTACGATCCGCCGCTGGGCGCCGGGGAGTCGGCGTCGGTGCCCAGCGCGGCGGCCATCGCTAACGCGGTGTTCGACGCCACCGGCATTCGTTTTCGCGAGCTGCCGATCACCTCGGACAAGCTGCGAGAGGCGCTGAACGGGCCGGATGCCGAGCGGCAGGCCGCCCCGCCCACGAAAAAGAAGCGCGGCAAATGGTGGTTCGGTGGCGCGGCGGGGCTGTTCGGCGCGGTGCTGGGCATAGCGGGGAGTGCTCTGCCGTGGCGGGCGGAGATCGCGCCGGTGGCGACGCCCGGCGCCGGCACCTGGTCGGCCACCACGCTGGAGCGCGGCCGCCAGCTGGCCGCCGCCGGAGACTGCGCGGTTTGCCATACCGCGTCGGAAGGGGCGACCAACGCCGGCGGGCTGGCGATGGCGACGCCGTTCGGCACGCTCTATAGCACCAACATTACCCCGGACGTGGCAACCGGCATCGGCAACTGGTCATTTACCGCGTTCGATCGGGCGATGCGCCAGGGCATCGCCCGCGACGGCCGCCATCTGTATCCGGCATTTCCTTACACCGCCTTCAGTAAAATGACCGACGGCGACATGCAGGCGCTGTACGCTTATCTGATGTCGCAACCGGCGGTGCGCCAGAGCAATCCGACCAATCAGATGCGCTTCCCGTTTAACCTGCGGCCGCTGATGGCCGGCTGGAACGCGCTGTTCCTGCGCCAGGGGGAATATCAACCCGATCCGCAACAAAGCGCGCAGTGGAACCGCGGCGCCTATCTGGTCAACGGGCTCGGCCACTGCGCCGCCTGCCATTCACCGCGCAATCTGCTGGGGGCGGAAAAGGGCGGCGCGGCTTTCCTGGCGGGGGGGATGGTGGACGGGTGGGAAGCGCCGGCGCTGAATCAATTGGCCAATGCGGACAAGCCCTGGACCGAGGAACAGCTGTTTCAGTACTTCCGCAGCGGGCATTCCGCCGAGCACGGCGTGGCGGCCGGGCCGATGGGGCCGGTGGTCAGCGAACTGGCGACGTTGCCGCAGAGCGATCTGCGGGCGATGGCCAACTATGTGATGTCGCTGAGCACCAAGGCGACGCTGAATGTGGAACCGCAGGCGCAGTTGGCGGCCCGCGCGTTGCCTGCGGGTCAGCTGGCGGGCGAGCGGATGTTCCAGGGCGCTTGCCAGGCCTGCCACAGCGCTGCCGCCGGCGGGCCGCAGCTGTTCGGCGTCAGCCCGGATCTGGCCAATAACACCAATATCTTCAGCGATCGCCCCGATAACCTGATCAAAGTGATCCTGCAAGGGATCCCCAAACCGGCCACCGCCGAATTGGGCTTTATGCCGGGCTTCAAGGACAGCTTTTCCGATCGGCAGGTGACGGCGCTGGTGAATTATCTGCGCCAACGCTATGCCGGCGACAAACCGGCCTGGCGCGACGTGGAGGCCCAGGTGGCGCGGCTGCGTGCAGATCCGGGCACGCATTGAGCCGCCTCAGGCATGGCGCAGGAACGCCACCAGCCGCTGCGCCGGCAGCGGCAGCTGCGCCTGCTCACGTACCACGATCGATAAACGCCGGGTCGCCCACTCGTCCATCAGCGGCAGGGCGGCGTGTCGAATTTCCGGATGGCGTTGGGCGCTCTCTTCCGGCACCACCGCCAGCCCGGCACCGCGCAGCACCATGCGGCAGATGGCGTCGAAATTAGCCGCGCGCGCCCGCAGCCGCATCGGGCCGCCGCTGCGTATCGCCAGCTGTTCCAGATGCTGTTGCAGGGCACTCTCTTCCGGCAGGCCGATGAAATCAAAAGGCAGGGCGTCCGCAAAGCTGAGCGTGCGGCGGCCGCTGAGCGCATGCCCCGGCGGCAGCGCCAGCACCAGACGATCCTGGCGAAAAGGGTAGCTTGCCAGCCCACGCAGATCGGCGTGGTCCGCCACGATGCCGATATCCGCCGCCCGTTCGGCGATGGCCTGCGCGATGGCCGGGCTGGGCAGCTCCTCCAGCGCGATGTCGGTGTGCGGGTGCAGCACCAGAAAATCCGCCAGCAGCTCCGGCAGAAAAGCGTCGGCGGCGACGGTATTGGCGACGATGCGCAGCTGGCTGCGCTGGCCCGGCGCGAACTCGGCCATATCACCCCGCAGCCGGTCGCGCTGTTGCAGCAGCACGCGCGCGTGTTGCAACAGGCGCTCACCGGCCGGCGTCGCCTGGACGCCGCGCGAATTGCGCGTCAACAGCGCCACGCCGGCCTGTTGTTCCAGCCCGCGCATGCGGGCGCTGGCGGCGGCCAGCGACAGCCCGACGCGCTCGCCGCCGGCGGTGATGCTGCCGGTCTCGAGCACCGCCACCAACAGTCGCAGATCGATAAAGTCAAAATGCATGCGTTCTTCCTCTGTCTTTGCCGCAGGCAGGCTCTGCCATTGCCGCATTGTGCCGCGGCGCGGCGCCGGCCACAATCGGGCCGTTGATTCGCCATAAGGATAGACGCATGTCGCTGACGTTACTCGAGATTATCGCCCTGACGGGCATTTTTACGCTGGCCGGCACGGTCAAAGGGGCGATCGGTCTGGGGTTGCCGACGGTCTCGATGGGGCTGCTCAGCCTGATGATGCCGCCGGGGCAGGCCGCCGCGCTGCTGCTGTTACCCTCGTTGATCACCAATCTGTGGCAGTTGCTGTGCGGGCCGAGGTTGGGGGCGCTGTGCCGTCGACTCTGGCCGATGATGCTGTGCGTCACGCTGGGCACGTTGCTGAGCGCCGGCGCGCTCACCGCCACCGACGGCCGCCTGGCGCCGCTGGCGCTGGGCGTTTGCCTGATCGGCTATGCGCTGTTGGGATTCACCCGTTTCGATTGGCGCGTTTCCGCCACGGCAAAGCCTTGGTTGGGGCCGCTGTGCGGCCTGGTGACCGGCGTGCTGACCGGCGCCACCGGCGTATTCGTCATACCGGCGGTGCCCTATCTGAACGCATTGGGCCTGGCGCGTGACGATCTGGTACAGGCGCTGGGGCTGTCGTTCACCGTCTCGACGCTGGCGCTGGCCGCCGGATTAGCCTGGCATCAGGCACTGCCCGGCTCGCTGCTCGGCGGCTCGCTGCTGGCGCTGTTGCCGGCGCTGGGCGGCATGTGGTTGGGTGGGATCGTGCGTCGTCACAGCAGCCCGCTGATTTTTCGTCGCCTTTTCTTTATCGGGTTATTCATCTTGGGAATTGAGATTGTTTGGCGTTCAATTAATTAAATCGATAGCGTTTATGTGTAATTAAGTCAGGTATATTATTCTGGGTTTTATTCCAATATGATTATTTTCAGCAGTGAGAATATACCTTCAGTCATTCTTGTCAAAAAACAGCCCTTATGGCAGTGGTTCCTGCGCCAGTGGTTTCTGGGGAATGGCAGTTCTACAGGAAATGGGTATGGCGGCAATGGCACTGGACCGAGAGAGGCCAGAGAATCCAGAACCAAACGCTAATTAACAGCTGCAATCCCAGCACAGAAGTAAAATTCTGTGCTTTTATGGGGTATATGATGAATAAATATGTTGTTTTTATAAAGAGCGATGAATCAAGGGTGCTGAGAAAGGAAGTGGTTACACGAGAAATAATTAAAGACATGAAGCGGAAGGGGTTCAGAAAGCATCATGTTGACGTAGAAGCTGAGAACGAAAACGATGCCATTAACAAACTAAATAAGAACAGCAATGACTACTTGGACTCATTGAGAAATTTTTCCGGTGATTTATTGTTTTGCTCTGTTTGCGTCATTATTATGGTCATGGTTTATTTATTCAATTGAGCCATAATCGAGTTTTGAATCATTCATTTTTTTATATTATCCGATTGCCCGCTAAAACCCCAATAAGGCTCAGGTCTGCGGGCTGCCCAAAATGGTCTCCCACCTGCCGGCGAGAATGCGTTCGCCGAGTTCGCTCTTCAGTTCTTCATACTCGCCGTGGGTGATGGCCATGTCTTTGCCGTGCGCCACGTCGCAGCGCTTGCGCGCCTTCAGCACCAGATCTGTCCCCCGCAGCAGCAGGGCGTCTTCGATGCCCTGCGAGTGGGTCTGAACGGCGATGGAGAAAAGCTATTTTGCTGCCCGCTTCGGCTTTCAATTTACGGCGCGGCGTATTGCGCGATATTCTGGTTTTCTGATGGGCTAACGGCGGATGAGGGAACCATGATAGACAGCCAGGTGTTTGAACAACAAAGCCTCGACAATCTGCTGAGCTATTGGCGGCGCCATCGCCGCCTGCCGGGCGCGCGCTATCCGGCCGGGCCGACCGACAGCCTGTGTGACGTGCCGGGCGTCAGCGTCGGGCATCACACCTTGGCCGACGGCGAATGCCAGACCGGCGTCACCGCCATCGTGCCGCCGGGCGATCTGTTCAACCAACCGTTGCCGTGCGGCAGCGCGGTGCTCAACGGCTTCGCCAAGCCGCTGGGGTTGGTGCAATTGAATGAGCTGGGGGAGTTGCAGACGCCTATTCTGCTGAGCAACACCTTCGCCGTCGGCACGCTGTTCAACGCCATGGTGCGGCGCAGCTGCTTGCGCTACCCGCAGATCGGCCGCGGCAGCGCCACCATTAATCCGCTGGTACTGGAGTGCAACGACGGTTACCTCAACGATATTCAGGCGATGGCGGTGCGTGAGGAGCACGTTTTCAGCGCGCTGGATAACCATTCCACCCGCTTTGCACGCGGCAGCGTCGGCGCCGGGCGCGGCATGAGCAGCTTCGGCCTGAAGGGCGGCATCGGCACCGCCTCGCGCTATTGCCCGGGGCTGGGCACCACGCTCGGCGTGCTGGTACTGGCCAACTTCGGCACGCTCGACTCGCTGACGCTGAGCGGCGTGCGCGTTGGCCCTGCGCTGGGTAAGCTGTTGGCGGATCCACCGCCGCAGGTGGACGCCGGTTCGGTCATTATCATCATCGCCTGCGATCGGGCGCTGGACAGCCGCCAGCTGAGCCGCATTGCCCGCAGAGCAGGCGCGGGCCTGGGGCGGGTGGGCAGCCATTGGGGGCACGGCTCCGGCGACATTGCGCTGGCGTTCTCCACCCGATTGCTGGGGGCCACGCTGCCGGACGAAAGGCTGGAGCCGCTGTTTGCGGCGGCGGCGGACGCCACCGAATACGCGGTGTTGGATGCGTTGCTGAGCGCCGAAGGCGTCAGCGGTTTCCAGCAGCATGCGCGCGCAGCGCTGGGCCCGCTGCTCGATCGGCTGGCGGCGGCAAATTAAATAACGGGAGCTTGATGTGAAGGTCTTTATCTCTGCGGATATCGAAGGTATTGCCGGCGTGATGCGGCCGGAGCAGTGCAACCCGGCCCACGCCGACTATGCGGCGGCGCGCGAGCTGATGGAGCAGGAAGTCAACGCCGCGATCGACGGCGCTTTTGCCGGCGGCGCTACCGAGGTGACGGTGGCCGACAGCCACGCCATGATGCAGAACCTGCGCGCCGATCGCATCGATGCGCGAGCGCGCCTGGTGCAGGGCAAACCGCGCGGGCTGTCGATGGTGGAAGGGCTGCAGCATCAACGCTACGACGGCCTGATGTTTATCGGCTACCACAGCGCCGCCGGCGAACGCGGCGTGCTGGCGCATACCATCAACGGCCGGGCCTTTTATCGCGTCAGCCTGAACGGCGAAGTGGTGGGCGAAAGCGATCTGTATGCGGCGATGGCGGCGGAGTTGAACGTGCCGCTGTGGCTGGTGAGCGGTGACGACGAGCTGCAACGTTGGATTGCTGAACGTTATCCGCAGTCTGGCTATGTGTGCGTGAAGCGTGCCCTCTCGCAAACCGCCGCCGAATCGCTTAGCCCGCAGCGGGCGCGAGCGGAGATCCGCGAACGGGCGATGCAGCAGGTGCGCCAGGGCGCCAAACTGCCGGTGGAGCGCCGCTTCATGGCGCCTTATCGATTGACGCTGATGGCGGCCAAACCGGTGCTGGCGGATCTGTTCAGCCTGGTGCCTGGCGTGCAGCGTCAGGACGCGCTGACCGTGGCCTTCGACAGTGACAACATGGCGGCGCAAGTCAACCTGCTCTGCGTATTTTCCTATCTGGCGGCGACGCAGAGCTGAGATAGCCGCCGTTACAGCCGGCCGCGTTGGGTTAACTGGAGGGTGAGGTTCTCAATGCGTTCGGCCATCTGCTTCGTCAGGGCGGTTAATTCCGTATTTTGCTTCAGCAGTTCAAGCAGCTGTTCGGACTGCCGTTCGGCCAGGGTTTGCCGCTGCGCCATCGCCTCATCCAGATCCTCCCGGTGCTGGGCATCGGCCAAGGCATGCGCCTGGTCGCGCTCGGCCTGGCGCGTTTGCGCCAGCAAGATCAACGGTGCGGCGTAGGCCGCCTGCAGGCTGAACGCCAGGTTCAGCAAAATAAACGGATAAGGATCGAACTTGGTAAAACCGGCCAGGTTAAGATAGATCCACACGCCGACCACCACCGTTTGCCCTACCAAAAAAGTCGGCGTGCCGAAGAAACGGGCGAACGCCTCGGCTTTCAGGGCAAACCATTGATCGCCAAAGGTGTGGGTCAGGCCTTTCAATGGCCGATACAAGCGAAATTTTTTGTGTTCCGACATAGCGGTAAGACTCATTGAGATTGGAGGTGCTTCATTTATAGCTGAAAGGCTCGCTCATGCAACCGCCTGTCCTCGGCGGCTCGAACCGCACGATTCTCCAATAGAAAATCCCTTTTCAACATTAAGCCTATTGAATAATAGGCTACGCTAATTATTGCTCTGTTGCGCTATATCACCTGATAGACGCGGCAAGCCATTCCCATAACAAGATTTGTATCGCCGAAGGCAGTGACGCCTTCGGCTTTTTTGGAGTCATGAGCAATGAGCATATCCCAAGTTCCGCTTTCGCGGCGGCGGTTTATCGTCGGCGCCGGGGCGTTGGTGATCGGCGCCTATCTGCCGTCCACCGGCGCGCTGGCGCGCTCGAATGCCCCGGCCGCCTCCGGCGCGACGGCGTTTGACGCTAACGCCTTCGTCCAGATCGGCGCCGACGGCATCGTTACCGTCATCAGTAAACACACCGAAGTGGGCCAGGGGGTCTATACCGGCATGGCGACGCTGGTCGCCGAAGAGCTCGACGCCGACTGGGCACAGGTACGGGTCGTGGCCGCGCCGGTGGACACCAATATCTATAAAAATCTGGCGTTCGGATTCCAGGGCACCGGCGGTTCCAGCTCGGTGGCCAATGCCTATGAACAAATGCGCCGCATGGGCGCCATGGCTCGTGCGCTGTTGGTGCAGGCCGCCGCGCAGCGTTGGAAAACCTCCGCGCAGGAAATCACCGTGCAGTCGGGCAAGATCCACCATGCCGCCAGCGGGCGCGAAGCGGGCTTCGGCGAATTCGCCGCGCTGGCCGCCACGCTGCCGCCGCCCGATCCCGCCAGCCTGACGCTGAAGGATCCGGCCACTTTTACCCTGATCGGCAAAACGCGCGGCCTGCACCGCGTCGATTCGCTGGCGAAAACCAACGGCAGCGCGCAGTTCTCGCAGGATATCCACGAGCCGGATATGTTGACCGTCACTATCAAGAAACCGCCGCGCTTTGGCGGCAAGGTAGCGACGTTTGACGCCGAACGCGCGTTGGCGGTGCCGGGCGTGGTGGCGGTGAAGCAAATCGCCACCGGCGTAGCGGTTTACGCCAACAATACCTGGGCGGCGATCCAGGGGCGGGATCGGCTGCGGGTCACCTGGGACGATGCGCAGGCCGAACGGCGCAACACCGAGGAGATCTACGCCGAATTCCGCCAGGTGGCGCAGAAAACCGGCGTGGTGGCGAAGAGTCTCGGTAAGCCGGACGAGGTGTTCGACAAGGCTGACAAGGTGATCGAGGCCGAATACACCTTCCCGTACGTCGCGCACGCGCCGATGGAGCCGCTGGACGGCTATCTGTTCTGGGACGGCGAGAGCGTCAAGGCGCGCTACGGCTGCCAAATCCAAACGCTCGATCACAAGCAGCTGTGCGATCTGTTCGAGTTGCCGCCGGACAAGGTACAGATTGAAACCATTCTGGCGGGCGGCAGCTTCGGCCGGCGCATCGATTTAGGCAACCCGACGCTGGGGCCGGATCTGGCGGCCGACATGGCGGCGGCCGCCAAGGGTATCGGCCCCGGCCACGGCGTGAAGGTGGTATGGACGCGCGAGGACGACATCCGCAACGGCTGGTATCGCCCGATGATCCTGCACCGCCTGCGCGGCGCCATCCGCGGCGGCAAGGTGGTGGGCTGGACCGATACCGTAGTCGGCCACTCCTGGACGCGCCACAGCGCGATGGATGCGTTGGTGGTCAACGGCCTCGATCAGATGATGGTCGAAGGCGCCAGCGAGGTCTCATACACCTTCGAAGCCTTCCGCTGCGATGCGCATATCGTGCCCGGCAAGGTACCGACCACCTCGCTGCGGTCGGTCGCCAGCACCCATACCGGCCACGCGGTGGAGAGTTTTATCGATCAGCTGTTGCAGGAAACCGGCCAGGATCCGGTGGAAGGGCGACTGGCGTTGATGGGCGATGCGCCGCGCGCGGCGGGCGTACTGCGGGCGGTAGCGAAAGCCGCCGACTGGCAGGGCGCCAAGGTGGTGGACGGACGCGCGCGCGGCGTGGGCGTTGCCAAGGCGTTCGACACCTATGTGGCGCAGGTGGCCGAGGTGTCGATAGGCGAAGGCGGCATCCCGAAAGTGCACAAGGTGTGGTGCGCGGTGGACTGTGGCGTGGCGGTGAACCCCGACGTGATCCGCGCGCAGATCGAGGGCGGCATCGGCTACGGCCTGAGCCTGGCGCTGTACGGCAATATCACGCTGAAAGATGGCGTGGTCGAACAGTCCAACTTCAATAACTTCCGCCCGCTGCGCATCGATGAGATGCCGGAGATCGAGGTGATCATCGTGCCCTCGAGCGAGAAACCGACCGGCGTGGGCGAGCTGGGGGTACCGACCATCGCCCCGGCGGTCGGCAACGCGCTGGCGCTGCTCGGGCGGCCGCGCACCTCGCTGAGCCTGCCGCTGCATAATCCCACTGCGAATCCGGCGTCTGACAAGGAGAGAACCTGATGATTCATTTAACCGTAAACGATCAGCCGCTGACCTTCGAGGGCGATCCGCACATGCCGCTGCTGTGGTTTCTGCGTGACGAAGCCGGTCTGACCGGCACCAAGTTCGGCTGCGGCATCGCCATGTGCGGCGCTTGCACCGTGCATCTGGACGGCGTGCCGGTGCGTTCGTGCATGACGCCGGTCTCCGCCGCCGTCGGCAAAAAAATCACCACCATCGAAGCCGTGGGCGCTACGCCGGAAGGCAAGGCGGTGCAGGAAGCCTGGCTTGATCTGGACGTGGTGCAGTGCGGCTACTGCCAGTCCGGCCAGATCATGAGCGCCAGCGCGCTGCTGGCGCAAAGCAAGAACCCGAGCGATGCGGACATCGACGCGGCGATGGGCGGCAACGTCTGCCGCTGCGCCACCTATGTGCGCATTCGCGCCGCCATCCACCAGGCCGCCAAGGCGTTGGGTTAGGGAGAGATGCGATGAGCAATGCCTTGAAAGGGCTGTTATGGCTGATTATTGCCGTGGTGGTGTTGGCGGGAGGATACGCGCTGTACGAGCTGCTGCGGCCCACCGGCGCGGAGCCAGCGGCGCCGATCGCCGGGGCGCCGGCCGGCATCACCGATAAACTGGCGCGCGGCGAGTACCTGGCGCGCGCCGCCGACTGCGTGGCGTGCCACACCGCGCCGGGCGGCGCGCCGTATGCGGGCGGCTTCGCCTTCAAGCTGCCGTTCGGCACGATTTACGGCACCAACATCACCGCCGACAAGGAAACCGGCATCGGCAACTGGAGCGACGATCAGTTCGTGCGCGCGGTGCGTGAGGGCATCGGCCCGCAGGGCAACCTGTATCCGGCGATGCCTTATACCTCGTACACCGAACTGAGCCGCGACGACGTGCTGGCGATCAAGGATTATCTGTTCAGCCTGCCGCCGGTGAAACAGGCCAACCCGCAAAACGATCTGTCGTTCCCGTTCAACCAGCGTTGGGGCATGAAATTCTGGAACCTGGCGTTCTTCCATGAGCAGCGCTTCGCGCCGGATCTCAACAAGGACGAGCAGTGGAACCGCGGTGCCTATCTGGCGACGGCGCTGGGCCACTGCGGCGAGTGTCACACGCCGCGCAATCTGGGGTTCGGCCTCAACCAGAGCAAGCACCTGAGCGGTGAAGTGGTGCAGGGCTGGTTCGCCGCCAACATCACGCCGGATAAGCAGACCGGCATCGGCGGCTGGAGCGACCAGCAGCTGTCGCAATATCTGGCCACCGGTCATGCGCCGGGGCGCAGCAGCGCCGCCGGCCCGATGGCGGAAGCGGTGGAAAACAGCCTGCAGTTCCTGACGCCGGAAGATAATCTGGCGCTGGTGAAATACCTGCGCGACATCGAACCGATTGCCGGCGATGGCGCCGCTGCGGTGAATCTGCAGCCGAAGGGCGCGGGGGCCTCCACGCCGATCCTGCCGGGCGGGCAAGACAGCTCGCTCGGGCGGCGGATATTTGCCAACGACTGCAGCGGCTGCCACCAGTGGAACGGGCTGGGCCGCCAGAGCGAGTATGCATCGCTGGTGGGCAGCACGGCGGTGAACGATCCGCAGGGGCGCAGCGTGGTGCAGGCCATCCTGAAGGGGACGAGCATCAGCGTCGGCGAGCGGCATGAGATGATGCCGGCGTTCGGCAGCGCCTATTCCGACGAGGAAGTGGCGGCGGTCGCCAACTTCGTGGTCGGCCACTTTGGCGACAAGCAGGGCAAGGTCACCGCCAAACAGGTGGCGGAGCAGCGCAAGCAGTAAAGAAAAGCGGCGAGGGGTCTCTCCCTCGCCGCAGCGTCAGCGGCTGCGCCGTGACATGACCCGCTTGTCTTTCGGTCTATCCTGCCAGTCCTCAACCTGATTATTGAAGTTGTCCGCCAGCAGGTAGGCCGGGGTTTTCGCCAGCCAGTCGGACAACGAAATATCTTGATAAATGCCGTTGTCCATCACGATCAACACCTTCAAATCCTCATCGCCGATGTTCTCGATGTAATGGCCGAAGCCCTGCGGCACGTAACCGACGTCTGAAGGCGCGTACTCTTCCGTCTGTGCGTGGCCGTGCGAGCTGAACACCGTCATGCGGCCTTTGCCGGCAATATAGTATTGCCATTCGTTGGCGTTGGGGTGCCAGTGCAATTCCCGGATCGCGCCGGGTTTCACGATCTCGATGATGCCGGTCATGGTGGTGGAAATGGGAAATTCTTTCGACGACACCAAATGGACGCTGCCGGCGTCATTTTCAAAGAACGGCTTTTGCTTCATTAATTCATAGCGGTGGGTCAGCGGGGCATTATTTAATCCGCCGTCGCTTTTCGGCAATGGCAAGGCGGGCGGAACGGCGCCGCCGACAATATACGCTTCGCCCTGTTTGGCCTTGGAAAATACCGCCGCCGGCATGTCGACGCTTTTTTCCAATACCTCTTTCGGCATATGCGCCACCCAATCGGTGATGCTGAAGGTGCCGAATTCGGAGAAATGGCCGTTATCGAATGCCAGAATAAAATGCGCGCCGTCCGCCAACGCCTGAATGGAATGACCATAGCCTTTCGGGAAATACCAGACGTCACCGGGGCCGAAATCCGCCACCTCACATTTTCCCTCGGGATCGAGGATGGTGATGCGCGCATGGCCTTCCAGCATAAACGCCCATTCGGCGGCGATGGCGTGCCAGTGCAGTTCGCGCACGCCGCCTGGCTCCAGCGTCATGTCGACGCCGGCCACGCCTTCGGAGATCGGGAATTGCTCGACGGTGGCTTCGCGTGCCCAGCCGCTGGGCAGGCTGCGCTTTTTGCTGTCGGTGAATTTGTATTTATAGAGATGCTGCGCATCGGCTGGCGGCTGATAGCTGCTGGGGGGCACGATATTGCGATGGTCGTCGGCAGCGGCATTTTTGGCGATGCCGCCGATCATGCCGGCGGCGGCCGCGCTGACGGCGGAGACTTTCAATATATCACGACGCGATAGCATAGCATTTTCTCCAATATAAAACCGTGCGCCTGCAGTGGCAGGCGACAGGGAAGGCACGATCGCCATTGAAATGATTTTTTGTCATCGGCGGGAATAGGCTGTGACCCTTAAATCCTAGCGGCTGGAATGTATTGCGTAGGCGCTTATTTGTTTGTGTTTGTTACTAAGTGAGTGCAGGTTTAATTAATTATCCGGAAGTTGAATAGTCATTAATTGGAATTAATTTTAGTCGCTGGCCGGTTTAAATAAATAATAAACGAACGTCATTTTTTATTGGCCGTTCGGGCTGTTGTTGTGACGTCAGCGTCCGGCGCCCCCACGGTCTCCAGCACCAGCTGGCGAAAGCGCTCGACGATCGGTGAGGCCGGGCTATGGCGCAGTGCCAGGTAAAGCGGGGCGCTGAGCTGCGCTTCTTCGGCGAGGGTGCGGTAGACGATGCCGTCGCCGCCCAGCCGCCGCATCGAGCCGGGCACAATTGACAACCCCAGCCCGGCGCCGACCAGGCTGAGGGTGGCCGGCAGGCGCGGCGCTTCCTGCACGATGCGCGGGCTGAAGCCGGCGCGGTGGCAGGCGGCCAGGATAGCGTCGTACAGCCCCTGGCCGGCCGGGCGGCGATAGAGAATAAAGGCCTCGTGGGCCAGTTCGGCCAGCGGGAGCGGTTGCTGCGCTTCTTGCGCCAGCCGGTGGCCCAGCGGCAGGGCGACGATCATCGGCTCGCTGAGCACCGGTTCCACGCTCAGACCGGGAATGCCGCTGGCCGGTGAACGCACGAAGGCGGCGTCGAGGCGCTGTTCCAGCAACGCCTCCATCAGCTCGCCGCTGCCGGCCTCTTCCAGCTGGGTGGTGATGCCCGGCAGGATGTCGCGGTAGCGGCGCAACAGGTTGGGCACGAACGGGTGCAGCGCCGCGGAGCTGGTGAAACCGATGGCGATGTGGCCCTGCTCGCCGCGGGCGGCGCGCTGCACCGCTTCGCGCAGGCGCTCGGCGCGCGCCAGCAGGGCGCGGGCTTCTTCGAACAACACGCCGCCCGCTTCGGTGACGCGCACGCCGCGCGGCAGGCGCTGCAACAATTTCACGCCCAGTTCATCTTCCAGCCCCTGCAACAGGCGGGTCAGCGGCGGCTGCTGGATAAACAGCCGCTCGGCGGCGCGGGTGATGTTGCCTTCTTCCACTACGGTGACGAACGCCCGCAGGCGACGCAGTTCGATCATTGCCATACCTCAGAGGTATCTTTAGTTGTTCCGGAATGCATTAGACATCATGGCATGGCGACGCGCATGATACCAGACATCAAAACAAGCGATGTGGAACGGCAATGTCATGTCAGATATCAATACGTTAAAACCGCACCCGGCGGCAGCGCCGGGCAACGCGGAGCTGTTTTTGGGCTTTCTGTGGCTGGGGCTGATTGGCTTCGGCGGCGTGTTGCCGCTGGCGCGCAGCATGTTGGTGGAGCGGCGGCGCTGGCTGAGCGGCGAACAGTTCACCGAGCTGCTCGGGCTGTGCCAGTTCCTGCCCGGCGGCAATGTGATCAATCTGTCGGTGGCGGTGGGGATGGAGTTTCGCGGGCTGCGCGGCGCGCTGTGCGCCTTGCTGGGCCTCATCAGCGCGCCGACGGCGATCGTGGTGGGGCTGGGTATGGTGTACGCCCGTTTCCAAAACGATCCGCATGTTCAGCATGTGTTCGCCGGGCTGGCCGCCGCCGCCGCCGGGCTGCTGCTGTCGACCGGGATCAAGATGCTGCTGCCGCTGCGCGGTAAATGGCCGGCGCTGGCGATCGTCGCGCTGGCGCTGATCGCTATCGCCTGGCTGCGCCTGCCGCTGCTGCCGACCATGCTGGTGCTGGCGCCGCTGAGCATTCTGCTGATGTGGCGGTGGCCGTCATGAGCGGAGTGTTGATTGCGTTAGCGCTGATCTTCACCGAACTCTCTCTGCTGGCGTTCGGCGGCGGCATGACCATTCTGCCGGAAATGCAGCGGCAGGTGGTGGAGGTGCATCAGTGGATGAGCGCCCAGGAGTTCAGCGCGCTGTTCGCCATGGCGCAGGCCGCGCCGGGGCCGAACATGATGATCGTGCCGCTGGTCGGCTGGCATGTGGCCGGCTGGGCGGGACTGTTGGTTTCTTCGGTCGCCAAATTCGGGCCGTCCTCCATCGTCACGCTGCTGGTGATGGGCGCCTGGCGGCGCTTTAAGGATCGCCCGTGGCGCCGCATCGTGCAGGCCGGGCTGGTGCCGCTGACCGTGGGGTTAGTGGCAGCCAGCGGCCTCTTGATCGCCGAGGCTTCCGCGCCCAGCTGGCGGCTGGCGGCGATCGTGGCGCTGGCGACGGGGTTGAGCATGAGCAAGCGCCTCCATCCGCTGTGGGTGCTGGCGGGCGGCGCGCTGCTCGGCTTGCTGTTTGCCTGAAGGGTTAGCGCGGGATCAGCACAAAGCGCGAAGGGCCGTTGCGGTCGATCAGCTCATAACGCTTCGGCGCGGTCAGGGCCAGAAACGCCACCATGCTCCCTTCGGCGTCGGTCAGCGTCATGCCGTCCGGCGTCGGCCGCCAGGCGACCGGTAGCGCGTGCAGCGCCAGCGGCTGCAGGCACTGGGCGGAGGCGGTGAAGCGGAAGGCGTTGGTGTTGGCTACCGTTTCGTCGCTCAGCTGCACCTCGCAGACGGCTTTGCCGTCGCCGATGGCGGCGAGCTGCCAGTCGCCCTTCAACGCGGCGGGTTCCAGCAACGGCAGGGAACTGCCCAGGGCACTGCTGCACAATACGCTCATAACGACTCCTGTCAGGCTGGCGCGGCGCAAGGCGCGCATAAGGAAATGGGTTGGCATCGGGTCACTCCTTTCGGCTGTCCGTTCACACCTTAGCACGTTCCCCGCGGGATGATGAGGCAAGGATTAGGTTTTTTAATCCTCGATTATTCTGATCTAACCGTCGCTAAAACGTGCAAATAAACGAATAATTAATCCGTTAATGCGCTCATTTTTCTCATTAATATAGTGAGAATACAAATTGTTACGTATATCTCCATCTCTATGCCCGGCACGGTGAAGCCAGGCCGGACGGGCTCGCGCCAGCGGGGTGAGTCACTATACTGGTCAATCCTAAGCCTTGGCTTAGATAAGAACGACTGATGAATAGTCTTACAAAGCGAGTGGGTTCCTATTGTGTAAAAGGAGAATGCAATGCGCAGTCGCCACAATGACATTTTGCAAGATGACGATGAGTTCACCAGCCTGGCCGCCACATCCCCCAACGATCATAACTATCAGTTTTACTATCACCAGCCCGGCAGCCCCTATGACGGATTGGGGTACGGTGCGCTGTTCACGCTGGACAACGCCAACCTGTACAGCAACCAGCGTGGCGGAGCAGCCATTAATAATTTGGGTAAAATCCGCGATAACTTCAGCTTCGATCGCGCCGCCGATCAGCTGACGCGGCCGGGCCTGACACACAACGGCGATCAGGCGTATCACCAGCCGGTGGCGCTGACCTATTCCTTCCTGACGCAGAGCGCGCTGAACCGCATCGGCCAAACCGACGACGGCGACAAGGGGCTGCAGCCGCTGACCCAAGCGGCACAGGCTCAGGCGCTGAAATCGATGCAGGCGTGGGCCGACGTGGCGAACGTAACCTTTACCGAGGCGGCGTCCACCGATATCAACCACCGCGCAGACATCACCTTCGCGTATTTCACCCAGCGTGCCGACGGCAGCACCGCCGCCGGCAGCGGCCCGAATGCCATCAACGCTTACGCCTATTACCCGCCGAGCGCCAAACCGGGCAGCGATAACGCCTTTGCGGGCACGGTGTGGTTCAACAAAAACTTCGCCACCCATCAGGCGCCGGTTAGCGGCGACTTCAGCAGCCAGACCTTCACCCACGAACTGGGGCATGCTCTGGGGCTGGCGCACCCGGGAGCTTATGACGCGTCGTTGGGCAACCCGAGCTACCAGAACGATGCGGCTTATTATCAGGATTCGCTGCAATACTCGATCATGAGCTATTTCAACGCCGGCTACACCGGCGCCGACACCAAAGGGGTTTATGGCTATGGCCCGATGGTGGATGACATCGCCGCGATCCAAAAATTGTACGGCGCCAACATGAGCACCCGCACCGGCGACACGGTGTACGGCTTCAACTCCAACACCGGGCGCGATTTCCTGACCGCCACGGCGGACAACGGCAAACCGGTCAACTTCGCGGTGTGGGACGCCGGCGGCAACGACACGCTGGACTTCTCCGGCTACAGCCAGCAGCAGATGATCAACCTGAACGACGGCGCGTTCTCCAGCGTTGGCGGCGGCACGCAGAACGTCGCCATCGCGCGCGGGGCGATCATCGAGAACGCCATCGGCGGCAGCGGGCGCGATGTGATCATCGGCAACGATCAGGACAACCTGCTGGCGGGCAACGCCGGCTCCGATATTCTGTACGGCGGCCTGGGGGCGGATCATCTGTGGGGCGGCAAAGACGCCAACAACTTCACCGACTATTTCGTCTATCTCAATGCCAAAGAGTCCACGGTGGCGGCGTTCGACGTGATTGAAGACTTCGAGCACGGCATCGACAAGATCGATCTCTCCGGCCTGCGCTTCAACAACAGCCTGAGCGAGCTGCGCTTTATCGACAGCGGCAGCGCCTTCAGCGGCCAGAAAGGCGAGATCCAGCTCAACTTCGACGTCTTCAACGGCACCACCGATCTGTTGATGAACACCCAGAGCAACAGCTACGCCGCCGACTTCAAGATCCATGTGGTCGGGCAGGTGGAGCAGAGCGATATTCTGTTTGCCTGAGGGTGATGAAGGGGAAAGAGAAAAGGGCCGAACGGCCCTTTTTTTACGACTGGGCCGCCGCCGCGCTTTCCGCTACGAAAGAACCGGTCGTCACCTCGCCGGCGCGGCGGTAGTGGGCCACGATCACGCCGCCGGGCGAGATCACCGAGTGAGCCAGCGTGAAGGCCGCCGGCGCCGCGTTATCATCGAACAGCCGTTTGCCGCCGCCGAGCAGCACCGGGTAGGTGAGCAGGCGCAGTTCGTCCACCAGGTCGTTGGCCAGCAGCTGTTGCATCAGCGTGCTGCTGCCCTGCACCAGCAGCACCGGCCCCTGGGTGCGCTTCAGCTCGCGCAGCCGGGCGAGGATGTCCCGCCCCAGCCACTGGCTGTTTTCCCACGCCAGCGTTTCGCCGTGGTGGGTGGCGACGTACTTGGTGGCCTGATTGAACGAGCGGGCGATACCGGCGGAAAACGGATCGGCCTCGTCGGTGATGTGCGGCCAGTAGCCGGCGAAGATATCGTAGGTGCGCCGCCCGAGCAGCAGATCGAAAGGTGCTGAGAAAAGATCGCTCATCGTTTCCGCGACGGCGTCATCCCAGTAGGGTGCGGTCCAGCCGCCGAAGCGAAAACCGCCGCTGCGGTCTTCGTCCGGCCCGCCGGGCGCCTGCATCACGCCGTCGAGGCTGACGAACGCGCTGGCAATAATCTGTCGCATGGCTGTCTCCTGCAATTGAGTGCCAGCTGAAAGTTTAGCCGCCGTGCGGCGGCCGCGCTAACCGGCCGCTCAGGGTTGCAGCGCCTTGAGCAACGCCTGATGGAAACGCTCCGGTTCCTCCATTTGCGGCGCATGGCCCAGCCCGGCGAATTCGATCAGCGTGGCGTGCGGGATCAGTTTCGCCGTCTGCTTACCCAGCTCCGCGTAGTGCCCGATCCTGGCTTTGACCGCCGGCGGGGCGATATCGCTGCCGATGGCGGTGGTGTCGGCGGTGCCGATCATCAACGTGGTGGGCGTTTGCAGATACTTGAACTCGTAATACACCGGCTGGGTGAAGATCATGTCGTAGATCAGCGCCGAGTTCCACGCCACCAGGCGGTGGCCCGGCCCGTTGTTCAGCCCGGCCAGCATATCCACCCAGCGATCGTACTCTGGCTTCCAGCGGCCGCCGTAGTAGGTGCGTTGCTCATAGTTGCGGATGCCCTCGGCGGAGGTGTTCAGCTCGCGCGCGAACCATTGATCGACGCTGCGCCACGGCACGCCTTTCGCCTTCCAGTCCTCGAGGCCGATCGGGTTGACCATCACCAGCCGTTCCACCGCCTGCGGATACATCAGGCTGTAGCGCGTGGCCAGCATGCCGCCGGTAGAGTGGCCGATGACGATGGCCCGGCTGATTTTCAGGTTCTGCAGCAGGCCGTGGGTGTTTTGCGCCAGCTGCTGGAAGCTGTACTGGTAATGCGCCGGCTTGGTGGAGGCGCAAAAGCCGATTTGATCCGGCGCGATGACGCGATAACCGGCCTTGCTCAGCGCCTTGATGGTGTCCTGCCAGGTGGCGGCGCAGAAGTTTTTACCGTGCAGCAACAGAGCGGTGCGGCCGTTGGCGGTGCCTTCCGGCGGCACGTCCATATAGCCCATCTTTAACGTCTGCCCCTGTGAGGTGAAGCTGAATTGCTGCAACGGGTAGGGGTAGTGAAAGCCCTGCAGCTCCGGGCCGAACTTCGGCGTTTCGGCGGCGGCGGGGAACGCGGCCAGCGTGGCGCACAGCAGTGCGCTGCGGGTGAATCTCAGCATCCTGATCTCCTGAAAAGGGCGATAGCCGAGTATAGCCACAATCAGGGCGTCGGCGCGCCAGTGGTTTCAGATAATTCTGTAATATGACGGTTTGATTCCCAGCCAGATTCCGGCCACGCTCTTTTTCACAGTGAACGCGGTCACGCCGCGCAACATTGGCGGCGCCTGATGGTTTTATTTCAAGGCTAAGTTATGCGATGCTTAAGCATTATTTATGCAAAAGGATCCTCGCATGTCCGCTTTATCCCGCTGCGCTTTCAGCGAAGGCAGCGTCGCTTTGCCGGAAGGCTATGCCGATCGCACGGTCAACGTCCTGTTGGCCGGCGATGATGTTTCCCCCTCAGTCAATATTTCCCGCGATGCGCTGCAGCCGGCGGAGAACCTGGAAGGCTACGTCACCCGCCAGCTCGATGCGCTGGCGCAGGGGCTGAAAGGCTGGGCGTTCAAAAGCCGCGAGCCGGCGACGCTGGGCGATGGATTAACCGCCGGTGAATGGGTGCGCGCCAGCTACCTGCGCGACGGCAAACGCATCTGGCAAAACCAGGCGGTGTTCGCGCTGGCGGAAGGCCGGGTGCTGGTGTTCACCCTGGCGATGGCGCGTAAGCTGACGCCGCAAGACGACGCGCTGCTGTTGCAGGTGCTGAGCAGCTACCGGGCGGCATAACGATGAACTCTTCACGTAAAAGGAACTTACGATGACCGAAGCGGCTCGCGTCGGCGATATTATCGGGCATTCCCATGCCCTGGCCGGCATGATTGCCGGCACCCTTGTCGGCGGCCTGATCGCCGCCGCAGGCGCGGTGGCGGCGGGGGCGCTGTTCGTCGCCGGCCTGGCGGCTTCCTGTATCGGCGTTGGCGTGTTGCTCATCGGCGCCAGCCTGGCGGTGGGGTATCTCACCGGGGAGGCGGCCACCGCGGCGCGCGACGGCATTGCCGACGCCGGTGCCGGTAGCCTGACCCCCAAAGGCAATATCGTCACCGGCTCCCCCAACGTCTTCATCAACGGCAAACCCGCCGCGCTCGCCACCAATAGCCAGGTGGCCTGCAGCGACGACGGCCCGAGCATGCAGATGGCGCAGGGCTCCGACAAGGTCAGCATCAACGGCCAGCCCGCCTCGCGCGTGGGGGACAAAACCAACTGCGACGCGCAGGTGATGGAAGGCTCACCCAACGTGTTTATCGGCGGCGGCACCGTCACCACCTTGCCGATCAAGCCCGAAGTGCCGGATTGGCTGTACAAGGTCTCTGACCTGACGCTGCTGTTCGCCGGCCTGGTGGGCGGCGTGGGGGGCGCCGCCGGCAAGCTGGGGGCGCTCGGCAAACTGCTGGGCAAGCTGCCCGGCATCAACAAGCTGGCGCGCATCGCCTGCCGCGCCGGCACCCTGATGACCGCCACCGCCGCCGTCGGCATTATCGCCCGGCCGGTGGATATCGTCAGCGGCCAGAAATTCCTCGACGGCGAAGACGATCTCGATTTCGTGCTGCCTTCGCGGCTGCCGGTCGCCTGGCAGCGCTATTGGCGCAGCGGCAACCCCGGCGACGGCGTACTGGGCCGCGGCTGGAACCTGTTCTGGGAGAGCAGCCTGCAGCCGTATCAGGACGGCCTGGTGTGGCGCGCGCCTTCCGGCGACTTCGTCGCTTTCCCTATGGTGCCGCGCGGCCATAAAACCTACTGCGAAGCCGAAAAATGCTGGCTGATGCACAACGACGACGGCAGTTGGCAGCTGTTTGATGTCGGCGAACAGATTTTCCACTACCCGCCGCTGGCGGGCGACCAGCCGAGTCGGCTCAGCATGATCACCGACGCCATCGGTAACGCCACCTCGCTGTTTTACGACGACGAGGGGCTGCTGAGCGAACTGGTGGACAGCGCCGGGCAGCGCCTGATGTGCCGCTATGCGCAGGGCCGCCTGCGCGAAGTGGCGCTGCAAACCGCCGAAGGCGAACGGACGCTGGCGCGCTACGGCTACGATGAGCAGGGCCAACTGACGACGGTGTGCAACCGCGCCGGTGAGGTAACGCGCCGCTTCGGCTGGCGCGACGGCCTGATGATCAGCCACCAGGACGCCGCCGGGCTGCTGAACGAATACCAATGGCAAGAGATCGACGGCGTGCCGCGCGTGACGGCCTACCGCAACAGCGCCGGAGAATCCCTTGAGTTCGGCTATGACTTCGCCGGCGGGCGCCGCAGCGCGGTGCGCGGCGACGGCAAGCGCGCGGAGTGGCGGCTGGATGACGACGACAACGTGGCGCAGTACACCGATTTCGACCAGCGCCGCTACGGTTTTATCTATCAACGCGGCGAGCTGTGCAGCGTGCTGCTGCCCGGCGGCGCGCAGCGCCAGAGCGAATGGGACTCTTATGGCCGCCTGCTGTCGGAGACCGATCCGCTCGGCCGCGTGACGCGCTATCAATATTCGCGCAACAGCGGCCGGCTGTTCGCCGTCGCGTACCCGGACGGCAGCAGCGAAGCGCAGCACTGGGACACGCTGGGGCGCCCGACGCGTTATGTCGATGCGCTGGGCAATACCACGCTGTACCGCTATCCGGATGACGAAGAGAGCCTGCCGGCTAGTGTGATCGACGCGCTGGGCGGGGAAGTGAAACTGGAGTGGGACGCCCGCGGCCAGCTGACGCGCTACACCGACTGTTCCGGCAGCGTGACGGCTTATACCTACGATGCGCTCGGGCAACTGACGGCGCAGACCGATGCCGAAGGCCACCAGACGCGCTACCTGTGGGATAACGGCGGGCGCCTGCACACCCTGATCCACCCGGACGGCGGCGAAGAGCGCTTTAACTGGAATGCACACGGCCAGCTGGCCGAACATCTGGACGCGCTGGGCAGCCTGACCCGCTGGCAGTACAACGCCCTGGGGCTGCCGGTCAGCATTACCGACCGCATCAACCGCACCCGGCGCTATCACTACAGCCCGCAGGGCTGGCTGACGCGGCTGGAGAACGGCAACGGCGGCGAATACCGCTTCAGCTACGACGCGGTCGGCCGAGTGCTGGCCGAAGAGCGCCCGGACGACACCCGCCACTATTATCGCTACGGCGCGGCCGGGCTGTTGGAGGAGCACCGCGAGGTCGGCCTGCCGGGCAGCGCGGGTGAGCTGACACAGCGCGAACAGCGCTTCCGCTTCGACGAGGCCGGGCAGCTGGTCTGGCGCGGCAACGCCAGCGCGGAATGGCATTACCGCTTCGACGCCATGGGGCGGCTGCGCGAGCTGAACCGCCTGCCGACGGCGAGCGGCGTGGCGCTGGGCATCGAGCCGGACAGCGTGCAGATGCGCTATGACGCCGCCGGGAGGCTGCTCGGCGAGCAGGGCGTGAACGGCGAGCTGCAATACCAATGGGATGCGCTGGCCAACCTGCAGGCGCTGACGCTGCCGCAGGGCGATCGCCTGCAGTGGCTGTATTACGGCTCCGGCCACGCCAGCGCCATTAAATTCAACCAGCAGGTGGTGAGCGAATTCACCCGCGATCGCCTGCACCGGGAAACCGGCCGCAGCCAGGGCGCGCTGCAGCAGCAGCGGCGTTACGACGCCATGGGCCGCCGCAGCTGGCAGAGCAGCGCCTTTGGCCACGACAAACTGACCCGGCCGGAAGACGGCGTGCTGTGGCGCGCTTATCGCTACACCGGCCGCGGTGAGCTGGCCGGGGTGAGCGACGCGCTGCGCGGCGAAGTGCACTACGGTTACGACGCCGAAGGCCGCCTGCTGCAACACCGCGAACCCAATCAGGGCAAACCGGGCGCGCGGCTGGTGTACGATTTGGCGGATAACCTGCTGGGCGAGCGCAGCCCGCAGAGCGACATCGACGCGCACCTGCCGCTGGCGCCGATCGCCGACAATCGCCTGACGCACTGGCAAAAACTGTTTTACCGTTACGATGCCTGGGGCAACCTGATCAGCCGGCGCAACGGCCTGTATGAACAGCACTACCGCTACGACGCCGACAATCGGCTGGTGCAGGCGCACGGCCGCGGCCCGCAGGGCGAGTTCGAGGCGCAGTACCATTACGACGCGCTGGGCCGCCGCAGCCGCAAGGCGGTGCGCTACAAGGGCAAAACCGCACAGACGACCCGTTTCCTGTGGCAGGGCTACCGGTTGCTGCAGGAGCAGCGCGACGACGGTAGCCGCCGCAGCTGGAGCTACGATCCGGCCAGCCCGTGGAGCCCACTGGCGGCGCTGGAGCAGGCGGGCGACAGCCGCTCGGCGGATATCTACTGGTATCACACCGATCTGAACAGCGCGCCGCTGGAAGTGACCGACGCGGCGGGCAACCTGTGCTGGTCCGGGCAGTACGACACCTTCGGCAAGCTGCAGGGCCAGACGGTGGCCGGCGCGGCGAAGCGGCAGGGCGCGCAATATCAGCAGCCGCTGCGCTACGCCGGGCAATATCAGGACGACGAAAGCGGCCTGCACTACAACCTGTTCCGCTACTACGAACCCGAGGTGGGACGTTTCACCACGCAGGATCCGATAGGGCTGGAAGGTGGGCTGAATTTATATGCTTATGTCATGAACCCACTGACGTGGGTTGATCCTTTGGGATTAGCTGGGTGTCAGAGTGTAAACGCTAAACATATTTTTCATGGTGAGATTAACCGCCGAGGTCGTGCTGTTGGTTTCCATCATGAAGGAAGCATTGGGCATCTAGGAAAAGCTAGAGTAACTCAAGTCACGACACCACCAAACGCTCATGGCGTATATAAAGGTAAAGTGGAAATATTCGATTCTACTAGTGGGCAATGGGTACAAAAAGGGCCAGAATCTACATTTTTCCCAACATCATGGAACAGGCAGAAAGTAATGTCCGAAGTCCGTGGGGCATATAATAATGGCGCGGTTATGCCAAATGGAAAATGGGAAGGTATATCTCCGAGTGGCGTGAAAATTGGTGGCTATTTGGATTCTGGTGGGAATATTAATACAGCTTTCCCAATAATGTAATGGAGGTGGGAATGAGATTTTTTATTGGTGATGACGGTTATCCATCTATAGAAGCCAATGATGATTTTAGGATGCTGATTGACTTTTTAAAGGATGATATCCAAAGAAGTATCTATGGTGTCAATGAGTTTATTGAGGCTTGTAAGCTTGTAAGATCTGGGTCTCTGCCATTTTGGGAGGGGACGGGGAACTCTCATACTATAACTATTAAACCTAACGGTGTAGAGATTTTTAATGAGTACACCGAGGAGTCTATGATTGTTTCGAGTATAGATGAGTTTGAGGGGTATCTTGAGAAATGGAAGCATCTAATTTCAAATACAAGTAGCTTGTGAGAGTGAGAGTGAGAGTGAGAGGGATAAATAATATACTTTAACGCTAAAAAATTAGGTTCAGCGAGGCGTTCTTTAGAAATAAGAATGAACTGGTTTATATAAGTCTGCAAAACGACATCCTCGCGCACCTGCCGCTGGTGCCGATCGCCGACAACCGGCAGGTGCAGGCGCACTGCCGCGGCCCGCAGGGCGAATTCGAGGCGCAGTACCATTACGACGCGCTGGGCCGCTGCAGGAGCAGCGCGACGACGGCAGCCGCCGCAGCTGGAGCTACGTCCGGCCAGCCCGTGGAACCCGCTGACGGCGTTGGAGCAGACGGGCGACAGCCGCTCGGCGGATATTTACTGGTATCACACCGATCTGAACAGCTCGCCGCTGGAAGTGGCCGACGCGGCTGGCAACAAAGATTACAAACACCCCATTGGCAGCTCTTTAAAAATGCGGGTAGAAAAGCAGGTCTCCAACCAGGCGACCGAATTAGTGAAATAATATTTCAGTAGGGGGGATATGAATAAGACTTTCTCTTTCACAACAGATACTGCGACCTTGTCAATTTTTGATTTGGTGTCTTTAAAACATAGAGTTAGCGACGATGCTGATTGGTGGAGCATTCCAGAGGATGAACTGGAAGAAGTAAATAAAGGTAACGTGTTGTTTTTGAATCTTGGTGAGGACGGTCAGTATACGGTTCGAGTTGTTGATAACATAAGCGAGAACTACAAATCGTTATTTTTGAATGTGCCTTCAGGAAAGGTTTTTGTTGGGGCAGGGGAAGATACTAGCGGTGGTGACCTTGAACCTGACGGTTCCGACTATATGTCAGGTGAGTTTTTGATTTTGGATATAGGAAATTACGAAGTAAGATTTAGAAGAGACTCTCTCGATATAGTCATTTCATTTATTAAAAGTAGTGAAAATAAAAATGAAGAGAGTGCATTAATTAGGATCTGATTTGTACTTTTTTACAACATGTCAACAATGCCCCTCTTTTATTTTAGGGGAATTCGTTGAAAGGAACACCGCGAACCCAATCAGGGCAAACCGGGCGCGCGGCTGGTGTACGATCTGGCGGATAACCTGCTGGGCGAGCGCAGCCCGCAGAGCGACATCGACGCGCACCTGCCGCTGGCGCCGATCGCCGACAAACTAAATACCCAAAGTGCCATTAATCAGGGTGCGGCAGTGCCCGCCGATCCAGGGTTCGCCGTCAATAAAGCGCACGCTCACGCGGCCATCTCGATTCAGTTGAGTGCCCTGGCGCACCTGGTAGCCCTGTGCGGTCTGGCCGCCGTCGGGAAAGCGGTTGGCCTTCAATAAGCGCGCCAGGCAGGCGTTGGCGCTGCCGGTCACCGGATCTTCAATCAAAACACCGCATTCCACCATAAACGCGCGCATTTCGTAATCGGCCGGTTCGGTTGCGGAGCAGGGGCCATAGATCACCACGCCATCCACATCGCAAGCCGTTTGCAGCCGTTTAATCGTGGCCTGATCCGGCGTCACCGCCAGGCAGGATGGTGCGTCCGGCAGGCGCACCATCAGCCAGCGAATGCCCATCTCGGCAATCACCGGCAGGGGGCCTCCTTCAATCATCGCGGGCCGTAAAGCGGCCATCAGCCGTTCTGTTTCCTCAGCGGCCATTGGGCGGAACTCAACTTCGGGCGCGGCGAACGCCAAGGTGCCTTCCGGCTGGATATTGACCGCCACCAGGCCGACGCCGCATTCCTGCATCACCGTCCCAGGCCGTTTAGGTGCCAATCCGGCTTCCAGCAGAGCGTGGGCGGTGCCCAGCGTCGGGTGGCCGGCGAAGGGCAGCTCTTTTTCGGTGGTGAAAATGCGCACCTTATAATCCGCCGCCGGGTGCGTCGGTTTAAGCACAAAGGTGGTTTCCGAAAGGTTGGTCCAGCGGGCCAGTGCCAGCATCTGCGCGCTGCTCAGCCCCTCGGCCTCCAGCACCACCGCCACGGGGTTGCCCTGCAGCGGCGTACGGGTAAACACGTCCACCTGTTTGTAGGCGCGGGGTGTCACATCATCACTTCTGAGCATTTGCCATCATCCATTATCAACAAAACCTGATGATAACGATATTCGCCAATGGCTTCAAAGGGTTGAGTTTTGTTTTGAGATATCCGCCCGCCGCCATTTCAGCGTCGGCTTGGCGAACATCACCAGGTTGCCCAGCAGGATCAGGCACAGCCCCAGCACGGCGTTGAAGTGCCACTGATAGCCTTCGTAGATCGTTGAGATGGTCAGCGCCACCAGCGGGAACAACAGGGTGCTGTAGGCCGCCGCGCCGGCGCCGATGCGGCCGAGCAGGCTGAAGTAAGCGGCGAAGGCGATCACCGATCCGAAGATCGCCAGGTACAGTAGGGAGCCGATATAGCGGCTGCTGTATTCCATCTGGAACGATGCGCCCTGCGCCAGGGCGATCAGCGCCATCAACAGCGCGCCGTAGGTCATGGCGTAGGTATTGGTGGAAAAGATATCCAGCCCGCGGCGCTGATGGCGCGTGCTGATCATGTTGCCCAGCGAGAAACCGTAGGTGCCGAGCGCGCTCAGGCCGATGCCTTTAAGCAGCTCCGGCGCCATGCGGGTGGCGGCCAGATCTTGCCAGAACAGCGCCACGATGCCGGTCAACCCCAGCAGCGCCGCCGGCAGCAGGTTGGGGCTGGGGCGCTGGCGGAAGAACAGCAGGCTGTTGAGGGCGTTGAACAGCACCGCCATCGAGAAGATCACCGATTCCAGCCCGCTGCTGATGTAGGCGGCCGCGTGGTAGAAGCAGAAGAAGTTGAAGCCGAATACGCAGCAGCCCTGCAGCACGCAGAACAGATGATCGCGCGGGGCGAGGCGGCGCAGGCGGCGCGTTAGCAACAGCACGGCGAACATCACTGCGGCGGCAATGGCGAAGCGGTAAGCGATCGAGACGGGAATGGCCACCGGCCCTTCCTGTTGCAGGGTGATCGCAATCCAGGTGGTGCCCCAAATCAGCACCACGGCGAGGTACAACAGCGCATTCATTCTATTTGTTACTCCGAAAAAACCGATGGCGCAGTATCCGCTTTGGCGCGCGGCGGCGCTTGCAGCGCTTTGCGCTCAGTTGCATATTCTTGCGCTTTTTTTGCCAAAAGCGCGGGGCGGCGGCTGGTATGCGGCGGCGCCACTCTTTACACTGTCGGCATGTCGAACAACGGGGCCGGCGATGTCCAACTATCAGGCGTTTGAAACACTGCGTGAGCACAAGGCGCGGCTGCACGGCAGCGTGCTGCTGGGCACCGGCGTGGAGCTGGCCGCCTGGTCCAACTGCAACGATCGCGTCACGCAGGAAAGCGCCGACCACCATACCCTGAGCCTGTACGTCGCCGACGGCTATGAGTGCTACCAGCAGGTGCCGGGCGGCTGGCGCAACGGCGGCGGGCCGGATCGGTTTTGCATCATGCCGCGCCAATACGCCTCCACCTGGGATGTGCGCAGCGATCTGTCGTTCGTGCATCTGTATTGCACCGATGGGCATCTGCGGCAGCTGGCGGAGCAGACTTGGGATCGCAGCCCGGCGGCGATCAACGTGGAGCAGCGCAGCTTCGGCGAAGATCCGCAGATCACGCTGCTGTACCGCCAGTTTTTGCTCAACTGCGATTGGCAGGACAGCGCCAATCTGCTGGCGCTCAGCAGCGCGTCGAACCTACTGATGTCACACCTGATCCAGCGTTACAGCCAGCTGCAGTGGAAGCTGCCGCCGGTGCGCGGCGGCCTGGCCCCTGCGGTAGCCAGGCGGGTGCGGGAATATATCGCAAGCCACCTCGATCGGCCTTTGCTGTTGGCGGATCTGGCGGCGCAGGCCGGGTTGAGCGAATACCATTTCGCCCGCATGTTCAAGCACGCCACCGGCCTGGCGCCGCACCAGTTCGTGATGCGCGCCCGGCTGCAGCGGGCGGAACAGCTGTTGCGGCATAGCCAACAGCCGATCACCGAGATCGCGCTGGCGTGCGGCTTCAGTTCCGCCAGCCATTTCAGCAACCGCTTCAAGGCGGCCTATGGATTTGCTCCGCTGCAGGTGCGGCTGGGGCGCTAACCGAAAGGGAGTGCAGCATGGATCAACAGTTTGCCGGGCTGGGCGTGTTGTTTGTCGCCGGATTCGGGCCCATCACGCGTGAGAACGACGATAGCAAGGCGTTTTATGTCGAGGCGCTGGGGCTGCCGCTCAAGCCGATGCCGGGCAACGAAACCTATCTGCTGTCGGAGCAAGGCGCGCTGGACGGGGTGAAGCATTTTGCCCTATGGCCGCTGGCGCAGGCGGCGCAGTCCTGCTTTGGCGACGATCGCTGGCCGGCGGATCTCGCGGTGCCGCAGGCATGGATCGAGTTTGACGTGGCCGACATGGCGGTAGCCACCCAGGGGCTGGTCGATCGCGGTTATCGGCTGTTGGTCGCCAATCGCGAAGAGGCGTGGGGGCAAAGCGTTACCCGTTTGCTTAGCCCGGAAGGCTTGCTGGTTGGCGTCACCCATACCCCCTGGCTGCTTTAAACGCCGTGCCGTTCGCCGCCGTTTTGCAGCGGCGGGCGGCCTAAGAACAAATACGCATTAGCTTAAAGCGATCCGCGCTATAGACCTATCGAATCCCCGAGTTGTTTCCTTCCCTGAAAGCAGTAATCCCGTTCATTGCGTAAAAACCAAGGGCCAGAGCGCGCTATTGCCATGTCATTTTACGGCGATTTTCCCCCGTCTTTTTTTGCCGCCAGGTGCCTGATGGGAATAGAGATTATTCTTATATTTCCGCCAACCCTTAAGAAATAATAATGATTCTCGTTTTCAACCACGGAAAGGAGAAGGAACGATGAAAACAGTGAAGCGAACGGGCATCGCGTTGGCGATAGCCCTGACTTTCCCCCTGGCATTGCCTGCCGCTATGGCGACGCAACCCTCCCTGACAAACAGTAAGGCGGCGACGATGACGGAAAAACACGGGCAGTTCATTGCGGTCGGTAAAGTGGTGCAGGTGACCTTCGGCGATTTCGCCTTCAAGCTGGATTTTACCGATGACAAGACCATGACCTTCACCGGTATCGGCGAGGCGTCGCAGGGCATCACCGATACGGTGCAGTACACCGCAGTGGAGATTCGGCCGAAGGTTTACATGGTTTATTGGCACGAACCGCAGTCCGGTGACAACGTGACGCATATCGAGGACTTTGAGCGCGGCGAGGTGTACACCAACATCGCCGCCAAGGACGGCAGCTTCACCCATCTGAAAGGGCAGCTGAAAATCGTAGGTCACTCAGGAAAATAAGGAGCAGTTATGAAAAAGGCATTGATCACCTGTGCGATCGTCGGCGGCTTGCTGGCGAGTTACCCGGCGCTGTCAACGGATCAGGCGGCGTCTTACAAATCGGCCGGCAAAGGCGGCTATCATCATGCCCAGCAGAAGCTGAAGGTGGTGGAGGATCTGTACGCGGGCTTCTTCAACCGTCACGACATCGGCGTGGCGCAGAGGCTGATTGTGGAAAACTACAAGCAGCATAACCCGTTCGTCGGCGACGGCATCAAGCCGTTCCTGGATTTCTTCAGCCAGACCTTTAAAGACAATCCGCAGTACAGCGCCAAAATATACCGCAGCGCGGTCAACGGCGATCTGGTCTACGTTCACGTCAAATACCAAAATAACCCGCAGGATCGCGGCACCGCCAGCGTGGATATTTATCGGGTGAACGATCAGGGGAAAATCACCGAGCATTGGGACGTCAATCAGGATGTGCCGGAAAAATCGGCCAACGACAATACCATGTTCTGATCCGCAAGGGCCGCTGCGGCGGCCCTCAACACGCCCGCAACACTTTATTTACTTACATAAATATTAAATGACCGCCGCGTCGAGTAGGCTACGGCCGCCTTTGGCAGTGGTGGCACGGTTGATGGGCGTCATTGTCCCACCACTGCTTGAGGCGTTTCCCCGCATTTCCCGTTATCCCGCGCGTTGACTCTCCACTTTTTTGAACTGACGGCGCAGCTGCAGCGCATTGCAAAGCACCAATACCGCCGTGACGGCGAACACCCAGCGGAACCCCATCATCGCCGAAATGCCCGATCCCAGCAGCGGGCCGACCACGTTGCCCAGGTACATGAAGGATTGGTTATAACCGAAGATGCGCCCGGTCACCTGATCGGAGGAATACCTCAGCAGCAATGCCTGCACCGCCGGCATCAGCGCGCCGTCGGCAAAACCCAGCAGGAAGCGCAGAATGCCCAGCTGTAATGGCGTATTGACCCAGGCCATCACGGCGAACAGGCCGGTGGTGAACAGCAGCGCGGCGATCAGGATGCGCGCGGTGCCGATGCGATCGCCGAGCCGCCCGAGGCGCGGCGCCGAGATCAGCGCCGCAATGCCAGGCACGGCGGCGATCATGCCGCTGACAAAGGCGATATTGCTGACGTCGCCCGACAGCTCGCGGATGAACAGCGTCAGGATCGGGCTGATGGATGAGTTCGCCAGCTGGATCATCAGGGTACAAACGAACAGGGTGACGATCAGCGTCGGATAGGGCAGCGAACGGAATACCGCCTTGCCGCTCAGCTGATCCGCTTTTTTCACCGTGATGCGCCGCTCTTTAATCAGGAACAGCGTCACCAGGAAGCTGACGAACATCAGCCCGGCGGTGACGAAAAACACCACCCGCAGCCCCAGATGATCGGCCATCAGCCCGCCCAAAAGCGGCCCGGCGATCACGCCGGAGATCTGCCCGGTAGAGAGCGTGCCCAGTGCCCAGCCGCTTTTATCGCGCGGCGCCTGCGAGGCGACCAGCGCCATGGCGTTGGGAATATAGCCGGACGTCAGCCCCATCAGGGCGCGCAGCGCGAACAGCTGCCAGACGTTGGTGGCCAGCCCCTGCAGCGCGATGACGATCGCCATGCCCAGCGAGGCGCGCAGCAGCATCAGCTTGCGGCCTTTGCGGTCAGCCAGGCTGCCCCACAGCGGCGAGACCACCGCCGAGACCAAAAAGGTGCCGCTGAACACCAGCCCGGACCACAGGCTGAGGGATTGGTGATCGCTGACGCCGAGCTGTTCGACGTACAGCGGCAGAAAAGGGAGGATTTGGCTCATCGCCAGCCCGGTGAAGAAACACCCGAGCCAGACCGAGATCAGATTGACTTTCCACGCTTCCATCAGCTTACCGTACCACGTTGAATAAGGAGGGATTTATTAAGCAAAATAATAATAACACTGCAAATTAATCGGCGAGGAGCAAATGCGTGAGCAAACGTAACCCTGCCGATGCAGTGTCTTTTTTGCTATATATTAATAGCTATATTATCATAGGTAACTAGGTTAAGCCAGAGCGGCGCGGTAGCCAGGAAGGGCACCGCGCGATCCGGCGGTGTGAAAGCAGGGATAAACTGAACGCTAGATTGATGCCAATGAAAAAAGATCACCCTGAAGACGTGTCGCTGCTGCGCACGCAGTTAATGTCGCTGGTGCGCCGTTTGCGGCGCGAGTCGCGCAGCGACGAAAAATCCTGGGCCCAGCTAATGCTGTTGGGGGCTATCGATCGCCACGGCGGCGAGGCGACGCCGTCGCTGCTGGCGGAATCGGAGCGCATGCGTTCCTCTAACCTGGCGGCCGCGTTGCGTGAGCTGGAGGCCGACGGGCTGCTGGTGCGCACGCCGGATGCCGAAGATAAACGCCGGGTGCGGGTGCGCCTGACGCCCGCCGGGCTGGGCCTGCTGGAGCAAAGCCGCAGCCGGCGTGAGGCGTGGCTGTTGGCGGCGATGGAGAGCTGTTTAACGGAGCGGGAGCAGGCGCTGTTGATTGAGGCGGGGGCGTTGATGGCGCGGCTGGCGGCAGCGCCGTCAACGGACGCGGAATAATCGCTGGGTGGCCGGTGTGCCGACCCCGCGGCGAGATTACGGCATCGGCCAATCGACCGGCATGGTGCTGACCACGTCCACGTAGCGATCCCAGGCCGATGACCAGAACTGGGTGAAGGCTTCCAGGGTAAGGTGGATGCCCATCAGGCCCATCACGAACCAGCAGGCGGTAAACAGGCCCAGGCTGCTGAACATGAACGCCATGCCGTTGCGGCTGGTTTTACGGCAAACGACGTTTAACTGGCTGGCGAAGAACATCATCACGGCGCTCAGCAACTCCCAGCGCATCATGACTAAACCGGTGGCAATGGTACTCATCGAACTCGATCCTATGTAACAAAAAGCCGCATCCGGCAGGGCGCCGACAGGGAAATGCGGGGGGGATAACGGGAATAATGTGATTTAGATCACATTGTAGCATTGGGGCGAACGGCGGCTCAATGGGGATCGCGGTGAAAAAATCGCCGCCGGTAACATTCCAATATGCTGAAACAGTTATGCCATTTCATTAGCAACCTTTTCATGGGGCGTCGCGCCCGATAACGCTATGCTTGCCGGCTTTTCAGCTCCCTGATTTTGCGGGGAAATGTGACGCAAAAGGTACCGGCACTGCATGGCCTTGTTAAAAGAAACAATTCGCGACCACTCTGCGGAAGAAAGGCTGTTTATCCGCCGGGCAGGCGTGGCGCTGGCGCTGGTGGTGGTCTGCTTCGGCGTATTGATCGTCAACCTCTACCGGCTGCAAATCCGCCAGCACGGCTTTTACCAGACGCGCTCCAACCAGAATGACATCAAGATGCTGCCGATCGCCCCCAGCCGCGGGCTGATCTTCGATCGTAACGGCACTCCGCTAGTGCGAAACGTGACACTGTATCGCATCGAGATCACGCCCAGCAAAATCACCGACATGGCGGCGCTGCTGCAGGCGCTGACGCCGATCGTCGACCTGACGCCGGAGGACATCAGCGCGTTTCGCGATGATATGCACCACAACAGCCGTTACAAGCCGGTGACGCTAAAAACCGGGCTGAGCGACACCGAGGTGGCGCGCTTTGCCGTCAATCAATACCGTTTCGACGGGGTGACGATCGATACCTATCAACAGCGTGAATATCCTTACGGCGCCCAGCTGGCGCACGTGCTGGGCTATGTGTCGAAGATCAACGACAGCGATCTCAAACGCCTGGACAAGGCCGGGCTGAGCGAGAACTATGCCGCCGACCGCAACATCGGCAAACAGGGCATCGAGGCCTATTACGAGTCCGAACTGCACGGCACCACCGGCTATCAGGAGGTGGAGGTGGATAACCACGGGCGGGTGATCCGCCTGCTGAAGGAGCAGCCGCCGAAGGCCGGCAAGAACATCTACCTGACGCTGGATTTGCCGCTGCAGCAGTACATCGAATCGGTGCTGAAGGGGCAGCGCGCCGCGGTGGTGGTGGAAGATCCGCGCGACGGCGGCATCCTGGCGATGGTCTCCAGCCCCAGCTACGATCCCAATCCTTTCGTCAAAGGCATCGGCTATCAGGCCTATAAGACGCTGCTGACCAACCCGGATCTGCCGCTGATCAACCGCGTCACTCAGGGCTTGTACCCGCCGGCGTCGACGGTGAAGCCCTACATGGCCGTTTCTGCGCTGTTCGCCGGGGTGATCACGCCCACCACCACCTTTTTCGGCGCGCCGACCTGGACGCTGCCCGGCACCGAGCGCCGCTACCGCGACTGGCTGAAAACCGGCCACGGCATGCTCAACGTCACCAAAGCGATCGAGGAGTCCGCCGACACCTTCTTTTATCAGGTGGCGTATGAGATGGGCATCGATCGTATTCACCACTGGCTGAGCCAGTTCGGCTACGGCCAGTCCACCGGCATCGATCTGAACGAAGAGTACCGCGGCGTGCTGCCGAGCCGAGACTGGAAGCTGAAGGTGCACAAAAAAGGCTGGTATCAGGGGGATACGGTTTCGGTGGGCATCGGCCAGGGGTATTGGGTGGCGACGCCGATCCAGATGGTGAAAGCGCTGACCACGCTGATCAACAACGGCCAGGTGAAAACGCCGCACCTGCTGTATTCGCTGCAGCAGGGCAACCGGGTCACACGCTATCAGCCGCCGGCGCAAGCGGCGCAGATCGGCGATCCCCACTCGCCTTACTGGGGCATCGTGCGCAACGGCATGTACGGCATGGCCAACCTGCCGAACGGCACCGGTTACAAACTGTTCCACACCGCGCCGTATCAGATCGCCGCCAAATCCGGCACCTCGCAGGTGTTCAGCCTGAAGCAAAACCAGACTTACAACGCCAAAATGATCCCGGTGCGGCTGCGCGATCACATCTTCTATACGCTGTTCGCGCCTTACAAAACCCCCCGGGTGGCGATGGCGCTGATCCTGGAAAACGGCGGTGGCGACGGCGTGGTGGCGGGGCCGACCGCCCGCGCGATCCTCGACCATATTTTCGACCCGGCCAACGCGCCGCAGCCCGGCGATCCGGCGCAAAGTAAACCGCAGTTAAACGACAGTGCGGATGTGCAACGGTGATGCGGTTTGTTTTTACTTTCTTACAAACTGCAATCTCCTGACCATTTCCGGCAAGGTAGACTGAAATAACACCATAAACCGAATAAAAACGCAGGGTTAACACAACAGTGGCGCCATCGACCAAAAAAAGCGGTAAAACCTATTCCACAGTTCGTTTCGGCTGGATTTGCGCCGGCATACTGGTCTGTTTTTTTCTGTTGGCGTTCAGGGTCGGCTACCTGCAGCTGCTGGAGCACCAGCAGCTGGCGGATCAGGCGGACCAGCGCTCGATCCGCACCCAGGTGGTGCCGACCAACCGCGCCATGATCACCGATCGCAACAATGAGGCGCTGGCGGTCAGCGTGTCGTCCAAGGACATCGTGCTGGATCCGAAACACATTCTCGATACCCAGACCGACACCGGCAACGAGCGCTGGCAGAGCATGGCCAACGTGCTGAAGATCCCGCTGGCGGACGTGCAGCATCTGATCCAGAGCAACGCACACAAGCGTTTCGTCTATCTGGCGCGCAAGGTGGAGGACGATAACGCCGCCTACATCAGCAAACTGCACCTGACCGGCGTCAGCACCGAGCAGGATTTCAGCCGCTTTTATCCGATGGGCCAGGACGCCGCCGGGCTGATCGGCATCGTCGGCCAGGACAATCAGGGGCTGGAGGGCATAGAGCTGGGCTTCAACCCGCTGTTGCAGGGCAAAAACGGCCTGCGGGTCTACCAGAAGGACGGCAGCGGCGCGGTGATCGGCGTGCTAAAAAGCGTGGATCCGGTGCCGCCGCCGAACGTGACGCTCAGCATCGATAAATTTATCCAGTACGTGCTCTATGCGCAGATCCGCGACGGCGTGGTGGCCAACCAGGCCGACTCCGGCTGTGCGGTGCTGGTCAAGATCGACACCGGCGAGATCCTTGGTATGGCCAGCTACCCGTCGTTCAACCCGAACAACTATGGCAGCACGCCGGCGAAAGACATTCGCAACGTGTGCAGCAGCGACAGCTTCGAACCGGGCTCGACGGTGAAACCGGTGGTGGTGATGGTGGGGCTGGAGCATAAGCTGATCCGGCCCGATACGGTGCTGGACACCACGCCGTATCGGGTGAACGGTCACCTGATCAAAGACGTCGGCCACTGGTCGAAGTTGACCATCACCGGCGTACTGCAAAAATCGAGCGACATCGCGGTATCGCACATTGCGCTGGCGCTGCCGGCCACGGTGCTGCCGGCGGTCTACCGCAGCTTTGGCCTGGGGCGGCCGACCGAGCTTGGCATCGGCAATGAGAGCAGCGGCTATCTGCCGCAGCATCGCGAACGCTGGGCCGATATCGAACGCGCTACCTTCTCCTTCGGCTATGGGCTGCGCGTGACGCCGCTGCAGATGGCGCGCGAGTACGCCGCTATCGGTTCCTTCGGCATTTATCGGCCGCTGTCGATCACCAAGGTGACGCCGCCGGTGATGGGGCAACGTATTCTGCCGGCGGATACGGTACGATCCGTGGTGCATATGATGGAGAGCGACGCCTTGCCGGGCGGCAGCGGGGTGAGCGCCGCGGTGCCGGGCTATCGGCTGGCGATCAAAACCGGTACCGCCGAGAAAATGGGCCCGAGCGGCAAATACGACGGCGGCTACATCAACTACACCGCCGGCGTGGCGCCGGCCAGCGATCCGCAGGTGGCGCTGGTGGTGATGGTCAACAACCCGAAAGCCGGCAAGCACTTCGGCGGTTCGGTGGCCGGGCCGGTGTTCGGCAAGATCATGGCCCAGGTGCTGGAACACATGAATATTCTGCCGGATGCCCAGCCGCTTAACGTGGTGTCGTCGGTCAAGGGATGAGGGGGATTAGCGCGATTCCAGCAGGCGCTTCAGCGCCTGCAGATCGGCGTTGACCAGCCCGGCGTCGCGGGCGAACATCGCGTCGTCCATGTCCGGTTGGCGGAACAGGGTGAAGATCACCTCGGTGCCGTGCCGGTTGGCGAGCGTGCGCAGCGGCACGTAGACCACGCTGCGGTTCGGCAGCGTCACCCAATGATCCAGCACGCCGAAGGCATTCGGCGCGCTGAAGCGAATACGGAGTTTCCCCTGCGGGGTGTCTGCCACCCAGCCTTCATCTTCCTGCCGTAAACTGTTGGCCAGCCCTTTGGCCCACAAGGGGAAATTTTCCGGGCGGCTGAGAAAGGCGTACACCTCGTCACAGGGGCGGTTGATGGCGATATGCAGCGTTTGCGCGCTCAGCATTGTGGCTTCTCCGGTTGGCGGCGATACTTCAGTGTAGATCTCGCCGCACTCAGAAGTAGTAACCGATGTTCACGTTGGTACGAAAATACCATTTATTGCTGCCGGGGGATTGCGTGCCGGTCCAACCGGTGGCGTTTTCCACGCCGCCCCACGGGTTGGCATTCTGCGCCCAGGTCAGATCCACCCACAGCATCACCGGCATGGCGAAGACTTGCACCCCCAGCGTATTCATTTTGGAGTCGGAACCGCCGTGCCTGTCCTTCCAGAGCACGCTGTAATCGTTGTAGAACCGCAGCTTTTTCACCGGCCCCCAGGGCACGTCGACGTCGCGCGCCAGGTTGATGGCGGCGGTGGTGGCCTGCGACGGGATCAGATAGGCCGGCGTCAGGCCGTTGCCCCCCATAAGGATCACCGAATTGTTGGCCCCGGCCGGGCCTTTGGCGTCGTAACCGTAGCGGATCACCTGGCCGGACAGATGCCAGGGATCGTTATTCACCAGCGTATGTAAGCCTGCCGCCCAGAAGCTGCCGTTATCGCCGGTCGCCTGGTTGTAGAGCCGCGAGGCCGCCAGCGAACCGCCGAGCTCATTGTCCCAGCCGCCCTGGTGGAAAGCGCGCGTCAGCCGCAGGTTTACCTGATCGCGTTTTTCGTTGCGCTGCAGGTGCTGTGACGCATAGTTGGTGTTTTTCAGATCGTCGTAACTGGCGACGTCGGGGGCGTAACGCACGCCGGTCGGCATCATGCGCGGGTAGTAGGCGGCGTCGAAGTCCCAATCGTCATGCTGGTATTGGTATTTGGCGCCCAGCCCGGTGTTGACGCCAAAGCCGAGGTAAAACGGAATGCCGTACGACCAGCCGAACTGCGGGTAGGGCATCAGGCCGAACGGTTTGAACGGCGCGCCGAGCTGCACGGCGGAGCGCTCAGACAGGCGGTAGCCGACATAGGCGCGGTCGATGGCGTATTTGCGCCGATCCTGAAACCAGAATCCGCTATCGAAAAACGCGTCGTTGACCTGGCCGGCGGCATCGATGCGAAAGGCGTCAAAGCGTAAATGCGGAGGATTCCGATAATTGCTGCTGTGCCAGTCTTCATAGCGATAATTGGCGCGCAGCGCGCCGCCGATATCAATATTCTTTTTATTATCCTCGCTTTGCCAATGAATATGCGGAAATGCCGGGCGGCTTTTTTTTACCGGCACTGCGGTGGCGGCAGCGTCGTTGGGCAATGCGGCGACGGTTGCATAACTCACTGGTGAAACAAGGAAAAAACAAAGCGTGATCTTGCGCATGCCTGGCCCCTGAAGAAAGTAGACTGTTTATTAAGGCGAGCGAGTTTCACCTGTGAACAGGGCATTTACGCTCATCGGTTTTATATTTGAGACGATTTTATTGAGCGTTTCATATATTAAATTCCGCGCCGGTTAATATATGAAACTTTGTTTCTTTTTTAATGGAAAAACTATAAATCCGGTATTAAACAAGTCAAGAAATAAAAATGAGAGTTGACGGTCAATACCGATTATTGGGTTGTTTTGGTAGGCGGGAGCGGCACAGCAGGCTGAAATAGTAGTGTCATCAATGCCCGTTAGACTCGCGGCATCCTGGTATTACTGACAAAAATCATGAACATAAAACTGACACTGGGCCGCAGGGTAAAACCTGCGGCGGCGCTGCCGAGCGCGTTTGGCTTCGGCAAGAGCATGGGCTTATTAAGTGGGGTAATTTGCGTTATCGCGCTATTTTCTCTGCTGCAATTGTTTTCCACCCTATTTATTTCCAATATTCTGCGCGACGCCAAGGTTAATCTGGTGACGGGCGATGCGCTGCATCGCCAGCAGGCGACGATGGATCGCGCCAGACTGTCGCTACTGACGGCCAGCGATACCCTGAACCGCGCGGGCATCTATTATCTGCAGGATAAAGCCACCGGCTCCGACGGCAGTTGGCACAGCCTGCTGGATGAGTCGTTGGCGGCGTTGCAGGCTTCAGAGCGGGCCTTCACCCAGTTCGAGCGCCTGAGCGCGGAGGCGCCCGAGGCGCCGGGCGCCCTGAAAGACAGCTACCGCCTGTTCTATGACGGCCTGAAAGAGCAGGCGCAAGGGCTGCAGGGCAGCAGCATCGATGCGTTTTTCGCCGTGCCGATCCAGGCATTTCAGGCGGATTTTAACGAGAAGTATCTCGCTTATCAGGCGCTGAACGAACGGCGTGGCGATGACGTCAACGTGCGGCAATTGGCGGCGCTGGAGCAGGCCAAGACCTTTGCGCTCGGCGCGCTGGCGGCGCTGGCGCTGATCGCCGTGGGGGTGTGGGTCGGCGTCTCTCGCTGGGTTATCGCACCGTTGCAGCGGGCAATCGCACACCTCAACGTGCTGGCCGCCGGCGATCTTTCGCGGCCGCTGCCGCCTGAACGGGCATTCAACCGCGAGATGCGTCAGCTGCAGGCCAGCATTGGCCATATGCAAAGCGGCTTGCAGCGTCTGGTGAGCGAGGTGCGCGATGCGGCGAGCGGGATCCTGAGCGGCGTCGGGCGGCTGGCGGACGGCAATCGCCAGTTGACGGCGCAGTCGGCGAAGCAGGACAGCGAATTGCAGTTGGCGACCGAGCACGTGCAGCAGCTGGCGGCGCGGGTGGAGGAAAACGGCCAATACGCGCAGCAGGCCAGCCAACGAACCGAACAGGCCCGGCAGTGCGCCGGCGCCGGTGAGCAGATGATGGCAACCGTCAATGTTTCGATGCAAGGGATCGTCAACCAATCGGCCGAGATGCGCGGTATCGTCGCGCTGATCGACAGCGTGGCGTTCCAGACCAATATTCTGGCGCTGAATGCGGCAATCGAGGCGGCGCACGCCGGCGTTCACGGCCGCGGCTTTGCCATCGTGGCCAAAGAGGTGGGGCTGTTGGCGCAAAAGAGCAGCCATTCGACGCGCGATATTCAGCAGTTGATCAACCGTTCGTTGCAGCAAATCGATCAAGGTTCGCAGGCGGTGGATCTACTGACGGGCAACCTGCGCCAGATTATCGATCTGGTGAACAAATGCAGTGCGCTGATGGGGGACATTTCCCTGGCATCGCTCAATCAGGGGGAAAGCATTCAGGACGTGACGGCGCGCATCTCGGCGCTGAATCAGGTGGCGCGCCAAACCGGCACGGTGGTGAACGCGGTGACCGAGGCCTCGCAGCTGTTGCAGGGCGAGTCGGAACGGTTGGAAAAAGCGATGGCGCGTTTCAGGCTGCCGGCGCAATAATTACTTCCGATGCAGATTAATGAATAATAAAGCTGCGCTTAACGTTATTTATTATTTTCGTGCCCTGAGAAAGTTCAGCGGTTAAATAAAAGTGCAGGCCGAAGTTTATGGATTAAAAAAGCATCGGCCTGCAGCGATTATTTTTGACGGGATGATTAACGGCTGGTCTGGTGGCCGATAATGCCGCCGAGCGCTGCGCCGCCGAGGGTGCCCAGCGTGCTGCCGTCGGTCAGCACCGCGCCGCCGACGGCGCCCACGCCTGCGCCGATCGCCGTGTTGCGATCGCGATTGGACATATGCCCACATGCGGTAACGGAAAGCGTTGCCATCACCACCACCAACACACCTGCGGCACGTTTAATATTCATAATGAGTTCCTGGTAAATTGACTGATTAATGGATTAAAAATAATCCGATTAATCTGCCGGTAGAAGTTGGGATGAATGTATTCCTCCGTAAGAAAATCGAACAGGTAAAAATTCTTAATTTTGCGGCGGTGAAAAGCGATTGCTCGCCGAATGTGCGGCCGCCGGTAAAATCGTGGGTCTATACTGGAAAGACGCCTCGCGGGGTGCGGGGCGCACACTCTGGAGGCCGCCATGTCCGATCTCGTTTCCGCATCCGGCAAACCGGTGAAAATTCCCGGCCCGGATCACCCGATCACCTTGACCCGCCATCCGGCGCGGGTCGTCGTGCGTGCAGCCGGCCAAACCCTGGCCGACAGCCGCAACGTGCTCATCCTGCAGGAAGCCACCTATCCGCCGGTGTTTTACTTTCCGCGTGAAGACGTGAATAGGGCGCTGTTGCAGAAAAACGAGCACGTCAGCTACTGCCCTTATAAGGGCGACTGCAGTTATTTCTCCCTTGCGTTTAACGACGAGCAGGGGGGCAATGTGGCCTGGAGCTATGAAATGCCCTATAACGCCGTGGTGGCGATCAAGGATCATCTGGCATTTTATCCCGATAAAGTGACGGAAATCCGCACCGAGGCCTGAGCCGCTGCCGCCTCCGGGCGGGGCGGGTTGACATTCTGCTTATCCCTACTCATTATGTGTATTACCGGAAATTGATACGCTTTCCTTATGTTTTAATCCGATATAAACGAAACTCTGAGCAGGTGCCAAGGTGTCTACCTCTACGCGATTTGCCGTTGCCATCCATATTCTGACCAACATCACGCTGTGTCGTGGCCAGACGGTGCGTTCCGAAGATATCGCGCGCAGCGTCAACACCAATCCGACGGTGGTGCGGCGTATCCTCGGCGCGCTGGCGGAGGCCGGGCTGACCTATTCACAGATGGGGCAAGGCGGCGGGGCGCTGCTGGCGCGGCCGGCGGAAGCGATCTCGCTGCTGGACGTGTATCGCGCGGTAGAGGATCAACCGTATTTCATGCTACACCGCACTCGACCTAACGATGCGTGCTATATCGGCCATGCCATTACCCCGGTGCTGGAGCAAGAATTCGCGCGCGTCGGTCACGCGCTGGAAGCCAGCCTGGCGCAAACCAGCATCGCCGAAATGGCCGGGCAGGTCGAGCGGCGCGCAGGCTATCCTTTTGTCCCTTGTTCACCGCAATATCAAGCGGATACGCAATAAAAACCTACCCCAAATCCCGTTCCGCCCAGAGCATTTTTTGCATTGCGTTAATGTAATTGTGTAAGTTACATTAGCTCGCATCAAGTGTGATGTAGCTCACGTTTTAGACTGCCTCCCCACGATAATCGACCGATTGGCCGGAAACCTTTTCTTCCGGCGCAGATTCGCTGTGCTTATAAACCAGGAGAGAACGATGTTAGAAATGATTGAAAGCTTGGCCACCGTGGTGGTCCTGGTACCGGTAATGGTGGCCGTTTTGCTCGGCACGATTTACGGCCTGGGTGAAGTGTTTAATCTCTTTTCCGCTATCGGCCGCAAAAACGGCTGATCGGCACGCCAGGGGGCGGTTCTCGTCCTCCGGCTCCCCCGCATTTTCCTTCTCCAACATTGCTCCATCGCATAAATATTTCGCTAATCCCGAAAAAGTTGGGCGCTCAGCGTATCGATAAACACCCTGAGTTTCGGCGTCAGGTGTTTGCTGGAAGGCCACAGGACTTTAAAGCTGCCGCTGTGGTGACTGTGCTCGCGCAATATCTGCAGCAATCGCCCCTGTTCCCGTGCGCGCTTCACGGCAAAATCCGGCAAACAGGCGATGCCCTGGCCGCTTTCTGCCAGGTAAATCAGGGTATCGACGGTGTTGCAGACTAGCCGGGTGTTGATCCCCTCGGCGAGCAGCTTTTCCCACCCGGCGATCGGCCAGGGTTCCACTTTGCCGGTCGAGGGAAATTTGTACAGCAGGCAGGCGTGGCCTTGCAGTTCCGCCGGCTGACGCGGGATCCCCATCTGGCGCAAATAATCCGGCGAGGCCACCAGCTGCAGATGAAACGTGCCCAGCTGGCGGCTCATCAGCCGTGAGTCCTCGGTCTCGCCGACGCGAACCACGGCATCAAAACCTTCTTCGATAACATCGACCCGACGGTCGGAAAAATCGGTCTCCAGCTCAATCTCCGGGTAACGCCGGACGAATTCCGCCAGCACCGGATTCAACAGGCCGCCCACCAGCGGCAAACTGACGCGCAGCTTGCCGCGCGGCGCGCTGTGCGTATCGCTGATTTCCCGTTCCGCCGCCGCCAATTCTCCCAGAATGCGCTGGCAGCGGTGCAGAAACAGGCGGCCTTCGGCGGTCAGCGTCATGCTGCGCGTGCTGCGGTGAAACAGGCGCGTGCCTAGCCGGTTTTCCAGGCGGGCGATGCTTTTCCCCACCGCGGAAGCGGAAATGCCGAGCACGCGCCCGGCCTCAACGAAACTCAGCGTCTCCGCGGCCTGCACAAAGACGCTTACCCCAGACAGATTATCCATTGCTCGTCCTATTACGGACGTTAATGTCCGCTATGAAAGGAAATCTAGCCTGTTTTTTCGTTAATCGCCACGGCCTATGCTCGGTGGCGACAGCATGGGCTGACTACCTGGGGTAATAAAGATGAATGAATACGGATCCTCCGCCAACGCGATCGACGGCGCGATAGAGAAAGCCTTGCGCGAAAAACGATTGGTTGGCGCGGTCGTTTTAGTAGCGCAGGGCGGTGAGATCGTTTATCGACGCGCGGCGGGCATGGCAGATCGCGAAGCGGGCAAACCGATGGCGTGCAATACGCTGTTCAGGTTGGCTTCGGTGTCCAAACCGATCGTGTCCACGGCGGCGCTGGCGCTGATGGCACGAGGAGACATGCGGTTGGACGAGCCCGTTACCCGCTGGCTGCCGGATTTTCTCCCGCGGCTGGCGGACGGCACTGTCCCGTTGTTGACGCTGCGCCATTTGATGACCCACACCGCCGGGTTAAGCTACCGCTTTTTTCAGCCGGAAGGCGGATGCTACGCCCGATTGGGCGTCTCCGACGGGATGGATGAGGCGGCGGTCAGCCTGCCGGAAAATGTGCGGCGCATTGCCTCCGCGCCGTTGCTGGCACCGCCCGGCGCGGAGTGGCGTTATTCCATCGCCACCGATGTGTTGGGCGCGGTTATTGAACGGGCGAGCGGCCTGCCGCTGGCGCAGGCGGTCAAAAAATGGGTGACCGGGCCGCTGGCGATGACGGATACCGATTTCCTGGCGGTGGACGCCGCGCGCCTGGCGGCCGCTTACGCTGACCATCCCGGCGAGCCACGCCGCCTGTGCCAGCCGGATCGTTTACCGTTCATCGACGGCAGCGCCGGTTTTCATCTGTCACCGGCGCGTGCGCTCGATCCGCAGGCGTATGCCTCCGGCGGGGCCGGCATGGTCGGATCGGCCGAGGATTTTCTGCGCCTGCTGGAAGCGTTGCGTCAGGGAGGAAAGCCGGTACTGCCAACCGAGTGGGTGGCGGCGCTGACCACCAACCAAATCGGCGATCTGCCGATGCCGTTTTGGCCAGGGCGCGGCTTCGGCCTGGGCATCACCGTGCTGAAAGATCCCGTCGCCGCGCAAACGCCGGAGTCCGTTGGCAGCTGGCGGATGGGCGGCACCTATGGCCACTCGTGGTTCGTCGATCCAGTCCGGCAGCTCAGCGTAGTGGCGTTTACCAACACGGCGCTGGAAGGAATGTCCGGCGCTTTTGTCGGCGAGATTTGTCAGGCGGTTTATGCCGCGATGGGAGCGAGGTGATGGGTCTGATGCCACCGATTTTCTTTATCGCGCTGGGGCTGTTCGGCGTTTACTGCATCGAGTTCGGCGTGGTGGGCATTTTGCCGCTGATCATTGCACGGTATGGCATTTCCACGGCGCAGGCCGGCTGGCTGGTCGGGATCTTCGCCCTGACCATTGCGCTGCTCGGGCCGCTGTTGGTGCTGTTGGCGTCGCGGTTCAATCGCAAACGCATGCTGTTGATCGCGTTGACCGTGTTTGCGGCGGCCAGCGCGCTGTCCGCACAGGTGGACAGCTTCGCCATGCTCATGCTGCTGCGCATTGTGCCGGCGTTGTTTCATCCGATCTATTTTTCACTGGCCATGGTGGCGGCCGCGGCGCTTTATCCGCCGCATCAGGCCACCAAAGCAACCGCATATGCGTTCATCGGCACCAGCATGGGCATGGTGCTGGGGATACCGTTGACGCAATGGATCGCCGGACAGTTCAGCTATGAAGCATCGTTCAGGTTCTGTGCTTGGGTGAACCTTCTGGCGGCGCTGGGATTACTGTGGCGTTTGCCTGATGCTGCCGTACAGCGCCTCAGCTATGGCAAGCAGTTGGCGATCCTGCGCAGCGGTACGCTGTGGTTGAATATCACTACCTGCGTGCTGATCTTTGCCGCCATGTTTGCCGTCTATGCTTACGCGGCCGAGTACCTCAGCCGCAAAATCGGTCTCAGCGGCGGCGTTATCGGCTTTCTTCTGGTGGCGTTCGGTGTGGGCGGCGTCGCGGGCAACCTGTTGGCCGGCAGATGGCTGAGCCGCCATCGTGCGGTGACGGTGTTGCTGCACCCGCTAGCCTTGATTGCGGCTTATGCGCTGCTGTATCGCTACGGCAGCGCGAATATCGGTTCGATGACGGCGCTTTGCCTGTATTGGGGAGCGGCGCACACCAGCGGTTTGATTGTCACGCAGATTTGGCTGACCGCCGAAGCGCCGCAGGCGCCGGCGTTCGCCACCGGGCTGTATATCGCCTTTATCAATCTGGGCGTGGCGGTGGGCTCGCTGGCGGGCGGCGGGTTTATCACCGCGTGGGGGCTACAGGGCAGCCTGCTGTGCGGGGCCATGTTTGCCGCATTGGCGACGATCGCTATCGCTTGCCGGCTGTGGCTGCAACGGCAGGCTACGGTTTCGTTGCGTCGATCATCGCCATCACCTGCCGAAACATCGCGCTTTCCGCATCGGCCAGCTCGTTGACCAGCGTAAAGTGATTGCAGTGGCGGTCGGCCAGCAGTTGGACGTCGAGACCGCGCGCCAGGCAGGCGTCATAATAGGCCTGCGTCTGGTTTTTGAAGCCTTGCGTTTCGCGGTGGCCGACGTCGAGCAGGATCTGCGGCGCGTGCGCTTTCGCCGGCAGCAAAAACAGCGGGCTGAGGGTTTGCGCCTGTTCGGGCGTCAGGTGCAGCCAGTCGTTGATGTAGATATCGCACAGCGGGCGCAGATCGTAGAGGCCGCTCAACGCCAGCGCGCCTTTGATCGCATCGGGCGGCAGGCGATAGCGTTGCTGCCAGCCGTCGGCGATCAGCATGCCGCACAGGTGGCCGCCGGCCGAACTGCCGCTGACGAAAATGCGCGCCGGATCGATGCCGAAGGGCGCCCCGTGATGGTAGAGCCAAGCGACGGCGCTGCGCACCTCATGCACGATCTCCGCCAGCGTCGCTTCCGGCGCCAGCGTGTATTCCAGCGTGGCGACCGCCACGCCGCGACGGGCAAACGCGGCGGCCATCGAACAGGCTTCCTCTTTGCGCTGTGAATGCCAATAGCCGCCATGGATAAAGATCAGCAGCGGGGCGGGTTGTGCGCTGGCCGGGAACAGGTCGAGGCGCTCGGCGGCGCTCATGCCGTAGCGCAGATCGTAAATGCCCGGCGTCTGCGCCTTGGCGCGCTGGGCCAGCGCGGCGTATTCCACCATGCAGGCGTCAAAATCCTCCACCGAAGCGCGGGCGTTGTATTGCACGGCGCGTGCGCTCAGGTCTTCAAACGTCAGATCGATGTTCATGCGTTTCTCCGGATTGTTATGCGTTATGCCTTCATCATCGTCCCGCAGGCGAAAAGATGTTTGATCTCCGGTGCGCACAATTGCGGCTTCTCCATTGCTGTTATCTGCTGTATATTGCTGTTTTATGCTTTTTACTGCGGGATAAGCCCATGCACAAAGCGGCACGACAGCGCCATTTACTGGATTTGCTCAGCGAACGCGGGCAGGCGGCCGTGGCGGAATTGGCCGGCGCCATCGGCGTTTCGGTCGATACCGTACGCCGCGATCTGGCCGACCTCGAGCGGCAAGGGTTGGCGCAGAAACATCACGGCGGGGCGATCGCGCTCGAACCGTCCGGCATGCCACGCCAGGCGCGCGCGGCGCTGTTGCCGCAGATCAAGCAGCGGCTCGGTCGCGCGGTGGCCGCGCAGATCCCGCCCGGCAGCACCCTGATGCTGGACGCGGGCAGTACGCTGTTGGCGGTGGCGCAGGCGTTGCGCGGCCCGGCGACGGTGATCACCGCTTCGCTGGATATCGCGCAGTGCTTGAGCGACAGGCCGGAGATCAACCTGATCCTGCTTGGCGGCCAATGGGATGCTCGCCAGCGGCTGTTCGCCGGCAGCGCCACCCTGGCGTTGCTGGCGCGCTACCGCGCAGACATCGCCTTGCTGGGCGCCTGCGCGGTGCATCCTCAGCTGGGACTGAGCGCCGGCGAAGAGGCCGATGCAGAGGTCAAACGCGCCATGCTGGCCAACAGCGGCGAGCGCTGGCTGGTGGCTGACCATATGAAACTGGACCGCTGCGAACCGCATCACGTTGCGGACCTGGCGCAGATCCAACGTCTGTTTACCGATCGCCCGTGGGACAACCTGGACGAACAATCATTGATTGAACTTTGTGTCGTCGCCGACGACCGCTAGAGGAGAACACTGATGAACGATACCGCACAACCGTTGCAGGTGGCGCTGATTGGCTACGGCTTTGTCGGCAAGGCGTTTCACGCGCCGCTGATTAACGCGGTGCCGGGGCTGGAACTGAGCGTGGTGGCTTCGCGCGATGCCGCCAAGGTGCATGCCGATCTGCCGCACGTGCAGGTGATCGCCGATCCGCTGGAGGCCATCCGCCGGCCGGAGGTGGATTTGGTGGTGATCGCCTCGCCGAACGACACCCATGCGCCGCTGGCGCTGGCCGCGTTGGAGGCGGGCAAGCACGTGGTGGTGGATAAGCCGTTTACGCTGGATTTGGCGCAGGCGCGCACGCTGATTGCGGCGGCGGAAAAACACGGCCGTCTGCTGTCGGTATTCCAGAACCGCCGCTGGGACAGCGATTTCCTGGGCGTGAAGCAGGTGATCGAACAGGGGCTGATCGGCAAGGTGACGCACTTTGAGTCGCACATCGATCGTTACCGCCCAGAAGTGCGGGTGCGCTGGCGCGAGCAGAACCTGCCGGGCAGCGGGCTGTGGTTCGATCTGGGGCCGCACATGGTCGATCAGGCGCTGCAGCTGTTCGGCTTGCCACACAGCGTGCAGGCCAACATCGCCACGCTGCGCCCCAACGCGCAGATTAACGACTGGGCCCATGTGGTGCTGAACTACCCAACGCACCGCGTGATCCTGCACGGCAGCATGCTGGTGGCGGGCGGCGTCTCACGCTTTACCGTGCACGGCGAGAAAGGCAGCGTAGTCAAAGCGCGCGCCGACGGGCAGGAGAGCCAACTGCTGGCGGGCGTGACACCGGGCTCGGCGGAGTGGGGCAAAGACGACGACGCTATGAGCCTGTTTATCGGCACGGAACCGGTGCGCACGCTGCCGACGCCGGATGGCGATCAGCGTCAATATTACGTCCAGGTGCGCGATGCGCTGCACGGCACCGGCAGTAATCCGGTTACCGCTTCGCAGGCGCTGGCGGTGATGGCGGTGCTGGAGGCGGCCACGCTGGCGGCGGAAACCGGTGTGACTCAGCCGTTGCCGCTCACCGAGGCGGAAATCGCCGCCTGGTAACGGCTCGCGTCAGATAAGGCGTCAGGCGCATGGATACAGTGCACACCGTGCGTCTTCCGCCATCCTACCCCCTGACATAGGCTAATCCTCAGTCTATGTCAGGAGTGTTTATCATGTTATCCCATCCTTCGCCGCAGGGCGTCCGCGGCATACTGGCCGCATTGTCTTTGAGCATGCTGCTGTCATCGCTCGGCATCAGCATCGCCAACGTCGGTTTACCGGTGCTCGCCACCGCATTCCATGCCTCGTTCCAGGCGGTGCAGTGGGTGCTGCTTTGCTATTTGCTGGCCGTCACCACCTGCATCATCGGCATCGGCCGTTTGGGCGACAGCCTTAATCGCCGCCGGCTGCTGTTGGCGGGCATCGCGCTGTTTACCGTCGCTTCGCTGGCTTGCGCGCTGGCCCCGCAGCTTTGGCTGTTGCTGGCGGCGCGTCTGGCGCAGGGGCTGGGGGGCGCGGTCATGATGTCGATCGCCATGGCGCTGGCGGGCGAGGTGCTGGGGACGGAAAAAATCGGCCGCGCGATGGGGCTGCTCGGCACCATGTCGGCGGTGGGCACCGCGCTGGGCCCGTCCTTGGGCGGCGCGCTGATCGCCGGCTTCGGCTGGCGGACGATATTTCTAATCAACCTGCCGCTGGGTCTGTTGGCGCTGTGGCTCGCCTGGCGATGCTTGCCGAATGGGCCGCGTGCGGCAACGCGCCGGGAACCGTTCGACCGTGCCGGCACGCTGTTGCTGGGCGGCGCATTGCTCTGCTATTCGCTGGCGATGACCCTCGGGCGCGGCGATTTCGGCGTGCTCAATCTGGTATTGATGCTGGGTGCTTTGTTGGCGGGGGCAATGTTTATCCGCACCGAGCGTCGCGCCGCCGCGCCGCTGTTGGCGCCGGCGATGTTCCGTCATCCGGCCCTGACGGCGGGGCTGGTGGCCAGTGCGCTGGTGATGACGGTGATGACCGCCACGCTGGTGGTCGGGCCGTTCTATCTGTCGCGTGCGCTGGGGTTAAGCGCCGCGCAGGTTGGGCTGGTGATGTCGGCGGGGCCGGCGGTGGCTATCCTGACCGGCATTCCGGCCGGCTATCTGGTGGATCGTTTTGGATCGCAGCGCATCGCCCAGCTTGGGCTGACGGCGGTGGCGGCCGGGGCGGCATTGCTGTCGCTGCTCAGCCGCGCCGGCGTGCTCGGCTATGTGGCGCCCATCGCACTGTTGACCGCCGGCTATGCATTGTTCCAGGTTGCCAACAACACGGCGTTGATGAAGGATCTGTTTCCCGAACGGCGCGGTTTGATCGCCGGAATGGTCAATCTGGCGCGCAATCTTGGGGCGATCACCGGCGCCTCGGCGATGGGGGCGCTGTTCTATCTGGCCTCGCAGCGGGTGGTGGGAACCGCCGCCGCCGCGGCTTACGGTATGCGCGTGACCTACGGGACGGCGGCGCTGTTGGCGTTGGCGGCGTTGCTCATCGCCTTCGGCGGCCGCCGACTGATGCTGCGTTACGATGCGCGTTGAACCGCGTAACGTTCTTGCACGAAACCGTTGTCTGATTGAGTGACGGCGAGCAGGCGCAGGCGCTGCTCCGGGGCATCGGCGCCGAACAAGGGAATGCCGGCGCCCAACAGCAGCGGCACGCGCGTGATAGTCAGCTCGTCGATCAACCCGGCCTGCAGGAAGCGCTGGACGGTCTGGCCGCCGTCGATATACAGGTGACGGCAGCCTTGCTCGGCCAGCTGCGCCACGATGGCCGCCGGTTCGCCAGTCATCCAGCGAACGTGCCCGGTATCCTGTTGTGCGGGCGGCTGCGTCGACAGCACCACCACCGGCAGTTCGCCATAGGGCCACTCGGGAAAGGCGCGAACTTTCTCGTAGGTATGGCGCCCCATCACCAATGCGTCGATATCGGCGATAAACGCCTCATAGCTAAGCCCGTTGAGCAACGACACCGCATACTCGGGGCGCAGCAGCCAGTCGATGTCGCCGTCCGGGCCGGCGATGAATCCGTCTACGCTGGTGGCGATGTAAACCGAACATTTCATCAGGCGAGATCTCCCCGGTAAACCACATGCACCTTGTTGCCGTCAGGATCGCGCAGGTAAGCGCCGAAATAGCCTTTGCCGTAGTGCGCGCGTTCGCCGGGTTCGCCTTCACTGCTGCCGCCCGCCAGCAGGCCGGCGGCGTAGGCGCGCTTGACCTCCAGCTCATCGGCGGCGAGAAAGGCCAGCATGCTGCCGTTGCCGGCGCTGGCAGGCTGCCTGTCGAAGGGTTGGTAGGCATAGAAACGCGGCAGCGTTTGGCCCGGCCGCACCCAGCAGCGGGCAGCGGGGCCGCCGTCCGGCGTCACTTCCCGCCGCTGTAATCCCAACGGCAACAAAATGGCGTCGTAGAAGGCGGCGGCGGCGTCCAGATCGCTGACGCCGACGGTAATATGGCTGAACATGACGCTTCCTTTCCGAAGAGAGATGAAAGCATAAAACAGTAGCAGCGATGGGGCCGAATGGACAGAGCGCAACGGAGGATTCGGATTAAGGACGCGCGCAGGGGGATCGCGCGCTTCACGGTGTGCGGGGCAGGTCGCCGCTCAATTGCTCTCTACGCGCGGGTTGGCGTGAGTCGGCTGGCTGGGATAGTCCACTTGATGCTTATGCAGGTAATCGCGAATCAGCTGGCGTACCACCTGGGAAGGGGTAACGTCCTGCTGCAGGCACAGGTCTTCCAGGGCTTTTTTCTTGTCCGGGTCAATCAGCACCGTTAGCCGCGCCGTTTTCTTTTCCATCAGGATCCTCCAGAGAATGATAACTGAATGATAATACCACGTGGGCGAAGCGGCCAGCCAGACCGCGTCGCCGCTCGTCTTTAGCGGAAATGCAGCCGCTCTATTTTGCGTGACAGGTAGCCGAGTTCGCAGTGGAACAGTTCACCGCTGCCGGCGGCCAGATTGCGCAGCGCGCTCAGCGGCAACGTCACCTGGGCTAGCGTGGCGTAAATAATCACGTTGCCGCTGGGCGCGACGCAAAACAGCACGGTGTTGAATACCCGGTGCAGGCTATGGTACAGCAGGCTGTTTTCGTCGGGCAGATCGTGGTAATTCAGCACCAGCCAGCCCCCGTCGTTCAGCCGCGCGGCGCAGTTTTCCAGGAAGGTCTGGCTGCCTTGTTGTGGATCCATGGCAAATGCCGAATAGAGATCGGAGAAGATCAGATCGTAGCGCGTCTCGGCAGGCGGGCGCACGAAGTCCATGGCATCGGCGGTGCGCAGGCTGATGGTGTCGGTGGCCGGCAGCGTAAAATAACGGCGTGCGACGGCGATCACCGCAGCGCGCAGCTCGACCACGTCCAGGCGCATCGCCGGATCGAGGGCGTGCAGCGCACGCAGCAGGCTGCCGCCACCCAGTCCCAGGATCAGCGCAGACGTCGGCGGCTGCCAGGCCACCGCCATCAGCATCGCTTTGATGTAGTTGTGGATCGGCTGCGCGGGGTTGCTGAGGCTCATCTTGCTCTGCTCGCAGATGCCGTCAAACCGCAGCGTGCGGTAGTCCTTGTGATCGGAAACGATGATTTCGCCCCAGGCGTCGGCTTCGCGGGCGATCACCTGGCCGCGCGGAGAGAAATCGAGGGTTCTGAGTAAGCTGTCAACCAGAGACATGGTCTTCGCAGGGCTCCTTTGGCAAGCGGCCTATTTACGGGCGCACATGAAATCGGCGGTGCAAATGCGTTGGCCGTCGATGCTGGCACGGCCGGTAAAGCGGGCGATCGCCCCGCGCCGGCGCACAAAGGCGACCTCCATCAGCACCTGGTCGCCGGGGCGGGCGGCGCGATAAAACCGCGCCCGCTGGATGGCGGCGAAATAGTAATGTTCCCCTTCGTTCAGCGCCCCGAGATAGTAATGGGCCAGCAGGCCGGTGCTTTGCGCCAGGGCTTCTACCAGCAGCACGCCGGGAAAACCGGCGAAGTGAGCGTGGCCGCTCCAGAACGTCGGCTCATTGGCGGTGATGTTCTTGATGGCGCTCAGCCGCCCTTCGGCAATGCAGGTGCCGGCGGGCAGCACGCGATCGACCAACAGGCAGGGATAACGATGAGGCAAAATCGCCTGAATATCGTTGAATTGCAGGGGGTGACCATTCAGTGGCATGGGGGCGCGTGATCCTGTCTGCGGCGAAACCGGTGCGATGGCCGGCGTTCAGTCCATGGTGAGTGTAATAACATTATAATAAAATTATCATCAGATGTGCCAGATGAAAGACATGACGGCGGAGAAACAGGCGAGGAATGGAGGGCAGGGAGGCACCCGATCCTGGCGATCGGGTGTGGTAGCGCGCTGTTAGTGCTTGGAACGGGTGACCTTGTCCAGATAGCCCATCACGAAAGCGGACAGCACGAAGGTGAGATGGATGATCACATACCACATCAGCTTGTTGTCCGGGACGTTCTTGGCGTCCATAAACACCCGCAGCAGGTGAATGGAGGAAATGGCGACGATAGACGCGGCGACTTTGTTTTTCAGCGAGGTGGCGTCCATTTTGCCCAGCCAGCTCAGTTTTTCTTTCCCTTCGGTGATATCCAGCTGCGAGACGAAGTTTTCATACCCGGAGAACATCACCATCACCAACAGACCGCCTACCAGCGCCATATCGACCAGCGACAGCAGGGTCAGGATCAGATCGGCTTCCGCGACAGAAAAAATGTTGGGCAGGACGTGCAGGATCTCCTGAAAAAATTTGATAGACAGGGCGACCAGGGCCAGTGAAAGGCCGAAATAAACCGGTGCGAGCAACCAGCGGGAGGCGTACATCGCGTTTTCTAGCAAGCGTTCCATCATAAAATTGTTGTAAATGCGTGACCAAAAGGGCGATCAGTATAACGCAGGTAGCCCAGGCGAAATCAACCGCTTGCGCCCGGCGGTTGGAAAGTTCTGCGCCATTCACTGGGGCTGACGGCAAAACGCTGTTTAAAACGCTGGCGGAAAGAGACGTCTGATTGAAACCCCGCCAGTGCGGCGATGGTTGAAATGGGATGACGTGTGCTTTCCAGCAGTTCCTGGCTGTACAGCAGGCGTTCGGTATTTAACCATTTGCCGACGCTCATGCCGGTGGCCTGCTGGAAATGCCGGGTAAAGGTGCGGCGGCTCATTGCGGCAAAGCGGGCCAGCGTATCGAGGTCGTGCGGCTGCGCCAGGCGCTCGCGCAGATGAACCAGCAAGCGATTGATGCGTTGATCCTGCGTCGTGGCCGGCAGCGGGCGGGCGATAAACTGCGCCTGTCCGCCGTCCCGGTGCGGTGGGATCACCATGCGTCTGGCCAGGCGGTTGGCAGTGGCGCTGCCGTAGTGCTGCCTGACTACGTGCAGACAGCAATCCAGCCCGGCCGCGGTGCCAGCGGAGGTGATCAGCCGTTCATCGCTGACGTACAGCGCGTTGGCGTCCAACTGTACCTGAGGAAAACGTGTCGAAAAATCCGCTTCGTTTTCCCAATGGGTGGCGGCGCGGCGATGATCGAGCAGGCCGGCATAGGCCAGCACGTAGGTGCCGAGGCAAAGCCCGACGATCTGTGCGCCGCGGCGGTAGGCGGCGTTCAGCGCGTCGATGAGCGCCGCATCGGGGCGCTCCTCCGGATGCGGCCAAAAGGGGATCACGATGATATCCGCTCGCTGCAGCGCCGTCAGATCGTCGGACACCTCCAGCGACATGCCGAGATCGGAGCGTATAACGCCCGCCTGGAGCGCACAAATTCGAAGATCGAACAGCGGTTCGTCGGCCAGCATCTCACCGAAAATGATGCAGGGCACCGAAAAATGAAACGGGCTGAAACCGGGCGTCACCACGATAGATACGGATGGAACAGCCATACATTTCCTCTGATTACAGATAATAACTCTCGCCATCCTCCGGCACGCGCACCCAGGGGGTCAAGGCGTGCTCCGCGATGAACTGACGCAGCGTCTCGCGGCTGAGGACGCAGTGGTTTACGGCCTCCAGGTGCGAGGCCACGATGGTGGCGTTCGGCATGGCCCGGTGCGCGCGCAACAGGTCTTCTTTCCCCATGATGATGTTACCGATGCCCGGGATTTGTGCATCGCCGGCGTTCAGAATAATGACGTCCGGCGTGAAAGCGTGCAATGCTTCGTCCACGTGTCGATGCCATACGGTGTCGCCGGCAAGATAGACGCTCGGCTCCGCCGGGTGTGAGAAAACGATCCCGCACACTTCGCCGAGAATCGCTGCCAGCTGCGCATCGGCATAGGCCAGATCGCTGCCATGTTGACCGGCGGTCTTGTACAGAGTGATCCCGTCGAACGCCGTCTGCGCTTGCAATACCCGCACCTGCCGGAAACCGGCCGCACGGATCAGCGCGGCATCTTGCTCATGCTGCGCAAATATCGGCGTATCCTTGGGCAACAGGCGTTGTGCGGCCTCATCCCAATGATCGGGGTGGGTATGGGTGACCAACACCGCGTCGGTATGCAGCAGGCTGTCGACGTCGACCGGGAGATCGACCCGCGGGTTGCGCAGGTGGGCGTTCAGCGTGCCCTCGAACCCAGGGTAAGCGCCACGCGGCGCCAGAAACGGGTCGATCAAGAACGTTTTGCCGGCGTAGTCGAGCAGCAGGGTGGCGTTGCGAATTTGTGTCAGTTTCATCGGTGGCTCCTGAGCGGTTAAGGTGGCGCCAGTATAGGCAACCGCTCAGAGCACCGGTGAGTAGCCTGTCGGACAATAAACGATGGAATCGGGCCAGATAGCCGCAAGCGAAGTTCAGTGCCTGGCTTTTTTACCGTCGCTGTGGCCGAGAGAGCGATCGGGGAAGCTGTGATCGCGCAGCCGCTGCTTCAGTTGCGCCGCATCGGGGAAGCCGCCGTCAATTTTGCGATCCCAAATCATCACGCCATCGACGCTGATTTGATAGACCCCGCCGGTGCCCGGCATCAGGGTGACGGAGGCGAGATCGTCGCCGAAGGTATTGAGCAGCTCTTGCGCCATCCAGCCGGCGCGCAGCAGCCAGTTGCATTGTGAACAGTAGTGGATCGTCACTGCGGGGGCATTTTTCATCGATGATCGACCGGTAGTGGTAACGGCTCGCAATCAGCCTGATGGACCTGCAAGCGATGGTGGCGTTGTCTCGCCAAATAGTCAAGCGTCTGCTGAGGCCAGAACGACGAGGGGGCCGAGTGTGCGTCACGGCCGCTTGCTTCCGGCAAACCATTCAACCCCACGCAGCATGCCCGCCCAATAAAACCGGGGTAAAAACCAGGCTTTCAGCCACCAGGCCAGACGGCTGGGCTGGGTTGCGTCGAGCAGGGGAAACGTGGGCAGCAATTTACCGTCATAGCCAAACTCCGCCAGCACAACTTTGCCTTTCTCAACCGTCAATGGACAGGAGCCATAACCATCATAATGGGCAGTGAGAGGCGCGCCATGAATCAGCGCCGCGACGTTTTCCGCCACCACCACCACCTGCTTTCTGGCTGCCGCCAGGGTTTTGGCGTTTGGCGTTGAGCAACAGTCGCCTACCGCAAAAATATCCGGCCAATGCTTATGCTGCAGCGTCAATTTATCCACATCGCACCAGCCGGATCCTTCCGCGAGCCCGCTTTGCGAAATAAACGCCGGGGCCGATTGCGGCGGTACGACGTGGAGCATATCGAAGGGCAGGGTTAACTCGCGTTTTCCTTCTTCATTTGTCTCTACGGCAAATGTCGCTTGCCGATTCTTGCCATCAACGCGGATTAAATTATGATTGAAATTGACCTGTGCACGGTATTTTCCCAAATACTCGGTCAACGGGGGGATAAATTGTGGAATGCCGAAAACCGCCGTGCCCGCAAGGCAGAAATTGACGTTAATATTATTCAGGATGCCTTGGCGGCGCCAGTGATCGCATGACAAATACAAGGCTTTTTGCGGTGCGCCGGCGCATTTTATGGGTAGCGTCGGTTGAGAAAATATCGCCTGGCCGCCTTTCATTTCCCGGACCAGTTGCCAGGTATATTCGGCAAGGTCAAAGCGATAATTAGAGGTGACGCCGTTTAATCCCAGGGTTTCTTCAAGCCCCTCTATTTTATCCCAGCGTAAAATGAGGCCACACGCAACAATAAGAAAGTCATAGTTTATTTTCTGTCCTTGGCGGGTCTCGACGTATTTTTGACTGGGCTCAACCCTGACAACGCTATCCTGTACCCATGCGGTTCCTGAGGGCAGGACAGCGCGCAGGGAACGCCGCGTTTTATTGATATCAAAGAGCCCGCCGCCCACCAGGGTCCACGCCGGTTGATAATAATGACAGTCGTTGGGCTCCACGACCGTTATATCGATGCCTTTAACTCGCTTCCTTATGCTTGCCGCGATACCTATTCCGGATGAGCCGCCGCCAATAACAACGACGCTTTTCTGGGTATTTATTTTTTCTGGTTTCATGCAGGCCTCCTTTCATAAGAAAGTAGGGGGTTGTCGCCCAGATTAAAAGCGAATTCATAGAACTTGTGGTTATATAAAAAATCACATATTCCATTTTGCTATATGTAATAACCAATCGAAATAAGTTATTTGACATTGCTGGGTAACTGATCGTTAATAAATGGCATGAGCATCATTAAGGGATTAGCGCAGTGGATTTTTTCCATTTCAGTTTTTATATCGTGATGCTGTTAGTGGTCACCGGGGGAATTGTGGGATTCCTCCTGGCCCTGACCGGCGGCGGCGGATCAATCGTCTGCGTGCCGTTATTGCTGTATATGGTGAAAGTGCCGGATACGCATTTGATTATAGGAACCAGCGCCATGTCGGTAGCCATTAACGCGCTGATCAACCTGGCAGCGCACGCTGCCAAAGGCAACGTCAGGTGGCAGACCGGGCTTGTCGTTTCGCTGGTTGCTGTCATGGGCGCGCTGGCGGGATCTCAGATGGGAAAAATCACGGACGGGCACTACTTAACCCTGCCGTTCTCCGTGTTGATGCTGGTTGTCGCCGGATTGACGCTGAAAAGAAATCACCTTGCAGGGTCCCCCTTGCCGTCCCCCCATGTTGCCATTCATCCCGCCATCGTATGGCCCAGCGTCCTGGCCCTGGGCGGGCTGGCGGGCTTTCTGGGCATCGGCGGCGGATTTTTGGTTGTGCCGGCGCTGGTCTGGTTTTTCCGCTTCTCGATGGTTGAAGCGGTAGCAACCTCACTGGTGGTCGTGGCGGCCATGGGGCTGTCGACCAGCGCCAGCTACGCCATGTCCGGAAAGGTCTCGATCGCGATTACGTGCTGGCTCATCGTCGGCGGTGTTCTGGGCGGTGTGGTGGGGGTAGCGCTCGCCGAGCGCCTGAAAAAACGCGAGGACATCATCAATGTACTCTATGCCCTTATGCTCCTGGCGCTGGCCCTGTATATGTTATTTAAAAGCCTATGAAACGGAAGGAAAAAAACATGCACATCCGCACTTACCACCCTCAGCTCTCCTTTTCGGGCGCGCCTGAAGCGCGTGATTTCAAGGCGCTGTCTCAACAGGGCTACCGCCTTATCGTCAACAATCGGCCGGACGAAGAGCCGGGGGAGTATCTTGACCATCAGCAAGAGAAAGCGTTGGCTGAACAAGAGGGGATGCGTTACGTCTATCTTCCTTATACGTTCGATACGCTGACCTGGGAGACCGTTTACACCTTCCAGTTTTTGTTGCGACAAGGCGAGAAGACTTTGGCGCACTGCAGAAGCGGGGCTCGCTCTGCCGGCCTTTCCATGCTGTATGCGCTGCGCGAAGGTCAGATAGATGAGGCGCAATTTCGCCGCCAATGCGACGAATACGGCGCGGACGCCGATAAGGCGCTTGGCTGGTATGGCAAGCATCGGTCCGTGCGGGCCACTGCGGAAGTTCACGCGTTTTATGAGCCGGAAAGCGGCAGCCTGCAGTATGTGGTTGCCGATCCCGAGGCGCGCCGCTGTGCGATTATCGACCCGGTGCTGGATTTTGACCGCCGATCGGGCACGGTCTCGCATCAACAGGCCAACGATATTCTGAATTTTATCCGTCAGCGGGGGTGGGGTGTGGCCTGGGTGTTGGATACGCACCCGCACGCCGATCATTTTTCGGCCGCCACCTGGCTGGCGCAGAAAACCGGCGCCTTCATCGGCATCGGTGAAAAAATTACCGCCGTGCGGGAGATATGGGAAGAGATCTATAATTTAAAAGACCTGCCTCCCGCCAATACCGTCTGGGATGCGCTGTTTGCAGATGGGGACGTCTTTTTCATCGGCAACCTGCGCGCTGAAGTCTTACTGTCTCCCGGACACACGCTGGCGTCCGTCACTTACTACATTGGGGATGCGGCGTTTATCCACGATACGTTTTTCATGCCGGACAGCGGCACGGCAAGGGCCGATTTCCCTGGCGGCAATGCGGAGGCCTTGTGGGATTCATTGCAGCGGATCTTGAGCCTGCCGGCGGATACCCGCCTGTTTACCGGCCATGATTACCGCCCGGCGGGGCGTGAGGCCCGCTGGGAAAGCACCGTGAGAGAGCAGCGCGAGAACAATCCCTGGGTGGTCAACATGGATAAATCCCGGTTTATTGCGCAAAGAAAGCAGAGGGACGCGACGCTGCCGCACCCGGAACTCATGCTGATGGCGCTGCAGGTCAATATTCGCGGCGGCGTTCTGCCTGATTGCGAAGATGACGGGCAGCACTACCTCAAAATTCCTGTTAATCGATTCAAGGCATGAGTCAAACAGCAAAATTTCAGGCGGAATAGACAGAAATCATCGGCGCCGGCAGCAGGGGCGTGGTGTCAGCGGTTGGATGTTTGTTTTGCGGCGATCCGGTTGATGCCATACAGCAAAATAACGCAGACGCCGCTCACGAGCAGCGAACGCAACAAGCCACTCCCCCCCAGGGGTAGGCCCCAGCTATCCAGCGCCATAAAGAGCGCAACGGTAAGCAGCACCGCCAGTGGCGCGCTCCACCAGCGGAACTGTATTTTGGAGAACATGTGCAGTTGCCCCTTCATTTTGCGTTGGTGGTCCGATCGTGCCTCGCTGATGACACGTAGGCGACCTGACCCTTTTTTTTATCATCCGCCGCCGCCGGGGCGGCTGTCAATCCGAATGAGATCGCGCCGTCTGTTAATTGTTTTTTATGAAATAATCATGCTGATTCATATTTAATTATTTGTTTTTACACAAAACACGCGGCGCTTGCCCTCACTGAATACAGTCACTACATTAACAACTGTACTTCCCATTCTGCTAAGGAAAACACCATGAAAGCTGCCGTAGTGACGAAAAACCATACCGTAGACATTCAGGATAAAGTGCTGCGCCCGCTGAAGCACGGCGAGGCGGCGTTGAAAATGGAGTGTTGCGGGGTGTGCCACACCGACTTGCACGTGAAAAACGGCGATTTCGGCGAGGTGCCGGGCATTACGTTGGGGCATGAGGGTATCGGCGTGGTCTCCGCCGTCGGTGAGGGCGTCACCTCGTTAAAAGTGGGTGACCGCGCCAGCGTCGCCTGGTTTTACCAGGGCTGCGGCCATTGCGAATACTGCGTCAGTGGCAACGAAACCCTGTGCCGTTCGGTGAAGAACGCCGGCTACAGCGTTGACGGCGGCATGGCGGAAGAGTGCATCGTGGTGGCGGACTACGCGGTGAAAGTGCCGGACGGGCTCGATTCTTTCGCCGCCAGCAGCATCACCTGCGCCGGGGTTACCACCTACAAGGCGGTGAAAATTTCCGATATCAAGCCGGGGCAGTGGATCGCCATCTATGGTCTGGGCGGTCTAGGCAACCTGGCGTTGCAGTACGCCAAGAACGTGTTTAACGCCAAAGTGATCGCCATCGACGTCAACGATGGCCAATTGGAATTCGCCAAACAGATCGGCGCCGATCTGACCATCAACTCCAAAACGCAAAATGCGGAGGAGATCATTCAGCAGCAAACCGGCGGCGCTCACGCGGCGGTGGTGACGGCGGTGGCGAAAGCCGCCTTCAACTCGGCGGTCAATGCGGTGCGCGCCGGCGGTAAAGTGGTGGCGGTGGGGCTGCCGCCGGAGAGCATGGATCTGAGCATTCCGCGCCTGGTGCTGGACGGCATTCAGGTGGTGGGTTCGCTGGTGGGCACGCGCGAAGATCTGAAAGAGGCGTTCCAGTTCGCCGCCGAAGGCAAAGTGACGCCGAAAGTGACTAAACGACCATTGGGCGATATCAATGCCATCTTCGACGAGATGAAGGCGGGCACCATCCGCGGTCGCATGGTGATCGATCTCGGCATGGCGAAATAAGCATCGCTAAAAAAGGCCACCCGCGGGTGGCCTTCTTGTTGTTATGCCCGGTTCAGAACAGGCCCAGCGGTTTGGCGTCGTAGCTGACCAGCAGGTTTTTCACCTGCTGATAGTGCGACAGCGCCGCCTTGTGGGTTTCACGCCCGATACCGGAGTTCTTGTAGCCGCCGAACGCGGCGTGCGCCGGGTACAGGTGATAGCAGTTGGTCCACACGCGCCCGGCTTTGATCGCGCGGCCCATGCGGTAGGCGCGATTGATGTCGCGGGTCCACAGCCCGGCGCCCAGCCCGAACTCGGTGTCGTTGGCCAGCGCCAGAGCCTCAGCCTCATCCTTGAAGGTGGTGACGCCAATCACCGGCCCGAAGATCTCCTCGCGGAAGAAACGCATGCTGTTATTGCCGGTAATCAACGTCGGCTGCAGGTAGAACCCGTTTTGCACTTCGTCGCCACGCTGGGCGGGTTCGCCACCCACCACGATTTTTCCTCCCTCGTTTTTAGCGATGTCGATGTAGGACAGGATCTTGTCATACTGCTGTTTTGACGCCTGGGCACCAATCATGGTCTCGGTATCGAAGGGATCGCCCTGGCGGATGGTGGCGATGCGTGCCAGCACTTTCTCCATAAACTGCGGGTAGATGGATTCCTGGATCAACGCGCGTGAAGGGCAGGTGCAGACCTCACCCTGGTTGAAGAAGCCGAGCACCAGCCCCTCAACCGCCTTGTCGATAAACTCCGGCTCCGCCTGCATGATGTCTTCAAAATAGATGTTCGGCGATTTGCCGCCCAGCTCGACGGTGCTGGGGATGATGTTCTCTGCCGCACAGGCGAGGATGTGGCGGCCGACCGGTGTGGAACCGGTGAACGCGATCTTCTCGATGCGTTTGCTGCGCGCCAGCGCTTCGCCGGCCTCGGCGCCGAAGCCTTGCACCACGTTGAGCACGCCCGGCGGCAGCAGATCGCCGATCTCTTCCATCAGCACGCTGATGCCGAGCGGGGTCTGTTCCGCCGGTTTCAGCACCACGCAGTTACCGCCCGCCAGCGCCGGCGCCAGTTTCCAGGCGGCCATCAGCAGCGGGAAGTTCCACGGAATGATCTGGCCGACTACGCCCAGCGGCTCATAGATATGGTAGGCCACGGTGTTCTGGTCGATCTCTGCCGCGGTGCCTTCCTGCGCGCGCAGGCAACCGGCGAAGTAGCGGAAATGGTCGACCGCCAGCGGCAGATCGGCATTCAAGGTTTCGCGGATCGGTTTGCCGTTGTCCCAGGTTTCGGTCAGCGCCAGCATCTCCAGCCGCGACTCGATGCGATCGGCGATCGCCAGCAGCACGTTGGAGCGCTCCTGCACGCTGGTTTTGCCCCAGGCATCCGCCGCCGCATGCGCCGCGTCGAGCGCCAGTTCAATGTCTTTGGCGTCGGAACGTGGGAATTCGGCGATCGGCTGGCCGGTCACCGGCGAGGTGTTGGTGAAGTAGTTGCCGGATACCGGTTCGACGAATTTGCCGCCAATGTAGTTGCCATAGCGTTTGCGAAACGAGACCAGCGAGCCAGGCAAACCGGGGTGGACATATTTCATGTGAAGCACCTCTCTGCAGATGATAACCGGCGCTATTGCGCTGCGCCTGTGAGTGCGGCATGCCGCCGCAGCAGGGAGAAGCACGCCCCGTGCCAGATTGATGCATGGCGAAGGCGCTCGTTAAAAGAGCTTATTTATTAGCGTGTTAAAAACGGATTTGGCTTGGCGAATCGAGTGGCTCCGCCGCCGGCGATGATTTTTTGTGTCCCGTGTCGCAACGCCTGGTACACATCTGTGATACATATTTGCAACACTCGCGAACGGGGGAGAAACGCATGTTGCCTGACGACCGCTTGCCCACTGAGGGCGCCAGTTTGTTGACCCACCCGCTGGCGGAATCCTGGCAGCGCAGCCGGGGCTACGGCCTGGCGCGCGCCGACCAGCATATCTCGTTCATCAAAGCCGGGTTGCTCGAAGAGCGGCGCAGCCGCAACGACTGGGTGCCGCAACGGGTGCAGCCGCTGATCGAGCAGCTGGGCGCGCAAATTACGCGCCAGCCCGCCATTGTGGTCATTGCCGACGCCGACGGGCTGGTGCTGGAAACCCGCGGCAACACCGATTTTCTGCATAAGGCATCGCGCTTTGCGCTGGCGCCGGGCAACCCGTGGGGAGAAGCGGAGCGGGGCACCAACGCCATCGGCACCGCGCTGGCGCTGGGCGCGTTCTGTGAAGTGCGCGGCGACCAGCATTACCTCAACCAAAATGCCGGATTGAACTGCACCGCCGCGCCGATCTACCGACCGGATGGCCACATTGCCGGGGTATTGGATCTTTCCGCACCCGCGCAGCGGCCGTATCGCGATGCACAGCACCTGATCATGCAGGCGGTGCGACATATCGAACACCGCTGGGTCAGAAGTGCGATCGCCGATCGTCACTGGACGCTGCGCCTGCACGCCGACGCCGGGAGCCTGGGCAGCGCGCAGGAGCTGCTGCTGGTGTTTCACGACGAAGTGCTGGTCGCCGCCAATCGGCTGGCGATGCTGGAGTTCCAGCTTTCGCCGGCCGCATTCGGCGCGGTTGAGCTCGCCCAGCTGTTCCCCGACCTGCTGCGACATCCCTCCGGCGCACCGCACCAGACGCTGGCCGGCAATCAGCGGCATTATTATTCGCTGCTTGAGGCGCCGCAGCGCCGCGTCAGCGCCCTGCGTTCTGCACCGCCGGCGCAAAGGCATGACGAGCAGCATCAGAAAGCGCTGCGCATTCTCAACGCCGGCCTTTCCCTGTGCGTGACCGGTGAAACCGGCTGCGGCAAGGAGCACTTCAGCCGACACCTGTTTCAAGAGAGCCGCTGGCGTAACGGCAACTTCGTGGCGATCAACTGCGCGGCGCTGCCTGAGCCGCTGATCGAGTCCGAGCTGTTCGGCTATGCCCCGGGGGCGTTTACCGGCGCCAACCCGAAAGGGTATATCGGCAAGATCCGCGAGGCGGACGGCGGCGTGCTGTTCCTCGATGAAATCGGCGACATGCCGGCGGGCCTGCAGACGCGGCTGCTGCGGGTGTTACAGGAAAAAACGGTCACGCCGCTCGGCAGCCGCAGCGCTTATCCGGTCGATTTCGCGCTGGTCTGCGCCACACACCACGATCTGCATCGGCAGGTACAGGCGGGGGAATTTCGCGAGGATTTGCTGTACCGCATACAGGAATACAGCCTGCGCATTCCGCCGCTCAGAGAGCGGGCGCAGCTGGAAGCCTTCATTTTGCAGCTGTGGCGAGAGCTGGGCGGCGAGCGGCGCGACATTCGCCTGCTGCCGGAGGCGCTGGCGATGCTGGCGCGCTACCCGTGGCCCGGCAATGTGCGGCAGCTGTTGAGTACGCTCAAGGTGCTGCTGGCGCTGGCGGACGATCATGCGGTGCTCACTCTGGACGATCTGCCGCAGTCCATCGCGGTGCTGGCGCCGCGCCAAGAGAATGCCGATACCGACCAGGAGGATCTGCAGGCGGCGATCGACACGGCGGGCGGCAATCTCAGCCGGGCGGCGAAGGCGCTCGGCGTTTCGCGCAGCACGCTGTACCGCAAGCTGGGAAGGCAGAAAGCGGTAGCGGAATGAAACGTCACGACCGATCATCAATAGCCGGCCCCTCGATGCGGGGCCGGTTCACGCTTTAGTCCCCCAGTCCCGGCGGGTTAATCTCGGAATGGGCGATCTTCTCGTCGCTCTCCGCCCAGCGATCCAGCACCTGCAGATAGCTGCCGTTGGCGATGGCGCTGTTGAGCGATGCCTGCACCGCGTCCACCAGGCCGTTGCCTTTCTTCAGCGTGACGGCGATGTTGGCGGTTTTCGGCCAACCGCCGGGCACGATGCCTACCAGCCGGGTTTTGCCGGTCAGCCGCGCCTGGTAAGCGCCGGAGACGTTGGGCCCGAAGGTGGCGTCGGCGCGGCCGGACTGAATGGCCAGCGTGGAGGCGGCCTTGTCGGTGACGTACACCGGTTGCAGCGGCGCCAGTCCCTTGGCGCGGTTCTCCTTGTCCCAGGCCAGCAGCACCGCTTCCTGATTGGTGCCGGAATCGACGATGATCTTTTTGCCGGCGATATCCGGCGCGGTGTTGATCTGGGTGATTTTACTGTCGGATTTGACGTAGAACCCCAGCGTATCCTGGCGATAGGTGGCGAAATCGAATTTGGTCTTGCGTTCGTTGGTCACGGTGATGTTGTACACCGCGGCGTCATATTTGCCGGAGGCCACCCCCAGCGGCCAGTCTTCCCACGAGGTGGGCACCAGCTTGAGTTTCAACCCCAAACCGTCGGCCACCAGGCGTGCGATGTCCGCCTCGCTGCCGATCACCGTTTTATTGTCGCGCGCGTACAGGCCGAACGGTGGGCCGCTGCCCAGCAGGGAAATGGCCACCGTCAGCGTACCGGGCTCCACGAACTTGAAACCGGCGGGGATTTTGGCGACCGCCTCGGCGTTCTTCACCGTATGGATCGGGGTTTCGTTGGCGACGATATCCACCCCTGGCGCGGCAGCGGCGGAAAAACTCAGCAGCGCCGCCATTACTATCATCTTTTTGCTATCTATCATTATGTTAATTACCTTCATTATTAGAATTTTCACTGGGTCGTTGCACTATCTCTGAAGGCTAAAGGTCTGTGAACGAATAAAATTAACTATTCAATCTTGGAAAAATCATGATGCGCCACCTGCGCTGAGACATCGAGGACGAACCATGCTGTCGCGTTTCGCTACGTTGGGCCGCATACCGCGCGGCGTATGGGTCTTGGGCGGCGTGAGCCTGCTGATGGATGTTTCCTCGGAAATGATCCACAGCCTGCTGCCGCTGTTTATGGCGACGACGCTCGGCGTCAGCGTGATCGTCATCGGGTTGATAGAAGGGCTGGCGGAGGCGACGGCATTGATCGTCAAGGTGTTCTCAGGCGTGCTCAGCGATTACCTCGGCAAGCGTAAAGGGCTGGCTCTGCTCGGCTACGGGCTGGGCGCCATCAGCAAACCGTTTTTCGCCATCGCCTCGTCGTCCGGCATGGTGATGAGCGCACGCCTGCTGGATCGCGTGGGCAAAGGCATCCGCGGGGCGCCGCGCGATGCCCTGGTGGCCGACGTGACGCCGCCGGAAATTCGCGGCGCGGCCTTTGGGCTGCGCCAGTCGCTGGATACCGTCGGTGCCTTTTTAGGGCCACTGCTGGCCGTCGGCCTGATGCTGCTGTGGCACAACGATTTTCGCGCCATCTTCTGGGTGGCGGCGATCCCGGCGGCGCTGGCCATCGCGCTGCTGTTCTTCGGCCTGAAAGAGCCGGCCGCCGCGATAACCGACAAACGAACCCACCCGATTACCCGCGCCAATCTGCGGCTGCTGGGGCGCGGCTATTGGTGGGTGGTGGGCATCGGCGCCGTCTTCACGTTGGCGCGCTTCAGTGAGGCGTTTCTGGTGCTGAAGGCGCAGCAGGGCGGCACGCCGCTGGCGTTGATCCCGCTGGTGATGGTCGCCATGAACCTGGTCTACGCCTGCTCGGCTTATCCGTTCGGTAAACTGTCCGATCGTATGAGTCATGAAGGGATGTTAAAGACCGGTTTGCTGGTGCTGATCGCCGCCGATGTGGTGTTGGCGCTGAGCGATCATTGGGCGGGCGTGCTGTTTGGCGTGGCGCTGTGGGGCGTGCACATGGGGATGACGCAGGGGCTGTTGGCGGCGATGGTGGCGCACACCGCGCCGGCGCACCTGCGCGGCACCGCGTTCGGCATGTTCAACCTGGTCAGCGGCGTGGCGCTGCTGCTGGCGAGTCTCGGGGCCGGAACCCTGTGGGAGTTGTTCGGTTCCGCCTCCACCTTTTACGCCGGCGCGGTCGTCTGCGTGGTGACGCTTGCCGGCATGCAGCTGGCGCCGTTCAGCGAACGGCAGGGCGCTTAACGGCCCTCGACAGATTGCGGCATCGCCTGCAGCAGCTCGGGCACTCGCTGGGATTCCACCGCCCGGCTGAACAGAAAACCCTGGCCAATATGGAAACCGGCTTCGCACAGCGTTTGCCGCTGTTGCTCGGTTTCCACGCCCTCGGCGATGATATCGATCGACAGCTTTTGACCGAGGATGCCGATGCTTTCCACGATCGCCAGGATCGCCGGTTCGGTATTCATACGTTGAACGAAGTCGCAGTCCAGCTTAATGCAGTCCAGCGGATAATCCATGATATGGCTGAACGAGGAGTGGCCGGTGCCGAAGTCGTCCAGCGCGATGCGGATGCCCATCTCCTTGAGCATTTGCAACGCGCGCAGCACGTACTTCGAGCCGTGTTTGTTGAACGCGTGCTCGGTCACTTCCAGTTCGATCAGGTGGTGGGGAATGCTGAATTTCAGCAGGCGCTGCAGGAAAGTTTCGGCGTAGTTGTCGCGTAAAAACTCGATCGGCGACACGTTCAGCGAGATGGGCCGCACCGCCACGCCGGCCGCGCGCCAGCGGGCGATATCGGCGAAGACCTTCAGCTGCATGGCTTCGCTGATTTTGGTCGCCAGCTCGTAGTCGTTGAACGCCTCGCTCACCGTCGCCGGCAGCTGCACGCCGTTGATCGGGCAGTGCCAGCGCAGTAAGGCTTCAAAGCCGACGATGCTGCCGTCGATGAGGCTGACCTTCGGTTGGTAGCTGGGGCGGATGCAGTTGTCGCGCACGATCTGGCGCGCGTAGTTGAGCTGGCTGGCGCGGGCGCGCGCCTTGTCCATCATCTTACGGTCGAACATATAGATGCCGCCGCGGCCGCCGTCTTTCAGCTCATACAGCGCGGTATCGGCGCATTTCATCAGTTCCGAAGCGTCGCGGGCGTCTTTGGGATAGATGGCGCCACCGATGCTCATGCCGCAATGCAGCGTCTTGCCGCCGTGAGTGATCGGCGTCTCCAGCTGCAGCAGAAACTTGTTGGCGATGCGGAAAATATCCTGCTCGTTTTCGACGTCGCTGATCACGACGGCGAACTCATCGCCGCCGAGGCGAGAGACGAACGAGTGCGTATTCATGCAGATGCTGAGCCTTTTGCCCAAAACCCGCAGCAGATGATCGCCCGCCGCGTGGCCCAGCGTGTCGTTCACCAGCTTGAAGTGGTCAAGATCCAGCAGCATCAGCCCGAGCGACTTGTTGCCGTGCAGGGCGCGCTTCATCTCTTGCTTCAGTTTCTTCTTGAATAAGCGCCGATTGGGCAGGCCGGTCAATTCGTCATATTCGCTGGCGAGCAACAGACGTTGTTCCATCACGCGTTGCGAAGTCACGTCACGCGAGACGCACAAGATCTCGGCCACGGTTCCGCGTTCGTCGCTGACCGGCGTGAGAATGTTGTCCCAATGCTGCTTTTTACCCTGCGGCGTCACGCTCAATCCCGTGAAGCGCGCATTTTTTCCTGATCTGACGCTGCGCAGCGCCTTGCGGCCGCGGCGCCGGATCTCGGGTGACAGCAGGCCCAGCCAGGGCATGCCAAACTCTTTTTGCGCCGGATCAAGACCGAGCGCCAGGCTGCCGGAACGGTTCATGTGGCGCAGCGTGCCGTCGTGATTGATCACTTTGATGCAGTCGACGCTGGCGTCCAGCATGTCTTGCTGGATAGAGAGCGTCTGAACATTTTTCTGGCGCTGCAGCATTTGCGGATGGATGTCGGTCGCCGTGAGGTACCAGCTGGGCTCCAGCACCATGCCGTCCTGCCGGGCGTTAAACGCCAGCATAAACCAACGGTAGGTGCCGCTGCGATCGCGCAGGCGTGCCTCGCCGGCGAACGAGGAGAGGGTCACGATCGCCTGGCGCCATTGCGCCGCCAGCCGCTCGCGATCGTCGGGGTGAAGGGCATCGAGCCAGTCAGCGGCGCCGTGCTCACCGTTCATTGCGCCGGTATAGTCGCGCCACTGTTTATTAAAGTAGCCGCCAAGGCGGTTGCCGAAGCAAATCAGACCGGGCAAGTCGTCTACGATTTCGCTATAGAGAGCAATCGGATTTTTGTTATTGGTTTGCTTGGGCAACAGGGTCATGCGGCCTTTCCTCGGAAAATTACCCATATTCTCGCTCTATAGCAGAGCTTCTTTCAATATAGTCTTGCCAATGAAATTGGGAATAGCCAGCGGGTGCGGCTAAAAATAAGCCCGCTAGCATGGAATACATCCAGCGTGAACGCATTAGGAATACTCCTGTTATTTATAAGCCCCCCTTATATTGCAGCGAAAAATAAGTGATCGGACCACGGCGTGTTGTTGTCGTGAAAATTAACCATTCTTGATGTTTCTATAGGGCTAAATGTTCAGTCGCCATGATGCTCTCTCGAACGCTCTTCAGCGTGCTCTATGCGGTAACGCTGACAAAAAACGCAGCCCAGACGGTGATAAACGCCATTTTATGCACGTTTAAGCAGCCGCCTGCGTCCCTTCCCAGTTGGCTTATCTGAAGATACATGATGTAAATCAAGAAATGTTTTGTTTCATCTGTTGACACTTTGCTTACGTATAAGATAGCCTCGCGAATGAAAATCATTAATAAAATTGGATGATTAAGCGAGATGCACCCACTGTCTGATTCTCGCGCTCCGGCCAGATGGCCGAGCCGCTCCGGCGTAACGGCGCCGATAAACGTACATTCGCCCCCTGTTTGCCTCTCAGCGCCATAGGTGCCAGGCGCGGCGGCATACTCTTGTCTGCCCGCACAAGTTTTCGTCACTCAGCATGTCTTCTCATGCGGCCCGTATCGGGTCTGCATGCGCTATCTGTTGTTTCACTATCAAGGGAGGTCGCAGGGCGGTTCAAACGTAAGTTTTCTTCTGGGTATAAATAAACATGGAGCGTAAAATGAAACTTAATAGAAAATTGAAGTTAGCGTATTGCGTTTTTCTGGGTTGTTATGGCTTATCCATTCATTCTTCTCTTGCCGCTTATCAGGATCCCGGTCGGTTGGGCGTGCCTGACAGTTGGAAAACCGCTGAATTTAACCGCCAATGGGGGCTTGAGGCTATTTCCGCCGAATTTGCCTATGCCAGAGGGTATACTGGAAAAGGCATAACCATCGGCATTATCGACAACGCCATTCTTTCCCATTCTGAATTCGCCGGCAAACTGACGCGATTGGATAACGGCAGTTATAATTTCTCGTACGATAAACAAGACAATATGTCTTTCGGCGATCACGGTACCCATGTAGCCGGTATTGCCGCAGCGAAAAGAGACGGCGGCGGTATGCACGGCGTGGCTTTTGACGCGGATATTATCGGCACCAAATTGAATGACTACGGTAACCGCAACGGCCGTGAGGCGTTGATTCAGAGCGCGGCTCGCGTCATCAACAACAGCTGGGGGATTGCACCGGACATTCGCCTTGATGCCAAAGGCGATATCATTTGGTTGCCGAACGGCAGGCCGGACTACGTGGCATTCGTAAAAAGCGAAGTGATCGGCGAGATGATGCGCAACAAAGCCAGTGTGGAATGGGGCAGCGAACAGCCGGTGCCTACCGGCGCGCACAGCGCGATGCCAACGCTGCTGCGGGCGGCCCGGCACGGTAAGCTGATCGTCTTCTCGGCTGGCAATTACAACAACTACAATATTCCCGAAGCGCAAAAATCGCTGCCTTACGCCTTCCCGGACGTCTTGAACAATTACCTGATCGTGACCAACCTGAGCGACGAAAACACGTTAAGCGTCTCTTCGACGAGCTGCGGACAAACGGCCAGTTACTGCGTTTCCGCACCGGGCTCCGATATTTACAGCACCGTCGGCCGGCTGGAGTCCAATACCGGCGGTGCCGTTAATCGCGAAGCCTATAATAAGGGCGAGCTTTCGCTTAATCCCGGCTACGGCAATAAATCCGGCACCTCAATGGCGGCGCCGCACGTTACCGGCGTTGCCGCCGTATTGATGCAACGCTTCCCTTATATGAGCGCCGATCAAATATCCGCGATAATTAAAACTACCGCCACCGATTTGGGTGTTGCCGGTATTGATAATCTGTTTGGCTGGGGACGTGTCAATTTACGTGATGCGATCAACGGCCCGAAAATGTTTATTACCCAAGAGGATATCCCGCAGGAATATTATGTACCGGGCTCCTACAGTGAAAAACAGTTCGTGGTGAATATCCCCGGTCTGGGAAATATCGTCGAACCCGGTACCTCTGTTGAGCGGCGCTGCACGTCGAGCGAATGCGACTTCGATTCGTGGAGTAACGACATCAGCGGGCACGGCGGCTTGACCAAAACGGGCGCCGGCACACTGGCGTTGTTGGGTAATAACACCTATCGCGGTGATACCTGGGTGAAACAGGGCGTGTTGGCGATCAACGGTTCGGTGGCCTCCAACGTCTATATCGAAAATAGCGGCACCTTGTCCGGTGAGGGTACCGTAGGCGCCTTCAGGGCGGTTCGGGGCGGCAGCGTCGCGCCGGGTAACGGCATCGGCACGCTGCATGTGTTGCACGACGCCATTTTTGATCGCGGTTCGCAGTATAACGTGGAAGTGGCTGACAATGGCCGCAGCGACAAGATCGACGCACGACGCGCGTTTCTCAACGGCGGCAGCGTGAACGTCAGCCTGGAGCACAGCAAAAACCTGCTGTCGCAGAATGAGGCGCAAAGTTTGTTGGGCAACAAATACACCATCCTGACGACGACGGACGGCGTCAACGGCCGGTTCGAAAACGCCAACCCAGCGTATCCGTTTGTTAATGTGACGCTGGATTATCAGGGTAATGACGTCGGCCTTGGCATCACCCGCACCGCCGCCCGTTTTGACACCCTGGCCAGCACTGAGAACGAAAAAGCGGTGGCCCGCGCGGTGGAAACGCTCAACGTGACGGAACCGGTCACGGAAACGGTGAAGCGCAGCGTGGCTGCCCCTACCGCTGAGGCGCTAAACGCACTGCAAAGTGATGAAGGCAAAGCGCAAGCCGTTACCGAAGATGCGGGCGTCGTAATCGGCCATCCGGTGTATGAAAGCTTCCTCGGCTTCACGTCGGCCAGAGAACTGCAACAGGCGACCCGCCAACTGTCCGGCCAGGTCCATGCGGATATGGCTTCCGCCCAGATTAACGAAAGCCGTTACCTACGCGATGCCGCCACCGAGCGCTTGCGCCAGGCGGAAGGCCGCCGTATCGCTTCCGATATCAAGGCGGATGATAATGGGGCCTGGGCGAAACTGCTGGGCAACTGGGGGCATGCCTCCGGCAACGATAATGCCACCGGTTACCAAACGTCCACCTACGGCGTGCTGTTGGGTCTGGATGGCGAGCTGTTTGACGACGGCCGGCTGGGGGTGATGACCGGGTATACCCGCACCTCGCTGGACGGTGGTTATCAGTCAGATGCGCACAGCGACAACTACCATTTGGGGCTGTATGGCGACAAACGCTTCGGTGCGTTGGCGCTGCGGGCGGGGGGCACCTATACCTGGCATCGTATCGATACCTCACGCTCGGTGAACTACGGCGCACAGTCGGATCGCGAGAGGGCCAGCTATAACGCGCGCACCGGCCAGCTGTTTATCGAAAGCGGTTACGATTGGAGCAACGATGTGGCCAATCTGGAGCCATTCGCCAACCTGGCGTACACCCACTATCGGAATGAGGGGATCAGCGAGCAAGGCGGGGCGGCGGCGCTGCGCGGCGATAAGCAAAGCCAGTCTGCCACCGCGTCAACGCTGGGCCTGCGGGCCGATACCCAATGGCAGGCCGATAGCGTGGCGATCGCGCTGCGCGGCGAACTGGGCTGGCAGCATCAATACGGCAAGCTGGAGCGCACAACGCAGCTGATGTTCAAACGCACCGATGCGGCGTTCGACGTGAACAGCGTGCCGGTTTCCCGCGATGGGGCGATTCTGAAAGCGGGCGTCGATGTTGCGGTAAACAAAAACGCCGTCTTGTCCCTTGGCTACGGCGGGCAGTTATCGTCAAACCACCAGGATAACAGCGTCAACGCCGGTCTGACCTGGCGCTTCTGATCGCGGTTAGCGTGCTTCACCCTACTCAGCCTCCATCGTAACGATGGAGGTTTTTTTATTGGGCGGGCGGCAAGCCGTCGACGATGGTAATCATGGCTTCCGCCACGTGGCGTCGCTGTTGTTTTGCCAACTGATAGGCCGGTGAATGGTAGCAGGCCAACGCGGTAGCGTAGTCGTCGAATTCGATCAGCACATGCTTTATGAACGCCGGGCCTTCCAGCGTTTGCGCCTGTTCGCCGCGGGCGAGAAAACGGGCGTTGAACTGGCGAAACGCCTGGGGCGCCAAATCCATATAATGCTGATATTGCTGCGGATCTTTCACGGTGACATGGGCAATCCAATACGCGGGCATTTCAGGACTCCTGCTGCAGAATGCGCTTGGCCAGTGCGGCAGCCTCGGTCAGATGTTCGATGACCTCTTGCCTGGCCTGCGCCGGGTTGTTTTGCTCGATGGCGTGATAGATCCGCGTCATGCGCTCGAAACCGGCCAGCTGACGCTCCGGAGTTTTCAGGGTCAGGGCGCGCAGGCGGCTGATGCGGCTATTCAGGCGTTGAACGATTTCCCAGGCGATGGCGTGATGGGCCACCTGGAAAATGGTTTCATAAAAAGCCTGCGACGCTTCAACGCGCTGAATATCGTCCTGCCCGGCCGAAGCCTGATTAATTGCAATTAATTTTTCATGCAGTTTCTTTTTATCTTCCGGCCCAGCGTTCAAGGCGCAGTCGTGAGCGGCATCCTGTTCAAGCAGCAGACGAATAGTATAAATCTGCTCGGCAATGTCCCAGGTCAAAATAGCGACAATCGGCCCTTTCTTGCCGAGCGTCTCAATGAGTCCCTCCGCTTCGAGATAACGGATCACCTCACGCACCACGCTGCGGCTGACGCCCAGCTCCTCGCACAGGCTGCGTTCCACCAAACGATCGCCGGCCTGAAAATACCCTGAGATAATCGCCTGCCTAATTTTCGCCAATGCCAATTCGCGCAAGGTGACCGGTGCATTCTCAATCTTCAATGATGCCTGAACCATAATTGTCTCTATTTTTTGTGGATCATCATTAATCCGGATAACGACGCGAATTCCCGTTTGCCCGGTACTATTAACATCTTTCCAACCCGCAAAGCAACGGCGGCCGATTTCGCGCCGCATCGCCAAAACGGTGAATGTTGCAGCAGCTCACAAAATCGAAAGATAGCCTAAAAAAACCGCTTTTCGTTGCCGATACCCGCTGGCTCAACGGGTTCGGCACCGGCACAGGTTGCCGAGTGGGGGGCGGTCATGGCCGGCGTTTTGCCCCCCGTCAAAGCCCAAGCGAGTTTATTAATGCATTGATTAATAAATGTTATTTTCAATTTATTTTTGCCGTCTCATCGCAAAATAAGAATACCGTATTATGGTATACCAAATTTTGACATGCCAATCTGCCCGATGCTATACCCTCGAATCGCGACACATGGTTAACATTTGATTTACTTTTCGAGGTCCCTTATGCATCAAGACATTCGCAAGACCCTGGTCTCTACCGAAACGATCTACACCGACGGCGGCAAATCGGCGAGCAAACCGCTGGTGATGATCGCCGCTGCGGCGGTCATCAAAAACCCCTGGGCCAGACAAGGCTTTGTCGAGGATCTGGCGCCAAAGATTCGAGAAATGGCGCCGGTGCTGGGTGAGCTGCTGACCGGTTTGATCCTCAAGGAAGCCGGCTCCGGCGAGCGGGTGGAAGCCTTCGGCAAAAGCGCGGTGGTGGGGCTGGGCGGCGAGTTGGAACACGCCTCGGCGTTGATTCACACGCTGCATTTCGGCAACCACTACCGCTCGGCGGTCAACGGCAAAAGCTATCTGGCGTTCAACAATACCCGTGGGCCGGCCAACGCGCCGATTCTGATCCCGATGATGGGGAAAAACGACGAAGGCAGCCGTGAGCACTATCTGACATTCCAGTTCAACATCAACGACGCGCCTTTCGACGACGAGATCGTCATTGCACTGGGCGCGGCGCTGGGGGGGCGGCCGCATCACCGTATCGGCAACCGTTATTTGGATCTGAAAGAGTTGGGCCATGATCAGAACAATCCGGCAGCTGTCTGAGCCCGCTCTGCGGGTGGGGTATCTGGAGGCCGGGCATGGCGAGCCGCTGGTGTTGATCCACGGCGTAGGCATGAACGCGGAGGTCTGGTATCCCCAGCTCGATGCGCTTAGCGCGCGCTTTCGGGTCATCGCCGTCGATATGCCGGGCCACGGCGAAAGCGAAGGCTTCGCCCACGCCGCGACGCTGGAGGATTATGTGCGCTGGATGGCGGCCTTCTTAAACACCCTGGATGCGCCGAGCGTTGCGGTGGCGGGGCACTCGATGGGGGCGTTGATCACCGCCGGTTTGGCGATCGATTATCCGGAGCGGGTTAATCGCGCCGTGGTGATGAGCGGCGTGTTCCAACGTACGCCCCAAGCCAGCGCCGCGGTCGCGCAACGCGCCAGCGCGTTGGCCAGCGGCCAGACGCAGCTCGACTCGCCGCTGAGCCGGTGGTTCGGCGCCGATCCTGTTGAACAACATCTGCGCCGGCAGGTGGGCGGCTGGTTACAACAGGTGGACGTCACGGGCTATGCCCGCGCGTATCAGGCGTTTGCGACCGGCGATCGGGTGTATGCCCAGCGTTGGCACCTTATCCGCTGCCCGGTGTTGGTATTGACCGGCGAGCACGACGCCAATTCCAGCCCGGAAATGGCGCGGCAAATGGCGCATGCCGCCCCGAACGGGCGCGCGGTGATCATTGAGAACGCCAAACACATGGTCAGTTTGACCGATGCGCAACGCGTCAACGCGCTGATGCTCGATTTTCTGACCGCAGAGCAACCTTTGACTGTAGGAGCGGCAAATGGACGCGGATAAACGCAGGCAGTTGCGCGACGCTTTCGGCGCCTTTATGACCGGCGTCACCATTGTAACCTCGGTGGACAAGCAGGGGCGGCCGATTGGCTTCACCGCCAATTCGTTTTCGTCAGTGTCGCTGGATCCGGCGCTGCTGTTGGTGAGCATCGATAAGCGTTCGGCGAATCTGGAGCACTTTACCCAGTGCAGCCATTTCGCCATCAATATTCTGGCGGAACGGCAAAAAGAGGCTTCAACCATTTTTGCGCAAAAGAACGAAGACCGCTTTGCGCTGATCGATTGGCGCTGGAGCGCGTCACGGGTGCCGCTGATCGATAACAGTTCGGCGTGGTTCGACTGTTCGCTGCATCAGGTGGTGGACGCCGGCGACCATGCCATTCTGATCGGCAAGGTCGAAGGGTTCGAGTCCAACGCGACCGCCGGTCTGGGGTATTACCGCGGCGCATACTTCACGCCTTATCAAAACGCGCAGTCGCTGATTGGCGGGCCGCAGGTGGTGGTGAGCGCGCTGATCGAGTTTGAAGGGCACGCCGTGATGGTGCGGCAAAACGACGGCGGCTATCAGCTGCCGTCCAGCGCGGTGGAGAAACGCAGCGTCAGCGAAACGTTGGGGGATTTACTACAGCAGTTGGGCATCAACGCCCATCCGGGTTTCGTCTATTCCGTCTACGACGACCGGCAGAAGCACCAGCAACACATCGTTTTTCTGTGCGCGCTGCCGACCGACACCGGCAGCTTGACCCCGCAGCTGAGTGCGGCGGAATGGTTCGACATGCCGACGCTGGCGCGGCTGCCGATCAAGGATCCGGCGCTGCGGTCGATGCTGGGCCGGTTCGTCAAAGAAAACGCCGTAGGCAATTACGGTATCTATTATGGCGATGAGCACAACGGTGCCATCAAGCAATTCGCCGGTTGAGGCTGAACGGGAGAGTGTGATGAAACTGTCTTTATTCGTGCATATGGAACGAACGTTACCCGAAGAGTCGCAGGAAAAGCTCTACCAGGAGATGATCGAACTGTGTGAAATCGCCGATCGCGGCGGCATGCACGCCATCTGGACCGGTGAGCACCACGGCATGAATTTCACCATCGCGCCGAATCCGTTCATCAATCTGGCGGACATTGCCCGGCGCACTTCCAGGGTGCGGCTCGGCACCGGCACCATCATTGCACCGTTCAATCACCCGATCCGTCTGGCGGGCGAGGCGGCGATGACCGACATCATCACCGGCGGCAGGCTGGAGCTGGGTATCGCGCGCGGCGCCTATTCCTATGAATATGAACGGCTGATGCCTGGTTTGACCGCCTGGGATGCCGGGCAGCGCATGCGTGAGCTGATCCCGGCGGTAAAAAAACTCTGGCAGGGCGACTATGCCCATCAGGGGGAATACTGGTCGTTCCCGGCGACCACCTCCTCGCCGCTGCCGAAACAGCAGCCGCATCCGCCGATTTGGGTGGCGGCGCGCGATCCCAACAGCCACGAATTTGCGGTGCAAAACGGCTGCAACGTTCAGGTTACGCCGTTGCATCAGGGGGAAGAGGAGATCGTGCGGCTGGTGACCTGTTTCAACGAGGCGCGTGCGCGTTTCGCCGCCGAGCAGCCGCTGAAGATCATGCTGTTGCAGCATGGCTACGTGGCGGAAGACGAGGCGGACGCCCGTCTGGCGGCGGAAGAGCTCAACCGTTTCTACCATTACTTCGGCGCCTGGTTCAAGAACCAACGTCCGGTTCAGCAAGGATTGATTCAGCCGCTCAGCGACGAGGAGATTGCCGCCAATCCCTATTACTCCGCCGACATGATGCGCACCAACCTGGCTATCGGCACCGCCAATGAGGTCATTACGCGGCTGAAAAAATATGAGGCGCTGGGTTATGACGAGTTTGCGTTGTGGATCGACAGCGGCATGAGCTTTGCGCGTAAGAAGGCCTCTCTGGAGCGGTTCATTCGCTGCGTGATGCCGGAATTTCACTAACGGAGGCGCTAATGGAGTCGTTCGAACTTTATATTGATGGTCGGTTTGATGGCGGATCGGCGACCTTCGCCTCGCTCAATCCGGCGACCGGCGAACCCTGGGCGCAGGTGGCGGAAGCGCGTGCCCAGGATGTGGATCGCGCCGTTGCGGCGGCACACCGGGCGTTTCAGGGAGCCGAATGGCGCGACATGACCGCCGGCGCGCGCGGCAAGCTGTTGTTGCGGCTGGCCGATTTGCTGGAGCAACACGCCCCCGAACTGGCGCGGCTGGAGACGCTGGATACCGGCAAGATCATCCGTGAAACCCAGGCGCAGATCGCTTATGTAGCGGAATACTACCGGTACTACGCCGGCCTGGCCGATAAGATGGAAGGCAGCGTGCTGGCGATCGACAAACCCGATATGGAAACCTGGGTTCGACGTGAGCCGATCGGCGTGGTGGCGGCGATCGTGCCCTGGAACAGTCAGCTGTTTCTCGCGGCGGTGAAAATTGGCCCGGCGATCGCCGCCGGCTGCACCCTGGTGGTGAAAGCGGCGGAAACCGCGCCTGTGCCGCTGCTGGCGTTCGCCAAACTGATAGACCAGGCCGGCTTTCCACGCGGCGTGTGCAATGTGATCACCGGCTTTGCCGCCGAATGCGGTGCGGTGCTGACGGCGCATCCGCAGGTAGACCACATCGCCTTTACCGGCGGCGCGGAAACCGCGAGGCATATCGTTCGCGGCAGTGCGGAAAATCTCGCCAGCACCTCGCTGGAGCTGGGCGGAAAATCGCCGTTTATCGTCTTCGACGACGCGGATCTGACCAGCGCGGCGAATGCGCAGGTGGCGGCCATTTTCGCCGCGTCGGGTCAGAGCTGCGTAGCCGGTTCGCGCCTGCTGGTGGCGGAAAGCATCAAAGACGCGTTTTTGGCCCGGCTGACGGAGAGGGTGCGCAGTATCCGCATCGGGCCGCCGGATCGCCCGGACACTCAGTTTGGGCCGCTTTGCACCCGGCAGCAGCAAGCGCGAATCGCCGCCATCGTCAGCCGCTCGCTGGAGCAGGGGGCGAAACTGGTGATTGGCCATGCGGCGATCGATTCGCCGGGATTTTACTACCCGCCGACGATCGTCGATTGCAGCGCGCAACCCGACGCCGAGTGCGTGAAGCAAGAGCTGTTCGGCCCGGTGCTGTCGGTGTTGACCTTCAGGGACGAAGCGGAGGCCATCCAGCTTGCCAATGATTCAGCCTATGGCCTGGCGGCCGGCATTTTCACGCAGAACCTGACGCGCGCGCACCGGGTGACCCGTCGCCTGCGGGTGGGCGTGGTGTGGCTCAATACCTATCGAGCGGTATCGCCGCTGGCGCCGTTCGGCGGTTACGGCAAGTCGGGGTTTGGCCGCGAGGGCGGGATTGACGCCGCGCTGGAATACACCACCAGCAAGACGGTATGGCTGCGCACCAGTGACGATCCGATAGACGATCCCTTCGTCATGCGCTGAGCCAGCGCGATCAGGCGCGATCTCGGATCGCGCCCGGCAACCCAGTTTTCATCGCGTTGAAACCGGCGATCGCAATGTCGCCGGGGCAAACGCACGCTTTTTTCGACGTATTGGCACCCTACACGCTGTAAAAAATAATAATCCAGGTTAACCGGGGGATATATGAATTCTCAGCCAGAGCAGACCGCGTTTATTGAAGACAAGTCGATCGATTTTGTTCCCGCCGGGGAGCGTCATGGCCATGCCCGCAGCCTGTTCACCCTGTGGTTTTGCACCAACATTGCGCCGCTGGCGGTCGTGACCGGGGCCATCTCCACGCAGACGTTTCATCTCGATATTCTCTCGGCGCTGAGCGCGATTATCGCCGGCCACCTGTTCGGCGGCATTTTTCTGGCGCTGACCTCGGCCCAGGGGCCACAGGTCGGGATACCGCAAATGGTGCAGAGTCGGGCGCAGTTCGGCCGCTATGGGTCGCTGTTGGTGATCGTGTTCGCCACGGTGATCTATCTGGGATTCTTCATTTCTAACATCACGCTTTCGGGCAAGGTCATCCATAACGTCATCCCGTCATTGAACATGGGCGCGGCGACGGTGATTGGCGCGGTGCTGGCGACGCTGATCGGGGTGGTGGGCTACCGTTTCATCCATAAGATCAACAAAATCGGCGCCTGGGTGATGGGCAGCGCGTTGATTCTCGGGCTGGTATTGATGTTTTCTCAACCGCTGCCGGCGGATTTTTGGCAGCGGGGATCGTTCAGCATTGCCGGTTGGTTCGCCACGTTCTGCATCGGCGCCGTCTGGCAAATCAGCTTCTCGCCCTACACGTCAGACTATTCGCGCTACCTGCCGGCGGAAGTCGGCATCGCCAAACCCTTCCTGTATACCTACTTCGGCGCCTGCAGCGGCACCATTTTGGCCTTTGTGTTCGGCATGGTGGCGGTCAATCTGGTCACCGGCAGCGACGATGCCATGGAGGCGGTGCGTCAGGCGACGGGAGGGTTGGGGCCGGTGCTGATGGTGTTGTTTCTGATCAACATCATCTGCCATAACTCGATGAATTTGTACGGAGCGGTGCTCTCGTTGATTACCGCCGTACAAACCTTCTTGCCGCAGTGGATGCCGAATGCGCGTATACGCACGCTGTTCTCGACATTGATTCTGCTGGGATCGGTATGGGTGGCGTTGGTCGCCTCGGCCAACTTCGTTCATCTGTTCCTGAACCTGATCTTTGCCTTGATCTCGGTGTTGATCCCGTGGTGCATGATCAATCTGATCGATTTTTACCTGCTTAACCGCCAACGCTATGACATTTCGGCCATTTTCAGCGCTGACGGCGGGCGCTATGGCCTGCTTAATACCCGCGCGCTCGGCGTTTATTTCGGCGGTATTGCGGTGCAGGTGCCTTTCGTTGAGAACGCGTTCTTCTCCGGCCCTTATGCCAATCTGATCCCGGGCGCAGACATTTCCTGGGTGATCAGCATGGTGCTGACCGGTATCGCTTACCCATTGTGTTGCTCACGGCGGGCTAACTGGGCGGTGCAGTTATAATTCGCGTATATCACTGCTCAGCATAAAGGCCGGTTTGAGTGATATGATAAAGTAATATTTAGAACAGGATGTTTCTAATTTTTTAATTTATTAAATTAGATAATAATCATATGAAATGGCTAAATGGATTTGGGCTAACTTATGATTGCTATATTAATGTTGCTGCTCATGGTGTTTTATATATCTCTAGCTTATGAGTTTAGAAGAATGAAAAAGCGGAGAATATATGCCTGGCATAAAAGGAAAAGAAAGAAGTCGGTTAAGCGATTAATCAACATGCTCTTATTTAAATAATTTTCCGGAGCAATCTTTACAGGGATAGCACGATGCGCTGAGAGATCTCTTTCCCTGATGATTGTTTGTCTTGCTGCGTTGATATCGCATCGGATTGGCACCGTCGCAATATCAGCCTGCGGGGAACAGCCGCTGCTGCCAATCCGTCAGTTGCGCCAGTGTCATGGGCTTGGCGGCAATGATTGCGCGATTTTCCAAGGCAATTTCCCGGGCACGCTGCAACGATTCGGTGCTGAGGTGCTGCAAGTTTTGTTGCGTCACCTGTTGTATTTGCGCCAGTTCACCCGCGCTAACGTGCGGCAGCTCATGACTCATCTGTAATAAGAATTCGTCGGTTAACTGCCGTAGCTGTTCAACGGTGAACGTCGGGGATTGCAGCGCGAACAGCAGGCCTTCGGCATCGGCGCAGCGGTGGAAGGCGCATTGCACCACGTAGCCCACGTTGCGATCCACGCGTAGCCGCTGAAAATAGCGCGGCGCGTAAAGCTGGGCCAGCACGCGCAGCGCCCAACGGCCTTCGGCTTCGCCGTTTGGCAGCGGGTAAAACTGCAGTAAGGCGCTTTCGGCGCCGCTTTCCGTCAGCGTGACGGGGCGCTGATGCTGATGTGTCGGCAGCGGCGGCTCCGCGGCCACGGAAAAGGGGAAGTCGTACAGCAGGTGCGACAGCTGCCGTTTTAACTCGCCATCGCCGCCGATCAAGGTGGCATGCCATTGCGCCGCTGCGGTTGGTGCACTGAGCGCCGCCGGCAATTGCGCTAACAGGCGGCGAATGGCGATATCGCTTTGTTCTTTCAGCTGCGTATGGCGCAGGTTCCTCGCCGCTTCGCTGAGGATAGCCTGCGGCAACGCCGCCAGCGCTCGGTTCACCTCGCTCAGCCCGTGGCAGAGCAGCGCGTGGCTGCCCGCCAGTTGCAGCAGCCACACGCCCTGGTGGCGTTCGAAGCTTAAATGACCCTCCCGATGCGCCAGCTCGGCCGCCCCGGCGCGCAGCGCCGCCTGTAAGCCGTAAGCCTGTTCATCACTGAAGGGGCTGGACGGCACCGGCCGCAGCAGCAGCACCGGCTGCGCTTCGCCGGGGAGCAGATGCCGCAGCGGCGCCAGGCCGGAAGGCAATCTCGGGCTTGGCAGCGCCGCCGAGGAGGAGAAAAAGTGGAAAGGTTCCGCTGCAGGCGTCAGCGCGGCGCCGGCGAAGGGGCCAAGCGCCAGCGGCAGCCCTTGAATTTCACGGGTTTCGCCGTCACCATCGGATCGTACGGCCAGGCGACGACGCGGCGCGCAAATCAGCGCCGCAATATGCCGCGGCCAATCGTCGTTCGGTTCCGCCGGCGGCAGCCCTAGCGCTCTGGCACGCAGCTGGTCAAGCGGCGTCAAGCGGTGGAAATCGCGATTTGCCAGGTGTTCGTAATGCGCAAGCTGAGCCGGTGCCAGCACCTGCAGCGCCCGTAGCCACGCCAGCAGCGCGCTTTCGATGTGGGCAGCTTCAGCGGCTGAACCGTGATTGACGGTAAAGATAAAACTCAGTAGGGCGTTGTTCTCACTGCAGCGCGAATAATCCAGCCGAACGGCGTCACACCACGCCTGCGCACGCAGCCGGGCCAGCAGCCCGCCGGGGGCTTCGTCCTGCAGCAGGCCCTCCAGCCGCCGCAACCAACCGCGTGAATGGGAACGCGGCAGTGCAAACACCAATCTCAGCTGCGGCGTGCCGGGAAGAGACAGGGTGTAATCTTCCGCAGCGGTCAGCGGCGGCAATGCCTCGTGTGGCGTGGCGTTGCCCGATGGCAAGCGGCTACCGTAGCACTGGGCCAGCGCATGCAGCTGTACCAGCGACTGCGGGCCTTGCAGCCACAGCGTCATGTTTGGCGCGCGAAAATAGCTCTGGTGAAACTGCCGCAGCGCCTGCTGCAAGGCGGAAATGTCGTTGCCGAACGCGGCGCGGCTGCCGATATGAAAGCGGTGCATTGCGTCCAGGCCACCGAACATCTGCCGCTGTGCGGCTTCGCAGCGGGTTTCCACCTCGGCGCGCAGCAGGCGATATTCAGCCTCGATAACCTCAACCTCTTGTGCGATCGCCTCGGCCGCCAGCTGTGGAGCGGCGAGCATATCGCTCAGCCGCGCCAACCCCTGCGCCAAATGTTCGGTGCCCACCTCGAAGAAGAACGCAGTTTGGGTGGCCTGGGTGGTGGCGTTCAGTCGGCCAGCCACCGACGGTACCCAGCCCATCAGGCCATCTTGCGCGCTGAAGTTCGCGCTGCCGCGAAACAACATATGCTCCAGCAGGTGCGCCAGGCCCGGCCAGGCGACGGGCGCCTGAAAACTGCCCGCTTCAATGCGCACCAGCGCGGCGGCGCCGGCGGCGGCAGGATCGCTTATCGCCTTGACGGCCAAACCGTTGTCGAGCTGCCAAGAGGCGCCGGCGAGTGCCATCATCAACCCTTGAAGATCAGACGGGAGTTGGTCTGATTGCGAAAACGCAGCTGATCGATACCGATCTGCGAACGGTTCGCCGCTTCCCGCGCCGCCAGAATGGTGCCGTGGTGCGGCGATTTGCCGCATACCGGATCGGCGTTGTCGGCGTTGCCGGTCAGCATGAACGCCTGACAGCGGCAGCCGCCGTAGTCTTGCTCTTTCTCCGAGCAGGAACGGCAGGGCTCCGGCATCCAGTCATAGCCGCGATAGCGGTTAAAACCGAACGAGTGGTACCAGATATGCTGCAAATCGTGCTCCAGCACCGACGGGAAGGCGATCGGTAACTGACGAGCGCTGTGACAGGGTAACGCCATGCCTTCCGGCGTCACGCTCATGAAGATGGCGCCCCAGCCGCCCATGCAGCCTTTGGGGCGCTCCTCGTAGTAGTCCGGCGTGACGAACAGCAGGTTGGCCAGCTTGCCCTCGGCGGCCATGCGTTCGCGGTAGCGTTTCACCACCGCTTCCGCGTCGGCGATCTGCTCGCGGGTCGGCAGCAGGCCCTCGCGGTTGAGGTGCGCCCAGCCGTAGAACTGGCAGGTCGCCAGCTCGACGTCGTCGGCGTCCAACTGGATCGCCAGTTCGATAATGCGGTCGATCTGGCCGATATTATGGCGATGCAGCACGAAGTTGAGCACCATCGGATAGCCGAGGGCCTTGACCGCCTTGGCCATGGCCAGCTTCTGCTGAAACGCCTTGGCAGAGCCCGCCAACGCGGCGTTCAGCGTTTCGTCGCTGGCCTGAAAGCTGATCTGGATATGGTCCAGCCCGGCGTCGGCGAAGGTCTGCAGCTTCTTCTCGGTCAGGCCGATGCCGGAAGTGATCAGGTTGGTGTAAAAGCCGAGATCGCGCGCGGCGGCGATCAGCTCGGGCAGGTCTTTACGCACCAGCGGCTCGCCGCCGGAAAACCCGAGCTGCACGCTGCCCATCGCCCGCGCCTGGCGAAACACCTCGATCCACTGCGCGGTGGTCAGCTCTTTTTCCTGCGCGGCAAAATCGAGCGGGTTGGAGCAATAAGGGCACTGCAGCGGGCAGCGGTAGGTCAGCTCCGCCAGCAGCCAGAGCGGCGGGTTCACCGCCGGCGCGCGTGCTTCAGTCACGGAAGGTCACCCATTTTTGTTCGTAGGCGCGCTGGAAAAATTCCAGCACGTCATCTGCCAACCCCTCGGCGCCGGGAAAGCGGGCGTTCAGCTGCGCGATGATGCCGTTCAGCGTGGTGTGGCCGTCGACAAGCTGCAAGATGGCGGCGGCGCTGTCGTTCAGCTTGGCCATGCCTTCAGGGTAGAGGATCACATGGCTGTTTTGCACCTGCTCCCATTGCAGGCGGTAGCCGCGGCGGAAGACGGGGGTGTGCTCAGGGTTCAGCGTCATTACACCAGCCTCTGGTTGTGCCATACCCGCGCGGCGGTCACGCTGTGGTAAGGCGGGCGGTTCAGGGTATAGGCCATGCTCATGGCGTCCAGCATGCTCCACAGAATATCCAGCTTGAACTGCAGAATCTCCAGCATGCGCCGCTGCTTTTCAACGGTGTCGCAATAGTCCAGCGCCAACGCCAGGCCGTGTTCCACATCGCGGTTGGCCTGGCCGAGGCGGCTGCGGAAATAATCGTAACCGGCGGCGTCGATCCACGGGTAGTGCTGCGGCCAGCTGTCGAGGCGCGATTGGTGGATTTGCGGCGCGAACAGTTCGGTCAGCGAGCTGCAGGCCGCTTCCTGCCAGCAAGCGCGGCGAGCGAAATTGACATAGGCGTCCACCGCAAAACGCACGCCCGGCAGCACCAACTCTTCAGAGAGCAGGGTGTCGCGCTGCAGCCCGACGGCTTCGCCCAGGCGCAGCCAGGCTTCGATGCCGCCTTCGCTGCCGCCGTAGCCGTCGTGATCCAGGATACGCTGCACCCATTTGCGGCGGGTTTCCGGCTGTGGGCAGTTAGCCATGATCGCCGCGTCTTTGATCGGAATGCTGGTCTGGTAGTAGAACCGGTTGGCCACCCAGCCCTGGATCTGCTCGCGGGTCGCTTCGCCGTTGTGCATCGCGATGTGGTACGGGTGGTGGATATGGTAATAAGCGCCTTTGGCGCGCAGCGCCGCTTCAAACGCCTGTGGGTCAAGGGGGAGTGGTTGCGTCATGGCGGTTCCCTACAGTTCGATATTCATGCCGTCCCAGCTCACTTCAATGCCGGCGGCGGTCAGGCTTTGCCGCTCTACCGAGTCTTCATTGAGGATAGGGTTGGTATTGTTAATGTGGATCAGGATTTTGCGCCTGGCGGGCAAGGTGGCGAGCAGAGCTGCCAGCCCGTGTTCTTCCGCCAGCGCCAGATGCCCCATGTCCTTGCCGGTATTGCGGCCCACGCCGGCGTTGGCCAGTTCGTTGTCGCGCCACAGCGTGCCGTCGATCAGCAGGCAGTCCGCGCGGCGCAGCCACGGCATCAGCGCCTCGTCCGGCTCACCCAGGCCCGGTGCATACAGCAGCCCGACCCCGCGTGCGGTATCTTCGATAAACAGCGCCACGTTGTGGCCCGGCAACGGACGATCGCGATACGGCGAATAGGGCGGCGCGTTGCTGAGCAGCGGAATGGCGGTAAAGCGCACGGTCGGGCAGACCGCCGTGTGGAACGGCTCACCGGGCGTCACCGGGTGGTGAATCAGCCCGCCGTTCCAGTGGGAGAGCATGGGAAACACCGGGAAGCCGGTGCTGAGATCGTCATGTACTTCAGGCGTGCACCAGACGTGATGCGGACAGCCCTCACGCAAATTGAGTAAGCCCGCGCTGTGATCGATCTGGCTGTCGGTCAGCACGATCGCGCCGATACCGGTGCCGCGCAGCACGTCGGGATTATTCAATTCGGGCGAGGCCAACAGCTGATGGCAAATGTCCGGGGAAACGTTGCACAGCACCCAGTTTTTACCGTCATCATCACTGATGGCGATGGAAGACTGCGTGCGGCGCGTGGCGTTGATGCTGTGGTCGCGAACGCCCCGGCAGTTTTCGCAGTTGCAATTCCACTGGGGAAAGCCGCCGCCCGCCGCCGAGCCGAGAACTTTTATCTGCATGTCTAAACCAGAAAGAGAGGGAAAGAAATGCCCGCGCGAAAGGCGGGCAGACGGGCGATTAACGGTTGGAAATGTACAGCGTCACTTCCAGCCCCAGGCGCAGGTCAACAAACTCAGGTTTAGTCCAGGTAGTCATAGCAGTGCTCCTTAGCATGCATCGTAAAGTATCGAGACCAATGAGAAGCGTTCTCATTCGGCCGGCCCAATGTTGACGAAATGTGACGGAGATCGCAACCTTTAAAGCGTAACCGGGTTATTCACCCCAGGTGGCGGCGAGCACGTTCAGCCAGTTGCGCCAGGTCAGCTTCTCCAGCAGCCGGTTATCGAACCCGGCCTGTGCCAGCGCCTGCGTCAGCAGCGGCAGGCCGCCAACATCCGCCAACGGTTGCGGTACGTTGACCCCGTCAAAATCAGAGCCAAATCCCACGCGGTCTTCACCAAGTTTAGCGATCAAATACTCAACGTGTTTAACAATTTCTGTTAAGCCGGTTGTTGCACTGTCACGTTTGCCGTCCGCGCGCAGGAAGGCGGTACCGAAATTGACGCCGACCATCCCGCCGCTCTGGGCGATGGCGTCCAGCTGCGCGTCGGTCAGGTTGCGCGGCTGTGGGCAGAGGGCGTGGGCGTTGGAGTGGGTGGCGACCAGCGGCGCGTGGCTCAGCGCGGCGGTTTGCCAGAAGGTTTTCTCGTTCATGTGCGAGACGTCGATCATGATGCGGCGGCGGTTACAGGCGCGGATCAGCGCCTCGCCGGCCGGCGTCAGGCCGGGGCCGGTATCGGGTGAGCCGGGGAACGGCCCGCTGACGCCGGTGCCGAAGGCGTTCGGCAGATTCCAGAATGGCCCGATGCTGCGCACGCCCAGCCGGTAGAAGGCCTCCAGCTGTGTCAGCTCCGCATCGATCATGCCGGCGCCTTCAATATGCAGCACCGCAGCGATTTGCCGGTTGAGGCGGCACTGTTCTATTTCGGTGGCGGTGCGACAGATGCGCAGCTGCCCCTGAGAAGCCTGCTCCAGCTGCTGCAGGATGGCGATTTGCCGTTCGGCGATCGCCAGCGGATCGAAGGTGGCCTGCGCCTGGTCCTGCGTTTGGTTACGCATCTGGGCGATGTAGCTGACCGGGGGAATAAATACCGCGAACAGTCCGCCGAAAAATCCGCCGCGTCGCATACGGGCGAAATCGAGGTGGCCCGGCGTGACGCGGGAATAGAAGGCGGTGGCCGGATCGTCATCGTGCTGCAGCCACAGATTGAGCAGCAGATCATTATGGCCGTCGAACACCGGCCAGAGAGGGGGAAGCGTCATGGGCGTTTCACTGAGTCAGGCATCGTGAACGCTATGTTCTCCCATAGAGCGAGGGGGAACAACCCTCGCTCTATGGGGATTTTAAAGTCGAATCGACAGCTCGACGTCATCTGCGAACGGCGTGGAGAGATAGCCTGCCGCCGGGGCGCGCACCCGCGCCAGGTAATCCGGACTGTCATCGGCGTTGTCGGCGACGATCAGCGCGCCGGGCCGCAGACGGCTCTCAAGCAAGTCGAGAATATCAGGGTAAAGTCCCTTGGCGCCGTCGAGCAGCAGCAGATCAACCGTGGCCGGCAGATCGTCGCGCAGCGTTTCCAGGGCGTCGCCCACCCGGATCTCCACCAGGTCGATGACGCCGCCTTCGGTCAGGTTGTTGCGCGCCTGCGCCGCTTTGCCCGGTTCAAACTCGCAGGTGATCAACCGGCCTCCGCCGTTATCGCGCAGCGCGGCGGCTAAGTGCAGGGTAGAAATGCCGAACGACGTACCGAATTCGACAATGTTTTGCGCCCGGCAACCGCGCGCCAGCATATACAGCAATGCGCCGGTTTCCGGCGACACGGCCAGCGGGAAATCCTTCAGGCGGTGGTAGAGTTCGCGGTACTCGGTTTTGCTCTGCATCAGCCGGCTTTGCTCTGCGTCCGGCACGTCGCGGAACAGGGCGGCAAGCGCCGGCGCGTGGCGGGATGCCTGCTGGAACAGGCTGCTTAGCAGCGGCGCTAAAGGGGCCGTGGTCAGGGTACTCATGGCAAATCTCCTGTCGTCAATGGAGCGCGTTAGCGCATGCCGCTATAATATGACGAACTATTCGCATTCCTCTATTCGCATTGGCCGCCCGCTATGACTGAACGCCGCAGTAAACAAATTTCCTCGAGAAAACAACCACAACAAGCGCGCTCCGCCGAACTGGTGTCCGCCATTCTGACCGCCGCTATTCAGGTTTTGGCGCAGGAGGGGGCGGCGCGTTTCACCACCGCCAGGGTGGCTGAACGCGCCGGCGTCAGCGTCGGGTCGCTTTATCAGTATTTCCCCAACAAGGCGGCGATCCTGTTTCGTTTGCAGAGCGAAGAATGGCGGCAGACCACCGATATGCTGAGCCGTATTTTGGTCAACCGCGAGAAAACGCCGGTCGAGCGTCTGCGGTTGCTGGTGCAGGCGTTTATCCGTTCGGAATGTGAAGAGGCGCAGATGCGCGTCGCGTTGAATGATGCGGCGCCGCTCTACAGAGATGCGCCGGAGGCACTGGCGGTGAAGGCAACCGGCAAGGATATCGTGCAGGTTTTCATGCGCGAAGCGTTGCCTGATGTGCCGCCGGTCGCTCGCCGGCTGGCGGGCGACCTGATCGTCGGCACGTTGGGAGCGGCGGGCAAGCAATTCTCCGAAACGCCGCGAACCGATACCGAGATCGCGTCTTATGCCGATGCGATGGCGGACATGTTCTGCGCTTATTTAGCCGATTTAAACGGGCGTGTGGCGCCGTAAGGTTCTTTGTGACATTGTCACCCACTGCGCGCAGTGCCTATACCCGTTGGCGACAAACGGCCAGCATCAGCTGCCGCAGCCAGCGGTGATCCGCCTCGGCGTCCAGGCGCGGGTGCCACATTTGCGAGACGGTAATGGGCGGCGTTTTCACCGGCAGCTCGAAGACGCGCAGCGGGCCGTCGGCCGGTTGAGCCTGCAGGAAGGAGGCGGGCAACAACGCCAGCAGGTTTGAGGCCTGCGCCACCGCCAGCGCGGCCGGAAAGCTCGGTACCACGGCGGCAATCTGGCGCGTCAGCCCCAGCTCCGCCAGCGCGGCATCTACCGGCCCGAGGATGCGCCCGCTGCGCGAGGCCACCACGTGGCCGCAGGCGGCGTAGTCGGCGGCGCCGATCTCCGGCTGTTGCGCCAGCGGATGCGTGGTTCTCATCACCCCGACGAAGCGATCGCGAAACAGCGCCTGCAGGCGGATTTCCGGGCCCATGTCACCCAGCACGCCTATCTCCAGATCGACCAGCCCTTCACGCAGGGGGCGGTCGCTTTTCTCCGGCTTGGACGCAAAGCGCAGCCGTACCCGCGGCGCCTGTTCGGCAGCGGCGGCGATCAGCCCCGGGCCGAAGGCCTCGACGAAGCCGTCGTTGGCGCGCAGCGTGAAGGTACGATCCAGCACGGAGGGATCCAATGTCCCCTGCGCCGGACGTAACACTGCGCGCGCTTCGAACGCCGCGTGCCGCGCCCGCTCGCGCAGCGTTTCGGCATAGGGCGTCAGCACCATGCGGCGCCCGGCGCGCACCAGCAGGGGATCGCCGGTCGCCGTACGCAGCCGGCTGAGGGTACGGCTCATCGCCGAGGCGCTTAAACCGAGACGTCGCGCCGCGCCGGCAACGCTGCCCGCCGTCAGCAGCGCGTCGAGCGCGATCAGCAGGTTGAAATCAGGGTCTGTCATGCGTGCGCATCCTGTCGTGCCGAATAGGGGGAAGGCGTTCGATGCAGTTTGTGCGTGCTAATGCTGCATCAGTCGCCATGCATTATGCCTGAGCCTGTTTTCGATGTGCCATGACTTACCGCTAAAAAACCGGAGGGAGACTGGCCCGTTTGTCGTCTGAACATGGCGATAAAGGCGGAAGGATCGTTATACCCCAGGGTAGAGGCGACATATTTGACGGCTTTCCCTTCCTGCAACAGCCTCATCGCCATGAGGGTTTTGCTTCTCAGCTTCCATTCATTGAAAGAGATGCCGGTAGCGGCGAGAAATCGCCGCGACAGCGTACGCTCACTCAAGCCCAGCATGCCCGACCATTGTGCCAGCGTGTTGAGATCGTGCGGCGCGGCGCTCATCTTTTCGGTCATGATCTTGATAACGTCGTCGCTGCCGAGCGGCAGATAGCTGTCAAAACGCTCCGACAGCGCCAGCTGCTCAAGCAACGCGGTAACCAACGTCTGGTCCTGAGGCGTGCGCGGATAGCCAATACGCCTTTCTGAAAAATCGGCCAGCACCGCTTTGACGACCTTATTCAGCCGCAGGGTTTGCGGTTTGTTCGGTAAGAATTGGCATAGTGGGGGACTGACATGAAGAATGACATAATCAATTGCACTCTTTGCGACGGATTCATGCTCGGTATTAACGGGGAGCCAAATGGCATATTCCGGCGTGGATAAATAAATATTGCTCTCAATATTTATTTCCACCAGCCCTTTCATGGAATACATCAGTTTTCCCCAGGGCAACGCCTGTAAAGGGAATTGCGCTCCTGCCGGCCAGGATTTATTTCTGAACCAAATCGATATTGGGGCTTCCCCGGTCAATTCTGACGGTTTCATGACGCCTTCCTGTCCGCTCATGGCTGAGCCTTCCTATTATAACAATAAGTTGTCTGATAATCGGCATTTCTATTCTATGGGGAAAGCTTACTCTGGGCAGGTCATTCCCCTGGATAAAGGTAACCCTATGTACGGCAAAATCATTGATCTTTCGGTGCCGCTGATGAGCGGTATCGCCTCCGATCCGGAAAGTTTTCTGCCGGAAATCGAGTATGTTGATAACCAGCGCGGAGCGTTGCAGCTGGCGGAATCATTCCCCGGTCTGGATCCCCGGGAGTTGCCGCGTCAGGAGGGCTGGGCGGTGGAGTTTGTCCGCATGAGCACCCATGCGGGGACGCATATGGACGCCCCTTATCACTACCATTCGCATATGGATGACGGCTCGGCGTCAAAGACCATTGATGAAATACCGCTGGAATGGTGTATCGGCCCTGGCGTCAAATTGGATTTTCGGCATTTTCCCGACGGCTATGTGGCCACTGCACATGATATTGAGCGTGAATTAGCGAGGATCGGCCATCATATCGCCGCCGGTGATATTGTCCTGGTCAACACGGCAGCCGGCGGGCGTTACGGCAGCGAAGATTTCATTCATCGCGGTTGTGGCATGGGCCGTGAAGCGACGTTGTATCTTACCGAGCGCGGCGTCAGGGTGGTCGGTACCGATGCCTGGAGCTGGGACGCGCCATTTAGCCATACGCGCACCAAATTTGAACAAAGCGGCGATGTTTCGCTTATTTGGGAAGGGCACTATGCCGGCAGTCAATATCCTTACTGCCAGATTGAAAAACTGTGCAATCTTGAATTGTTGCCGCCCTGTGGATTTAACGTGATCAGTCTGCCGGTGAAGGTGTATAAGGCATCCGCCGGCTGGGCACGGCCGGTTGCAATTATCGATGAACGCACGGGGGAATAAACGATGGCCAGAATAAAACTGCCGACAGTGAGTGAATTAACGGCTGAACAGCAGCAGCAATATGCCCGTTTCCCCGCCAATCTTACGCTGGGGCTGTTGAAAACCAGCCGTTCGGCGCAGGGATATCTGTCCCTGGGAGCTTCCTTTCCTGCCGGGCGACTGTGCGATAAAGATCGGGAAATGATCATATTAAGGGTTGGCGCGTTAAGCGACAGCGCTTATGAACGCATGCAACACTACCCGCTGGCGATCCTTGCGGGGTGGCACGATGACGACATCGAGAAAATAGAGCAGGGTGTGGGCATTGACGCCAGAGGGACGGCCATCTTGCATTTTGTCGATGAATGCGTGAAGCAGGTGAAGGTCTCTGCCGACACATTTAACGCGGTCCGGCGCTATTATGATGAGGTTCAACTGGCTGAACTGGCATTAATGATTGGGCACTACATGATGACGGCGCGCTTTTTGGAAACGCTGGAAATCGATCTGGACCTACAAGCCACATCCTGGGAGAACATGTCAACGGATTGAGTACGCGCACGGCGTGAGCGCGATAAAAAAGCCGATAACCTGAGGTTATCGGCTTTTAATGCGCAGTGGCAGAGGGTTACGCGGGCAGCTGCTGCGCGGTTTTCTCGACCAGCGCCAGCAACAGCTTGATGTCTTCCAGCGTCACGATCGGGTTCAGCAGCGTCATCTTCAGGCAGGTCACGCCATCGAACTCGGTCACGCCGACGTTGGCGCGGCCCGACTCCAGCAGGGCGTCACCGATACGCTGGTTGAACAGCGCGACGGCCGCGTCGCCGTTCGCCGCCAGCTGCGCCGGACGGTAGCGGAACAGCACGCTGGCCAGCTGCGGCTGCATCACCAGCTCCAGCGATTCCTGATCGGCGATGTAACGCGCCACCTGTTGCGCCAGCGTCACGCCATGATCGATGATCTCGGCGTATTGCTTCTGCCCCAGCGCTTCCAGCCCCATCCACAGCTTCAACGCATCGAAGCGGCGGGTGGTCTGCAGCGACTTGGACACCAGGTTCGGCACGCCTTGCGCTTCGTCGAACTCGGAGTTCAGGTAGGCCGCCTGATAGCGCATCAGCTCATAGTGGCGCTCGTCTTTCAGCAAGAAGGCGCCGCAGCTGATGGTCTGGAAGAACTGCTTGTGGAAGTCCAGGGTAATGGAGTCCACCAGTTCCAGGCCGTCCAGGTAGTCGCGGTACTGCTCGGAAAGCAGCAGCGCGCCGCCCCAGGCCGCATCCACGTGCACCCAAATCTGCTGCTCCGCCGCCAGCCGCGCGATGTCGCGCAGCGGGTCAATGGCACCGGCGTCGGTGGTGCCGGCGGTGGCGACAATCGCCATCACCTGCTCGCCGTTGGCCTTGGCCTGCGCCAGTTTTTCCGCCAAATCGTTCACGTCCATACGGGCGAAGCGATCGGTTTTCACCAGGGTGACGGACTGATAGCCGAGGCCCATCAGCGCCATGTTCTTCTGCACCGAGAAGTGGGCGTTTTCAGAACAGAACACCTTCAGCTTGCGCAGATCGCCCACCAGGCCGTTCTGCTGCACGGAGTGGCCCTGACGCGCGAAGAACGCATCGCGCGCCAGCATCAGCCCCATCAGGTTGCTCTGGGTGCCGCCGCTGGTGAACACCCCGGCGTCGCCGGGCTGGTAACCGACCTGGGCACGCAGCCACTCGATCAGTTTCATTTCGATCAGCGTGGCCGACGGGCTTTGGTCCCAGGAATCCATGCTCTGGTTGGTGGCGTTGATCAGCACTTCGGCGGCCTGGCTAATCACCAGGCTCGGGCAGTGCAGGTGCGCCACGCACTGCGGGTGGTGTACCGACAGGCTGTCTTTCAAAAAGTACTCGATAGCGCGCTCGATCGCCGCCTGGTTGCCCAGGCCTTGCGGAGTGAAGTCGAGCTTGATGCGCTCGCGCAGTTCGGCAACGCTTTTGCCCTGATACATCTCGGGCTGTTGCAGCCACTGCACAACGGCTTCACTGCTTTGCGCGATCGCCTGGCGATAAGCCTCGGCGCTGTGCGCCGAGGAAGCCAGAATCGGGTTTAACTTGGACATCGCGGTCATTCGCTCCAATCAGACTGGCTTGATGCCGGCGGCCAATAGCGCCTGCTCAAATTTATCCAGGAAAATACCCAGCTCATCGTTGGTGATCAGCAGGGAAGGCAGCAGACGCAGCACGCAGCCGTTGCGCCCGCCACGCTCCAGAATCAAACCGGATTCGAAGCATTTTTTCTGCAGCAGTGCGGACAGCTCGCCATCGGCCGGGTAACAGCCCATGTGATCCTGCGCTTCGTTCGGCTTGACGATCTCGATGCCGATCATCAGGCCCAGACCGCGGACGTGACCGATCACCGGATAACGTTTCTGCAGCTCGGCCAGTTTGCCTTTCAGCCATTCGCCCTGAGCGGCCACTTTGTCGGCGACCTTATGCTCTTTCAGGTATTGCAGGGTGGTCAGGCCGGTGGCCATCGCCAGCTGGTTGCCGCGGAAGGTGCCGGTGTGATGACCCGGCTCCCAGGCGTCAAACTCTTTCTTGATGCCCAGTACCGCGAGCGGCAAGCCGCCGCCGACCGCTTTCGACATCACGATGATGTCCGGCTCGATGCCCGCGTGTTCGAAGGCGAACAGCTTGCCCGTACGGGCGAAACCGGCCTGAACTTCGTCGATGATCAGCAGAATGCCATGCTCCTGCGTCACTTTGCGGATGCGCTGCAGCCACTCGGCCGGTGCCGGGTTAACGCCACCTTCGCCCTGAACGGCTTCCAGGATCACCGCCGCCGGTTTGCGCACGCCGCTTTCCACGTCGTTGATCAGGTTGTCGAAGTAGTAGGTCAGCGCCTTGACGCCGGCTTCGCCGCCGATGCCCAGCGGGCAGCGGTATTCATGCGGATAAGGCATGAACTGCACTTCCGGCATCATGCCGTTGATCGCCGCCTTCGGCGACAGGTTGCCGGTGACCGACAGCGCGCCGTGGGTCATGCCGTGATAACCGCCGGAGAAGCTGATCACGCCGGAACGGCCGGTGTGCTTTTTCGCCAGCTTCAGCGCGGCTTCCACCGCATCGGCACCGGATGGGCCGCAGAACTGCAGGCAATACGCTTTGCCTTCGCCCGGCAACAGAGAGAGCAGGTAATCGGAGAAACGATCTTTTAACGGGGTCGTGAGATCGAGAGTATGTAACGGCAAGCCGCTGGTAATGACATTTTGGATGCTTTGCAGGACGTCGGGGTGATTATGTCCAAGAGCCAACGTTCCTGCCCCGGCCAGGCAATCAAGATATTGATTATTCTCAACATCAGTGATCCAAACGCCCTGGGCTTTCGCAATTGCCAACGGCAATTTGCGCGGATAACTCCTAACATTCGACTCAAATTCGGCTTGGCGCGCCAAATAGGTTTCATTGTTTCCGTTTAATGAGTTTGCAACTAAAGTATCAATACGGACTTTATCCGTCATCATATCTCTCCTACAACCGAAGGTCTCAACACGCTCCGATTGAATTAATGAATTAGAAAAGTAACTGCCTTGTGAAAAGCGCGACCAATATATGGCTTTTTCGCCTGGGACTCAATAGCCGATTTTGTTTTGAATTGTTTAGTTTTTTCTTAGGCTCATCAATATGTTGTTGATTTATTGACCGTTGGTTTTGCCGGTAAAAAACAACATATCGTTAACATGGCACAAAAATCCTTTCCGTCGCCAACCTGCAGGCGGCTTTAATACGCTTATTAATAAGGTGAATTTCCGTTTAATAACATAAATAGGAATTAACGGCTTATCTTTATCTATTCACCACCTTAAGTCCTATAGCGTTTATATACACAAAATTTGTGATGAATATAAATGGCCAACCGTTAAAAGCGCAGCATCCAGATCGGTGATTTCTCTCAGATTTCACGTAGCGCGATCAAAAAAGCGCGATTTTTACGCAGCGCCGGCGCTGTTGCCGTTAACGTTGCCGTAACCAGGCGTGGTAGCGCTGCAGGATGCGGCGGGTACGCCACCGATCGACGAGCAGCGTGAACAGCGGGGAATAGCGCACGCTGCGCGGCCGACTGTCGCTCAGCGCGCGCATTCGGCGCTTGACCAACGCCATGCGGGCGAGCGACGCCATCGCTTTGCTGCGCCAGGTGACCGGGGCAGGCAGCGCATGAGGGGCTTCGCCGGTTTGCCAGCGGTGCGGCAGATCGGGCACCTCCGCCATGGCGGTGGCGATGCCGGCCACCGCGACGCCGCTGTCCAGCACTCGCTGCGCCACCGACGGGCGGGCGATGCCGCCGGTGGTCATCACCGGCATGCGGGCCACCGCGGCAAGATCGCGGGCAAAGGTCAAAAAATACGCTTCGCGCGCCAGGGTGCGGCCGTCCGCCGTTTCGCCTTGCATCGCCGGGCTTTCGTAACTGCCGCCGGACAGTTCAATCAGGTCGACCGGCAGATCGTTCAGCATCAGCACTACCTGGTGGGCATCGTCTGATGAAAAACCGCCGCGCTGAAAGTCGGCAGAGTTCAGTTTGACCGCCACGCAAAAGCCCGGCGAGACGCGCTCGCGCACCGCACGCACCACCTCCAGCAGCAGGCGGGCGCGGTTCGCCAACTCGCCACCCCAACGATCGCTGCGCTGGTTGGTCAGCGGCGAGAGAAACTGGGAAATCAGGTAGCCGTGCGCCGTGTGGATCTCCACGCCGGTAAAACCGGCCTGTTCAGCAGCGTGCGCGCTGATGGCGAAGCGGGCGATCACCTCGGCGATCTGCGCTTCATCCATCGCCTGCGGCTGGGCGAACAGTTTGCTGTGCTTGCCCATGGCCAGCGGGATGGCGGAGGGCGCCCACGCGTTGCCGCCCATGTTCGCCATCACCTGCCGGCCCGGGTGGTTAAGCTGCATCCACACCTGCGCGCCGCCCTGGCGCGCGGCCTTGGCCCAGGTTTCGAACGGGGCGAGCGGCGTGTCTTGTTCCAGCACCACGCCGCCGGGGCCGGTCATGGCGCGGCCGTCAATCATCACGTTGCCGGTGATGATCAAGCCGGCGCCGCCTTCGGCCCAATAGCGGTATAAGCGCCACAGCGCCGGGCCGGGCAGTTGGCCCGGGGCGGCCAGATTTTCTTCCATCGCCGCCTTGGCCAGACGGTTGGTCAGGCGGCTGCCGTTGGGCAACGTCAGTGGGGTAAACATCGGTTTTGCGCTCCTGTCATAAGGGGAATGGCGCTATACTAGGTTTAAAGTTAACTTTAAGGTCAATAGGGCATGAAGATCGGAGAATTGGCACAGCGGGCCGGCGTGGCCGCCTCGGCGATACGTTATTACGAGCAGCTGGGGTTGCTGCCGAAACCGGTGCGCGGTGTCAACGGCTATCGGGTATACAGCGATAGCGCGCTGGAGCGATTGCACCTGATCCAAATCGGTCAAAATCTGGGTTTTTCGCTGCAGGCGATCCAACGCGTGCTGGCGCTGCAGGGCAGCGCTTATCAGGATGGGTTGATACGTGGCGTCGATGAACGGCTGGCGGAGATCGAGCTGATGATGACCACGCTGAATGAACAACGAGAAACCTTGCTGACGACCCGGCTGACCTTATTGGAGTCCGGTGTCGCCGGGCTGTGCCAAGCCAAGGGCGAAAAACAGGCCGACGCATCGCCGGCCCGGCCGGCAAAGCTTAGCGGTGTTTAAAGGCGGAACGCCCGGCATACACCGCCGCGGCGCCCAATTGGTCTTCGATGCGCATCAGCTGATTGTATTTTTCGATCCGTTCGCCGCGGCTCGGTGCGCCGGTTTTCAGATGGTCGGCTCGCATCGCGACCGTCATATCGGCGATAAAGCTGTCGACGGTTTCGCCGCTGCGGTGTGAGATAAAGGTGCCCCAGCCGTTTGCCTGGCAAAGCTGCACGGCGGCGAAGGTTTCGCTCAGGGTACCGATCTGGTTCAGTTTGATCAGCGCCGCATTGGCCAACTTTTCATCAATCCCGCGCTGGATGTATTTCACGTTGGTGACGAACAGATCGTCGCCGACCAGCTCCACCTGGTCGCCCAGGGCGTCGCTCAGAATACGCCAGCCGGCCCAATCGTCCTCGGCCAAGCCGTCCTCAATCAGCACGATGGGGAAATCCTGCACCAGCCGTTGGTAATAGGCCGTCATCTGGGCTGCGTCCAACTCGAGGTTCTCGCTGCGCAGGCGATACTTACCGTCGGCATAGAATTCGCTCGAGGCCGGATCCATGCAGATCGCGATATCTTCTCCCGGCCGGTAGCCGGCTTTCTCTATCGCCTGCACGATTAGCTCCAGCGGTTGCCGGTTTGAGGCGACCGCCGGCGCGAAACCGCCTTCGTCGCCGACGCCGACCGACAGGCCTTTTTCCAACAGGATTTGGCGCAGCGCCTGATAAACTTCACTGCCCCAGCGCACGGCCTCGCGCAGCGACGGCGCGCCCAGGGGAGCTATCATAAACTCCTGAAAGTCCGCCCCTTGCCACCGGGCGTGCACGCCGCCGTTGATGATATTCATGCAGGGCACCGGCAGCAGGTTGGCGCCGATGCCGCCCAGATAACGATACAGCGGCAGCTGCGACAATTGCGCCGCGAGGCGGGCGGCCGCCAGCGAAACGCCAAGCAGGGCGTTGGCCCCCAATCGGCTCTTGTTCTCGCTGCCGTCCAGCGCGATCAGCCGGCGGTCTATCTCTTCTTGTTGGCGCACATCCACCCCGCGCAGCGCCTCGTTGATCGCCGTTTTGACGCTGTGCACCGCCTCCAATACGCCTTTGCCGCCGAAACGGTGCGGATCGCCGTCGCGGTGTTCCACTGCCTCGCGTGAACCGGTGCTGGCGCCCGAAGGCACCGACGCCCGGGCTACGACGCCCGCCGCGCTCATTTCGACTTCGACGGTGGGGTTGCCGCGCGAATCCAGGATCTCTCTGGCGGTTACGCTTTCAATTTCATAGTTCATGGGGAGTCACCTCGTTCTAGGGAGTGGGGACGTGTTTTATCAGCACGTCGATGGACAAATGGTTGATGAATTCGAAGCCGAAGGAGGCAAAGACGCCAAACGGGCGGTTATGATGGCCGAGCAGCAACAGATCGACGCCTTCACGGGCAATCAGGGCTTCAACGTCTTTGAAGCGATGGATGCTGACGATTGCGCGCACCTCCAGGGGGATTGAGCAGTCTTCCACCAGGCGGCTGAGCATGGCTTTGGCAGCGATCACCTCGCTGGACTGGCGATCTTTGGTTTGTGCATCGCTGAGGTAGTCCAGCTCGGCATAGTCGGCGCTGATGTGCGCCACGGTAATGCGCGTATTCATCTGCTGATTGAGGCGTTCGGCATGGCGCAACAGCAGCCGGCCGTCGCGTTCATCCTGCACCAGCAGTAAAGCATGTTGATAGAGCGGCATGACTTATCTCCCTGCGTTAGCAATCTGTAGGGTTAACCACGGTAAAACCTCTTTTTTCCGGCTCGTCATACCGGGCAACGACACCTGCCGAATGGCAAGCACCTGGTTCGACGAGAAATACAGGGTGGAGCGGCGGCGGGTGATATCGGTCACCAGCAGCGCGGCCATCTCCAGACCGGCCTCCTGCTTAGCCTGCTCGAGCGCCTGTTGCAGCGCGGGCAACAGCGGATCGATATCGCTCATGGCCCGCACTTCTATCTGCGACAGCAGTAGCGAGACGCTATGGATGCGGTAATTCTTGGCGTCGCGCTGCAGCAACTGCGGGGCGGATTGCCCCGAAAGATCGGTTTTGGCAGCCAGCAGCCCGGCGGTGAAGGCGTCATAGTCAACGTGAGAGATTGCGCATAACCGCGCGACCGCCAACCGATCCTGTTCGGTGGTGGTCGGTGCGCTCAGCGCAACGGTATCGCTCAAAATCGCGCCCAGCAGCAGCGTGGCCTGGGCGGAAGAAAGCGGCATCGGCGTATCTGACGTCAGTATGGACAGGATCACGGTGGCGCAACAGCCAACGGCGCGGATCCTGACATCGGGAGGGTTGCGGGTGATCAAGGTGCCCAGCCGGTGATGATCGATAACGCCGACCACGTCGCTGTCGGGCAATGAGGCCGGGCCTTGTTCGATATCGGTAAAGTCGACCAGCCAGACTTTGCGGTCACGGAGCTCGTCTGTCAGCAGTGCAGGCGCTTGCACGCCGGCGGCAGCCAGTATGTAACGGGTTTCCGGCGTCAGTTCGCCAAGGCGAAAAGCCACGGCCGGCTTGCCGAGGTGATTGAGCCAGTCCGCGACCACCAGCGCGCTGCAGATGCTGTCGCTGTCGGGATTTTTATGGCCGAAAACGGACAGGGGCATTTCCCGCTCGACGGCGTCGGGCTGAGACGGAAAAGGGGTAAGACGTGAGATTTCATTCATAGCGACTCCTGACATACCTGCCTAAAAAATAAAGCGAAGTTGTATATCAGGCGTCATCATCCGGTTCGAGTGAACGCGGCGGTTGGGAAAGGTGGAACACCATCACCTTGTGAACGACTGTAGCGCAGCGCGGGGGTAAACGCAACGCCCGGCAAAGCTGGCGAGAATACGCAATCGGATTGATACTGAGTGAGTCTATGATGGACAAGGATATTTGCCGCTAACCGACGGAAACGCTGAACGGACTCACGCCGGCTTTGCCGGGGGCCGTGGGTGACACAATGGGAGACAACATGCTCGAACCCTGCTTCCCCGAAAACGAAGCCGAACGCCTGTCGGTATTGAATTCCCTGAACGTGCTGGATTCGAACTCGGTGGAAAAACTGGATCGCATCACGCGGTTGGCGGCGAAATACTTCGGCGTGACCATTGCGCTGGTGTCGCTGATCGACCGGGATCGCCAGTGGTTCTTATCGCGCTACGGTCTGGATGCTCGAGAAACGCCGCGCAATATCTCGTTTTGCGGCCATGCCATCTTGCAACGCGAAGCGCTGGTGGTGCCCGATACCGCCAAAGACCCGCGCTTTTTCGATAATCCGCTGGTGATCGGCGGGCCGAGGATCGGTTTTTACGTCGGGCAACCGCTGCTGTCGCTCGACGGCTTGCCGCTCGGCACCCTGTGCATTATCGACAGCCAGCCGCAGCCGTTTTCCCCGGAGCAGGTGGCCGATCTGCACGACTTCGCCGCCGTGGTGGAAGAGTACCTCCAGAGCATTGAACGCCACGTCTATACCGAAAACCTGAAGTCCAACCTGCAACGCTCGGAAGCCTTGTTCGAACAGACCTTCGCCCAGGCGGCGGTAGGGATGGCGTTGGTGTCGCTGCAGGGGTATTGGCTGCGGGTCAATCCGCGCATCTGCGAAATGCTGCACTATTCTGAGCACGAGCTGATGGATCGCACCTTTCAGGACATTACTTATCCGCTCGATCTCAACACCGATCTGGAAAAGCTGCAGCAACTGCTGAGAAACGAGATCAGCACTTACTCGCTGGAGAAACGCTATTTCCGCGCCGATGGTTCGATCGTCTGGGTGCAGCTGACGGTGGCGTTAAACCGGCTGCCTAACGGCAAACCGGATCATTTCATCTCGGTTATCGTCGATATCAGCGAGCGCAAGGCGGCGGAGGCCGATCTGTTCGCTCTGCAACACGAGCTGGAACAACGCGTCGAAATCCGCACGCGGGAGCTGAACGTGGTCGTCAAGAAACTCAACGAAGAGATTGAAACCCGGGTACTCGCCGAATATCAGCTCAGCACGGAGAAGGAACGCCTGCGGGCCATTACTGACAACATGCCGGCGTTGATCAGCCAAATCGACGGTAATGAACGCTACCTGTTCGCTAACAGCGCCTATAAAACCTGGTTTGGCCTGGAAGAAAGCCGCCTCAGAGGAATGACGGTGCGCGACTTTATGGGGGAGAACGTTTATCAGATAGCGAAACCGATGATAGACAGGGCGCTGGCGGGGGAAATGGTGAGCTTCGAAAATGAGCTCCAGACCCAGAAGGGGCTGCTGATGATCCACACCACGCTGGTACCGTGCGAAGCTCAGGGGTTTTGTATTCTGTCCATGGACATTACCGAGTTGAAGCGCCTGCAGCAACGGCTGGAGTACGATGCCACGCACGACATGCTGACCGGATTGACCAACCGCCGCGCCTTCCTGCGTCGGTTGTCCGGCACGCTGCAGGCCTGTTGCGAACAGCGGCAAATGGCGCTGGTGTTCATCGATCTCGATGGTTTCAAAGCCCTCAATGACAGCTATGGTCATGACTTCGGCGATCTGATCCTCAAGACGTTCGCCAGGTTGCTCAGCGCCTGCGCCGGCGAGCGCCATAGCGTCTCGCGTCTGGCCGGTGACGAATTCACGGTGATCCTGTGGCCGTTGGCGGATCCGCAGCGCGAGGTCAGCGAATTTTGCGAAAACGTCTTGGCGCGGCTGGCCGAAATTTCGCAGATCGGGCAGCAGACGGTGAGCCTATCCGCCAGCCTGGGAGCGGCGATTTCCTCACACACTGACGTGACGGAGGAGATGCTGTTGACCCGCGCCGACGGCGCGATGTATCAGGCGAAATCGGCCGGAAAGGGCACTTATGCCATCTGCGAGTTGTGAGCGTGAAACGGTGAAACGTCAGTGCACAAACGTTCTATACCGCTGATTCACTCATCGCCGATGATGCGCTTTTAACAGCACAACGGAGTAGAGCGGAACATGTTTGATACCAAGATAGCGTTTATCGTACGCGACGATCTGCAAACCTGGCAGCGGCTGAATGTGGTGGCCTTTCTGGCGACGGGCATCGCCGCCGCCGCCCCGGAAATCATCGGCGAGCGTTACGTGGATGCGCAAGGCAGACGCTACGGCGGCATTTCAGGGCAACCGATGCTGATTTTTGCCGCGGACCTGCCGGGCCTGCAACATGTGCATCGCAAAGGGCTGGAGCGGGAATTGACGTTGATCCCCTATGTGCACGCCATGTTCGCGACCGGGCACGATGAAGCCAACCGGCAGGTTTATCTCGCGGAAGACGCGGACAATCTGGATTTGGTCGGTCTGGCGCTGCGCGGACCGAAGAAAGCGGTGGATAAGGCGATAAAAGGCCTGGCGCTCCATGCCTGAGAATGTCCTTGCCTGGTTTACCGAGTGAACGCACGAAACGCTCGAGCATGTCCCGGAGGGTGACGCGTTTCCGATACGGCGCTTACGCCTGGAACGTCTGCAGCCAGGCGACGAACTTTCTCACGACCTCATCGTCCCGATCGCGCAGCAGCAGGGAATAAACGCCGGTTCGGATAGTCAACGCCGGGAAAGGCGACACCAGCCGGCCGGACGACAGATGCTTGGCGCAGAACAGGTAAGGCACGACGGCCAGCCCCAGGCCGTCTTCGGCCGCCTGAATGGCGGCGAAGGTATGGTCGAGCGTCAGCGGCGGCGGCGAGGCATCCAGCGCCGTCGGGTAGGTATTCAGCCAGCTGTGCCATAAATCCTCACGGGCGCGGATGCGGATGGCGGTATGCCCGGCCAGCTTACCGGGCGCACTGACCGGCATGGCGCGCAAGTAGCTCTGGTTGCAGACCAGCAGGCTTTCCTCCTGCAGAAAAGGGATCGCTTTCAGCCCGGAGAAGTGCGCGGGATCGCGCCGGATCGCCAGATCAAACGGCGTATTGCGATCGACGGCCCCTGTGCTGGTGGTGATATCAATCGCGACCTCCGGATGAATCTCATTGAACGCCGCCAGCTTCGGCATCAGCCAGTGCATGGTGAACGTCGGCAGGCTGTGTACCACCAGCCGCTGCCGGCCGGCGCTTGCTTTCAGTGCGCTTTCCGCCGAAAACAATTCGCTTATCACTCGGGACGCGGTGCGGGAAAAATTCTCGCCGGCCAGCGTCAGCCGCACGGACTTGTGTCCGCGATAAAACAGTTTGAGCCCCAGCTGTTCTTCCAGGCTGCGGATGTGGCGGCTGACCGCGCCGGTGGTGAGAAACAGCTCATCCGCAGCGGCGCTGAAGCTGCCAAGACGGGCGGCGGCTTCAAAAGCGGACAGGTGCGGCAGGGAGTGAATTTTTTTCATAGGTTGAGTCTAGCTCAACCAAATGAGCGCGAAAAGATCGTTTGTCAGTCGTTGATTTTTCTCACTATTATCACGCATCGTTCCCGGTTTGCCGAGTGTGCCATGCAGCCATTTCCCCCTTCTATCGCCCGTGTTAGTCGAGTCATCCTCACCCCTCGATGGGCAGGGAGACGGCCCTGATATGCGAGCTTTCTTTCTGCTTTGCGTGAGCCGAGCCGGCCTCTGCCTGGGCACCATGATGTTCGCCGGTGCACTGCCGACCATCAGAAGCGAGTGGCAGCTCGACGCCGCCTCCGCCGGTACGGTGCAGACGGTATTCAGCCTGACCAACGCCCTGGCGTTGCTGGTGGCTTCCTGGTGGTGTGATTCACTGGGCGCGCGCCGGGTTTATCTGCTGTTTTCCTGGCTGGGCGCCGGTGCGCTGATGCTGTTCGCCGTGTTTGCCCATTCGTATATCGGCGCGTTGATGTTGATGGCCTTCGTCGGCCTGACGCAGGGCGGCGCCTATACGCCGGCGCTGCTGTTAGCGATGGGGATGAACGGCCCGTCCCAACGCGGTTATGCCATTGGCATGATGCTGGCGGCCAGTTCGTTAGGGTATTTCCTGTCGGTTTTTATCGCCGGTTGGAGCGCTATGCGCTGGGGCGCCAGCGTGGCGTTTTCCCTGTGCGCCGCCGGTGCGCTACTGGGGGCGCTGGCGGGGTCGTTGGCCCTGGTCGGTTATCGGGAACCGCAAACGCGCACGCTGGGGAGGAAGACGAAACGTGAAAGCTATGCTATCACCTATGCGACCCTGCTGTTACTGATCGGGTATATCGCCCACAGCTGGGAACTGCTCGGTAACTGGGCCTGGGCGCCCAGCCTGGTCAGCGAGGCATTGAGCGGTTTCGCTCTGGGTCCGCTCAGCGCCGGATTGATCGTCGCGGCGGCGATCCACCTGGCCGGCATGATCGCCACGCTGATTGTCGGCACCGTTTCCGACTATTTCAATCGCGCCTCGGTGCTGACGTTTATGGGCGCCGCCGGCGCGTTGGGATCGCTGCTGATGGGGTGGTCGGCGAACTGGGGGCCGGGCTGGACGCTGCTGGCAGTCAGCATCGGCAGTTTCTTTATTCTCGGCGACTCCGGCGTGCTGTCGGCCGCGATGGCGGACAACGTGCCGCCGCAACAGCTCGGCAGCGTGATGGGCTGGCGATCGCTGCTGGGGTTCGGCATCGGTTCGTTCGCCCCTTTATCCTTTGGCGTCGTGATGGATACCACCCAGAGCTGGGGCGCGTCTTATGCCGTATTGGCCTGCGGCGGCGGGGTAGCCTGTCTGGCGGCAGGGTTGCTTTGGCGACAACACGTTAAATGAGGTACGGACATCATTAAATGAATGGAACATCATCATGCATGGTTATCGTGGGCGCCGGGATTGTTGGGGCATCGGTCGCCTATCATCTCGCGCGCCAGGGGCAGCACGTTATCGTGGTTGAGCAGGCGCATCCCGCGGCGGGGGCCACAGGCAGCTCGTTTGGCTGGATCAGCGAAGGCGTGCCTGAGGGCGCTCCCGACGCGTTTCTGCGGCGCGAGATCGTCGCTGACTGGATGCGCCTGGCGCAGGAGATCCCGGATCTCTGGGTGAATTGGTCCGGCGCGCTCAGCTATGGCCAGGCGCCGGCGACGCAAAACCCCGACAATCGGCTTTTGCCCTCCGCCGAGGTGACCGCGCTGGAACCGGGGCTCAGGCAGCCCGATAGCCAAGCCTATTTTGCAGCGCGCGACGGCGCCGTCGATCCGCAAGACGTGACACAGCGGTTGCTCGAATGCGTTAGCGCGTGGGGTGGGGAGTTGCTCCTGGGGCGAACCGTCACCGGATTTTTGCGTGAAGAGGGGCAGATCGTTGGCATCGTTACCGAGGAAGGCGCGATTGCCGCCGATCGGGTGGTGCTCGCCTGCGGCACGGGGATCTCTGCGCTGCTGGACCGCAGCGGATTCTCGCTGCCGATCGAGGCGTCGCCGGCCATTTTGTTACGCTATCACGCGGCGGCTCAGGTGGTGAACACGCTGATTGCGGGCGATGACGTTGAAGTGCGCCATGCGCGAAATGGCGATCTGCTGGCGGCGGAGGATTTCCCGCCGGAGGGGGACGTTAAACGGGTGGAAAACGACGCGCAATCGGCGATTAAAAACCGCCTGCCGGATACGGCGCCCTTGCAACTGCAGGCGTGTTCGGTGGGGATGCGCCCCCGGCCGCGCGATGGTTATCCCATCATCGGGCCGCTGGGCGCCACCTGCCTCTATGTGGCAGTGATGCACCCGGCCGTGATGTGCGCGCCGACGCTTGGCCGGTTGGTCGGCGACGAGCTGCTGCATGGCGTCAATCCCGCTATTCCGCACGCTTATCGCCCGGCGCGATTTATAGACGACGAGAAGTGAATATACGCTCAACCTTGCAGCGGTTTTTTGCGCCGTCGGCGAGGCTCTTATATATTTAGTAGCATGCCTGAGGCAGGTTAGGCATGAAACGGCGGTCGGTCGGGCCGCTGCAAGTACGACAGTTAATCCGTTCGCCAAGAGGCTGCGAGCCTGTGCTTTCGGTAGGGACAGCCGCCAATCGTTTACGGCGACCGAGGGCAGTGCAGCTACTCACAGGTCACGAGGACACTTACCATGCATAAGAGAACACTGGCGTCACTGCATTACGAAAACATGCCTTACGATGGGGTGCGCTTTCATATTTTGAAACGGGAGACGCCTGGCCATACGGCGTTGTTGAAGCTGGATGCGGGCAGCCGACAACCGGCGCGTTTTCATCCGGGATGGGTAAAACTGATGGTGCTGAGCGGTGAACTGAAGGTTGACGATCAGACGCTGCAACCTCATGAGATGTTGATCATTCCTGCCAATACCGCCTATACGGTACAGGCCATAACGGAAGTGATTTGCCTGGCGATTTCCGAGCTGGACGGCGCCGAACTGGCCCGTTGATGTGATAACAAGAATGGATAGCGGAGAGCCTAGGCGCTCTCCCTATCCCTTCAGCATTGAGCCGCCCCCCAGGCTGAGCTGGATGCTGGTTATGCGTACACCTCCTGATTCATTCCACCGCGCTTTCCCTTTCCATCACTTTCGGCATCGTCGCCCCCGCAACGTTGCCGCCATTGTGCAGCGCATGCACAACGTCATCGCCCCGTTACCACGCAGAACGATGAAATTTGGGTGTAATAGTGAGTTTCTTCGCATAAGGCCCCTGGTGTGGCTTGCGAGAACGTCACTATATGGAGGATCATGCGGTCCCTCTATCAAATAAAAGACATTCGCGTTATCAAAAGGGACAAACGATCATGGGATTCGACGTCGACAACGCCGAAACGAAACGCATCGACCTCAGCAGCCACGAAAACTCCGCCTTCGAGGTGACGGGGCTGGTGAAACACTATCCGGCGGGCTTTGTCATTCCTTATCACTCGCATAAACGCTGCCATTTGCTCTATTCGCAACAGGGCGTTATGGCGGTCGAGGCGAGCTGCGGGCGCTGGATCGTGCCGCCTACCACCGCAGTCTGGCTGCGGCCGGGGGTCGAACATCAGCTGGTCATGCAGAGCAACATTTGCGTTTACGGAATTTTTGTCGATGAATTCACCGCCGCGCGGTTGCCGTTGCGGGACGGCGTCTTGCAGGTGTCACCGCTGCTGCGCGAGCTGATCGCCCAGTTGGCGACGCTGGCGCCCGAGGGCGAGGAGACCACACGCCACGCGCTGCTCAGGGCGTTGTTCCTCGAGGAGCTGAGCCTGCAGCCGCAGCTGGCGCTGCATCTCCCTTGGCCGATGGAAGCGAGAATGGCTGACATTTGCCGGCAGTTGGTCATCACGCCGGCCGACGATCGCGGCATTGAGGTCTGGGCGGATTCATTGTCGATCAGCGCGAAAACCTTCCAGCGTCACTTCACTCAACAAACCGGCATCACCTTTGGTCAGTGGAAACAGCGTCTACGGCTGTTGTCGTCCATCCCGCTGCTGCTGGCGGGCAACTCGATCATTCACGCTGCCTTCGAAAGCGGTTATGAGAGCCACAGCGCCTATTCGGTGGCGTTCAAAAAACTGTTTGGCGTTTCGCCTTCGCGCTTTACGCTATAGCCTTATTGCATAGCGCGCTTCTCCTATAGATTGAAGCAACCTAATGACGTATAAAGCAAAGCAGTCAACCTCCGAGGCCGCTTCCCGTGATAAAAATTGTCGTGTATCTGATTATCGCCGTGACGATCGCCATTATTGCGGCAAGAGTCATCTTTCGTTTGCCGGATATTTCGCAGCGTCTGCCGCAGGCGGCATTGCCGGCGGATCCTACCGCGCTATTACCGGCGCGGGCCGCCGAACAGATGGCGGCACATCCCGGCCTGAGCGGCGTGGTGCCGCTGGTCAGCGGCCACGATGCGTTCGCCAGCCGTCTGGCGCTGGCGCGGATGGCGGAAAGGTCGATCGATGCTCAGTACTATATCTGGCATAACGACACCTCCGGGCAGATCCTGCTGAAAACCCTGTATGATGCGGCGCAACGTGGGGTGCGCGTGCGGCTGCTGCTGGACGATAACGGCGTCGCCATGGATGAGACGCTGGCGGCGCTGAACGCCCAGGAAAACGTCGAGATCCGTCTGTTCAACCCGTCAACCGTGCGTACGCCGAAGTTGGCCGGCTACGCCTTTGACTTTATGCGCATGAACCGGCGCATGCATAACAAGTCTTACATCGTCGACGGCGCCGTGGCGATCATCGGCGGCCGCAACATTGGCGACGAATATTTCCAGGTCGGCGATGAAAACTATTTCCTCGATCTCGACGTGCTGAGCGTCGGCAACGTGGTGGCGGAGACCGCTGAGGTCTTCGATCGCTACTGGAACAGCGCCTCGGTGTTCGGCGTTGAGCAGATTATCCGGGGCAAAGGCCATCTTTCCGCCTTCCTGACGCAGGCCACCGCCACCGAAAGCAGCGATCGGGCTCGCAAACTGGCGGTACAGCTGGAAACCAGCGCGGTGCGCTTTCGCGATGGCGCCGTGCAACCGGAATTCACCCAGGTAGAGCTGGTGGCCGACGATCCGGCGAAAGGACTGGGCAAGGCTTCGCGCGATCGTTTGATGGTGACGCAGCTGGGCAAGATCATCGGCGGCGTTAGCCGGCAATTGGATCTGGTCTCCGCTTATTTCGTGCCGGGGCGAGAAGGGGCGACTTTCTTTGAATCGCTTGCCAAACAGGGGAAGTCCATTCGCGTGCTGACCAATGCGATGAACACCACCGACGTGCTGGTGGTGCATGCGGGCTACGCCAAATACCGGCGTGAGCTGCTGCAGGCGGGCGTCGAGCTGTTCGAGCTGAAGCTGCGCGCCGGTCAACCGACCGGGCGCAAGGAACTCAAGCCGCTGGGACTGTCCGGCGCGGCGCTGCACGCGAAAACCTTCGCCATTGACGATAAACGGGTATTTATCGGGTCGTTCAATTTCGATCCGCGCTCGGCGCACCTGAACTGCGAAATGGGCTTCTTGATCGACAGCCCGACGCTGGCGGCCGACACCCGTCAACTGTTTGATGGCCCGCTCGAATACGCCGCCTATCGGCCGGTACTGACACCCGAAGGCAACATGGTATGGAACGAAGCCTTCGAAGACGGTCACACCGAGGTGCACCAGCAGGAACCCGGCGCCGGCTGGGTAAAACGCATCGTTCTCACCGTGGCCGGCTGGCTGCCTATCGAATGGATGCTGTAACGCCGGCGAATGCCGCCGCCACTCGATAACCCAAACGTGGCGAAAGTGATCGCCACGCTCGGAGAGATTTACACGCCGAAGTGACAGGACGGACCCCGCCACGTTAACTCCGGCGATCTGCGGTGGCTAAGCCTGACTAGCGCCCCTCCCGAGTTGCGGCTAACAAGGCTTGTAACGAGGGCGCTTCGATCAGATTCTCGATACAGGCCATCAGCCGTCGCGCGTTATTCCTCAATCCATGATTCGGCGACTGCTCACAACAGCGAAGAAATTTATCCCGAATATCCTGCATATCCGCCGGGTTCTCCGGCCAGCCGCGGCCGAATTCGGCTTCGAGCCGCAGCGTATCACCTTGTTCCGGCGTGATATGAAGTTCGAAGCGGTCAAACCGTTCAAAGGCGTGTTGTTCATGAACCTCGATACGCTGCGCTAGCGCAACGACCGTAGGTTCTGTCGCGAAGGCCGCACTGAATTCGAGAGCGCTGGCTTGGCCGCGCAGCAGCGCGTTAGCGATGATGTAACGCGCGCTGAATTGCGCATCGATTTCGGCCGTTTTCTGCGGCTCGTATGGCGCACCGCACACCATGCGCATGGTCGGTGATGCATGCAGCGTGATCTTCGCTCGTTCGGGATCGGGCAATTGCCGGTGTGGCCCGTCGTTCAAGAGCGTTTCTGTCAACGCCAGCAGAATGCTGCAATGTGGGTATAGCTTGAAGCAGGTCGCTTCTTCCCCCAGAAAGGCAATGCCCAATTGGTGGGTCAGCATCCCCAGATCGGGTTCGCCCGGCGCATAGAGATTGAAAAAACCGTTCTCGCCGCTCAGGACGCGTTTGGGGCCGCTTATCCCCGCCTGAGCCATCAAAACGGCTTCCAGCGCATGGCGCGCCACCAATCCCTGGCTGATGCGCACCGCCAGCGTCTTGTCCTGATAGTGTTGGAAGGTGCCGATGCCGAAATCGAACGCCAGACCTATGGCGTCGGCGAAAGCTTGTTGATCCAGGCGCAGCAAGCGGGCGGCGATCGCTGCGCCTGAAAACAGGCCAAGGATATTTGAGTCGAATCCGCGGTAGAAAAAGCCGTTCGCCTGCGCAGCAAGGTTGATGCGTTGTGCGAAGTCCTGGCCGACGGCCAATGCCGCCAACATATCCAATCCGGAAGCGCCCGACAGTTCCGCCGCAGCCAGCGCGACTGGAATATCCGAAGAGCTGGGATGCCAGCCGGGGGAGAGAACGTCGCAATAGTCGAGCGCGCGGGCTCGCACGGCGTTGACGAACGCCGCCTGCGGCGCGGCGAGGCGTTCTTCACTGCCGATAATGCTGGCCTCGGCGTTGCCGCTCCAGCGTCTGGCCAGCGAGAGCGCCGCGTCGACGCCGCTTTGGTCATAACCTGCGGCGAGACAGCCAAGATTATCCATCAGTCGTTTGCATTGGAATGCCAGGACAGCGGGGGGAACCATGCACGCATCTATCTGTGAGGCGAAAGCGATCAATTCCTCAATCGGGTCGACCGATAATTTTGTCATGTTTATTCCTCGTTCAGTCGTTCAGCGGACTTGCTCAGCAGGGCGTTTTCAGCCTGTGAATGCAGACGGAAACGCGGATGCAGCATGATCAGCAGCCATACGGTCATCGCGATGCTGAGCAATCCGGCCCAAAACATAGCGATCTCGAAACCGTCGGCGAAGGCGCTGTGCGTCAGATCTTGCAGGCGATTCGCGCCCACCGCGTCCACGGCCGTCTGCTGTTGCTCTATCACCGCTACCCGGGCGATTTCGGCAGCCTGTTCCACCCCCTGAGTGTGCAACGCCGCTGTTAAAGTCGTGACCGCTTGCATGCTCATCAATGTGCCCAGCAGCGCGATGCCCAGCGTCATGCCGGTTTGTCGCAGCGCGTTCATCGTTGCCGATGCCATCCCAGATCGTTGCGGCGCGACGGTGCGCATCACCAGCGCGCTGGTCGCCGGCATCGACAACCCCATGCCGAAGCCGAGTAGCGCCAAATACAGCGCCACCAGGGGGTAAGACGAGTCGGCGTGCAGCTGCGTCAGCAACAGCAGGGCAATGCCCATCAGACCATAGCCGGCGATCATCAGCGAGTTCACACTCAGTTTGGCGGACAGGCGGCCAAAACCCGAAGCGGCCAGCGCCATGGCGAGAAACTCCGGTGCCATGCGCCAACCGGTGTCCGCGGGGCTCCAACCCTGAGCCTGTTGCAGAAATAACGAGACGAAGAAGACGCTGCTGTAAGCGGAGAATCCAAGCACGAAAGAGGCGAAGTTGTAGCCGGTAAAGTCGGCGTGACGAAATAGACTCAGTTGCAGCAAGGGGCGTTTGACCCGGGTTTCCACCCAGAGAAACAGCGCAAACAGCACCAGGGCGGCGTACAGCGGAAGGCGCGACTGCACGCTGTGCCAGCCGAACTCACCGGCGGCAATCAGCCCATAGGTCAGCGCACCGAGCCACAAGATGCTCAGCCCTTGCCCTAGCGGATCGAGCGCAGCGTGTTCCGGATGCGAGCTCTCTCTCAATCCCCAACCGCCCAATACCAGCGCGACGATCCCGACCGGAATGTTGATCCAGAAAATGCCCGGCCAACCAGTGGTGTGTACCAGCAGGCCGCCCAAAACCGGGCCGATCACCAACGAAAGCGCATTAACCGAGGACCAAATGCCGATCGCGCGGGTCCGCAGCTGTTCTTCCGGAAACGCGTGTGTCAGCAGGGACAGCGCACCCGGGATGACGGCTGCACCGGCGATACCCTGGATCACTCGACCGGTCAGCAGCATGCCGAGGCTGGTCGCGAATGCGCAAACGATCGAACCAACGGTAAACAGGGCGACGCCGAAGAGCCAAATGCGTTTACGGCCAAACCTGTCACCCAGCGGGCCGGACGAAAGGATTAACGCGGAGAGACATAGGGCATAAGCGTCAACGACCCACTGCAAGCCCGACATGTCGGTTTGCAGTGATTCCAGCATCGTGGGCAGTGCCACATTGACGATGCTGATATCGAGCGACGCCATAAATGTACCCAGACAGATGGCGGCAACGAGCGAAATCCTGCGCATACCGGACATAGAGGGGCTCCTTATTGAGAGAGGGTGATAGTGAAAACTATTCTCACATTATATTATGACTGACCGTCGGTCAATGGAGTGTGAATATTGATTTCACTGCGCTAGGTCGGCTGGTCAATGGCAACAACATTGGTTACGATGGCCGCTGGATCCACACTGGACGTTGATATGAAGACAAAAGAAAAGATGAAAGAAACACAGCCTCGAACCAAACCGGCAGAAGTGCGCCTGGATGAATTGATGGATGCGGCACAGAAGCTGTTTATCGAAAAAGGATTTGAAGCGACCACCATCAGCGATATTGTCCGTGACGCCAACGTCGCCAAAGGGACGTTCTACCACTATTTTCCGTCCAAAAACGAAATGTTGTCCGCTTTACGTATACGGTTCACTAATCACTTTATCGAGAAAATTCAGCTGGCTATCGATGAATGTGCACAAGATGACTGGTTGGCGCGCCTAAGAGCCTGGTGTGATGCCGGCGTGGCGACCTATTTTGAAGGGATGGAATTGCACGATGCGCTGTATCACGATCATCATTATCATACCCGGGGCAATCAGGATCGTGATGCCGTGCTGGAACAGATCCTGACGATTTTAAACGATGGCGCCGCGGCGGGCGCCTGGAGTCTGGATAATCCGCACTTGACCGCCATCCTGATGTATCACGGCATGCACGGCGCCGTGGATGACGTCATGGTCAATCCCAACGCCGATCGTCAAGGACTGGGGGCGGCGCTGGCGCAGGAGTTCATGCGTTTGCTGGGGTGTCGCTGATCGTTCACGGCTCCGCATCGAGCGATACCCAGTAACCGGGCTGATACGGAATGGGAAGAAAACGCGCGAAAAGCTCCGCAAATGTCGCTTCGGGATCGACGCCGGCGAACAGCGACGGATGAAACCAGGTGGCCAGCCGCTCGATAGCGACGAAATTAAAGGGATGATCGTAAAACGGGTGCCAGATGGCATACGCTTTTCCGCTCTTTGCCGCGGCCAGGGTGCGATAAGCCGGGCGTCGCATCAATTTTTCCAGGCGCGTTTTTGCCAGCGCCAAATCTGCGCCGGGGCCAAGGTTGACCCAGTCACCGCTAGGTGAATAATGACTCCAGTTGCTGCCGGTCACAACGATTTTATCGGGCCGGGAAGCGATCACCGTTTCCTGGCTCAGTGAACCGTAAACGCCGTGGATATGCCTCTGGGCCAAGTTGAATCCGCCTGCGATATTCACCATTTCACCGTAGTTGCCATTTCCCCAAGACAGACAACAATCGTCGTACAACCCGGCGGCGCGCTCCATCATTACGCGTGGGCGCGGCGGAGACCGTTTTGCCAGCGTATCGAGGATCGTATCGAGATGTCGCTGACGGAAGCGAATCAAGCTGTCTGCGCTTTGCGGATTATCAAACAGCTGTCCCATGATGGCGATGCTTCTGGCGCTGTTGTTCATCAGGCCGATGCTCATATCGACAAATACCACGGGGATATTGGCCGCCGTGAGCTTAGCCATCAAACCGCTCGCTTCCAGCGCCGAGCGAGTATTCGCATTGAGCAACATGACTTCGGGCCGCAAGGCGATCAACCTTTCCAGATCGAATTGCATCTGCTGCACCCCGGCGAAGGTCGGCAACTGCGCCAACTCCGGAAAATGACGCAGATACAGCCGATAGCTATCCAGGTCGGCGGTGCGAAAATTGTCTCGCCAGCCCACCAGTCTTTCCATCGGCGCGCGGGGATTAAGCGCCGCGACGGTATAAAACAGATTGCCTTCCGCCAGGAAAATACGCCGCAGGGGATAACGTAAGGTCACCGTTCGCCCGACGATATCGGTCACGGTCTGCGTATCGGCCTGCGCGCGCAGAGATCGCAACGGCGAGGATAGCGCCAGCAAAGTGGCGACCTGCAGAAAACGCCGTCTGCGCATCAGAAATACCAACTGATCGAACCGGTGACGCTGCGTTCGATGCCGATGCTGCAGTAAGGCGCGCTGGTGCAACTGGCGACATAAGATTTGTTGGTCAGGTTGTTGATGGTCAACCCCAATTCGAGGTTATACAGGCGCGGGTCCCAGGCACCCGGCGTATAGCGAACGGTCATATCGCCGAGCCAAACGGCAGGCACTTTAAAGGTGTTGGCGCCATCTCCCCAACTGGCCCCCAGGTAGCGAGCGCCGCCGCCGATCAGCAGCCCCTGCAGCGGCCCTTTAGTAAAGCGATAGTCCAGCCACATTGAGCCGGTTTGCGCCGGAACACCGACCGGATGTCGCCCCAGGGTGTTATCGTTGGCTTGAGTCACGACGTTGTTGACCCAGGCATAGGACAGCATCAGGTTAAGGCTATCGGTCAGCGCCGCACGCGAATCCAGCTCCACGCCGCGAGAACGTACTTCACCAGTCTGGGTGTAATAGCTGGGATTGAGGGGATCGATGGTGTTCACATCGCGCTGCGTTAGTTGGTAGACCGCCAGGCTGGTCATCATTGCGCTGCCGGGCGGCTGCAGTTTCAATCCCATCTCATACTGGGTGGAATGGGTGGGTTTGAACGGTGAGCCCTGAGCGTCGGTGCCGGTCAGCGGATCGAAGGCGGTAGAGACGCTGGCCCACGGCGCCAGGCCGCTGTCGAACGGGTGGCTCAATCCGGCACGATAGCTCCAGGCGGCGTCATTGGTTTGCGTTTGGGTATGGACCAGATTGTCACTGGTACGCATACGCGACCAGTCATGACGGCCGCCCAACAGCAAATGCCATCCGCGCCAGCTGGCTTCGTCCTGCCCGTATAAACCGGTGCGGTGAAAACGTTGCGTTGTCGACGTGCGTGAAACCGGAACAGGATCGAATGAAGGGCGGTACTGACCGGACCAGGGATCGAACGTCACGGTTTGCGATCCCCACCAGTCTTTATCCAGTTTACCGGTCTGGTAGTCGATGCCGACCAACCCTTGGTGGGCGATGGCGCCGGTAGCGAATTTCACCTCGGCCTGGTTATCCATCACGATGCTGTCCGCCTGACTCGGGGAATCTTGGTAGACCGCCGTCAAAAGGCGGTTGTCCGGCGTGATGGCGCGGGTAAAATCGCGTCGCACTGCAGAGTCTACATGGGAATAGCGCAGGTTTTGCTTTAATCGCCAGCGATCGTTCAACTGCACTTCAAACAGTGAGGTCACATCATATTGCGTGCGGCTTGAGTTCTCGTGCGCCGGATCGCTGTAATTTTTATCGGTATCTATCTTGCCGCGCGCGTTGGGCAACAGCCCCAGAACCTGGGCGGGCAAGGTGTTGTAATAGCCCGACTCGGGTTCACGCAGATAGTGAGTCAGCACGGTCCAGCGCGTGCGTTCGTTGGGCTGCCAGGTGATGGCGGGCGCCAGATAGAGACGCTTCTGCCGGGTATCTTCTATCTGCGAGCCGCGCGTGGCTGCCAGGCCATCGAAACGATACAACCACTGTTCGTCATCGGTCAGTGCGCCGGTGGCATCGAGACTGAGGGAACGCGTACGGTCGTTGCCGACATCCAATTTAAGCTGATTCGACTCGGTAGCGGAAGGCCGCCGGGAAATCATATTGATTACGCCTCCGGCACCGCCCTGGCCGTATAACGAGGAGGAGGGGCCATGCAAGACTTCGACGCTTTGCAACCCCCAGGTTTCAATCTGTGGCCCCCAAATGCCGGTATTGCCGATGACGCGTAAACCATCCAGATAGTAGTCCGCCTCAAAGCCGCGCATTCTGGCGAAGTCCACGCCGCTGGAAAATGCACCGAAGCGTTCTACGGCAATGCCGGCGCTGTAGCGCAGCGCCTGACTGACCGTATCGGCTGATTGCACGTCCATTTGCTGTCGATTGACCACCGAGACGAATTGCGGCACGTCGACAAGCGGCGAACGGGTTTTGGTTGCCACCTCCGCTTGTTGGGCCGCGTAGCCCTGTGGAACGTTGCCCGAGGACGAACCGTCAGCTACCACCCATATCGACTCTTCGCCTGCCGCCAGAGTCAGGCAAGGCACCATGCCCAAAAAAAACGGGCAAAGATAAGCGTGCCGCAAATGAAATTCGTTGAATTTATTCAAAAATAATCCCTCTTCAAGTAAGAGTCTCGCTGTGGGGCGGGAGCCTGGCCATCTCAGGCAAGCGTTAAAATACCCATTGACCGACTGACGGTCAATATGAATAATTATCAATACCATTTAACGATTGGATAACATTATGAAGACTCTGGATGATTTATTGGCGCTGTTAGCGGAGGTGGGCGTACCTGAAGACGTACTGCAAGCGGCGGATGGCAGCTGGCAACTGCGCCAGGATTTAGCGCTCAGTTCGGCGGAAACCGTGGCGTTGCAGGCTCTGTTGAAGGCCCGCCGCGTCGATGCGCCCTCGCTGTGGGGAGGACAAGACTATTCATTAGATCAGCTTATTTCTGAAATGTTATAAGCAACTATGAAAAAAACATTGTTTATAACCTTATGTTTAAAAACAAATTTACGACAAAATGGCCCGCATGAAACATAAGATATACAAATAATTAACCCCAAAGTAATTGACTGACGGTCGGTCGTAGTGTTTGATGGCGACCAGAAAATGAAGTGTTTTTGAGTCCATTTTGCTTTTCATTGTGAGCCAATACAGAAGTAACGGCGCCGCCTGACCGAGGTGCCGAAAGCTGTTTGTTTAACGAATTGTGATTGAGAAAGATAACAGTCAAACAGTGAGTTAACTCATTATGGAGTCGCTATGGTTAGTGTTGGGGATTCAATCAATCAACGTTTATTAAAGGCCCTTCAACAACATGGACAGCGCCCGGCGCTTTTTGAACGCGGGGAGATTTACAGTTACGACTGGCTGAACGGTGCGGTCGCTTCAGCCGCCTTGAAGTTGCGCCAATTAGGCGTGCAAAAAGGCGATCGGATCGCGTATCAATTGCGCAATACCCGTGAAGCGGTTGTCGTCATGCTCTCTTCGTTGATGCTCGGTGCGATCCCGGTGCCGATATTACCTTCTTATCGTGAAAAAGAGCTAAGGCACATTCTGCATCTGACCGCGCCGAAAGTATTTGCCTTGCAGCGCGGTTCCCGTCGCTATAACCCACTTGCCGCTCTGCAGACGCTGTTGACGGAAGGTCTCAATATCGATGTGATACTGGTCGAAGATTACGACGACGCCGGGCACGATACTCGCTACCTGAACTTACAACAGTTCTGTTCACCCCTGGTGCCTTCGCCGCCACTTCACGCCGTCACCATGACGCCGTCGGATACCGCCGTCATGTTGCTTTCGAGCGGCACCACCGGTTTGCCCAAGGCGATCGCCCGCAAGAATGGCGGTTACAGTTATATGATCGAATGCGGCTGTGACGTGTTTGCTCTGGACAGCCAGTCGGTCTATTTCGCTGCGATGCCGGTTTCACATGGATTCGTCATCAATTGCCCCGGCATACTGGGTACGCTTTCTCGCGGCGGCGCTGTGGCGCTCGCCGATGCGCCCTCGGCGGAAACGGCGTTGGACGCGATCGAGCGATGCGGCGTGACGCATACCACGCTGGTGCCTGCGCTGCTGTCGCAATGGAGCGAACTGCAGCAAAAAACGCCGCGCAACCTGGCAACGTTGTGGCATGTCCAGGTGGGAGGGGCCAGAGTGACGCCAGAGCTGGCGGCCTCCTCGTCCCGCAGTCTCGGCATTACCCTGCAGCAATGTTATGGCATGAGCGAAGGGCTACTGTGTTTTAACGCGGTTGACGATGACGATGCGGTGCGGTTCAGCTCTCAGGGGCGGCCTTTGAGTCCCTATGATGAAGTGCTGATCGTCGATGAAAATGGCTGTTCTTTGCCCGTGGGTAAATCAGGTGAACTGATCACCCGCGGCCCTTATACGCTCACCGAATACTACCAAAATCCCCAGGCGAATCTTGCCGCATTTACCGCTGACGGTTTTTACCGCACCGGCGATCTGGCGCATGTCGATGCCGCAGGCAATATTTTCATCGATGGGCGCGTCAACGATTCGATTAACCGCGGGGGAGAAAAATTCAGTCCGAACGAGATAGAAGAACTGGCAGAACAACATCCTGCCGTGGTGCGAGCCGCTTGCGTGGGCATGGCGGACGAGCTGTACGGTGAGGTGCCGTGTCTGTTTGTCACCAGTACGGATGACACGCTGACCCTCAGCGCATTGCGCCGTTTCTTTGAGAAAGAAGGGCTGGCGGCGTTCAAGGCACCGGAAAAATTGATCGTCATCGACGCCATCCCCATGAAAGGCATCGGCAAGATAGATCGCCTGACGCTGCGCGATATGCTGCGCCAGGAGCAGTCCGTCAGAAACACGGCGGGGTTGAACTCATGACGCAATTGCGCACTTCTCTCGGCTGCGCGGTGAGACTCAGCCGCCCGCGCAGTTCGCCGGTCACCAAACAATTGGTGGTCTTTCCGCATGCCGGCGGCGGCGTTGCGTTCTACCAGCACTGGCGAGAGCTGCTGCCGGACGAGGTGGATCTGTTCATCATGCAATATCCCGGCCGGGAAGAAGCGCAAGACGCGCCGGCCTGGGAAACGGCCCAGTACGCCATTGCGCGCTGCGTCGATGCGCTGCATGCCTCGCTGGGCATCGCACCGGCGGTGATTTTCGGTCACAGCATGGGCACGCTGCTTGCCCTGCAGGTTGCCGCGGCGCTGCAAACGTCGCGCTTTCGCATCGACACCGTTTTGTCGGCCCAGCGCGCGCCGTCAGAACTGAAATTACTCCAGCAGGAAAGCCAGCGACAAGAAGTGTTGGACCACATCCTGGCATTCAGTGAAAGCAGCGGCGCGTTGACGCTGGATGCGCTCACTCGCCCGCTTGTCACCCGATTGATACAGCAAGACCTACGGCTGCTGGGCGAACTCAGCGCAGAACCGTTGCCCGGCCTGCAGCCGCGCATTTGGGGCGGCGACGACGACCCGTTGGTTAGCCGCTCCGCGCTGTCGCAGTGGAAAAAAGAACTCCCTGGCAGCCAGGTTCAACTCCTTACGGGCGATCACTTTTATTTCATGCAGGATACCGCTGCATTTCTCCGCCGGCTGCTTCAGTAAAGCTGGCTTATTTGTCAACCTATGGCTTTAAAGGAACCTCTGATGAATTTTGAGCTGTTTAACCCACAGGATTGCGCACCGGATACGGAGAAAGCCTTTACTCTGTTCCCCCAGTTGAAAAAATTCTATGCGGCGTTAGGTAACACCCCGCTGGTTGAAGTGCCCTCGCCAAAGGGGAAGGCGTCGATTTACGCCAAGTTCGAGTTTGAAAATCCGTTTGGCTCGGTGAAGGATCGCACCGCATTCGGCCTGTTTTGCGATGCCATCAATCAACACGATTTCGCCGCCGGCGAATTGAAATTGCTCGATTCCTCGGGGGGCAATATGGCGAAAGCGCTGGCTAAGCTCGGCAACATGTGCGGGATAGCGGTGCAGGTGGTGATCCCGGATTCATCCCCGCAACCGTTGATCGACACGCTGAAGGGGGACAACGCCGTCGTTACCCTGGTCGATCGCAATCAGTTCCTGCTCGGCGTCATTGCACGCAGCCAGCAGATTTCGCATGAAGATGGGAGTTGGACGCTGTTATCCCAGCATCTCAACCTGGTTAATACCGCCGTACATCAGCATGCGACAGGCGCGGAGATCCGTCGGCAGTTGAACGGCGAGCGTGTCGATGGTTGGGTGTCCGCGGTAGGGACTGGAGGCACACTGTCTGGCGTTGCGGCGGCGCTACGTCAGGATAACCCACAGCTGATCGTGTGGGGCAGCACGCCGCGCGAACTGCCTTACGGTACGTTGTCCGCCCCGAACGGAGAACCGAAGTTCGCCGGTGCCGGCGGGTTGGGATTTGGTTTTCGCCAGCCTTTCATCAGTAAGCTGATGCAGCAAGAACCGCCTTTCAATCCGGTTTCTTATCGGGAAGCACTCAGTGCGATGCATGAGTTCCATCAACTGACCGGCGTCAAAATCGGTGCCTCCTCCGCCGCCAACTGGAAAACGGCCTGTAAGCTGGCTGAAACGTTGAGTGCAGCTCAACGCATTGTCACGCTTTTTGCCGACGCGGGTTCCGATATCGACCGAGAAAAAGGGCGTGAGTGGTTCAAACAATCTGAAGCCTTATCGGTTTAACAACACCTCAAAGGAATATTTTATGGAAATTATACAGGGCAATAATAATGTATTGTCTGAGTTGATTACGCTTGGCGATTATGTTCGGGAATTAATCGGTTCCGGCAAAAGCACTGCGGAAATTGAACGTGTTCTGGCATCGAAAGACGGCTATAAAAATGTCACGATCCTTTCCGTTATAGAAATGGCCAATATTACCTTCAACGCGAAAACGAACAATGCGCCTAACGTGGGTGATGCCAATTCACACACTGACCTGCTGGTGGATCAGCAAGGGCGTGATATCGGCACGATGAAGGGCCAGGGGTGGAAAATCGCGTCACTGTCTGACGACAGCGTGATTTCCTGGTATCACGAAACCGCTGAAACGCCGCTGGGACGGATCGAAACCGCCGGCATTTGGAACTCCAGCGCCATTTGGGCAGGACAATGGCAATCGCTGTTCGCTGCCGGCGTTAGCGGGGATGTCATGGGGAAAATCGGCGTTCGTCAGCTTTATCAGGATATTCCGAGAGAAAAATATCTGACGCTGATCGTTCTGTTGCCGTTGGATCAGATTAAAAGCTTAATTAAAAAATAATTCTACCAAACACACACAATATCCATTGCGAGGGATAGGTATGCACACGTCAGTACACTGGGATGTCATTATTATCGGTGCCGGCCCCATAGGGCTGGCCGCCGCGTGGAATTATGCGCGTGAACATCAGGATCATAAAATTTTGGTGCTGGAGCAATATGCGCTATTTACGCAATTAGCGGGTACCAGCGGGGAGGAACGCCATTGGCGTTTGCAATACTCGGAATTGGAAATATTCCGCCTTACCCTGGAAGCCGACAAATTATGGCGGCAGTTGGAACAACAGGCGGACAGAAAACTGATCCACCGTATTGGCAGCCTGTGGTTCGGCGATGCGGATGTCTGGACCAATGAGGGGCAGATCCGTCAAACCATGCTGTCGATGGATGAGATGAGATTGCCCTATGAACGTCTGACGATGCGCGAAATCGAACGGCGCTACGGTTTTACCGGGCTGGACAGCAACTATGAAGGGTTCTTGCAGCAAGACGGCGGGGTAATCGATGTTAAAGGTACCCTGACGTCGCTTTATTCTCTGGCTAGCGAGGCCGGCGTGGAATTCCAGTTCCAACAATGCGTGAAGGCCGTGGAGCCGGATGCGCGGGGGGCAACGGTGCTGACGGCGCAGCATCGCTATCGCGCCCGTAAGGTGCTGGTCGCTGGCGGGCCGGGCAGCAAGAAGCTGCTGCGCCAGCTGGATATCGATCTTGCGCTTTCCACCTATGAGATGGCTTGCATCAGCATGCTGCGCAGTCAGCGTCTGGGGGCCAACGATCCCTTCTGGTTTGCTTTCCAACCGCCGGTGGAAAGCGACAGTAACCTGTTTTACGGTTTCCCGCCCAATCCGTGGTCAGTCAATGGATTTGACCGACTGGGGACCGATTTTGAAGTGGATCCGATCACCGAGGCCAATGCGCCGAGCTATCGGGCCAACCCGCAACACGTTGAGCGAGCGCTGGAGTTTGCCCGGCGGCATATGCCGTTCCTCGAGCCGGACAAACAACATTCCGCCGCGAGCTGCCTGGCGGTGTTGCCTACCGATCCGGCGCGTCAATTCTATCTCGACAGCGCCAAGGGCCGCTGCCACGGCGGCGAGCATCTGGTGGTGTCGGCAGGCGGATGGGCATTCAAGTTTACCCCTCTGATGGGGCAAATTTGCGCCGATCTGCTGGCGGAACGAGAACCTCGGTGGGACATCAGCGCATTGCGCTTCTAATCGGAGAACCTCTATGCAGCAGGTGAACAGCAATGACCGGGATATCGCCTTGGTGGGCATGGCCTGCCGCTTCCCGGGCGCCGAGGACGTGGAAAGCTGGTGGCATAACTTGATCAACGGCGTCGAATCGCTGGTTCGCGTCGACAACGAGCAACTTGACTCGGCCGACGCGGGCTATATTCCCGTCGCCGCACCGGTAGCCGGCGACATATCCCGCTTCGACGCGGGATTCTTCGGCCTGAGTGCGCGCGAAGCGCTGCTGATGGATCCCCAGCATCGGCTCTTTTTAGAGTGCGCCTGGCACGCTCTGGAAAACGCCGGAGTAACGCCGGGTGAGCTTGACGATACGGGCTTGTTTGCCGGCTGTAGCAGTTCCGATTATTTACGTCAGGCACAGGGCTCTGCGTTGCTCGACAAACTCAACCCTTCGCCGTTCGAGCGGCAAATCGCGAGCGATAAAGATTACCTCACCAGCCGAGTGGCCTGGCACCTAGGCATCGGGGGGCCGGTGTGTAATGTACAGGCTGCTTGTGCCACTTCGCTGGTGGCGGTTTACGAAGCGGTTCACGCGTTGCGCAGTGGCCGTTGCAATATGGCTATGGCCGGCGCTTGTACCCTCAGGCTCCCGCAACATGAAGGATATTTCGCGCAGCAAGGCATGGTGTTTTCCACCGATGGGCACTGTCGGCCGTTTTCTGCAGATGCCAGCGGCACGGTGTTCGGCAGCGGCGTCGGCATTGTCGTGCTGAAACGGCTGTCTGACGCACAGGCGGCCGGTGACGACATCATTGCGGTGATCAAAGGCGTAGCGATGAACAATGACGGCGCGCGCAAAGTCAGTTTTACCACCACCAGTTTGCACGGCCAGCAACGCCTGCTGCGCCAAGCTATGGACGATGCCCGCCTGGCACCGGAAGATTTTCGCGCCGTCGAAGCGCACGGCACGGGAACGTTGGCCGGGGATCCCATCGAATTTGAGGCGCTGAACGGCGTTTTCCGCGAGCGGACGACGCACCGGGCTTTCTGCGCCATCGGTGCAGTCAAGGCTAACGTCGGGCACCTGGAAACCTGCGCCGGCATGGCGGGACTGATCAAGGCCGCGCTGCAAATCAAACACGGTTGGCTCACGCCGCAGATCAACTTTGACTCGCCGAACCCGGAAATGGCGTTGGCGGATAGCCCGTTTGAGTTTCTCTGTTCCGCTCAACGTTGGGATCGCGACGATCCACGCAACGCCATCGGCGTTAGCGCCTTCGGCATCGGCGGTACCAATGCGCATGTCGTGCTGGCAAGGCCGCCGAAAACGCCTCAAATGCGGGCGGCGATAGCGCCGTTGGCGACTGTCGTGCCGATCAGTGCGCAATCGGAGCAGGCCTGGCATCGCTTGGTCAAACGTTATCAACAGCGGCCATGCGGCGAGAACGACGAACGCCTGGCCTGGAGCGCACAAAGTGGAAGAAAGTCGCTGCGTTATCGCGGCACTCTGCATATCGGCGAGCAGGGCGTGTTGAGCATGAAAGAAAGCATGGTGGATACGGGAAAAGGGCGTTTGTCGGTGGTTTTCCAATTTCCCGGGCAGGGAAGCCAGTTTATCGGTATGGCCAGCGAACTGATGGCGCAGGATGCGACATTCAAAACGCTGATGAATGACAAGCTGCAGATATTGCAAACACAGGCTGCACTGGATCTCTCCCCGTTGTTTACCGGCCAGGCGGCCCCCGAAACAATTAACAACACGGCCTTGACGCAGCCGGCCCTGATCGCCGTCGAGATCGCCGTGGCCGAACTGTTGAAACATTACGGCGTCGAGCCGGATTGGGTCGTGGGGCACAGTTTGGGTGAGATTGCCGCCGCCTGGGCCGCCGGTGTGTTCTCGGCGCAAGACGCGTTGGTGTTCGCCGCCCGGCGCGGGCATCTGATGGCCGGGCTGCAGCCTGGTGCGATGCTGGCGGTAGAACTGAGCGCTCAGCAAGCCCAACCCTGGCTTGGCGATCGGCTGTCTCTGGCGGCGGAAAACAGTGAGAACGGCTGCGTGCTTTCTGGCCCGGTGGCGGCGATTCGCGCCTGCGAAGGACAGATGCGGGACAGAGGAGTACGTTGCAAGGTGCTGAGCGTTTCGCACGCGTTCCACTCGGCGTTGATGGATCCCATTCTTGATGAACTGGCCAGCATTGCGCCGCCGCCGCGTGAGTCGACGTCAAAGGTCCGCTACGTCTCCGCATTGCTGGCGACCGAAGTCGCTCCCGCGGCGCTCGATGCCCGCTATTGGTCACGCCATGCCCGTGAACCGGTGGATTATCACCGCGCCTTGCAACACCTACCGCGGCGCGGAAAAACGCTTTTCATCGAAGTAGGGCCGGGATCGACACTCACGGCGCTGGTCGCGCAGCTAAAATCCGCCGGCACCGTAACGGCGGTGCGCACCTTGCCGCGCCGCGACGAAGCCCAGAGCGAAACCGCCGTGTGGATCCAGGCGCTGCAAAAAATCTGGCGTGCCAGCGTCAACGTTAACTGGCGCCGCCTGTGGCAACAGCCTCCTTCCCGCATTGCATTGCCAATGTATCCCTTCGATCCGGCGCAATGGTGGTTGGGCGAGCGAGATATGCAGGGGCCGGAAGCAGGGCGAACATCGACGACGGCGGATAAACCCGATCCGCAGATGGCGCGCATCTGGCGCATTTGGGGCGACGTGACCGGCGTGAACCCTGACTCCAACCACTGCGACTTTTTTGACGCCGGCGGGCAATCGCTGATGGCATTGCGGCTGATGGCCTTGTTGGAACAAGAGTTTGGCCGGTCGGTAGGCATGGCCGATTTCCTTAAGCGGCCAACGCCGTGGGGCATAAAACAACAGTTAGACCAGGCTGGAGCATTCGAGCAAGAATCCCATTAAAACAGGATGGCAAATTATGTCAGTTAACAATGAATTGCTGAATACGCACAACCAATATCAGGTAGAAACGATCGTAATCGATGACGACACGTCATTCACTCTGGCTTATTCGTCGCAGATCAAGCTGCTGCCGGCCAATGGCGGGATCCGCTGGCGCAACTATGCGTCCCGCCAGCAGCAGGAAGAAGAGGCGATCATGCTGGCGCAGCGCATGTCGCTGAAGCATGGATTGTACAATACCGGTTTCAGCGGTGGCAAAATCGTGGTGAACAGCAAGCGTTCTCCCCAAGAACAACCGGCGGTGCTTGAAGCGATCGGCGACCTGCTCAATCGCTATGGCGGCACCATGTTTACGGGATGCGATATCAATACTGGCAATCGAGAGATGGACTATTTGCGGCAGTTTACGCCATGGATCCTGAATGCCATGGACAGCCCGCAAGTCGACACGTCGGTGGCGACGGGCTACGGCGTCTGGAGCTCGATGAAAAAGGTGTTGACGCTGCGGCTCAATCATTTGCCGCGGGCCCGCATTGCTATTCACGGCATGGGTAAAGTCGGGGCGGAAGTGGCGAAACAAAGCCTGCTGTTCGGTTGCGAAGTGACGGCGTATGACATCAATCCTGCGGCGCAGTTCCCGCCTGGGGTCCGCCGCGTCAGTGAAGACGAACTCTGGGCGCAATCCAGCGAGGTGCTTTGCATCGCGTCCTTGTCCAACATATTAAATGCGCAGAACGTTGAACAACTGAATACGCGTTGGGTGATTAGCAGCGCCAATTCGCCGTTCAGTACGCCGCAGGCAGAACAGCGGCTGCTGGCGCGCGGCATCCACTATCTGCCGGACTATGTCAGTAATGCCGGCGCGGTGATCTGCGACAGCATCGAAATGGCGTTCACCGACCGGTATAACCAAATGAATCAGGAACAGGTCAATGCCTATGTGCATTCCGTGATTGGCGCCAAGACCGAGGAGTTGCTGCAGCGTGCTCAACTGCTCAATTGCGATGTCGGGCAATTGTTGCAACCGATCAAATCCGCCGCCATGGTGGCGTAACAATGGGCCGGGAAGCCTGCGCTTTCCCGGCCTTAGCTGTTTAACGGGCATAAATTCATGATCATCGTAAAAGACGCTTTGCGGAGCAAAGTGGAAACCGAGTCACAGGGGCACCGCACCGTGCTGTATACAGCAAGTGGTCAACCCAGTTATATGCATGTGATCTCTCGCTTTACGCTGCAAGAGGTCACATCAGGGTTAGGAAAGGCGGTTCATCCTGCCTTTATCGTCAACGGCCAACTTAAAGACGCCTTTTTTTATGGCTGTTATCCGGGAACTCTGGTCGATGGAGAACTGGTCAGCCAACCCGATACGGCTCCGGCGAGCTGGCACGATCTGGCCACATTTCGTCGGGCGGTGGCGCGCAACGGCGCCGGATGGCATATTGGCACCAATGCGGAATGGGCCGCGCTGATGTTCTGGTGCCGCCATCAAGGATGGCCGGAGTTGGGCAATACCGAGAGTGGCCGGTCGCATCACGATCGCCGTCAGTATGGTAAACGATGCGACGGCGGTGCCGTGGGCGATGGACAGGGCGATCCGACAACCTTTACCGCATCCGGCCCGGGAGCCTGGTATCACGACGGTACGCCGTACGGCATCGGCGATCTGTGCGGTAATTTGTGGGAATGGCAGCACGGGCTGAAATTGGTCGCGGGGGAAATTCTGCTCTTGCCGGATAATGACGCCGCGATGCCAATGACCGACGATGAAGACGAACGCTGGCGCGCGGTCGATCTGGCGACAGGGGCATGGGTGCTGCCCGGCAGTGGAGGGACGGCTAAATTCGATGCAGTCGCACCCATTCGTACAGGCAATGCCGGCGCGCCGCTTATTACCGACTCTATTCAGCATTTTAACGGCGATCCGCAGGATAACGGATATCCGCCTGGATTGATGGACGATGCGTTCGATCGTATTCGCATGGCAAGCGGGGCACCGTTACCGGATGTGTTGAAAATTCTTGGCATTGTCCCTCATCACCGGTGTGCGGACGGCGATCAGGTTTATCTGCGTAATTACGGTGAACGCATTCTGATGCGCGGCGGTGCCTGGTATTCCGGCGCCGCCGCCGGACTGAGGACGCTGTGCCTGAGCCATGGTGCGGGGCACGCTAGTGCTACGGTCGGCGCCCGGCCGGTATGGTGTTTGTAAGCTGTTGGCGATGCACTGGCCTGCGCAGCGGCCGTAGCCGCCGCGCAGGGGGTTATTGGCTGATCGTCTGCTGCAGCGCCTGAACGGAAGCGGCGATGCCGGCATCGACCGACATGGTCAGGTCTTCCATTTCCAGCGACACCCAGTCGTTGTAGCCCATCATGCGCACCACCGAGAAGAACTCCTTCCACCACTGCAGATCCCGGCCGCAGCCGACGGCGACATAGTTCCAGGCGCGGCCGGCCACGTCGTCGATCGGTTTGGTCTCCAGCAGCCCGTTAACCTCGACGACGCCGCGCTCAAGGCGCACGTCTTTGCCGTGCACATGGTGAATGGCGGGCCCAAGGGCGCGGGCCACCGCGATGGGATCTGCGCCCATCCAGATCAAGTGGCTGGGATCGAGGTTCAGGCCCACCATCGGGCCAACGGCCGCGCGCAGCCGGAACAGCGTGTCCGGATTCCACACCAGCATGGCGCTGAAGTTTTCCAGCGCAAAGCGCTCGACGCCGCACGCTTTGGCCCGGGTGACCAGCGCCTGCCAATAGGGGATCGCCACTTCATTCCATTGATAGTCCAAACAGTTTTTCACCGTCGGCGGCCAGCTGACGGTATAGGTGATCCAGTTGGGGATGGTGTCATGCGGACTGGCCGGGGGCAGGCCGCTCATCATGACGATCTTTTTCACCCCCAACAGGCCGGCCAGCTCCAGCGTATTGTCGGTTTGCCGCAGATGACGCTGCCCCAGCTCGCCCGGATCGAGCGGATTGCCGGAGACATTGAGCGCGGCGATCTCCATGCCGCGGCTGGCCAGGGCCTGCTGCAGCTGCCGGCGTTTGGCCGGGTTGGCCAGCAGATCGTCGGTATCCAGATGGGGCGCCGGAGACCAGCCGCCGGTGGTCATTTCCACGCCGCGCACCCCCAGCTCCAGCAACCGATCCAGCATCGGCTCGAAGGACAAATGGCCCAGGCTGTCGGTACAGAATGAAAGTTTCATGGTGTTTTCCTTATAGGTAATTGACCCAGGTGGCGCCGTTGTCGGCGGAGCGAACGCAGTTTTCAATCCAGCGCACGCCTTCCAATCCGGCGTCGATATCCGGGTAGATCAGCGTGGCCAGCGCTTGCCGATCGCCACGCTGGCTGGCGCTGATGGCGATGGCGAACTTGAGGTAGATATTGGCCCAGGATTCGGCCAGGCCTTCGGTATGCAACGCGCCGAGCCGCTCTTCGGCCAGCGCGCTGTCGTCCAGATAGGGCATACCGTGGTGCAGCGTTTGGTTGGGCCGCCCCTGGATCTCATAGCGCAATTCGCCGGGCGTGGAATCGCTCCACTGCAAGCTGGCGAGCGAACCCACCACGCGGATGCTTTGGCTGTCCATTGCGCCCGCATTGACGGCGGAGGCCCACATGCGGCCGACGGCGCCGTTTTCGTAGTGCATGAGCACCATGGCGTTGTCTTCCAGCGGGGCGCGGGAAGGAATAAAGCTCTGGCGATCGCACAGCAGGGAAGCAATCTTCATGTCGGGCATCACCAGCTGCGAGATGTAGAAGGTGTGGGTGGATATGTCGCCCAGCACAAAAGAGGGGCCGGCGATTTTCGGATCGACACGCCACTTTTGCGCTTCGAACGTGTCCGCGCTTTCGTTGGCATTGAAGCCGTGGGTGTACTGCAATTCGACCATGCGTATTTCGCCGATGTCGCCGTTCGCGATCATGGCGCGCATCTGCATTAGCAGCGGATGGCCGGAGAAGCCGTAGGTTACGCCGACGATCAGCCCTTTCTCCGCCGCCAGCGCCTTGATTTCTCTCGCCTCCGCCGTGGTGAAGAACAGCGGCTTTTCGCAGATGACATGCAGGCCGGCATTCAGCGCGGCGCGCGTGATTTCATAGTGGGTGCCGTTGGGGGTGGCGATGGTCACCACCTCAACGCCATCTTCGCGGTTAGCTTCTTGCTCCAGCAACTGTTGATAGCCGTCATAGCAGCGTTCGGCGGGCACGCCGAGATTGACGCCAAACTCACGTCCGCGCGCCGCGTCGATATCAAAGGCGCCGGCAACCAGCCGATAGGCGGTGTTGTCGCGCAGTGCGCCGGAACGGTGCTTGTAGCCCACCTGGCTGAGGCGGCCGCCGCCGATCATCGCCCAACGCAGCGGGCGAGGGATGCTTCTTTCACCATTTAACATGCTGACTCCTGATACTGTGGCTTTGCACTCGGGTGCAAAATGGGTTGAAAAAGAGAGTGGCAACGGCTTATTTCTGGTTCATCTGTGCGAATTGCGGGTAGTTTTCTCGCGTCACGGTGGCGTAGGGTATCCAGTTATAGGGCTCGGTTTTGGCGTGATCCAACATCGCTCGGGTCACCTGCACCGCGCCGATCGCCTGGGCTTTGGCATCCTGGAAAATGGTCACCGCCAGGTCGCCGTTTTTGATAAATTGCAGGCCGTCGGGCGTGCCATCGATACCGGCAACCAGCACGCCATTCTTTTTGGCCTGCTTCAGCGCCATGATCGCGCCGATGGCCATCTCATCGTTGTTGGCGGCGATCGCATCGATCGGCGTGCCGTTCAGCAACCAGCCGGAAACCACGTCGACCGCTTCGTTGCGCTGCCATTTGGCGGTCTGTTTCTCTACCACTTTCAGGTCTTTGTGTTTGGCGATCACCGCTTCTACCGCACGGGTACGTTCGCGGGTTTCTTCGTTGGATAGGGCACCCATCAGGATCGCCACGTTGCCGCGGTAATTCATTTTTTTCGCCAGGGCCTCCATCTGCAGGCGGCCGCTGAGCGCCGAATCGGAGCCGACGTAGGCCGTCGCGCCGCTAAGCGGCACTTCGGGCTTGCGGTTGACGAAGATAAGGGGGATCGCGGCGCGTTGGGCAGCCGTTATCATCGGCTGGACGCCTTGCGTATCGACCGGGTTGAGGATAATGGCATCCACGCCCTGATTAATCAGATCGTCTACCTGCTGCACCTGCAGGGCAACATCGCCCTTGGCATCGACGAACTGGCCTTGCAGCTGCTGCGCAGCCAGTTCTCGTGCCATTTGGCTGCGCAGGATGGAGACGAAGTTGAGATCGAAGTTGGCCAGCGCCACGCCGACCTGGTAGGTCTTGGCCTGGGCGGTCACGACAAACAGCGAGCAGGCTAACATCAACAGCAGTCTGGTTTTTTTCATTACGATATCCTGTTGAGAAAAGAGGCGTTGTAGGCAAACAGCGAATTTGCAACCGGGTGCAAAGCAGGAGGCAAAACGGCCGCGAGTCTCTGAATGCCACCGTGAATGTCGGCCATGGATAAAATTTGGTCAACAGGGGAAAGGTGAAAACAGCGCGGACGATCACAAACTCTTTACTTTTTGCACCCGGTTGCATAACAAATTGCAATCGGGTGCAAAAACGGGACATAATCGCAGCAGGTATGCCGGCAGGCGCTTAGGGGATCTGAGCGAGCAGGGTATAGTGTGACTTCACCGAAGCAGGGATCGACGCAACCATGACGAAACACCACAAAGCCACCGCCAGCGACGTCGCCGAAAAGGCCGGCGTCTCCAAATGGACGGTATCGCGCGCCTTTACGCCCGGCGCGTCGATCTCAGACAGCGCGCGTGAAAGCGTACTGGCGGCGGCGGCCGAGCTGGGCTATCGACCCAATCTGCTGGCGCGCAGCCTGTCGCAAAAACGCACGCACATCATCGGCGTGGCCATCGACGAAATGAAGAACCCGCATTCGATGATGATGCTCGATATGGTCACCAAACAGCTGCAAACCCGCGGCTATATGGCGCTGCTGCTGAACATCACCGCGGGGGAAAACTACCGGGCGGTGATGGCGATGGCCGATCAGCTGCAGGTCGATGGCATTTTGTTCCTGGCGACGGTGTTAACCCAAGAGTGGGCGGCGATCGCGCAAGACCTGCATCAGATCCCGCTGGTGCAGGTGTGCCGCAATACGGAAAGTGAACACATTGATGTGGTCAATATCGACGGTTACCGCGCCGGCGAAGAGATCGCTGGGTTGCTGATAGAACAAGGGCATCGGCGCTTTGGCTACATGAAGGGGCCAGACACGCAAAGCAGCCATTTGCTGCGTATGGAAGGCTACCGTGACAAATTGATGGCCGCTGGCTTTCAGTTGGATCGGGTGCTCACCGCTGGCCACTACGATCGCCAGCGCGGTTTCCAACTGATGAGTGAATACCTGCAGGCAACGCCGGAAAGTGAGCGGGTTGAGGCATTGTTCTGCGAGAACGACGTGTTGGCGCTGGGGGCGCTCGAGGCGCTCAGGCAAACGGCGCCGTCGTCTGCAATGGCCGTGGTAGGTTTCGACGATATCGACGAAGCCGGCTCAGCCAATTGGGCGCTGACCAGCTACAGCCAACGCATTGACCGGTTAGTCGAGGAGGCCTTGAATCGCCTGATCGACAATCGCACCACGGCAGACGGCGCCTGGCGGCATGGAGAGTTGCGAGTTCGGCGGTCGCATTTGGCTGGGAAACCGGCGTAAGGATTTCTTTTTGTATGACAATGTCACTATTGAGGCTTGATGAGAGCACATCGAGATGTAAAGAAGAAACTCTATAGAAGAGAAAGCGTTACATCCAGAGGGCCCATCGCCAGCGGTGGTAAGTACCGCTGGGAACGCCATGGCAAACAGGCAGACGATGAGCAGTTGCCGCTGCGTGAAAGTATGCATGGGCAGATACAACATGGCATGGATTACACGCCGTTATTTCAATTTCTGCTCAGTAAAGTGGGCCAACCCTGGAATGAAGTACATAGCGAAGCGGTAAGTCGGTTGGATAAAGAAGCGCCTATTTTTTACCTGGTGGCGCTGCACCGTAAAAACTGGCAGAGCTATGTCCGCTGTGGTGAGTCGAGCTATTACAGCGGACTATGCATAGATGATCACGGGATACTGCAGAAAGTGAACCCGGCATTCACCGCAGAAGATGTGCCGGTGAGATGCCGCTGTTGTACCTATACGTTCAACGGGGAACTCGTACCCGTCACGGAAAAGAACTGGCAAAAACCCTATGAGAAGGAATCCTGGGAATAGTCAGGTTTCACGAGTGTCATTCTGGTGTAGATTGACTGCCGAAGTTTGCCAGATTTCACGTAGCGCGATCAAAAAAGGAGGGCATTTTGACCCATTTTGCACAGTGGCTTAGCCAAATTCAGGCGCTTGAGGTTGAACTGCACCAGCCAACAACGCGCTGCGATCCGAAACATGTCGCGGCATTGTTGCATGAAGACTTTGAAGAGATTGGTCGTTCAGGCCTACGTTATGACAAATGCCAAACCGTTGCGGCGCTGGAGATGGAAACGGATTATCCGCCAATTTTCGCCGAAGGTTTTAAGCTGGCGAAGATCAGTGAAGGCGCCGTGTTGCTGACGTATAAAAGTTTTCAGCGTGACGCGCAGGGCCGCGTCGTTCGTTGCACCGAACGCTCATCGATTTGGCTCCTGACGGAAAAGGCGGGTTGGCAGATGCGCTTTCATCAAGGTACGCCGACTAAGGGCTAAACTGAGATGATGAAACTGAGATGGGTTGATAGATGGGCTTAAACATAAAAAAGGATATCAGCCTGATAAGCCTTGAAGGTGAGGTGAGAAAGGACGGGCAGGATAACCCCGGTGCGTACCCAATAATTCTATTTAACATAATATACATTATGCGCACCTAGGCGATAATATGTGGATTCTGCCGTCCAGGCCTAATCATGGGCTTTCTCCTGCGGTTAACCATGCCGCGCCAACTGCTCATGCCGTGAATAAATTCGTTTTTCAACCGGGCCATAAGCCGCCGGGTTTTGCCGGCTGTCTTCTGCTGCCTGTCGCTTGATTGCCGCGAATACCATGATGCTTGCGCAGATAGTCTCTGAACGTCAAATGTCGGATCGCCTGTTCACTTCCTGCGTACGTGATGCGTGCGATCGCCGTTTCCCTTGATGTAGTAACGCCTGCCGGTAATGCCGTTCTCGCCGCGCAGCGTAGATCTCATGTCATGCATCCTGTCATTCAAACCATCCAACGCCGCCAGACTTTCAACCTCCAGCAAGATATCAATCGTTGAATCGTTGGTTTGGCTGCCAGCGCCAGCACTGCTGATGAATTGCCGTTAACATGCCGGCCAGTATGCGCTCTGCCATTTCCCGCTCCAGTAATGATGACCGGACATGATTTTCGATGGCGCATACCTGCCGGTATTGGCCAAAAATCCCCTGCCTTTTTGATCGCGCTACGTGAAATCTGATAAAGCGTACGATACTGCAGATTTCACCCAAACGCGTCATTTAAACGGGCAATATTTGCACGCTAGATGCGCATTGGCATCCGCTTTCTTCGCTTGCGGCACGTATCACGGCGTTGGCTATACTGAATGGGAATATTCTTCCACGCTCCTGGAGCCTCCCCATGTTTGACCATGTGAAATTTGGCGTCAGCGACTTTGCCCTCAGCAAAGCGTTTTTCCTCAATGCGCTGGCGCCGCTGGGCGTAAAGATCGTTGCCGAAGGTGAACCCGACTATGGCGTTGAGCTGTGCCCCGATCGGGGTAATGTGTCATTATGCCTGTTTCAGACCGATGAAAAACCGGCGCATCTGCACCTGGCATTTGCCGCAAGCAGCCGTGAACAGGTCGATGCGTTCTATCACGCCGCGCTAAATGCCGGCGGCATAGACAATGGCGCGCCCGGTTTACGGCCCAATTACCATGCCCACTACTATGCGGCGTTTGTGATCGCCCCGGATGGCCACAATATCGAGGCGGTTTGCCATAAACCGATGAGCTTGTGATTTTACCAGTTAAAACAGCGTATTAATCACGAATTGATGTACTCTATTTAACATAACGCAATTGTTACGCGGTCACTTATCGTTACCCCGTCACGTCAATCCACTCTGCTCCGGTGATGCTGGCCAGCCGCTGTGGCGCAATTCTCACGCCTGAGTTATCGCTGCCGCCTGCCGGAAGCACTTCACCGTAGCTGCACAGGCTGCGGTCGCAGTAAATTCTCACAGTTTCCGGTGCGGCAAAGGGGCAAACGCCGCCGGGCGGATAGCCGGTCAGCGCCTCCACCTCCTCTGCCGGCAGCATACGCGCCTTTACGCCGAAGAATTGTTTGTACTTCTTGTTGTCGATTCTGGCGGTTCCCGCCATCACCAACAGCACCACGCCGTCGTTCACGCGAAACGACAGCGTCTTGGCGATCTGCCCGCTCTCCACCCCAAAGGCTTCCGCCGCCAGCGCCACCGTAGCGGTATTCTTTGCCAGCACCGTCACCGCCGTTTCCGGTGCGTGCTCGGCCAGAAATCGCTGAACGCGCTCTATACTCATGCCCTTCCTCCTGATGTTGCTAAGCCATTGATAATGCCGCAGTGATGGCTTCGGTTTTAACACCGCATGCTAAAAATGAGAATCAAAATTGTTCAAATCGGTAAATCTGAACAAAGCTTTAAGGGGCCAATGCCCTTTTTACCTATCATTTTTCATGGAGATACCTGCATGACCACGCAAACGACAGCAAGGCCCTCGGCGGCCGCAGTGGCCGTCTATGAATGGCTCAACCCGATACCCTATGGATTTTTCACCGCGGCGCTGATCTTCGACATCATCTATGCCTGCACGGCGAACATTCAGTGGGTCAATGGTGCCGGCTGGCTGATCGCCATTGGCCTGGTTTTTGCCATTATTCCCCGGCTGATTAACCTGGTGCAGGTGTGGTTCGGCAGCGGCCGGCGGCAGGGTTCATCGGTCAAGCTCCATTTCTGGTTGAATCTGATCGCCATCGTTCTCGCCATCATCAACGCTTTCGTGCATAGCCGGGATGCGTACGCCGTGGTGCCGGAAGGCCTGGTGCTATCTGCCATCGTGGTCGCGCTGCTGAGCGTGGCTAATGTTCTGCTGGCCCTTGCCACCCGTGCAAAATAAGGAGGTTTTCATGAAGCTATCATCCCTGGCGCTCACTCTTGCTGCCGTTTTGGCGGTGGCCGGCTGCGATAACAGCGCCGTCATTTCGCCGGAACAACAAATGGGCCCGGATCCGACATTACCGCCGGCGCAAAACTTTCTGATCCCGCCGATGCAGGTGCCTAAGGGCGTGGGTTGGCAACAGAACCAGATGCCGAAAGTGGCCGAAGGATTGAAAATCGACAAGGTGGCGGACGGTTTGCTGCATCCGCGCCAGCTGCTTACCCTGCCCAACGGCGATGTGTTGGTGGTGGAAGCCAACGGCCCGGGCACCGAAGCGGTCAGCACAACCAAGCAGCTGATCGCCGGGCTGGTGAAAGGCCAATCCGGTAAAGGCGGCAAAGGCGGCAACCGCATCACCCTGCTGCGCCCAACTGCCGACGGCGGCTGGGAAAAGCATATCTTCCTCGAGGGGCTCGATTCCCCGTTCGGCGTCCAGTTGATTGGCAACACCCTGTACGTGGCCAACACCGGCAATATCATGCAGTACGCCTATCAGCCGGGCGAAACGCGCATCAGCGATCCGGGTAAAGAGCTGGCCGATCTGCCGGACACCATCAACCACCACTGGACCAAGGCCCTGCTGGCTAGCCCGGACGGCAAAAAGCTGTATGTCGGCGTCGGCTCCAACAGCAACATCACCGAAAATGGCCTGGCCGTAGAGTACCGGCGCGCCGCGGTACTGGAAGTGGACACCGCCTCTGGTGCCAGCCGCATCTTCGCCAGCGGCCTGCGTAATCCGACCGGGCTGCAGTGGGAACCGCACAGCGGCAAGCTGTGGGCCATCGTCAACGAGCGTGACGAGATCGGCGCCGATCTGGTGCCTGACTATCTGACCTCGGTGCAGGACGGCGGCTTCTACGGCTGGCCTTACAGCTATTTCGGCCAGCACGTCGATCGTCGGGTGCAGCCGGCGCGGCCGGATCGGGTGGCGAAAGCCATCAAGCCGGACTACGCCCTGAGCTCCCACGTCGCGCCGCTGGGGCTGCTGTTCTATACCGCAAGCGCACTGCCGGCCGAGTATCGCGGCGGCGCCTTTGTCAGCGAACACGGCAGTTGGGATCGCTCGCCGCTGAACGGCTACCGGGTCAGCTACGTGGCGTTCGAGCAAGGCAAGCCGGTCGGCAAACTGAAAGCGGTGGTGACCGGATTTGTCTCCGACGACGAGAAAGAACTCTATGGCGCACCGGTAGGGCTAGCGATTGACAAGTCCGGCGCCCTGCTGATTGCGGATGACGTGGGTAACACCGTTTGGCGCGTCAGCGCTAAATAACGTTAACGGGCAGGTTCCGATGAACCTGCTCGTGACATTGTCACTCAACGGCTTGCGCCAGCCAGACTGTTCTTCCCCCGCAGGCGGGATCTTCCACCACATGATCCACCACGCGGAAGCCATTCTCCTGCAGCAAGCGCGTGTACTCCTCCGGCGCCAGGCTGGCGTGAAACAGCGGCTGGCCTTCGAAGCTGCCAATCGCCACGCCGTCTGCAGGGCCGCTGGTGAACATCAGTGCGGCATGCTGCCCGGCATGACGTCTGAACAGCGGAAACATGCGGCGCTGATCGTCGCGCGCAAGATGGAAGAAGCTGTCCCAGGCCAGCAGGCCGTCGAACTTCGCCGCTAAATCCAGCTGACGCATATCCATTTGCCGCCATTCCTGCTGCGGAAAACGCTGCCGGCAGCGCGCGATCATCGCCTGCGCACCGTCGATGCCGGTCACCCGATGCCCCTGTTCGATAAAATAGGCGGCAATCGGCACGCCATTGCCACAGCCAAGATCCAGCAGCCGCGCATTGGCCGGGGTGAGCCGCAAAAAGCGGTCGAGCCACGGCCGTTCAAACAGCGTGGTGGGTCTGAGACGTTCCCAGGTGGCGGCATGTTCGTCATAAAACGGGATAATGGTGCTCGCCAGTTTTTCCGTCATTAATATTGTCCCCGTCACGTTATTGGCGCAAAAAAATAGCCATTGGTCAGAATTAAAGCGCTTATCCGATAATATATTCATCAACAGACCGTTGACCAGAAATAAAAGGTTTTAACATTTCGACATAAACCAGTACAATTCCCTACCCTGTGTTAACCCTTTTTTTAGGTTGATTGTGTCGTTAATTCAGCGTTCTGCATCGCGACATCGGGCCGCCACCTGGTTAGGGATGTTTGCCATTCTGATGTTGTTCATTGCGCCGGTGGTCTCGCGATCCCTGGAGCATGTACGCGCCGGAAGTGCTGGAACGACCGCCATGGCGGATTGCGGCATGGCGATGCCGATGCATCACGGGATGCATTCGCCGCCGCCTGAGCCTGAAAAAGCCTCACAGCCGCTGATGCAGCACGGCGGCGGCCACCACAACATGGCGATGATGATGGACGACAGCGCCTGCGGCTACTGCGTGCTGTTGCTGCACGCGCCGCTGCTGGACGTGAGCCACGCCCCGCTGTTCTGGTCTCAGTCGCTGGCTTCACGCCCGCCGCCGATTCACTATCTCGTTCCCCTGTTTGCCCACGTCGTTCACACAGAATTACAGCCGCGCGCGCCCCCCGTCTCTTTCCTCTGATTTAACAATAAGCCCATTGCCGTTCTCTGTATTGCCGTTGATTGCTTCAACCCGGCGGAATTAATTCGCCCAACGATTAATCACCGAGACGACATTATTAATCCGGTTATTTCCACGCTGATGGAATTAACCCCCGTATTTTCCGATGGTGATTTTCGCCAGGCCGCCCCACGCCTGAATAATCCCTCGGCCAAGAACGGAAAAGAGTTAGCTTAAGGAAAGATGATGTTTAAACCGACTTATAAAAAGAACGCCGTTACCCGCGCCATCACCGCCGCCATGCCGCTGTTCCTGCTGGCCGGCCACGCGGCGCAGGCGCATCAACCCCCTACCGGCGCCCAGGTTAATGATGGCGACGTGATCACCGTCACCGCGCCGCTCTACTCCCCGCTGACCATCGTCACCTCGCCGAAAACCCCACGCCAGCCGGTGCCGGCCAGCGATGGCTCGGACTACCTGAAAACCATCCCCGGCTTTTCGCAGATCCGCAACGGCGGCACCAACGGCGATCCGGTGTTTCGCGGCATGTTCGGCTCGCGGTTGAAAATCCTCACCGACGGTTCGGAAATGCTGGGTGCCTGCCCATCGCGGATGGATGCGCCGACCTCTTATATCTCGCCGGAAAGCTTCGATCTGTTGACCATCACCAAAGGGCCGCAGACGGTGCTGTGGGGGCCGGGATCGTCGGCGGGCACGGTGCGTTTCGAGCGTGAACGGCCGCGCTTCGACAAGCCGGGCATCAAGGGCACTGCCAGCGTGCTGACCGGCTCCAACGGCCGCTGGGACGAGAATATCGACGCCAGCCTCGGCGCCGAACAAGGCTATCTGCGGGTGATGGCCAACAAATCCCGTTCCAACGACTATCAGGACGGGACGAATACGCGCGTGCCATCGCGCTGGGACAAGTGGAACGGCGATCTGGCGCTCGGCTGGACGCCGGACAATGACACGCTGCTGGAAGTGACTATGGGCCGCGGCAACGGCGAAGCGCGCTATGCCGGCCGCAGCATGGACGGTTCGCAGTTCAAACGCGAAAGCCTGGGCATGCGGGTGGAAAAATCCAACATTGGCGAGGTGCTGGATAAGCTGGAAGCGCAGGTCTACTACAACTACGCCAACCACGTGATGGACAACGTCACCCTGCGCTCGCCGGGCAGCGGTGGCATGGGGGGGCACGGTGGCCATGGCGGTATGAGCATGGGCGGTCACGGCGGGCACATGATGTCCTCCGGCATGACGATGCAGCTCGATCGCCGCACCGTCGGCGGCCGCGTGATGGGCACCTGGCTGTGGCAGGACGTGAAGCTTGAAAGCGGCCTGGACACCCAAACCAACACCCACCGCAGCATGAGCCGCGGCAGCTGGGAAAAAGACGCCCAGTTCAACAGCTACGGCGCCTTCAGTGAGCTGACCTGGTCCACCAGCGAGCAGGATAAACTGATCGGCGGCGCGCGTCTTGACCGCACCCTGGTGGAGAATTTCCGCAGCGGCAGCGATGGGGAACGTTCAGACACCCTGCCGAGCGGTTTTATGCGTCTTGAGCATACGTTGGCCGACCTGCCGCTGATGCTGTATGCCGGCGTCGGTTATACCGAGCGCTTCCCGGATTATTGGGAACTGTTCTCGCCGAAGCTGGGCCCGAACGGCAGCAAGGATCCGTTCTCCAGCGTCAAGAGCGAGAAAACCACGCAGCTCGACATCGGCGCGCAGTACAACGGCAAACGCTTCAACGGCTGGGTCTCCGCTTACGTGGGCCGCGTCGATGATTTCATCCTGTTCAAATACGATCCGCACAACGCGCGCCTCAGCCAGGCCGATAACGTCAACGCCAACATCATGGGCGGCGAAATGGGCATGGGTTATCAGCTGAGCGAGCACTGGAAAACCGACGCCAGCCTGGCCTACTCCTGGGGTAAAAACACCAGCGACGGCCGGCCGCTGCCGCAGATCCCGCCGCTGGAGGCGCGTCTGGGGCTCACCTATGAGTACGGCGACTGGAGCGGCACCGGCCTGTGGCGTTTGGTCAGCAGCCAACACCGCGTGGCGATCAACGAAGGTAACGTGGTAGGCAAAGACTTTGCCGAAAGCGCCGGCTTCGGTGTGCTTTCCGCCAACGCCGCCTACAAGGTGAATAAAAACGTCAAGCTGAGCGCCGGTCTGGATAACATCCTGAACAAAACCTACAGCGAACACCTCAACCTGGCGGGCAACAGCGTCTTCGGCTATTCGGCCAACAGCGCGGTGAATGAACCGGGCCGCACCCTGTGGGCCAAGGTTAACGTCACCTTCTAAACCGTTCACCGGGCGATGGGCAACCGTCGCCCGGTCAGGCGATATGCGATCCGGTTCTTAGGATATGAGTTTTAAGTTTTTCCCATTCGGTTGAGCGGCGATTACTATCACTCTCAATGTAATCAAGGATCCGGAGGGAATATGCAAAAGCTCACTCGTTTTCTGGCCCTGCTCGGCGAGCTGATGATTGAAAAAGCCGAAGACGCCGCGCCGCAGGCTGCTCAGCCTGACGATCGTGACGACGCGTTGCCCCCGCGCCTCGAACGCGGAGTTCCGCTGGCCGACCGCTTCCTGTTCATGTAATTCCCCTCACTGTCTTTTTGTCCGGCACGTTCCGGTATTTCATTATCGGACGCCTGCGTCTATCTTCTTTCGATGGTTCCAGCCGATTCATCATAGGAGATAGCAACGCAATGAAGATCAGAACGGTAACCCCGCAAGACGCTGAAGCCCTGACGCAGTTATTGAATGACGTGATCGGCGCCGGCGGCACGACGGCGCTAGAAACGCCCCTCACCCCCGCCGAATTCAGCGAATGGTTCATCAGCGGCAGCAATGCGCTGAGCTGCCAGGTCGCGGAGGTGGATGGGCTGTTGGTGGGCTTCCAGGCGCTGAGCGCAGATGATGCCCTGCCGCCCGATACCGCAGATATTGCCACCTTTTCCCGCCTGTCGCCGAAGGTGCGTGGCGTCGGCAGTGCGCTGTTCCCTGCCACTTTAGCGGCGGCGAAGTCGCACGGTTTCAAGCACATCAATGCCACCATTCGGGCGGATAACGTCGGTGGCCTCGCCTACTATCACAAAATGGGCTTTCGCGATTACGATCGTTTGCCGCAGGTGCCGCTCAGCGATGGCACGCCGATCGACAGAATCAAAAAGCGCTTCTCCCTTTAACCCGTTAATCCGCTCACACTGAACGCACGATATGTTCGCGCAGCCACCGGTGAGCGGGATCCCGATGCGATCGCTCGTGCCACAGCATGGTCATTTCAAACCCCGGCACCGCCAGCGGCGGCTCAAGCTGTTGCAATAAAGGCTGGTTGCGCACCAGCCGCTCCGGCAGCATCGCTACCAAATCGGATTGCGTCAGCACCGAGATCACGAAGAGAAAATGCGGCACGGAAAGCACCACGCGCCGCGTCAGCCCCACCTCCGCCAGCGCCCGGTCGGTCATGCCATAGAACCCGCCGCCGTCCGGCGAGACCATCACCTGCTCCAATTGGCAAAATTGCGCCAGCGTCAGGTTTCCATGCAGTTTGGGATGGCCGACCCTGCCCACCAGCACATAGCGTTCACTGAACAGCGTGCGCTGACGCAGACCGGGCGGCGCCCCTTCGCGGGTGTGAAACGCCAGATCGATCTCCCCCTGTTCCGCCCGTTTGGCGAGGCGCGCCGGGGCGATCTCCAGCACCGCCAGCCGGGTGCCCGGCGCCGCCGTGCGCAAACCGTTCAGCGCCGGCAGGACGATGGTGGATTCGCCGTAGTCAAAGGCGGCCACGCGCCAGGTATCGGTCGCCACGGCGGGATCGAACGGCGTCGCCGGCGTCACCGCCAACTCGAGCGCCGCCAGCGCCTGACGCAGGGGTTCCCGCAGCTGCTCCGCTCTGGCGGTCGGGCGCATACCGCGCGGGCCGGGCAACAGCAGCGGATCGTCAAAGATCGCCCTCAGTTTGGCAAGATGCACGCTGACCGCAGGCTGAGAGAAATTGAGCCGCTGCGCCGCACGCGTGACGTTGTGCTCCGCCAGCAGCGCGTCGAGCGTCACCAGCAGGTTGAGATCCAGCCGCCTTAAATTATTCATGGTTATACCTGGGATAACGGTAATTCATTTCTAATATACCGACTAACGCCCTACTCTGCAGCTCTCAGACCAAGGAGAGTTGTTATGAATGTGCTGATTGTTTACGCCCACCCAGAGCCGCAGTCGCTGACCGGCTCACTGAAAAACTTCGCTGTTGATCGCCTGACGCAGGCCGGCCATCAGGTACAGGTGTCCGATCTGTACGCCATGAAGTGGAAAGCGGCGCTTGACGCCGACGACAGCCTGGAAGGCGCATCAGGACCCCGTTTCGATCCTTCGCTGGATTCGCAGCGCGCGTTTGCTAACGGCGTGCAGAGCGCCGATATCGAACGGGAGCAGCAAAAATTGCGTTGGGCGGACGTGGTGCTGCTGCAGTTTCCGCTGTGGTGGTTCTCGATGCCGGCGATTCTGAAAGGCTGGTTCGAGCGTGTCTATGCCTATGGTTTTGCCTACGGCGTCGGTGAGCATTCCGACACCCACTGGGGCGACCGTTACGGCGAGGGGACGCTGGCGGGCAAACGGGCGATGCTGATCGTCAGCGCCGGCGGCTGGGAGTCCCATTACGCCCCGCGCGGCATCAACGGGCCGATCGACGATATCCTGTTTCCGATCCAGCACGGCATGCTGCATTACCCAGGCTTCGAGGTGCTGCCGCCGTTTGTCACCTACCGCGCCGGCAAAACCGATGAGGCACGCTTTGCCGCCCTGTGCGAGCAGCTCGGGCAGCGGCTGGATAATCTGTGGCACACCGAGCCCATTCCGTTTCGGCGACAGAACGCCGGTGACTACCTGATCCCGCAGCTGACGCTGAAAGCGTATCTCGCGCCGGGGCAGGACGGTTTCGGCGTTCACATCGAGTAGCCGGAGGCGCACGCCCTGGCGCATCCGGGGCGCGGCGTTAATTCAGGGCGGCGAGAAATGCCTGGTAGCCCTGTGCGCTGCTGTCCAGCTCATGCTGCTGAACCTGTTCTGCCACCCCGTCCGAAGCGGCCTCCTTGCCGTAAAAGGCGAAGAACGAGGCATAGTCGGCCCGCACGTATCCGGCGGTGACTTCAAACGGCCGGAAGATTTCCTCCAGCGAGTAGCGATAGCGCCCGTCGCGCGCATAGTCTTCTGCACGCACCCCCGCCGTCACCGCCAGCGCCAGCTTCTTGTTTTGCATCTTGTAGCCGCTGCGGGAACCGTAGGCCCAGCCGTAGGTGAGCACGTCATCCAGCCATTTTTTCAGCAGCGGCGGGCTGCTGAACCAGAAAATCGGGAATTGCAGCACGATGTTGTCATGCGCTTCAATCAGCTGTTGTTCCCTTGCGACGTCGATCCGCCAGTCCGGATAGGCCTGATGCAATTCATGCACCGTATACCGCTCCGGATAGCGCCGCAGTTCTTCCAGCCAACGTTTGTTGACCACCGAGTTCGCCATATCGGGATGGGTCACGACCACCAAGGTTTTCATACTGATTTCTCCAGTCAGGTGTTTCGACGCATCTTAGGGTATGCTGACAGAATGTAAAATACGCACACTCACGACACATACTTACCCTGGAGAAAGTATAAAATGACCGCCGAATCCCGCTGCAGCCCAACGGGCATCAGCCTCGAAGACACCGGCTATGGCTACACCCTGTCGGTGATCAACGGCAAATATAAAATGATTATTCTCTACTGGCTGGCGCTGTATAAGCCGGTATTGCGGTTCAACGAACTGCAGCGTTGCATCGGCATCATTTCGTACAAAACGCTGAGTTCGACGCTGAAAGAGCTGGAAAAAGACCGCCTGGTGGTGAGAAAGGAGTATCCGCAGATCCCACCCAAGGTGGAGTACAGCCTGTCCGAGCGCGGACGTTCGCTGATCCCGGTGATCGACATGATGTGTAACTGGGGAGAACAGCACCGGCCGGAGCAGCCGGTGCCCTGAGGGGTTAGTTGTCCGCCGCCGCTGAGGTTGCCGGAGCGGGATCATCGTGCTCGACCAACGTGTCCGCCGGCCGGCACTGGCGCAGCGTCCGTACGCTGAAGGCCACCAGCACGCCCAACAAGGCGGCGAACGCGCCAAACGACAGCACGCTCATCAACGGGGTAAATACCCTGCCCAGCACGCCGAGCCCCAGCGCGCCGATCGAATCACCGGTCACGTCCTGCGCGGTACCCAGGCTGTTCACCCGCCCCAGCAGATGATCCGGCGTGTTGCTCTGGATCAGCATGAACTGCAGAAGTGAGGCGATAGCGTTGGCGTAGCCGTAGCACACCAGCGCCAGCAGCGCCGGCGCCAGGTGGCTGAACAGCCCCAGTGACGCGATGGCGGTGAACGCGACGATAGCGGCGACCAGGATCAGCACGCCGGGTCGAGAGAAACGCCCCACCCAGCCGCTGGTCAACGCGCCCAGCATCGCACCGAGCGGCACCGCGGAGTACATCAGGCCAATTGAGGACGCGCCGACGTGGTAAGCGTCCTGCGCCAGCGCCGGGAACAGCACCCTGACGGCGCCGACGATGCTCATCAGCATCCCCAGCAGCACCACCGAACCCACCACCTTATTGCGCCAGACAAACTGGAAGCCGCTGGCGAGCGCGCGCAGCGGGTGTTCCGGCTCCTGTTGCTGCGGCAACAGCGTCGGCAAGCGCACCAGCGGGACCAGGGTGCCCAGCGTCCCTGCCGCCGCGACGGCGAACGCCAGCCCCACGCCGCCGAACACGATGATAATCCCGCCCAGCGCCGGTGCGAGGATCGCGCCGATGCGCACCGTCACCATGCTCAAGGCCCCCGCCGCCGCCAGGTTTTCGCGCCCGACCAGCAGCGGGATCACCGCCATCAGCGCCGTCATGCCCAGCGCGCCGAAAAAGCCGTCCCAGGCCGCCAGCAGGTAGAGCGCCCACAACGACGGTGCCGGGGCGAAGGCGTTCAGACTCAGGGCGACAAAGCCCAGCCCGCAGGTGCCGCGCGCAAACAGGATCAGCTTGCGGCGATCGTAGCGATCGGCAAGCACCCCGCCCAGCATCAGGCCGATAAACATGCCCGCCCCATCCAGCGCCACCGCCACGCCCACCTGCAAGGTGGAGCCAGTCATCGCCTGGATCTGAATTGGCACCCCTACCGCCAACATGCCGAGGGAAAACACCGACAGCATGCGGGCGCAGAAAATCGCGCGGAAATGTGCATTGCTTCTCAGCAAACTGAAATCAAGAAAAAAAGAAGGTCTGGCCATAGTGTCCTGCATGTCATGTTTTAGTGCGGGCCGGGACGCACGCCCCCCGGCCCGGTTGCGTTATACCAAGCCGTATTGCCGCGTCAGCAGCGAATGCAACAGCGGCCCAAGCGTCTCCAGCGAGGCCGGCGACAGAATGTCCGCGTGTTCGCAGCGCTGATGATGGCAGATCAACCCATCCAGATACGGCGCCCACACGGCGTTGATGTCCATCTCCGGCGGCAGCGTCTGGTCGGCGACAAACAGCGTCGCCGTGCCGTGGAAACGCCGGCTGCGCGCCTGGGACAGAATGCGCACCGCATCGCGGTAGTTGGCGACGATGCTGTCGAACATCGCCGCCTTCTCCGCCATCAGCGCCGGATCGCCATGATCTTCCGCCATAAACTCGGCCTGTTCCTGCGCCACCTCTTTCTGCGCGTCTTCCTCGCTGGGGCCGGTCCAATCCTGGCCTTCCGGCGGATAGGTATCCAGCATGCCGAGGAACGCCACCTCTTCGCCCTGCTGCTGCAGGCGCGCGGCCATCGAGTGCGCCAGCGTGCCGCCGAGCGAATAGCCCAGCAGGTAGTAAGGCCCCTGCGGCTGCAGGCGGCGCAGATGGGCGAGATGACGATCGACCATCTGCTCGATATCCTCGCAGGTGGCGATAGCACCATCCGGTCTTGGCGACTGCAGGCCGATGATCGGGTAGTTCCCCGGCAGATAACGGCTCAGCCCCGAGTACTGCCAGGCGAAACCGGAAGCCGGATGCAGGCAGAACAGCGCCGGGCCTTGACCGGCCCGCAGCTGCAGGCATTCGCCGACGCCACGGCTCTCGGCCGAGTTGGCGGCCTGCGCGTCATCGAGCAGGTGCGCCATCTTCTCCAGGCTGCGGGCGAACATGATCTGCCCGACGCTCAACGGCCGCGGGACGCGCCGGCGCAGCTCTGCCGCCAGACGCATCGCCAGCAGCGAATGGCCGCCCAGCGCGAAGAAGTCGTCGTCGGCATACACCGTCTCGCGCCCCAGCAGTTCCCCGAACAGCGCCGCCAGCAGGTGCTCGCTGTCGCTCTGCGGCGCACGCCCGGCTTGCAGGGCCAGCTGCGGCCGTGGCAACGCTTTGCGATCCAGTTTGCCGCTGGCGCTGAGCGGGAAGCTGTCGGTCATGACATAGCTGACCGGCATCATGTGCGCCGGCAAACGTGCCTCCAGCGCCTGATGCAGCACGGCAGTATCCAGCGTCACGCCCGGTTGGGCGATCAGCCAGGCGACCAGCTGCCGCATATCGGCGCCGCCCAGCCCCGTCGCGCCCTCGCCCAGTTCGATGGCGTGCACCGCCGCTTGCGCTACTCCCGGCTGTGCCAGCAGCGCCTGTTCGATTTCGCCCAGCTCGATACGCTGGCCACGGATCTTCAGCTGATCGTCGCTGCGTCCCAAATACTCGACGCTGCCGTCTTCCAGCCAGCGGGCGATATCACCGGTGCGATACATGCGCGCCCCGTTGCCGGCGGGATCGGCGACAAACCGCTGTGCCGTCAACCCCGGCCGATGCAGATAGCCATCGGCCAGCTGAATGCCGCGCAGGTAGAGATCGCCGGCGCAGCCGACGGGTACCGGCCGCAGCATGGCGTCGAGAATGCTCAGTTGGGTGTTCCAGACCGGTTTGCCGATCGGCACGCCGGCGCCGTTCACCGCCGCCAATGCCGCGCCGGACGCCGGTTGATAGGTGACATCGACCGCCGCCTCCGTCGGGCCATACAGGTTGTGCAGCGGCGCCGTGACCAACGCCTGATAGCGGGAAGCCAGTTCGCACGACAGCGCTTCGCCGCTGCAGAACACGCGTTTCAGGCTGGCGGCGGCGCGCTGTGGCGCCCGTTCGTTCAAGGCCTCCACCCAGATAGCCAACATGGACGGAACGAAATGCAGCGTGGTCACGCCATAGTCGTCAATCAACGTCGTCAGCGCCTGCGGATCGCGGTGCGCCTCCGGCGGCGCCATCACCAGGCGCGCGCCGACCATCAGCGGCCAGAAGAATTCCCAGACGGAAACGTCGAAGCTGCACGGCGTTTTCTGCAAGACCACGTCCTGCGCATCGAGCGCATACTCGTGCTGCATCCAGAACAGGCGGTTGACGATCGCCCGGTGGTTCACCACCACGCCTTTCGGCCGCCCGGTAGAGCCTGAGGTATACAGCACATAGGCGGGATAATCGCCGTTCCCCGCCGGTGGGCGCGGCGCCGGTTCGCGCCCGCTGTCATCCAGCGCATCGAACAGCAGCGTCGGCGCCAGCGCGGCGAAGCGGGCGTCCAACGCGCTTTCGGTGATAATCAGCCGCGGTTTGGCGTCCTCCACCATGTAGCCCAGCCGCTCGTCCGGGTAGCCGGTGTCCAGTGGCAACCAGGCGGCGCCGGTCTGCACAATCGCCGTCAGCGCCAGGCTGAGGCGCACGGAGCGTGGCAACGCCACCGCGACGATATCGCCTGGCTGAATGCCGGCCGCCGTCAGCCGCTCGGCCAACAGCGCGGCCTGGCGCTGCATGTCACGGTAGCTGAGGCTGTGCCCGGCATCCTGCAGCGCGATGCGTTCCGGCGTGCGCCGCGCTTGATCGGCGATCGCCTGATGCAAGGTGGTGTCCGCCACCGCCTGCCCGGTGCGGTTGACCGCCGCGATCAGCGCCTGCTCCTGCGGGGTTTGCAACTGCCAGCGCGGCAGCGGCAGATCCGGTTGGGCGATCCACTGTTGCAGCAGCGCCATCAGCCGCGCGGCGAAGCGCTCAGGCTGCGGCACCGAGGCGCGGTACTCCATCAGCAGACGCAGACGTTCGCCCGGCAGCACCAGCAGCGTCAGCGGATAGTGGGTATAGCCTTTGTTGCGGATAGCGTCGCAGCGCAGCGCCCCTGCGCCGCCCAGCAGGGCGTCGTTGTCCGGGTAGTTTTCTACCACCAACAACGTATCGAACAGCGTGCCCGCCCCGGCCAGGTGCTGGATCTCCCCCAACCCCAAATCGTCGTGCTCCAGCAGTTCAATCTGCCGGTGCTGCAGTTCGGTCAACTGATCCGTCAACGAACGGTCATGCTGCAGACGAACCCGCACCGGCAGCGTGTTGCTGAACAGGCCAACATGCTCCTCAACCCCTTCTATCTGGCCAAAGCGGCCGGAAACCGGCGAGCCGAACACCACGTCCTGATGGCCGCAATAGCTGGCCAGCTGCAGCGCCCAAATGCCCTGCATCACGGTATTGAGCGTCAACCCGCGTTCGCGGCACAGGGTCAGCAAACGCTTCTCCTCGGCCGGCGGCAGCGTCATTTCCAGCTCATGCACGCGATCGTACTGCGTTTCACCGAACAGCAACGTCGGGCGCACATCCTGCAGCGTCTCGCGCCAGAGGCGGCGTGAGGCTTCGGCATCGCGCGCGGCCAGGCGGCACACGATATCGGCGTAGTTCGAACGCAGCGGCGGCAGCGCCTGCTCGCCTTCACGCAAGGCCAGCATCAGATCGTTGAGCACCACCGGCGTCGACCAGCCGTCGACGATCAGGTGGTGCGCGTTAAGGAACAACGTGTAGCGTTCGCTATCGCCGTGTTTGACCCGCAGCGCATGCAACATTGCGCCCGGCTGGTTGAACAGATCGCGCTGCAGTTCCTGCTGCTCCAATTGATTCAGCGCCTGCGCTTCTTGTTCGGCGGACAGCGGCGGCAGCCTGTGGCTGTCCAGCGGCCAATGGCTTTCCTGCGGTATCAGCTGCAGCGGTTCGCCTTCGCGGTTGAATCGGGCGGCCAGCTGCGGATGGCGGCGGATCACCGCATCCAGCGCCTGCTGAAGGTGATGCGCGTCCAATTCTCCGTAGAGACTCAGGCGCGTCAGCGAGTTATAGCTGCCGCCCTGCTGCGCCGTCTGTGCATGGAACAGCAGGCCGTGTTGCAACGGCAACAGCGGCAGCGCTGCGGTTAACGGCCCATACGCCCGTTCCCAGGCGCGCACCGTCTCATCGTCAACGTTCGGCTGGGCGATCTCGGCCGCTACCAACGTCGCCGTCGCGCGATCGGGATGCCGTTCGGCAAATTCGCACAGTGCACGCACTGCTTGCTCGATGCCGCTGTGCAGCTGCGTAATGTCGCTCTCGCTGAAAATCCCCTCCAGCCAGCTCCAGTTGATCGCCAGGCACGCGCCGTCGCGCCGCTCTTCGACAAAGATATTCACCTCCAGGCCATACGACAGCGCCTGCTGCGCATCCTGCGCCACGGCGAAGGCGTCGCGGAAACGGGTTTGGCTGCGTTGCGGCGCCCAGTTCCCCTCGTCCTGGCTGAAGCGCCCGAGGTAGTTGAACAAGATCTCCGGCGCATTGCGCTGCGCCAGCGCCGCCAGTTCGTCACGCTGCGGGTGCAGATAACGCAGCTGGCCGTAACCGACGCCGCGATCGGCCACCGCACGCGTCGCCCGTTTCACCGCACGCACGGCCTCATTGTGTTCGGCGTCATGCAGTTCGATGCACAGCGGATACTCCGCCGTCAGCCAGCCGACGGTGCGGGCCAGATCGAGGCCGTCGTCCAGTTCGGCGCGGCCGTGCGACTCCAGAGAGAAACGCAGCGAAGCGGCCTGGAAACGGCGGCGGCAGGCCTGAGCCAGCGCGCACAGCATGATCTCTTCAACCTGCGCGCGGTATCCCTGCGGCAAGGTGCCGAGCAGCGCGGCGGTCAGCCGGCTGTCGATCAGCGTGCGCCGTTCGCTCACCGAGGCGATGCGATCGGTCTGCGGATCCAGCGCGCGCCGCCCCAAACGCGGCACCTCGTCCGCCAGCATCTGCCGCCAGAACGGCAGCTCGGCTTCGCGACGTTCGACGTCGGCCCGTAAACGCGCGGACCACTCATAGAGCGAGGTTTCTTCCGGCGGCAGCGTGATCGGCTGCCCCTGCATGGCGCCGTCGGCCACTTGACGCAGTTCGTCGAGCAGGATGCGCCAGGAAACGCCGTCGACCACCAGGTGGTGGATCGCCAGCACCAGCCCCAGGCTCTGCCCGTCACGCTGCAACAGGATGGCCTGCATCATGGCGCCGGCCGCCGGATCGAGAAGGTCAAGTGCGGCATCAAATGCCTGTTCCGCCGCTAATTCCAGCTCACCGGACACGGTATTAACCTGCATCAGTTCACCGGCGGCGGCAGTTTCAACCACCAACTGACCGTCGCGGATCCGCGCGCCCAACGCCGGGTGTGCCGTGCGCAGTTGTTCCAACGCATCACGCAGCTGTTGCGGCTGCAGCTCGGCAGGTACGCGCAGGAAAACGCCGTGCGCGAAGCGGCGATGCATATCGCCCGTCTCGGCAAACCAGTGCAGGATCGGCAGCCCGTCGATCGGGCCTTGCTGCACGCGGCGTGCAGCCTGAGAGTCTACGACCAGCGGCTGCATCGCCTGCGCCATGCGTGCGGGGGTGTGCAGCGCGAAGATCTCGCGCGGCCGCAGCAGATAGCCTTTGCGCCGCAGGGCGGTGCCCAACCCCATCGCCGAGATGCTGTCGCCGCCAAGCGCGAAGAAATCGTCGTCGGCGCCGACGCGCTCCATCCCCAGCAGCTGCGCCATGGCGCCGCAAATCAGCCTTTCCTGTTCGGTGGCCGGCTCGCGAATGCTTTGCGCCAGCGTTTCCTGCGGTTTGGGCAGCGCCTGACGGTCAATCTTGCCGTTGACGTTAAGCGGCAGCTCCGGCATCACCACCAGGATCGCCGGCACCATATAATCCGGCAGACGCTGCGCCAATTGCCCCAGCAGCTCGCTTTGCAACGTTGGCGAAGCGCGACGCGCGTCATCCTGCACCGAGCAGTAACCGATCAAACGATAGGTGGCGCCGATCGGCTCGGCGATCACCACCGCCCGCCCCACGTCCGGCAAGGCGGCCAAGGCGCTTTCCACCTCACCCAGCTCGACGCGGAAGCCGCGCACCTTGATTTGGTGATCGGTACGGCCAATGAATACCAGCTGACCCTCCGCGCTCCAGCGCATCAGATCGCCGCTGCGGTACATCACCTCGCCTTCGGCGAACGGGTTGGCGACAAAGCGCGCCGCCGTCAGATCCGGGCGCCGCAGGTAACCGCGCGCGATGCCTTTGCCGGAAATGTACAGCTCGCCCGCCGCGCCGATCGGCACCGGCTGCAGGCGGCTGTCGAGCAGCCAGACGGCGGTATTGGCGAGGGGGCGACCGATCACCGGCTGATCGGCGGCCGTGACCGGAGCGCCCAGGGTATCGACGGTATATTCGGACGGGCCGTAATAGTTGTGGATCTCCACCTCCGGATGCTGCTGCATCAGGTTCCACAGCGTCGGCGTCGCCGCCTCACCGCCGATCATCACAAACGCCGGCAGCGGGAACTGCCCCTTCAGCAGGCCGCAGTCCACCAGTTGCGAGAAGAATGACGGCGTGATGTCCAGCAGATCGATCGGCGTCTGTTGGGTTTGTTCCAGCAGCGCCCAGGGGTCGCGGCGCAGCTCCTCGTCGAAGATAACCAGTTCGCTGCCCATCATCATGCAGAACAGCGGTTCCCAGGAGGAGTCGAAAGAAAACGAGGCGGTATGGCCGGCGCGCAAGCGGCGCGCGTGGCGAGCCTGGAATTTTTCGATCGCCGGGCCGAACAGAGAGGCTTGGTGCGACAGGAACAGGTTCAGCAGCCCGCGATGTGTGGACATGACGCCCTTGGGTTTGCCGGTCGAGCCGGAGGTGTAAATCATGTAGGCGAGATGCGCCTCGCTCAGCGGCATGCGCCGCTCGTCGTCCGTTATCGGCGTGGCCTCGGCAGCCGCGCAGCGCGCCAGGCACGCTGCGTCGTCCAGGCACAATACCTGTGGCAGGTCCGGCATGTTGGTCAGCGTGGCGCGGTGGGTCAGCAACATTACCGGCCGCGCGTCGTCGCACATCAGCGCCAAACGTTCACGCGGATAGTCCAGATCGAGCGGCATATAGGCCGCGCCGCTGGCCAGAACGCCGAACAGCGCGACCAGCGTGTCCACCGAGCGCGGAATGCCGATGGCCACCACGTCTTCGGCGCCGATGCCGCTGTCGATCAGCACGCGCCCCAGCTGCATCACCCGTTCGGAGAGCTGCCGGTAGCTGAGACGCACATCGCCGCAGGCCACCGCTAACGCCTCGGGCTGGCGCTCAACCTGGCGCTGGAATGCATCCATGATTGACACCATGCCCGTTGGCGGCGTCAGATCGGCGCCGCGCCCCCAGGCCGCGAGTTGCCTTAGCTCCCCTTCGCCGATCAACGCCAGTTGACCGTTCGGCTGGTGCGGCTGCCGCGCCAGCTGCTGCAGCCAATGGCCGATGCGCTCCGCATGATGATGCAAGCTGCGCGGCGAGTATTTGGCCGGGTTGGCCACCAAAGACAGCGTCAGCACGCCGTTGCGAAAGCCGATCTCAAACTCCAGGTCATCAACCGGCCCCATCGCCAGCGTATGGGTAACGGCCGCCTGGCCGTCGAACGACAAGGCGCTGTGGTAGACCTTGACGTTGACCACTGGGCCATAGAGTTCCTGATGACCGCCGACCAGGCCGAGATCGCGTTTGATCTGCTCCGCCTCATAGCGTTGATGGCGGCGCGCCTGCTTGATCTCCGCCACGACGGCCTGGCAGACGTCCGCCAGCGACAGTTCCGGCGTCACGCTCAGCAGCAGCGGCAGCACGTTGACCACCGGGCCGACCGCCGCCAGCGCCTGCGACCCCATCCGGCGCATGAAAGGAAAACCGACTGAAAAACGGGTTTCACCGCTCATGCGCGCCATATACATCGCCAGCGCCGCCGTGACGATGTCGGCCGGTTGCAGCGCCTGCAGCGCGTCGTCGCGCAGCGCTTCGTCAAACAGTGACTCCGGCAGCACCAGCACCTGTTTGAGCGGCCGGGCGCCCGGTTCAACCTCCCGGCTTTCCGTCGATAATGACAGCGGCGACGGCAGTTCGTGCAGATGCTGGCGCCAGAATTCGGCCGCCCGCTGGCGTGCGGCGGACGTTTGCCATTGCTGAAACTCTTCCACCACCTTGCCGAACGGGGTAAACGGCGAAGCCGCGGGCGACAGCCCGTGGCGCAGCGCGCGATAAATATCGGCGATCCGGCGGGTGATGGCCTCGAAACTGAAGCCGTCCAGGGTCAGATGATGAAAGCGCTGGTACCAGAACCAGCGATCGGCGCCGACACGGATCACCACATGCCGATAGAGCGGCCGCTCGCCGTCCGCGGGCAGATCCTGCGCCAGATCGTTATTCATCAGCGCCAGCGCCGCCTGTTCGGCATCTGGGCGCGCGCTGAAATCAAACCACTCCGGCGCCTGTACGCGTGCGGGGTCCGCATTAAGCGGTAAACGTTGCATTGGCTGGCCGTCCTGCGCCTCAAAAAACCGCGCCTGAACCGTATCCGCTTCCGCCAGCCCCTGGCGAATCGCGCGCTCCAGCGCCGAACGATCGATAGCGCCGTGCAATTCGGTGTAGTGCGCCACGGCGAAGCTGTTGCGGCGCAGCGCGATTTGGTCGGCAATCCAGATCCCCGGTTGCGCCGCAACCAGCGGATATTCCCGATACTCGACCTGAGTATCCGGCAAAGAAAGCGTTTCTGACATGGTGTCTGTCCTTTTCCTCAAACGGAATGTATCGATGTGGCTGCCTGGCGATTAACGCGCCGCATCCGCCGCTTTCAGCGCCGCCGGCCGCATGTCCTGCCAGTGCGTTTCGATGTAGTCGATGCATTCACCGCGCGACGCCGGCCCCATCAACACGCGCCATCCCGGCGGCGTATCGGCAAACTGCGGCCACAGCGAATACTGTTGCTGCTCGTTGACCAATACGGAGAAACGGAGATTTTCATCATCGAACGGGTTTTGTTGTTCCTGAGTCATTTGCCTTACCTGTCTGTCAAAATGTGTGGGTTATTCCATCCCGGAAAGCAGTTGGCGCACGCCGTCCACCAGACCGCCGCGCCAGCAGAGCGCATCGTGCCCGCCGGAAAACACGCGGTAATCGACGCGGTGCCCGGCCGCCGTCAGCGCCTGATGCATCTGGCGATTGACGAATTCGATGTCCGCCTCCCGATCGCCGGCTTGCTGAATTACGGTGAGCGTGGCTGCCGCTGCGCTGCGTTGCCGAACCTGGCGTATCAGCCAGCCTTCCTCCAGTTCGTGGCGTTTTTCGAACTGGGTAACGAATTGCACCGTAGGCCACCAGAAGGAGCCGGACTGGCTCAGCACGTGGCCGAAGCGCTCTGGCCAGTGCAAACCGGCATATAACGCCGCCAGCCCGCCGTAGCTCTGGCCGGCGACGACGGTGCGCGCCCCTTCCTCGCTGAACGGTTCGCGCCGCTGCGCCTGCGGCAATAGTTCGTCGATTACCGCCTGCCAGAATGCGGCGTTGCAAGGCAGCTCGTTTTCCCGGTGTTCGCCGTCGATCGCATCGATCAGCAGCCAACATGCAGGCGGCAGGTGCCCTTTTGCGGTTTCGTGCTCGATCACCGGCAACAGCGCGTGCCTTTCGACCCAGTTTTGGCCATCGAGCAGCAGCACCAGCGGGCGATTCGCTTTCACCCCCGCGTCGCCGCTGGCATACAGCCAGACGCGCCGCTGCGTGCCGAGCCGTTCGCTCTGCCACTGGAAAAGCTGCAGCCGCGCCTCCTCCAGCGGCCGATCGGCGGCCTGCCAGGCGCTTTGATCGTCGGCATCCGGCCCTTGCGCCAGAGAGACGGGCCGCGGGCGATGAGACGGCCCCAGCGATACGCGATTCAGCGGATCGGCGATGGCCAACGGGAACAGCGATACCCACCAGGCGCGCTGTTGGCGATCGCGCAACGTTTCGTCGTCGCTGAAGACGGGGGGAAGATCCCGGTCGGTAATGGGGATCAGGCTGTAGCTGCCGCGCCAGCGGCGATCGATAACGGCCGCGCCGTACCAAACGTCGGTGCCGGGGAGCCGGGTCAGGCTGCTGGGGGACGTGCTGTGGTGATCGGTAATGCCGTTGATATCGGCGTAAACGCGGCATATCGGCGAGTGCCGTTCATCGCCGGCGGGATCGCGCCACAGCCAGGTCATTTTGACGTGGCTGTCATCGTGCGGTTCGACCACGGGTGTGCCGTGAGCGGCAACCTTCTGCCACCACGCGGATTGCCCCGCCGTCTCTTCACGCAGCCATTGCGCCGCCAATCCCTCACGGTCGTTGTCTGGCCTCTTTTCCGGCAAAAACTCCATAGCGCCCCTTACATAACAAGAATGTCTTTTACAAAACCTGACAATCGTATTGATACTCATTATCATTTTCAATACTATTTGTCGGATTTTTACCGTCGTGCAAACACGACGTCTCCGCGCCGACGGGTGAAGACCGCTTGCCGGCATTTCGGGGTTTATCAGGGTGGCATGACACACAAAAGCAGGTATTCAGGAGAGATAATGAAGATTAAAAACAAAGGGATAGCAAACGGAAGTGCGGAGGCGATGTCCGCCAAGCGTCTGTTGCTGGGATCGGCGCTGGCCTTATTGCCCTTGGCGCAACACGCGTCTGCGGCAGCGGACGAAACGATTTTGGTGACCGCCGACGCGCAAAACAGCGTGACCGCACCGGTCAAAGGGATCGTCGCCAAAGAGAGCGCTGCCGGCACCAAAACCGCCACCCCTCTGCGCAAGACGCCGCAGTCCATCTCGGTGGTCACGCGCGAGCAGATGAACGATCAGGAGCCGGCGTCGGTTGCCGACGCGCTGAACTACACCAGCGGGGTGATCACCACCTACCGCGGCAACTCCAACCGCAATGACGAAGTGATCAGCCGCGGCTTCCGCTATGCACCCAAGCTGCTCGACGGTCTGCACTTTGGCCTCTCGAGCCAAAACGGCGGCGCCGGGCAGATCGATCCCTGGTTGCTGGAGCGCGTGGAGATGGTGCACGGCCCGGCCGGCGTGCTGTACGGCCAGGTCAGCCCCGGCGGCGTGGTGGTGATGACCAGTAAACGCCCTACCGCCCAGAGCATTCACGAAGTCAAATTCAGCACCGGCAACCGCCATCTGGCGGAAACGGCGTTTGATTTTGGCGGTAAGCTTAACGACGACAACACCCTGTTCTACCGCCTGAACGGTATCGCCAGAACCGAACATGAGTTTGTCAAAGACAGCAAGCAGCAACGGGTGGCCATCGCCCCGGCCTTCACCTGGCTGCCGAACGAAGACACCAGCTTTACGCTGTTGACCAGCTACCAGAACGATCCAAAAGCCGGATCGCGCAACTTCCTGCCGCGCGCCGGCACGCTGTTCCCGACCAGCGCGGGCTATGTACCCTATGACTTCAACATCAGCGAGCCCAGCTTCAACAAGTCGCGGCGCGAACAGGCGTCGATCGGCTACAGCCTCGAGCATAACTTCAACGATGCGCTGTCGTTTACCCAGAACCTGCGCTTCACCCACCGTGATGAAGACTATAAATATCTGGTTTATAACGTAAACTCGAAGGTCAACGACCACACCGTCACCCGCATGGCGCAGCATGAATCGCAGATGACCAACGAGTTTGGCGTGGATAACCAGCTGAAGGGTCTGTTCGACACCGGCGAGGTGAAGCACACGGTGCTGGGCGGGTTGGATTACCGCTACAGCCATATCGATTCGAAGATGTATCGCGATCGCGGTAACGATTACCCGATCGACTGGGCCAACCCGGTTCGCCCCAGCATCGATGGCAGCACGTTGGCGCTGGTTTCCAGCGATTTGAAGACGCTGAATCAGGTCGGGGTGTATCTGCAGGACCAGCTGGAGTGGAATAACTGGAACCTGCTGCTGTCCGGCCGTCAGGACTGGTCGCAGGTCAACACTCGCGATCGCACCAGCGGCGGCAAAGAGCAGACCTACAACGATGCCCAATTTACCGGCCGCGCAGGCCTGCTCTACGCCTTCGACAACGGCATTTCACCGTATGTCAGCTACAGTACCTCGTTCGATCCTAACCTGTACCCAAGTGCCGCGGGCGCCGATCCGCTCAAGCCGACCACCGGCAAGCAAACCGAGGTGGGCGTGAAGTACCAGATCCCGGGCGGCAATACCCTGCTGACCCTCTCCTGGTTCGACATTACCCAGCGCAATGTGGCGTCTTATAACCGCCTCACCTCCGCCTACGAGCAGATCGGTGAGGTGAAATCCAAAGGGATTGAGGCGGAAGTGCACGCTCAGCCGACGCCGGAGATCACGCTGACCGCCGCCTATACCTACACCGACGTAGTGACCAAAGACTCCAACTCGGCGGACGAAATTGGCCACAGCCCGGCGGGTATCCCGCGCCACGCGGCCTCCGCCTGGGGCAGCTATAGCGTCCTGAGCGGTGCGCTGAACGGCCTGACCGTCGGCAGCGGCGTGCGTTACATCGGCGATGCGCCGGCCGACGCCACCGGCCAGTACGACGTGCCGCACTACACGCTGTATGATGCCATGGTGAAATATGACCTCGGCCAGGCCTCGTCGGCGCTGCGCGGTGCGGCGCTCCAGCTCAACGTGCAGAACCTGACGGATAAGAAATACGTTTCATCGTGCAGCGGCGAGTACGCCTGCTTCTACGGCAGCGGCCGCAGCATCATCGCTTCGGTCAACTACCGCTGGTAACAAGAATGGGCGGCCAGCGCCGCCCATTTCTCCCACCTTTCCCGCTGCCTACTCCTGCTTCAATTCCCGCAAGTGCTTGTACACCGTGGCACGCCCCATCGACAGCACGTTGGCGATGTAGTCCGCCGCGCTTTTGGCTTTGAACGCCCCCTGATGATAGAGATCGCTGACCAGCCGGCGTTTCTGTTCGCGGCTCAACGCACCGAGCGCGGCGTTCTCGCGCCGCAGCCAGTCGTGCAGGAAAGTGTTGATCTTCTCCTGCCAGTCATCTTTGAACAGCTCTTGCGGCTGTGGCTGCAGCCGCGTGACCGACAGGAACATGTCCAGCGCGTTGCGGGCGTCCTCGAACATCGCGGTGCTCAGGTTGATGCACAACAGATAGCTGGGCTTGCCCTGCTCGTCGCGCGCGGCGATGCTCACCGAACGCATCTTTTTGCCGTCCCAGTTCAGCTTCTCATAGGGGCCGGTCACGTTGGCGCCGCCATCAAGTTCGACGCCTTCCAGCCCGGCATCGTCGCCCGGCTTGCGCTTCGACAGGTTGTTCGCCAGATAGGCTATTTTGTTGGTGCTCAGATCGTGGATCACCACTTCCGCATTCGGGAAAAACAGCGCCGCGATCCCGTCGGCGACCGACCGCAAAAGTTCGAGTTGAGAAGAAGAGTTCGGCACGCTGGGGTGTCTCCGTATGGCCCGGTTTGGTTGGCTGTTCAGCCGCTTAGCATACCGCAGTTGCCGCCGCTTGCCGAGTGGACGGGCGGCAAGCGGCGCATCCTTCGCCGATGGCTGCGCTGGTAACGCCCTCTTTGTTGACTTCACAGGGTATCGTTGCCCGTGGCCGCTCGCGGCGAAAAAAACGCCGGGCTCAATATGACCAGGTTATTGTCATTACCCTATTCCCACACCGTTTATGCCATTTAAAATCCGCATCAGGTTAATGGCATTAATAACCTGCCGATCTTAATGGTTTATTTCTCGGCAGAACAAATTAATTAACACGCGCGTTTTTGCAAGGTTATTCTTATGCAAATAATAGGGTTTTCATGGCGACCAATACCGATTCAGACTATTCCTAATTATTTCCTCTGAACAGCGGGAATAAATTGAAATTGCAGTACTGCAATAAGGATGCAGCTTAATTCGAGTTGTATAAGCAATTTAATTTAAAGGACTTTTTATTATGGCTTATGAATCCAAGGCGGCCTGTTCCGCCAACAGCTACATTATTGAAATCTCGAGCTTTAAACTGCCAACCTCGCTCAGCCCGGAAGCCTTTGCCGCGCTGGACAAACGCGTGGAAGAGGAGTTTGTCTCAAACCAAAGCGGGTTCATTTCGCGTGACTCAGGCATCAGCGTAGACAATGAGCCTCGCTGGGTGAACATTGTGAAATGGGAAACGCTGTTGGACGCGGATGAAAATATTTACCAATTTACGCAGGCTTCCGCGCCGGCATCCGTCAAAGAATATCTGGCGAGCATCGGCGCGGAACCGGTGGAATTAAAACGCTATCAGCACACCGGCCCGTAATGCGTGCTGGGTGACCACGCCCAATCGGCAAAGCCTTCTTTAAAGCCGATTCGCAAAACCTGAACGGGTGGCCGCTTGCGGTCACCCGTCCGTTTCAGGTGAGCACATTTGTCAGCCCCTGCCTCGAGGGCCGTAACACATTAAAACAGCCTCGGATTATGCTTCTCTTTGCGCGATAAAAACACGGCCGCAGACGGCGTTTTAACAGGTTTTTAACGCTGCCGAGAGGAAACGCCATTGTCAACATAGCAGTTAAATAAAATGAAACTTTTTGATCACATTCAAGCTTCTGAAAAATAGATATAAAGGTGTTTTATGCGTTTTTTATGCATAAAGTATGCATGTTCACGCTCACTGCCGAATAAAAGTAATTAACTATTCATTTGCCCCCGACAGGCGGCGAAAAACCGTCCGCTGGCCCGATGAGCAGGGGGCTAACAACCGGCATAATTAGTGGTAAATTAAGCGTCGCAAAGTGTTATGCGCTTGCTAATCCACGGTTAAACGAAATAAATACCTCTAATATATAAAGGTTGGTTATGGAAAAGCTATCCTACGCTTCAGACAGCAGCACCACCGCTTGGGCTACATATCTGCAACAAATCGATCGCGTCGCCCCTTACCTCGGCGAGCTGTCACGCTGGGTTGATACGCTGCGTCACCCTAAGCGCGCTTTGATTGTTGATATCCCGCTGCAGATGGACGATGGCACCATCCGTCACTTCGAAGGTTTCCGCGTACAGCACAACCTGTCGCGTGGGCCGGGCAAAGGCGGTATCCGCTTCCACCCTGACGTCGATCTGAACGAAGTGATGGCCCTGTCCGCCTGGATGACCATCAAGTGTGCCGCGGTCAACCTGCCGTACGGCGGCGCCAAGGGCGGCATCCGCGTCGACCCGTTCAAACTGTCTGAAGGTGAACTGGAGCGACTGACCCGCCGCTACACCAGCGAAATCGGCTTCATTATCGGGCCACAGAAAGACATTCCTGCGCCGGACGTCGGCACCAACGCCAAAGTGATGGCCTGGATGATGGACACCTACTCCATGAACCACGGCACCACCATCACCGGCGTGGTCACCGGCAAGCCGATCCACCTCGGCGGCTCCCTGGGCCGTGAGAAAGCGACCGGCCGCGGCGTGTTCGTGACCGGCAGCGAAGTGGCCAAGCGCCTGGGCGTGCAGATCGAAGGCGCCAAAGTGGCGGTACAAGGCTTCGGTAACGTGGGCAGCGAAGCGGCTCGCCTGTTCGTTGGCGTCGGCGCGCGCGTCGTCACCATCCAGGACCACTCCGCCACCCTGTTCAACGCCAACGGCATCGATCTGGCTGCGCTGACCGAATATCAGGCCAAGCACAAACAGATCGCCGGCTTCCCGGGCGCCAGCGAGATCGAAAGCGAAGCGTTCTGGTCGGTTGACATGGACATCCTGATCCCAGCGGCGCTGGAAGGCCAGATCACCCGTCAGCGCGCCGAAATCCTCAGCGCCAAGCTGGTGCTGGAAGGGGCTAACGGCCCAACCTTCCCAGAGGCGGACGACATTCTGCGCTCCCGTAACATCACCGTGGTTCCGGACGTTATCTGTAACGCCGGCGGCGTAACGGTCAGTTACTTCGAGTGGGTGCAGGATATGGCGAGCTACTTCTGGAGCGAGTCCGAGATCAACGAGCGTATGGACAAGATCATGACCGACGCCATGGTCCACGTCTGGAACAAGGCGGCCGAGAAAGAGTGCAGCCTGCGCACCGCCGCTTATATCGTGGCCTGTGAGCGCATCCTGACCGCACGTAAAGAGCGCGGCATCTACCCAGGTTGATGCCCGTATCCCGGCCTGCCCCGGCAGGCCGGATTCTCCTCAGCGCAAACAGCGTTTCAACACCTTACCGGTGCTGGTCATCGGCAAGCGTTCGACAAACTCGACGATACGCGGATATTTGAACGCCGCCAGCCGCTCCCGGCTCCAGGCGATCAGCGTTTCCTCCTCGATGGGCTCCTCCGTTTCTTTCAATACCACCACCGCTTTGATCTCTTCGCCCAGCGACGGATGCTCGACGCCGATCACCGCCACCAACGAGACCGCCGGATGACGAATCAGCGCCTCTTCAATCTCGCGCGGATAGACGTTGAACCCGCCGCGGATGATCATATCCTTGGCCCGATCGACGATGAAATAGAAGCCGTCGGCGTCGCGGCGCGCCAGGTCCCCGGTGCGAAACCAACCGTTTTCCAGCACGTCCGCCGTCGCCTCGGGGCGGTTCAGATAGCCTTTCATGATGTTGTAACCGCGTACCGCGATCTCCCCCACCTGATCGACTCCGTCGATCGGCTGCCCGGTGACGTCGAGCAAGCGCACCTCCACGCCCCAGATCGGTTGGCCGATGGAACCAGGTTTGGTCACGCGGTGCGGATGGTTAAAGGTGGCGACCGGGCTGGTCTCCGACAGCCCATATCCTTCGAGAATGTTGACGCCGAAGCGGCGCGAAAAATCCTCCAGGATCTGCACCGGCAAACTGGCACCGCCGGAGACCGCCATACGCAGCGTGCTGCGCAAGCGCTCGATATCCGTGTGCTCATCCAGCGCATTCAACAGCGCCCAATACATGGTCGGCACCCCGGCGAAGAAGGTGATGCCGTGCCGCTGCATCAGCGCGATGGCCTGTGCGGCGTCGAAGCGCTCGACCAGCACCAGGGTAGCGGCGGCGGAAAACCCGGCGTTCATCTGCACCGTCGAGCCGAACGTATGGAACAGCGGCAGGGTCACCAAATGGCGATCGGGCTCCGTCTCTGAGCCGTCGAACAGCCGTACCGATCCCAGCGCGTTGAGCACCAGGTTGGCGTGGGTCAACTCCGCGCCTTTGGCCCGGCCGGTGGTGCCGCTGGTGTAGAGCACCACCGCCGTGTCGTTTTCGAGCGTCGCGGCCGAAGCGAATTCGGTAGCCTGCTCGGCTATCGCCGCGCTGAAACGTTCCCCCTCAAGCGGTAGCCGATCGCCGATGATAAACACCTCGCGGCATTGCTCCGCCTTCGCCGCCGCCCGCAGCGCCTCTTCCCCCAATGGCAAGCCGCTGCTGCCCTCGAAACAGAACAGCGCCACCGCCGCTGAATCCGCCAGGTAGTAGTCGAACTCTGCGCTTTTAAGCAGAATATTGAGCGGTACCACCACCGCGCCGCTTTTGAGAATGCCGTAATAGATAGCCGGAAACTCCGGTCGATTTGGGCAGGCCAGCGCCACCCGTTCGCCGGGCTGCACGCCGCGCGCGACCAGCAAATTCGCCACCCGGTTGGCCATTTCGTTCAGCGCCCGATAGCTGAGTGGGATATCGTCCTGTATCACCGCCGGCCGTTCCGGCCAGGTGCGCGCACTCTCTTCAAGCAAGGTAGCCAGATTCAGCATCGGGGATCCTCCCTGGGAATGAGCGGCGAGAAAAGCGCCGCAGTATCACGAGTATAGATAGGCGCTTTGCGGTTCGCATTCCCTGGAGCGCTGGGCTATACCTTAGGCAGTCCCTATCCCGCAGGAGTTGTGATCATGAGCAAGAAAAAGATCCTGATGCTGGTCGGCGACTACGCCGAAGATTACGAAACCATGGTGCCGTTTCAGGCATTGCAGATGATCGGCCATTGGGTGGATGCCGTGTGCCCCGGTAAAACCGTTGGTGACTACATTCAGACCGCGATCCACGACTTTGACGGCGCGCAAACCTACAGCGAGAAGCCCGGGCACCGTTTCACCCTGAACGCCGACTTTACCGCCGCCAAAGAAGAACACTACGACGCGCTCTTGATCCCCGGCGGCCGTGCGCCGGAATACCTGCGCCTGAACCCCGAGGTGATCGCGCTGGTACAGGCATTTGACGCCGCGAAAAAACCGATCGCCGCCGTTTGCCACGGCCCGCAGCTGCTGGCGGCGGCTGGGGTATTGAAAGGCCGCACCTGCAGCGCCTACCCGGCCTGCGCGCCGGAGGTGCGGCTCGGCGGCGGCCATTATGCGGAGATCGGCATCGATCAGGCGCACGTCGACGGCAATCTGGTCACCGCCCCGGCCTGGCCGGCGCACCCGCAGTGGCTGGCGAAGTTCGCCGAGGTATTGGAGCAGTAATGCGGTGCTAGCGGAGCTGCTCGATCAGGAAGTGAATGTCGTACAGCCAGCGTTTGGCGCGCGCGGAGCGCACCAGCATCGACACGCACAGCGGCCGGGGGTGTTCTTTGCAGGCGGAGGGAGAAAACCAGCGCCCGGTGTTGGCCGGCGGCTGGAAATACAGCTCGTGGTTATAGTTGCCGCTGTCGACGCCGAAGGTATCGAAGTAGCGGCGCATCAGCGTATTGGAATCGCTGAACGACAGGTGAAGCGCGGTGTTGATCTCGGTTTCCGGGGTGATGGCCACGCCCTTCTTCAACCGCCCTGGCGTGTTGAATGCGGCGATAAGCGCGATGACCTGTTGCTGAATGTCTTCTGCCATGACGACCTCGAGCCGATATGAATAAAAGATGAATGCGGTTCTCTGTCTGACTCTGCTCACCGCAGCGAGTTCTGGCCGCCGGCCGGGTTTTCTGTTTCTTTACACTTTCCATAAAAAAACCGCGCGCAGCCAAATGCCTGGCGCGCGCGGTCCAGGGTTAGCGGCTGAGCGTCGCCTTGTCGGCGATGACGCCGTCCCCCTGCCGCTCGGCGGTAACGCCGCCGCCCAACACTTTATACAGGGTGGCCTGATTGTCGTACGCGGTCTGCTGCGCGGCGATCAGCGCCTGTTGCGCCGTGTACAGCGTGCGCTGCGCGTCCAGCAGCGTCAGGTAGCTGTCCACGCCCTGGCGGTAACGCAGCTCGGCCAGGCGATAATATTGCTGTGCCGCCACCACATAGCCGGTTTGCGCCGCCAGCTGTTCCTGCAGCGTGGCTTTGCGCGCCAGCGCGTCGGCGGTTTCCTGAAATGCCGTCTGCACCGCTTTCTCATAGGTGGCGACATACAGGTCTTTCTGCGCCTGGGTGTAGTTGAGCTGAGCCGTGTTATAGCCGCCGCTGAAGATCGGCAGGCTGATGCTCGGTGCGAACGACCAGACGCCGGCGCCGTGGCTGAACAACGAGGAGAGTTCACCACTGCCCACGCCGCCGCTGGCGGTCAGGCTGATCGACGGGAAGAACGCCGCCCGCGCCGAGCCGACATTGGCGTTGGCGGATTTCAGGTTATGCTCGGCCTGCAGCACATCCGGCCGCTTCAGCAACACGTGTGAAGAAACGCCGGCCGGCAGATCGCGCATGATCCCGCCCAGCGCCTCGATACCGCTCGGCAGCAGGTTTTCCGGCACGCTTTGCCCTACCGCCAAATCCAGCGCGTTTTTCGCCTGCGCGGCGCTGGTCGCGTAGCTGGCGGCGTCCGATCGCGCTTGCTGGTAGACGGTTTCCGCCGACGCCACGTCAACCAGCGACGCAATCCCGTGCTGCTGATTGTTGCGCGTGACATCCAGCGACCGTTTGGCGCTGGCCATCGTCTGCTGCGCCACCGCCAGATTGCTGCGCTCCGCCGCCACCGCCACCCAGTCGGTGACGATATCGGCGATCAGCGTCAGGCGGGTGCTTTTCGCCGCCTCCGAGTTCGCCAAATAGGTTTCGAACGCCGCGCGCGACAGGCTGGCGTTCTTGCCGAACAGATCCAACTCGAATGCGCTGACGCCGGCCGCGGCTTCGTAGCTTTGGCTCAGCGCGGTGGCGTTGCCGCTGCCGGTCAGCGCCCGCCCGCGGCTGCCGTCGGCGGTGGCATTGATTGTCGGGAACAGCGCCGAACGCTGCTCGCCGTACAGGGCGCGCGCCGACGCAATATTGGCGATCGCCTCGCGCAGATCGCGGCTGCTGTTCAGCCCCAGCGCCACCACCTGGCGCAGCCTGGCGTCCTGGACATAGTCGCGCCAGACGACGTCCGGGTAGCTCAGCGCCTGGTTACCGCCGGCCTCGCCCTGCGGCAGGTTGGCGGGCACCGGCGCCGCCGGGCGCTGGTAGTGCGGATCCAGCGACAGACAGCCGGTCAGCAGCAGCGGTAAAGTTAACATCATGACTCGTTGCAACACGTTATTCTCCTGCCTGTGACGGCGGGTTGGCGGGCCGGCGGGTAAACATGCGGCGCACCAACACATAAAACAGCGGGACGAAAAAGATGGCCAATGCGGTGGCGGTGATCGTACCGCCGATAATGCCGGTACCGATGGCGATTCGGCTGTTGGCGCCGGCGCCGCTGGATACCGCCAGCGGTAGCACCCCGGCGGTGAACGCCAGCGAGGTCATCAGGATCGGCCGCAGGCGCATACGGGCCGCGTGGACCGCCGCGCCAATCAGCGTTTCGCCCCGCTGGTGCATTTCCTCGGCGAACTCGACGATCAAAATGGCGTTCTTCGCCGACAGGCCGATGATGGTGAGCAACGCCACCTGGAAGTAGATGTCGTTTTCCAGCCCGCGCAGCGTGATCGCCAGCAGCGAGCCCACCACACCCATCGGCACCACCAACATCACCGCGAATGGAATCGACCAGCTCTCATACAGCGCCGCCAGGCACAGGAACACCACGATGAGCGAAATGGCGTACAGCGACGACGCCTGGCCGCTGGTCAGCCGTTCCTGATAGGACAGCCCGCTCCAGGAATAGCTGCTGCCGGCGGAGTATTTCGCCGCCAGTTTCTCCATCTCGCTCATTGCCGTACCGGAGCTGACGCCGGCGGCGCCCTGCCCGGTGATCTCGAACGACGACAGCCCGTTATAGCGCGACAGGTTTTCCGGGCCGTAGATCCAGTGCGAAGACGCAAAGGCGGAGAACGGTGTCATGCTGCTGTCGCCCGCCGCGTTGGTGCCGCGCACAAACCATTTGTCGAGATCTTCCGGCTTGGCGCGATACTCTACGTCGCCCTGCATATAGACCTTTTTCACTCGGTTGCGGTCGATAAAGTCGTTGACGTAGGTGCTGCCGAACGCGCTGCTGAGTGTGCTGTTGACGTCGCCGGCGCTCAAGCCGAGCGCCTGCAGCTTGCCGTTGTCAATCTCCACCTGCAGCTGTGGGGTGTCCGGCAAGGTGTTGGCGCGCACCGCCAGCAATGCCGGATTGTTGCCGGCGGCGGCGACGATCTGGTCGCGCATCGCCTGTAGCTCGGCGCGGGTGGTCGCTCCTTTGGCCTGCAGCTCGAAGGTGAAGCCGTCAGACTGGCCGAAACCGTCGATCGCCGGTGGGCTCATGGAGAAGACCTGGGCGTCGCGCAGCGAGGCGAAGTGCGCCATGGCGCGTTTGGCGATGGCGTCGGCGGTGTTCTCGCTGCCGCTGCGCTGGCTCCAGTCTTTGAGGCTGACGAACGCCATGCCGGCGTTTTGCCCGCTGCCGCTGAAGCCGAAACCGTTGATGGTGAAAATGGTGCTGACGTTAGCCTTTTCCTGGTCGAGGAAATAGGCGGTCACCGCCTCGCTCACCGCCGAGGTGCGCGCGTTGGTGGCGCCCGCCGGCAAGGTATACTGCACCATCACCGTGCCCTGATCCTCGTTGGGCAGAAAGCCGGTCGGCAAACGCAGGTACATCACGGCGGCGGCGATCAACAGCAGGCCGTACAGCAGCAGATAGCGCGTCGGCCGGTGGATCACTGCGCCGACCTTGTCGGCGTACTTCTCCTGCAGCCGGTCATAGCCGCGGTTAAATTTGCCCAGTAAGCCTTTATCGGTCTGCGCATCGTGCGCCGGTTTCAGCAGCGTGGCGCACAAGGCCGGCGCCAGCGTCAACGCCAGCACCACCGACAGCACCATCGAGGAGACGACGGTGATTGAAAACTGGCGATAGATCACGCCGGTGGAGCCGCCGAAGAACGCCATCGGCAGAAACACCGCCGACAGCACCAGCGCGATGCCGACCAGCGCGCCGGTGATTTCACGCATCGATTTCTCCGTCGCCTCGCGCGGCGGCAGCTTATCCTCCCGCATCACGCGTTCGACGTTTTCCACCACCACGATGGCGTCGTCCACCAACAGCCCGATCGCCAACACCATACCGAACAGCGTCAGGGTATTGATCGAATAGCCGAACGCCGCCAGCACGCCGAAGGTGCCCAGCAATACCACCGGCACGGTGATGGTCGGGATCAGCGTGGTGCGCAGGTTTTGCAGGAACACGAACATCACCACCACCACTAATACCACCGCTTCGAACAGCGTTTTCACCACCTCCTCGATCGAGATGTTGATAAAGTCGGTGCTGTCTTTCGGGTAGGCCACCTTGTAGCCCTGCGGCATCGCGCTTTGGTATTCCGCCACCTTGGCCTTCACCAGCTTGGCGGTATTGAGGGCGTTGGCGCCCGCCGCCAGCTTGACCGCGATCCCCGCCGCCGGGTGGCCGTTGAGGTGCGCGCTGGCGGAGTAGTCCTCGTTGCCCAGCTCAATTCGCGCCACGTCGCCCAGCCGCACCAGCGCGCCGCTGCTGTCGCTTTTCAGGATGATATTGCGAAACTGTTCCGGCGTTTGCAGCCGCGACTGCGCCTTTACCGTGGCGGTCAGCTGCTGATCGGCGGCGGCCGGCAGATCGCCTACCTTGCCGGCGGACACCTGGGTGTTTTGCGCTTCGATCGCCGTCTGCACGTCGGAAGGCATCAGCGCATAGCTCGCCAGCTTGGTCGGATCCAGCCAGATACGCATCGCATATTCCGAGCCGAACACCTGCACGTCCCCCACGCCCTCGATGCGCGACAGCGGATCCTGCAGGTTGCTGACCAGATAGTCGGAGATATCGGCCATCGTCGCCTTGTCGCTTTCGTCATACAGCCCGACGATCAACAGGAAGCTGCTCTGGGATTTCTTGACCGTCACGCCCTGCGCGGTGACCGCGCTCGGCAAACGGCTTTCCGCCTGCTGCACCTTGTTTTGCACCTGCACCTGAGCGATATCCGGATCGGTGCCCTGATCAAAGGTGACGTTGATGCTGACCGAGCCGCTGGAGCTGCTGGTCGAAGAAAAATACAGCAGGCCGTCCAGGCCGGTGAGCTGCTGCTCAATCACCTGCGTGACGCTGTTTTCCAGCGTTTCCGCGTCCGCGCCCGGGTAGGTGGCGGAGATGGAAATCTGTGGCGGTGAGACGTCCGGATACTGCGAGACGGGCAACGAATTGATCGACATCAGGCCGCACAGCATGATGATGATGGCGATCACCCAGGCGAATACCGGCCGCCGGATAAAGAACTGCGCCATATCACTGCTCCCCGCGTTGGGTTTTGTCGACCGAAACCTCAACCGGCTTCACCGCGGCGCCGATCGTGACCTTGCCGGTGCCTTCGACGATCAGCCGATCGCCTTCGTTCAGCCCGCTGCCGATCAGCCAATTACTGCCCACCACCCGTTCGGCGCTGACGGTGCGTTGCGCCACGTTGTTTTGCTCGTCCACCACCAACGCGGTGGCTTCCCCTTTGGCGTTGCGGGTGATGCCCTGCTGCGGCGCCAGAATGGCCTTGGGATCGACGCCGTTATCCACCGTGGCGTGGACATACATGCCGGGCAGCAGCTCATGTTCGGGGTTGGGGAACACCGCGCGCAGCGTGACTGAACCGGTGGCCTCATCCACCGCGACCTCGGTCAACTCCAGCTTGCCGGCGTGGGCATAAGACGTACCGTCCTCCAGCTTGATGGCGACCGGCGTGACCGCGCCGCGCTGTAACGCCGCCTGCTGGCGTCGCAGTTTAAGCAGCTGCGCGCTGGACTGGGTCAGATCGACATAGATCGGATCGAGCGCGCGGATGGTGGCCAACGCATCGGTCTGGCTGGCGGTGACCAGAGCGCCCGGCGTCACCGACGAGATGCCGATGCGCCCGGCGATTGGCGCCCGCACCTGGGTATAGGCGAGGTTGATGCGCGCCGTCTCCAGCGCCGCCTGATACTGGGCCACCGACGCCACGGCCGCCAGATAGGTGGCTTTGGCATCGTCCGCATCCTGCTGAGAAACGCCGTTCTCTTTCACCAGCACCGCATAGCGCTGCGATTTGAGCCGGGTGGATTGCACCGTGGCCTGGGCGTTTTTCAGCTGGGCGGCGGCCTGATCGTAGCTGGCCTGATAGCTGGCAGGGTCGATTTGATACAATACCTGCCCGGCCTTCACCTCGGCCCCTTCGGTAAACAGCCGCTGCTTGATAATCCCGTCGACCTGCGGCCGCACGTCGGAGGTCATGGTGGCGTTGACCCGGCCGGTCAACTCGCTGCTCAGGGTCACTGACTGGCCGCGCAGCGTGACGACGCCGACCTCCTGCTCACCGCCTGCACCCGCCGGCGCACCGGCGTTTTGCCCATCGCAGGCGGCCAGCAACAGCGACAGCCCAAGCACCAAAAGCGTTTTTCTCTGCATTGCAATACGATCCCATTGAGAATGACTATTCTCAATATATCGAATGCCGACATTCGCTTCTGAAAGGGTTGCGTAAGGATTCGGTAAAAGTCCGTCGGGCAGCGCCGGCCGGAGCGGCCGGTATCCGGATTATTTGTGCCGCAGCGGCACGTCTTTCAAGAGCAAGGTCAGCGCAAAAGCCAGCGCCATCACCCCGGCGGCAATTTGATACACCGAATGGATCGCCCCGCCGAAGGCCTGCAGGTAATCCTGCTGCAGTGCCGCCGGCAAATGGTGCACCGCTTCTGCGCCGAGCGCGCGCGGCAGCTGCGCGCCTTCCGGCAACAGCGCCGCCAAACGGGTGTGCAACACCTGCGTGAAAATTGCCCCGAACACCGCCACGCCTATCGAACCGCCGATAGAGCGGAACAGCGTAGCGCTGGACGTCGCGACCCCGATATGCCGGGGCTCCACGCTGTTTTGCGCCGCCAAAATCATCACTTGCATCACCATGCCCAGCCCCAATCCCAGCAGGCAAAGGTACAGATACAGTTGCTGTACCGGCGTGTTATTGGTCAGAGTGCCGAGCAGCGTCATCGCCCCCAGCGCGCACAGGGTACCGACGATCGGGAACAGGCGATATTTACCGCGCTTGCTGATGATCCGCCCGCTGATGATCGAGCTGACCATAATGCCGCCCATCAGCGGCAGCAGCTGCATCCCGGCCTGCGATGGCGTCGAGCCTTTCACCACCTGCAGATACAGCGGCAGGAAAGTCACGGAGCCGAACAGCGACATGCCGACGATAAAGCCGATCAGGCCGCACAGCACGAAGGTGCGATTGCGAAACAGCCCGAGGGGAATGATCGGTTCAGCGGCCAGCCGTTCCTCATAGATAAAGCCGCCCAGCGACACCAGGCCAAAGGCCAGAATGCACCACAGCTGGCCGTCCGACCAGGCCATTACCGTGCCGCCCTGGCTGGTGAACAGGATGATACAGGTGAGCGCCATCGCCAGGTAACCGGCGCCGAGGAAGTCGATTTCATGTCGCACTCGATTAACCTGCGACTGAAATACCGCGCCAATCACCAGCAGGGCGAACAGGCCCAGCGGCAGATTGATGTAGAAAATCCAGCGCCAGGAAAAATGCTGCACCAGTAAGCCGCCGATCAACGGCCCCACCACCGTGGCCAGGCCGAATACCCCACCGAACAGCCCCTGATAACGGCCGCGTTCCGCCGGCGGGATCACGTCGCCGACCACCGCCAGAGTGACCACCAACAGCCCGCCGCCGCCCAACCCTTGCAGCGCGCGCATCATAATCAGCTGCGTCATGTTTTGCGCCAACCCGCACAGTACCGACCCAAGCAAAAACAGCAAAATAGCGATTTGCAGCACAATCTTGCGGCCGAAAAGATCGCCGAATTTGCCATACAGCGGCACCACGATAGTGGAAGACAGCAGATAGGCAGTCACCACCCAGGACAGTTTCTCAAGCCCACCAAACTCGCCGACGATGGTCGGCAGCGCGGTGGAGACAATAGTTTGATCCAGCGCCGCCAGCAGCATCACCAGCAGCAACGCGGAAAACAGCAACGGGAGCGAAGGCGCCTTGGCAGGCGCCCCGCCGTGATCGGGCCGGATTGTCGGGTTTTCAATCGCCATCGAAGTCAGTTCACTTGTAATTAATTAATCGCATAATTAATATATGAGTCATCCTTTTCTCCGGTCAATGGATCTCATCGCGATGACAGCACGAAACGTTCAAACTCCCGCCAAGCCTCGCCGTCCCGGCCGGCCGAGCGGCGGCGCCAAAGGAGCGGACAAACGCGAGCATTTGCTTGATACCGCGCTGAACCTGTTTGCCCGCCAGGGGATCGTAGACACCTCATTGAATGCCATTGCGCGCGAGGCAAACGTGACCCCGGCCATGCTGCACTACTACTTTCATAACCGGGAACAGCTGCTGGACGTGCTGATCGAAGAGCGCTTTCTGCCGGTGCGCAAGATGGCCGGCGAAGTGTTCGACGCCAACGCGGACGATCCCGTCACCGCCTTCACCCAGCTGGCGCAACGCTTTATCGACATCGCGTTGGAACACCCTTGGTTCGCCCCACTGTGGCTGCGGGAGGTCATGAGTGAAAGTGGCGTATTGAAACAGAGAATGGATGAACGATTCGGTAATGAACGCCATCAGATCGCGCTGCAAGCCATCGCACGCTGGCAAGTGCAGGGTAAACTCAATCCCGATCTCGAGCCTGCCCTGCTGTTCTTTACGCTGTTCGGCATCACGCTGCTGCCGCTGGCCACCGCGCCCAAATGGCGGCGCGAACGGGATAAAGGCCAGCTAAACGCCGAGGATATCGCCCGCCACGCCGTCGCCCTGCTGCGCTCCGGCATCGGCCCGGCGCGTTAACTCACCGGCACTGGGGGTTTAACCAGTCTAAACACCGTTTTGGTGTGCCAATAATAGTCGATCGCCGCCGCGATATTCGGCATCCAACCGTCTGGTTCATAGGGCACGAAGCCGGAAAAACCCAGCCGGCGGGCAGAGACCTGGAACCCCGCGGCGGAGAAAATGCGCGCATAGTCGTCCAGCGAGCGATCCTGCACCACGGTATGCGTCTGCTCAGCCACCCTTTCGCGCCATTGCGGCCACAGCGGGTTGTCGGTGTGGCAACCGGTCACCGCATAGTAAACGCCGCCCGGCTTCAGCGCCCGCAGCATATCGGCGGCATGTTGCGCGATATCTTCAATCAGGTAGATGACTTCATGACTGAAGGCGATATCGAAGTGGTTCTCATAACCCGTCAACCGCGTGTCGGTCTGATAAACGATCGGCAGGTTTCCTTTCAGGCGGTTGGCGTGTTCGACGGACTGGCGGGCGATATCGACGCCGATCCCTTCACGAAATGGCCGGATTTGGTGCAACAGGCGCAGAAAACCGCCCTGATTGCAGCCGAAGTCCAGCACCCTGACGCCGGACAGTTCATGTTCCGGCACCAGGCCCAGCAGATGCCGCCAGATGGGCGCATGGCCTTCGGCCATGGCCTGTTCTGCGAGCGGATCGCGATACCAGGTGGGAATGCTCAAGGGTGAGTCGGTCATTATGGCCTCCTTATGTTTCCACTCAGCCAACCACACCCTATGGCGGCAAACAACCGCATGCGCATTTTTTGAACATTCAATGGCCTGGCTTGCCATGCACCGGCAGTTGGCTGGTCACGCAGTGAATGCCGCCGCCGCCGCCGGCGATGGCGTCGATCTCCAGTTGCACCACCTTGCGCTGCGGATAGAGCGTCGTCAGCAGCTCAAGCGCCGCCTTATCCGCCTGCGGGTCGCCAAATTCAGGGGCGATCACCGCGCCGTTGATGACGAAATAGTTGATGTAGCCCGCCGCGAAATCGGGATTGCGGCGGCTGAATCGGCTTTCGCGCGGTGCCAGCGGCGGCGAAAGCGTATGCACCTGCAGCCGGCGGCCGTCGGCGTCGGTCGCTGACTTGAGGATCGCCAGATGCGCCTGGGTAACCGCATGATCATAAGAGGCCGGATCGGTATCCAGGTTGGCCACCACGACGCCCGGCCGCACGAAACGGGCGTAAAAGTCGACGTGGGCATCGGTGATATCCCGGCCTTTAATGCCCGGCAGCCAGATAATTTTGCGCAGGCCGAGCATCGCCTTCAGCTCCTGCTCAACCCGCTCCCGGCTCCAGCCGGGGTTGCGGTTCGCGTTCACCCAGCTGCTCTCGGTCATGATGCCGGTGCCGTGCCCATCCACTTCGATGCCGCCGCCTTCGCCTACCAGCGCGCTGCGGCGCGGTTGAGCAACGCCGTATCGCCTGGCGGCAAACCCTGCCAGACGCGCATCGCTGGCATGCTGCTGCTTATCGCCCCAGCCGTTGAAGTTGAAATCCACCGCGCCCAGTTCACCGGCGGCATTGACGACGAAATTGGCGCCGATGTCGCGCATCCAGATGTCATCCAGCTCGGTGACGACATAGCTGACGTTGTGACTGCCGCAGGTGGCCTCGGCCAATTGCCGTTCGCGCTCGCGGCAAAATACCGTCAACGGCTGAAATTCAGCGATGGCGCGGGCGATGCGCCCCTGGGCTGCCTGCACGTCCGCGGTGAACCCGCCCCAAATCGCGCGCTGCGCGCCGAAAGCGAGAAATGCCCGCTGCTGCGGTTCCCCTTCGTCGGGCATCCGCCAGGCCGGATTAAGCTCAGCTTTCGCGTGACCGCGTAACGGAATGCCCAATGATGCCGTCAAGCTCACACCGGCCACCGCCGAAAGCTGCTTGATAAAGGTGCGACGCGTTGACATAAATAGCCTCTTTTAATTAATTTAAATTCAAACAGTTAGCCGAATTATTTGCGTTCCGGCACTTGAACCTCATGCTAGTCTTCCCCTGCCACCGCGACAAACGATATATTTAGCGGATATCTGATTAGACAGGCTTATCGATAATGTTAAAACACTGGCCCCCCTTGAGCGCCCTGCGCGGTTTCGAAGCGGCGGCGCGCCTGGGCAGTTTTCATCAGGCTGCCGAAGAGCTGCACCTCACCCAGTCGGCCATCAGCCAGCAGATCCGCAGCCTCGAAGCGTTTCTGGAACAGCCGCTGTTCTTCCGCACCGGCCGCAGCGTAGTGCTGACCGACGCTGGCCACGATCTGTTCAGCACCGCACAGGTGATGCTGCAACAGCTGGCCGTCGGCATTCGCCGTCTGGATCAGTACCGCAAACCCAACCAACTGATCGTTAACACCACCCCGGCCTTTGCCCGCCACTGGCTAACGCCGCGGCTGGGCGACTTCAATCGGCAGCACCCGCAGGTCGACCTGTGGCTGTTCACCAGCTTTGAACCGCCGGATATGGCGACGGACAGCATCGATCTGGCGATCCGCGACGATCTCAGCGCGCGGGCAGACTGCACCTTCAAGGTTCTCTGCACCGACCGACTCTATCCCGCCTGCCACCCGAGTCTGTTGGCGTTGGCGGCGGAGCAGCGCGTGACCCTGCACGGCGAACGGGAGATGGACTGGAGCCACTGGACGGTGGCGGGCGGCACGCACGTCGGCCAGCGCGACAGCGGGCTGAACTTCTCCGATCCCGGTCTGCTGCTGGACGCTGCCTGCAATGGCCTTGGCATCGCGTTGGTCAGCCAACTGCTGGCGCAGCACGCGCACGACGCCGGGCTGCTGCAACCGTTAACCGAGCAACGCGTGCGCGGCGCCAACTGGGCGTGGCTGCTGCACCGCGACAGCGAACACAACCCGCTCGCCCGGCACTTTTGCCAATGGCTGCAGTCGGCGCTGCCCGCCGGCGCATAACGCGCCACGTCACGCTTCACGACTCTGGTCAGGCGGCCCCGCCTGACCGCTGCTACCTTCAATAAAGCGCCGCAATAGCCCGAAGAAAACGCGCTAACCTGCTGTTTCAAAATAATTAGTTGAATTAACCTGATAACTGAACATCGCTAAAAGGATCTTCTATGTCTGCCGGTTTATTGAAAACGATAGCTCTGAGCGTAGCCCTGGCCTGCACCGTTCCCGCCGCCTTTGCCGCCGATCTGACCGCTGGCGCGGTCGCCGCTCCGGATCAGTATGGCGCAAAAGTCGCCGCGCACATTCTGCAGGCCGGCGGCAACGCGGTTGATGCGGCGGTCGCCACCGCCTTTACCTTGGCGGTCACCTACCCTGAAGCCGGCAATATCGGCGGCGGCGGCTTTATGACGCTGTACGTCGACGGCAAGCCCTATTTTCTCGACTACCGCGAAGTGGCCCCCAAGGCCGCCGGCAAAACCCTATACCTGAACGAGAAAGGTGAAGTGATCGAAAATCTCAGCCTGGTGGGCAGCCGCGCCGCCGGCGTGCCGGGCACCGTGCTGGGGTTGTGGGAAGCCCATAAACGCTTCGGCAAACTGCCCTGGGCCGAACTGCTGACGCCGGCGATCGGCTACGCCCGGCAAGGTTTTACCGTGGCGGATCAGCAGTATCAGTACCGCGAAGACGCCAACAAGCTGTTCGCTGGCAAAACCAACTTTGGCGATTATTTCGGCGCCATGAAGCCCGGCACGGTGTTCAAACAGCCGGAGCTGGCTGCCACCCTTGAGCGCATCGCCCAATCGGGCGCCGACGATTTTTATCACGGCGAAACCGCCCGCCTGCTGGTGGCGCAAATGCAGCGTGATAACGGGCTGATCGGCGCGGCGGATTTGGCCGACTATCGGGTGAAATGGCGTGAACCGATGCGCATCAGCTGGCGCGGCAACACCGTGTATACCGCCCCGCTGCCCAGCTCCGGCGGCATTGCGCTGGCGCAACTGCTGGGGATCAAAGAAGATCGCGCCGCCGACTTCAAGGGCGTGCCGCTGAACTCGGCGCGCTATATCCACCTGCTGGCGGAAATCGAAAAACGCGTGTTCGCCGATCGCGCCGACTACCTCGGCGATCCGGATTTCACTAACGTGCCAGAAGCGCAGCTGATCGCCCCCGACTACCTGCAAAAACGCGCCGCCGAGATCAACCCGACGGCGATCTCGCCGACCGAACGGGTGCGACCGGGGCTGGAAACCCACCAAACCACCCACTTCTCGATCGTCGATGCCGCCGGCAACGCGGTCAGCAACACCTATACGCTCAACTGGGACTTCGGCAGCGGCGTGGTGGTCAAAGGCGCCGGCTTCCTGCTCAATGACGAGATGGACGATTTCAGCGCCAAACCCGGCGTCGCCAACGCCTTCGGCGTGGTGGGCAGCGACGCCAACGCCATCGAGCCGGGCAAACGCATGCTCTCCTCGATGAGCCCGACCATCATCACCCGCGACGGCGAGGTCAGCCTGGTGATCGGCACGCCGGGCGGATCGCGCATCTTCACGTCGATCTTCCAGGTGATCAACAATCTCTACGATTACCATCTGCCGCTGGCGCAGGCGGTGGCCGCCCAGCGCGTACACCATCAGCTGTTACCGAAGGACACCCTCTATTATGACAGCTTTGCGCCGCTGACCGGCAAACCGGCGGACGAGCTGAAAGCCATGGGCTACACCCTCGAAGACCAGGGCTGGAACATGGGGGATATACAGGCTATCCGCATCGATGGCCGCACGCCGGAAACCGCGTCCGATCCGCGCGGCCGCGGCGTTGGCCTGGTGGTGAAAAAGTAACGCACCGCGGCCCGCATCCGGTTAAGCGGGCCGCCACACCTCCGCACAGACTGCCGCTGTCCCCTTTTTCACTCATCTATACTGAATCGACAGGCTCGCGTTTAACGGCGACGATGCCTGCGTTCCGTCTTGAACGATAAAGATAATATTCATCGTAAATCAATCACCTGCATTTATCGTAAGCGGTGTCGGAGGCAAGCAACAATGGCGAAAAGACGAGCAGTGCCCGGGGTACATGCCTACGATGGGCCCGCCGGCGGTTGGGGCGCGCTGAAAGCGACGGCCATCGCCGTGCGCACGCAAATGGATACCTTAGAAGTGCCGGTGACGCTGATGCGCACCAACCAACCCGACGGTTTTGATTGTCCGGGGTGCGCATGGCCGGATAAAGAACATCGATCCACCTTCCAGTTCTGCGAAAACGGCGCCAAAGCCGTGACCTGGGAAGCGACCAGCAAGCGCGTGACGCCCGAATTTCTGGCGCAAAATACCGTAACGTCGCTGCTGCAGAAAACCGATTACCAGTTGGAAGACTATGGCCGCCTGACAACCCCTCTGTGCTATGACGCCGGGACGGATACCCTGCGTCCGCTAGCCTGGGACGAGGCGTTTCAACGCATCGCCGCCGTGTTGCAGACGCTGCCGCCGGAGCAGGTGGAGTTTTACACCTCCGGCCGGGCATCCAATGAGGCGGCCTATCTGTTCCAGCTGTTTGCGCGGGAGTTCGGCAGCAATAACTTCCCCGACTGTTCCAACATGTGCCATGAGCCGACCAGCGTTGGCCTGCCGCAATCGATCGGCATCGGCAAAGGCACCGTCTCGCTGGACGACTTCGACAGCGCGGAGCTGGTTATCTCTATCGGGCACAATCCGGGCACCAACCACCCGCGCATGATGGGCACGCTGCATGAGCTGGCGCGCAAAAAGGTGCCGATCATCGTGTTCAACCCGCTGCGCGAGCGGGCGCTCGAGCGTTTCACCGATCCGCAAAACGTCGTCGAAATGGCGACCTACAGTTCGACCCCTATCGCGTCAACCTACTATCAGGTTAAAGCCGGCGGCGACGCCGCGGCGCTGAAAGGCATCGCCAAGGCGCTGCTGCAGCTGGATGAAACACAAGGCAATGCCGTGGATCACGCCTTTATTGCCGAGCACACGGAAGGATTTGCGGCTTTCGCCGCCGATCTGGTGGCTACCCGCTGGGAGGCTATCGAAGCGGAGAGTGGCCTGGCGCGCCGGGATCTGGAGCAGGTCGCTGCCGCCTACGCAAAATCCAACGCCACCATCGTGACCTACGGCATGGGCATTACCCAGCACAATAAAGGCACCGCCAACGTGCGTCTGATCGCCGATCTGCTGTTGCTGCGCGGCAATATCGGCAAACCGGGGGCCGGCATTTGCCCGCTGCGCAGCCATTCCAACGTGCAGGGCAACCGCACCGTCGGTATCACCGAAAAACCCTCGGCCGATTTTTTGGCGAAGTTGGAAACGGTGTTTGGCTTCACGCCGCCCAAAGCCCACGGGCATGATGCCGTGAAGTGCATGCAGGCGATGATCGACGGCGCCTCGAAAGCATTGATCTGCCTGGGCGGCAACTTTGCCGTGGCGCTGCCGGACTCCGAGCAGAGTTTCCCGGCGATGAAGGCGCTGGAGTTAAGCGTGCATATCGGCACCAAACTCAACCGCAGCCATCTGTTGGTGGCGAAACAAACCCTCATTCTGCCCTGCCTGGGGCGCACTGAGCTTGATCTGCAGGCCGGCGGTCGGCAATCGGTGACGGTGGAGGATTCGATGTCGATGGTGCATGCCTCGTCCGGCAAACTCAAACCGGCGTCGGAACTGCTGCGTTCGGAACCCGCCATCGTCGCCGGCATGGCCAAAGCGGTGATGCCCGCCAGCAAGGTGCCCTGGGATGAGCTTATCGAAGATTACGATGTGATCCGCGATCTGATCGAAAAAACCATTCCGGGCTTCGACGATTACAACGCGCGCATTCGCCAACCGGGCGGTTTTCGCATGCCGTTGCCGCCGACCGAGCGCCGATGGCCGACACCGACGGGCAAAGCGATGTTTTCCGTGTTCAACGGGCTGCATGAAGACGAGACTATCGCAGACCAAGACACGCTGCGGCTGATTACGCTGCGCAGCCACGATCAGTACAACACCACCATCTATGCTTTGGATGACCGCTACCGCGGGGTTTTTGGCCGGCGCGACGTCTTGTTCATGAATGACAGCGATCTGCAACGTTTAGGGCTGGAGCATGGCGACGTGGTCGACCTGGAAACGGCGCTGCCCGGCAGCACCCAGCGCCTGGAGGGCATCACGGTGATCGCCTACAACATTTCAGCCGGTTCGGTCGGCGCCTACTATCCGGAGGCCAACGTGCTGGTGCCGCTGCATTACATCGATGAGGAAAGCGGCACGCCGTCGTACAAATCGGTGCCGATCCGCGTAACGCTGAGATCCAAAGAGGTGCGCGAGGTCAACATCGCCTAGAGAAAAGCGGCTTGGAGGCCTTCTCCGGGTTGATCGGCCCGGAGAAAGGCTTCTCATACCCCTTTATACCTGTGCGACCAACACATTGACGTTGGCCGGGAAAACCAGCCCCTCCAACGCGTTACCGCTGTCGGAGGTCACCAGATAATCGACCTCGGGCCATTTGGCCACCAGGGTCATCGCATGCCCGCGCAGCTTGTTTTCGTCCGCCAGCACGATGCACTTGCGGCTCTGCGCCATCATTTTGCGCGCGATGGCCGCTTCATTGACGTTCTGATCCATTACGCCGGTCTGCACGTTGACCGCGCCGGCACCGATAATGGCGTAATCGGCGAAAAACGCCTCGATGTTATTCAACGCGATTGCACCCAGGCACGCCATTTTGGAGTCGATGAACTGCCCGCCGATCAGCACCACGTCAATGGAATCATTCTCCAAACAGACGTTGGCAATCAACGGCGAGTTGGTGATGACCGTTAACTGATCGACCGTTGCCAACTGCCGGGCAAACTCCAGCGTGGTAGAGCCGAAATCCACGAACACCGTATCGCCCGGCTGGATCAGCGTCACCGCTTTCTCTGCGATGGCGCGCTTCTCGGCCTCGGCGATTTTGGCCCGCTCGTTGAATTCATGCTCGAATTTAAACTGGCTGCTGACTGCCCCGCCGTGGATCTTCTTGATCAGCCGATAATCTTCCAGCTTGTTCAAATCGCGCCGAATGGTTTCCTGCGAAACCTGGAATTTATCCGCCAGCTCATTCACGTAAACCCGGCCGTTGGCCTGGATCAGCGCCAGAATTTCATTGCGCCTCTCCACGGAATTAGAGATATCCATTCACATTACACTCGCTGCCTTAAGTAAGGGTGACTGCTTGCGCCGAGACTCGCGGCGTCAACTGACGGAATACTACGGGTTTCAGGGCGTTAGACGCAAGCCGTTGCCATCGTTCACCCGGCGGTTTCGATGCTGATGTGCAGTGCGTCACGCTCACCGTCGGGCGGCAAGGCGATGTTGCGCAGCAGGATCCGCCGTTCCGGCAGGCAGCGGTGCGTTTTGCGATACAGCACTTCCTCGCCCAGACGCACCACCACCGAGCCGGACACCGCCCGCGCCACCCGCATATTGATCGTGACGGTGGTGGCTTTGCCTGACAGCGCCACGTTGGCAGGCGCGGTCAGGCGGATCCGTTCGTCATGCCGCACCGGGAGGATTTGCCGCGCCGGCGGCAGCGTGCGCTGCAGCGAACGGGCAACGGCCTCGCCAACGCGCAGCCCTTCCTGATAGCACTGGTCGCCCATGTCCGCCGGATGCAGCATGTTGCCGACGGCGAAATAGGCGGCGTCGGAACAGCGGCCGAACTGGTCTGTCAACGGGCAGCCACTCTCCGGCCGTTGCGCCAGGTGGCTCTGGCGGATCAGCGTATATTCCCCGGTGAAGCGGCCGGTGAAGATCAGGCTGTCGCAGGCGATGCGCTGTTTCTCTCCCTGACGGTTTTCCACCTCGATGGACTCAACCCGATCGCGGCCGGCAATATCGGTCACCCGCGAATAATAATGAATCGGCACCCCCATCAGACGCGCATAGAGCGCGCTCAGCCGCCAGGCGACGGGCCTGCCGCCGCTTTCAATCATGGCGACGGCGCGCACGCCGGCGTTACGCAGCGTCCATAGCGCGGAGAAACTGACCAGCTCGGTGCCAACCACCACCGGCGCCTTACCAGGTTGCAGCCCGCGCAGATAGACGAACTGCTGCAGCGCACCGGCGGTGAGTACGCCCTGCGGCCGCAGGCCGCTCACCAGGCGGGGATGGCGCGGCGTCTCACGCACGCCGGTCGCCAGGATCACCCGCTGCGCTTTCAAGGTGCTGACGCCGCGGCGATCCGTGATGCTCAGCTCGCCGCCCGGCTTGATGGCGAGCACCGTCACGCCGGTGCGGATTTCTACCTGCCCGGCGCGCGCCAGTATCTTGTCGACATAGGTGGAGCCGAGCATCGGCCGGTAAAACGTTTGCAGCCCGAAGGTGGGGTGCCGACAGTGTCTCGGCACGCCGCCCGCTTGCTGCTCCCGTTCCAGGATCACCACATCCTCGATGCCCGCCTGCCGCAGCGCGGTCGCCACCGCGATCCCGGCCGGCCCGGCGCCGACAATCGCCACCTGATACTCAGTTTTCATCAATGCTCCCTACGGCCAGCGTCTGGCCAAAACGATCGCCTACCATTTCCGCCACCCGGCTACTGCAATAAAAACCGTTGCAGCGCCCCATCATCACGCGCGTGCGCCGCCGCAACCCGCCGATGCACTCCGGCGGCACGGCGGAATCGAACGCCGCCTCGATTTCCCGCTGGGTCACCAGCTCGCAATGGCAAACGATGCCGCCGTTATCCGGGCGCGCGTAATCGCGCAGCGCGTAGTCGGCGAGCATCGGCATCTGCGGCCAATGCACGGTTTGCGGCGCCGTCGCCGTGAAGCACGGCGTAAAATGGTCGCGGTAAAGCTGCCCCACGTATTGCGCGATGCCGAGCGCCGCCGTCAGGCCGGTGGAGCGAATGCCCGCCACGCAGATCCACTGCCGCTCGGGATAGGGCTGAATGCGGTAGTGTTTCTGCTCTGTCGCCGGGCGCAATCCGGCATAGCTGGCGGTCACGCTGTAATTCGCCAGCGTGGGCAGCAGCCGGGTGCCCTGTTCGATAAGCTCGCGCATTTTGGTTTCGTCCACCGTCGCCGTCTCGCGATCCTGCTGTTCTTCGGCGGTCGGCCCCAGCAACAGATTGCCGAAGATAGTTTTCGACAGCAGTACCCCTTTGGTGATGGCCGTCGGTACCGGCAAGATGATGGCGTTGACCTGCCCGGCGGCGGCCTTGTCGAACACCAGGAACTGCCCTTTGCGCGGGCGGATTTCAAACTCGGGCTGATGGCAGAAACTTTCTACCCGGTCGCCCTGATTGCCGGCGCAGTTGATGACGATTTTGCCGTGAAACTCGCCCCGGTTGCTGGTTAGCCGCCAGCCGCTCGGCAAGCGTTCGGCGCCGGTCACCTCGGTATTGAAGCGATAGTCGCCGCCGTGTTTGACGCCCTGCGTCAGGTACGCCAGCGGCGTGCTCCAGGGATCGATCACGCTCTCTCCCGGCACCTCTACCGCCGCCAACGCGCCGGGCGCCAGCTGTGGCTCACGGCGATACAGCTCGGCGGCGTCGATCTGTGCCACGTCTAGCACGCCGTTGTCGTGCGCCTGCTGCACGATCACGGGCAGCGCCGCCAACTGGTGCTCGTCCCAGGCCACGACCAGCGCGCCGGTGGGCAATAGCGGCAGATTCATTCGTTCGCGGATGGCGATAAATTCCCGGTATCCGGCTTGCATGCAATGCAGTTCCAGGCTGCCGCTGGGCGCATCGAAGCCGGTATGCAGCAGTGCGCTGTTGGCTTTGCTGGCGCCGGACAGGATATCGCCTCCCTTTTCCAACAGCAGCGTTCGGGCGCCCATCAGGCAGAATTGGCGGAATACCGCACACCCGACCACACCGCCGCCAATCACGACAATGTCCCAATCCGTTTGTTCTTCCATCATGCTGATGTCCCGTTTTGATGTGATAACCACAATAAAACCACACAATAACCGCATTTGAAATGGTAAAAACAACACAACTCCCAAAAAAAAGCCGCAGAGCGCGGTGATAAGCAAAAAGTATGAGGTCGATCACGCGGGGTTATTTTATCTTGTGATTTATGTTGCTTTAATGTGTGAAATTGAAGATAGATTATTAAAACAGTCACACAACCAACACCAGGCACAATAAAAAACAAAACCTATAAGAGAGCGAAGCAATGATGAATCAACGTTACGCCGCGATTGATCAGGGAACCACCGGCACCCGGGTCGTGGTGTTCGGCGAAGACGGCAGGCACCATTCGCCGGCCAGCATGCCGCACAAGCAGATCACCCCCAATCCGGGCTGGGTGGAACACGATGCCCTGGAGATTCTGGCGAATATCCGCCGCTGTCTCAGCCAGTGCGACATGGTGGACGCCATCGGTTTAGGGCATCAGGGCGAAAGCCTGCTGGCCTGGGACGCCGACAGCGGCCTGCCGCTGTACAACGCCATCGTTTGGCAAGATCAGCGCACCGAACCGGAGATCCAGCGCCTGAAACGCGAAGGCGTCGAACCGCTGGTGATGGCGAAAACCGGCCTGCCGCTCGATACCTACTTCTCCGCGAGCAAGATGGGCTGGCTGATGAACAACGCGCCGGGGGCCAGGCAGCTGGCGCAACGCGGCCGCCTGCGGCTCGGCACCATGGATGCCTTCTTCCTGTTCCACCTGTGCGGCCGGCATCTCACCGACTATAACTCGGCCTCGCGCACCTCGTTATTCAACATTCATACCCTGCAGTGGGACGAGGAGCTGTGCCGATTGTTCGGCGTGCCGATCGACAGCCTGCCCGAGGTCAGAGACAACATCGGCCACTTCGGCGACGTCGCACTCAACGGCAAACCGGTGCCGCTGACGGGCTGCATCGTCGATCAGTTTGCCGGCACCTACGGCCACGGCTGCCATCAACCGGGGCAGATGAAGATCACCTTCGGTACCGGCGCTTTTTTACAGGCGATCACCGGGCCGCGTCCGATCGATGCCGGCGAGTCCGGCCTGTTGCCCACGCTGTGCTGGAAGCTGCCCGGCAGCGAGCCGGTGTATGGTCTGGACGGCGGCGTTTATAACGCGGCCTCCGCCATTAACTGGGCGAGAAAGATAGGCCTATTCAACGATTTCGATGAATTCGGCGATTTCCCGGCCCAGCCGGCTATCGCGCGCGGCCTGGCCTTTGTACCGGCGCTCTCCGGGCTGGCCTGCCCGTACTGGGATCGCTCCGCCGCCGGGATGTGGGCCGGCCTGTCGCTGGAAACCGAACGCAAGGATCTGCTGCAGTCGATACTCGAAGGCATCGCCATGCGTTCCGCCGAGGTGATCAACGCCATGGATAAGTTGAAACCGATCGGCGACAGCATTTCGGTGGACGGTGGTCTGTCCGCCAACCGCTATTTCACGCAGTTCCTCGCCAACCTGATCCAAAAGCGCATCGTTACGCCCGCCAATAAAGAGATCACCGCTCAGGGCGTGGCGCTGTTGGCGCGTAAAGGGCTGGGCGTGGAACAGCCGCTCAAGGTGCTCAACCGCTATGAAGTGACGGAGCCCGCCGAGGTCGATATGGCGGTCTGGTTTGCCCGCTATCAGGAAATCATCGCGCGCTCGCGCGGCTTACGTTCATCGCAGGAGGAACACCATGGCTGAGTTCGGTAATTTCATCATCTATATCATCATGGCCGGCACTCTGATCGGGGCGTTGGCGTCGATCGTCAAACCGGAGGGCGAGCTGGGACGTGAGTTCGTCAACGGCATTCACGCCATCGGCCCGGTGTTTCTCGCCCAGGCGGGCATCATGGCGGCGATCCCAATCATCTCTTACCTGATCATGTACAGCATCGGCCCCTTCTTCTCGGCGCTCGGCTCCGACGCCTCGATCGCGGCGCTAGCGGTGATCGCCGTGGACATGGGTGGCTATCAGTTGGCTGACGCCATCGCCGCCAACCGCGACATGTGGATCGTCGCCATGTTGGTGGGCTACACCTCCGGCGCCAGCATCGTGTACCTGATCCCGGTCGGGCTTATCATGCTGAACCGCGACGACCATAAATATCTGGCGCTGGGCGCCATGGCGGGCCTGATCAGCATTCCGTTTGCCGTGCTGATCGCCCTGGTGACCATCACCTTCAACAACCTGCCGGTCAGGGAGATTATCTCCACCACGTCACCTGCCGCGCACTATCTGCAGTTGGACTTGCTGCAGGCGCTGCGGCTGCTGTCCCCGCTGTTTGCCCTGTGCTTCCTGTTGGCGTTGGGGCTGAAGCTGCGGCCGGCGGCGATGGTGAAAGGATTCCTGATCTTCGGCAAGGCGGCGGATGCCTTTATCAAGCTGGTGTTGGCGCTGTGCATCATCGAGCATTTCACCGGCGTGTTTAAAAAGGTGTTCGGCGGCTGGGTATTCGATCCGTTATTCGCCGACAAAGACGAATTATTCCGCGCTATCGAGATCGCCGGTTACATCGGCATTATGTTGGCGGGCACATTCCCCATTTGTTATTTGTTCCAGCGCTATTGCCGCAAGCCGATGCATTTCATCGGCAGAAAACTCGGCCTGTCGGATACCGGCGCGCTGGGTTTTATTATGGTATTGGCCAATATAATCGCCGTCTATCACCTGTTCAAAGGCATGCGGGCGCGCGATAAGGTGCTGTGCGTCGCCTTCGGCATTTGTGCGCAGGCCACGTTGGGCGATCACCTGGCGTTTACCGCCAACTTCCAACCTTCGCTGGTGCTGCCGATCATGATGGGTAAATTCCTCGGTGGCATGATTGCTGTCCTGATCGCCATCAAGATCTCGGTGCCGGAAGCCGAATTGCTGGAAAAAGAACAGACGCAAAGGCAGTCGACGGCCATCGCCGCCGCCGCTCGCTGAATTTATCCCTAAGCCATAAAAAATAAACGGGGCGCCGCCTCACGGGGAAGCTGCGCCCTTTTTTCGCCCCGGCCATCAATTATTGAGAGAACAAACGGTAATGAGAAAAATATTTTTAGCCTGCCCCTACAGCCACGCCGACGCCAACGTCGTGCAGCAACGCTTTATCGCGTGCAACGACGTCGCCGCCGCTATCGTACGCGCCGGCAGCGCCGTTTTTAGCCAGGTCAGCATGTCGCATCCGATCAACCTGTGTTTGCAAGAGCTCGACAAAACCGCCATCGGCAAGCTGTGGGCACCGATCGACGCCCTGTTCATGGCGGCGATGGATGAGTTGATCGTGCTCGATTTGCCGGGTTGGCAAGAGAGCGGCGGCATCAAGCGCGAGATGGACTTTTTCGCCGCACGCGGCTGCCGCGTCAGCCTGTGGTCCGAGGTCGCGGGCGAATTCAACTGAGGCGTGCGCCCCGCCGCTAAGCGCGACGGGGCAGCGGCTTATTTGCCGTTGGCCAATTCGCCGTACACCACCTGGCCGCGGAAACCGCGCCGCACCTGCTGGAACAGCTCGCGGAACGCCGGGTAATCCTGTGCCTGGCACAGCGCCTCCTTGCCGCGAATGGCGTTCACCTGCAGGCGGTGATTGACGATCACCTGCTGCCCGTCGCGCCGCCATGCTACGCGATAGTCGCCCGCCGCATTGCGGAACTGCCTGTCTTGCGGAATGGCGATGATCGGCACGTTGGCCGGCAGCTGCAGACGGTAGGTTTCGTCGTAGCGCTGCGCACTGCAGTAGAACGGCGTTTCGTTGTCCGGTGCCGCTGTGGTGGTATACAGCGTGCGGAACGATTTGCCACCGGGCGGATTAGGCAGCGTCATGCCGCCCACCACGCCGAAATCGACGTAGTCGTCCGCCTTGAAGCGGAAGCGGTAACCGAACTGTTTTTTGAGATCCAGCGGATCGCTGTTCATCGCCACTTCGCCGCTGCCGTCGATACCGGAGGCGGACATGATCGACGCTTCGGCCTGCGCCCGGTTCTGCCGGTTGATCTGCGAGAAATAGCCCCGCAGGTCAATCTCTTCCACTTCGCTCAGCCGACGCTCGGTTTGCCCGTGCAGATTGCCCGCTTTGTCAAACACGAAATCGACGCTCAGCGCGCTCTTGACCGGCTGCTCATCGCTGCCCGGCGTGCGCGCCAGCTTGGCGTCGCGCGTCAGCAGCACCGGCGCCCCCAGATCGCCTTGCGGCAGTTGCCCGAACCGCGCCCAGGGATTGGTGGAGTCCAGGTACAGTTTGAACTCCGGCACATAGGTGATGGCGTGATTAAAGCGGCTAAGCAGCGGCACTTTAGGCAGCAACGGGCCTTCATCCATACCGATCAGCACCGGTGAGCTTTCAATACCCTTGGCAGCGAGCAGCGCCTCCAGGATCACCACGTGGTCCTTACAGTCGCCGTAGTGGTTGTCGAGAATGCTCTGCGCCGAATTCGGCTCCAGCCCACCGTTGCCCAGGTACACCGCCACGTAGCGAATGTTTTGCGCCACCCAGCGGTAGAGGGCCTCTGCCTGCTCGCGCCGATCGCTGATACCGGCGGTGATGTTGTCCGCCAGAGCCTGGATGCCCGGCGTCACCTTCGCCGCCGCACCGGCCTTCAGCTGATAGGCCTTGGCCAACTGCGGCCACTCGCGATAGGTGCTCGCCATGATGGTCGGGCTGAAGGTCCAGCTGTCCGCTGCCCAGTTTTGTGATTTCATCGGCGCGCTGCGCGAATAATGCCAGCGCCAGTGCGCTTGGCCGTTGCGGATCTGCGGCTTGTCCCCGCCTTCCATGCCACGCGTGAAGATATGCATCGGCAGCTTGGCCGGTGCCTGCAGGGTCACTTCGGCGTCGTCGAACTGATCGAAAACGCTGAACGTCTCCCACAGGCCGAAATAGTCGGGGAAATACGGCGTGTTTTGCGTGCGGCGCAGCTCATACACCACCCGCGAGCCCGGCGCCAGGTTGGAGAACACGATGACGCGCACTTTGCGGTCGGCATACAGCGGGGCCGTGGCGCTGGAGTAACTCTCCTGGGTATAGATGCGATCGGGCGCCACGTCGTGGCGCTGGCCGTCGGCGGTCAGCGTGTAGGCGGCGACCACCTCCAGCGTTTCCATTTTTTCGCTGTAGCTCAGGCGGATCTGGCTGAATTTTTCGACCGCCGCCTTGGTTTTCAGCAGCACTTCGTAGCTTTCCGTCTTCACGTTGGTGGCGTTGGCGTTGACGCGGTAATCCGCGCGATAGCGCACGAAGCTGAAATCGTTGTTGGCCGTGTCGTTCTGGCCCTGATCCGCCGCGACGGGCGGTGTAGCGGCCAACACGGTGGCCGGGTGCGTTGCCGTCAAACCGGCGAATAACAGCAGCGAAGGAATAGCGATTTTCATCTTCGGTCCTTGAAGGGCAATAAACGGCGACGCCGGGCTACGCGCCCGTCCCGGCGTCAAAACAGGCGGGCACACTAATATAATTGAGAATCATTTTCAATAAACGGACCTTCAACGCCCGGGCTAACCCTGTTCTATCAGCATCACGGCGGTGGTTTCCGGCTCCAGCGCTTCGAAAACATGCTCGCGATCGGCGGAGTAGCTGATGTAATCGCCGGCGCTCAGCTCCAGCGGCTGATCCGCCGGCCCGAGGCGCGCTCGCCCGCTGCTGATGATCACATGCTCGACGGTGCCGGGGGGATGCGGCCGGGAAAGTTTGACTTCGCCGGGCTGCGCCCGCAGCCGGTAAATGTCGCGTTGCGCGCCCGGCGGGCAGGTGGCCAACAGCGTGGCGGCGTAGTTGCCCTGCTCCGACAGCGCCGGCGTTCCTTCATGGGCGCGAATCACTTGCACCTGCCTGCTCGGCTGTGAAATCAGTCGGCTGACCGGCACGTCCAACGCCATCGCCAACGCCCACAGCGTTTCCAGGCTGGGATTGCCGCTGCCGGCTTCGAGCTGCGACAGCGTGGACTTGGCGATGCCCGCGCGCTTCGCCAGCTCGGTCACCGACAGGTTCAACCGCTCCCGCTCGCGGCGGATCGCCGCCGACAGCAGGCCGATCGGCGTGATGTTCTGCATTCGGTTATCGCTCATCGTTCGCTATACCATTCATTTGTTCGACTTGACGAACGGCTGTGTGCGCGTTCATCATAATGTTCGATTGTTCATTTTAATGATTAAGCCGCTTCACCACAAGTACGGTCAGGCAGCGAGGGAAACGACATGAAAACGACAACGCGCGGCGCAGTGCAAATGATCCTCGCCATGACCATCTCCGGCACCGTGGGGTGGCCGGTACTCGTTTTAGGGCAGCCCCCTGCGACGGTGGTGTTTTGGCGCTGCGCGTTCGGCGCGCTGGCCATGCTGGCGATCTGCGCCGCACTCGGTCAGTTGAAACAAGGCGCGATCAACCGCAGCCAGCTGGCTTTCGCCATTCTGGGGGGCATCGCGCTGGTGCTCAACTGGACGCTGCTGTTTGCCGCCTATAAGCATGCCTCGATCGCTGTCGCCACCGTGACCTACCACGTTCAGCCGTTCATATTGGTGGTGCTGGGGGCGCTGCTGTTCGGCGAAAAACTGACGGCTGATCGGTTGGGCTGGCTTCTGCTGGCATTCGCGGGGATGGTGTTGATCGTCGCCGGCCGGCAAAGCGGCGGCAGCGGCGATGACTACCTGCTCGGCGTGGTATTGGCGCTCGGTGCGGCGCTGATGTACGCCATTGCGGCGGCGATCGTCAAACGGCTGGCCGCGTTGCCGCCGCAGCTCATCGTGTTGATTCAGCTGACCGTTGGCACGTTGGCGCTGGCGCCGTTCGCCGGCCTGGCCACGCCGCCTGCGGCCCCCCTCGACTGGCTGCTGCTGGCGACCCTCGGCCTGGTGCATACCGGTTTGATGTCCACGTTGTTATATGGCGCCATTCAGAAGATCCCCACGGCCCTGGTCGGCGCCCTGTCGTTCATCTACCCGGCGGTGGCGATCGTGGTGGACTGGGCGGTGTTCGGCCACCGCCTCAGCCTGCTGCAATTGCTGGGCACGCTGGCAATCCTGGGTGCCGCGGCGGGCATGATGTTTTATAAACGCCCATTCAACCTCAGCAGCAGCCGAACCTGCCGCCGTGAGACAGGAAAATAAGTGGGCATAAACGAATGCCAACGTCTTGTTTGTCTAACCTTATTATTGATGCTGCCACTCAGTCTATTTAATTCATTCTAATTATTAAGCATGAAAATAATTAGATTGTTTACCTTGCGTGTGGAGAAATATCAATATGAGCAATACCGGTGAGACATTAATCAATGCCATCGTCAGCAATAATTCTCTGATGGCAATAAATAATTGCCCTGGCGTCCCCGCCCAAATGAGCCGGGCCGTTTATGGCAAAACGCAGGACGATAGCGGGGCCGGAACCACGATCGAAAATAACCGTGACATGCAAAAGAATATCAATATCGCGCTGGGGTTCTCTGGGGCGAACTCGGAAACCGCCGTTTGGCATTTCATGATTGGCCCGCCCGTCCACCATTTTGTGGTGATCCCCTGGTACCAGCATACGGCGCCGCACGGACGGGTCTACACCGTATTTATGGCCTACGAGAACCGGTATTCGGTTGGCGGCTATGTTCAGCATACGCCGCCGGCGCCTTCTGCGGTGAAAGGCTACCGTACCGTCTGGAGCGTGACCGATCTCGGGCAGATGTTTAGCGATTTGTTGACCAGTGGCACGGCGTGGCAAGCCTATTTCGGTGCGGTGGGCGCAGCGCAGGCCAATAAAATAACCTATTGGAAATATAAGGTAACGTCATTAGATTCCGCCGTGGCCAACGTCAACAAATATCGCTAATCCCACTCGGCGAGCAAGCTATGCACAATAAGACATTCGCCTTGCGCCCGGCGCGGTGTTATTTATTTAAACCGTGTAGGGTAGAAGGAGTGTTCTATGTGGCATCACCGCCTGCAACGGCGCATCCGTTTCAGCTACTGGAACGAACTGTGCGTCACAAAAAAATAAGGGAAGGCGCAAGCCTTCCCTTTTGTCATTCACCGCTCAGATCAGAAACGGTCGGTTTTCACCACGTCGTCGAACGGCAGTTTGCCGATGCGCGGATAAGGCTGCCCCGCCGCCTTGCCAATGGCGACCATCAGCGCGATCTGATAATGCGCCGGTTTGTTGATAACCTCGCCCACGGCGTCGAAATCAAACCCGTCCATCGGGCAAGAGTCGTAGCCCTGCGCCTTGGCCGCCAGCATCAGCGTCTGAGCGAAGATGCCGCTGCTGCGCATCACTTCGTCGCGCTGCACCTGCGGCTTACCGCGATAATACTGATCGACGGCCGGGATCATGAACTGCTGTACCGGCTCGGCCGCCTCGGCCCAGACGTTTTTTACCTGTGACTCCCAGCTCGACAGATCGCCGCACAGCACGACCAGCATCGACGCGTCGGTCACCTGCGCCTGCCCCCACGCCGCCTCGCGAATTTTCTCGCGCTGGGCGCGATCTTCGATCAGCAGCGGGCGCCAGTGCTGCAGGTTAAACGCGCTGGGTGCGCCCTGCAGCGCAATGTTCAACAGCGCTTTTTTTTCTTCTAGCGTCATCACGTGCTGCGTATCGAACTGTTTGGTGGCGCGGCGTTGGCGGATCGCGTCTAACGTATTCATTTTACTGCCTCTGTCCATGTGAAAAGTTCTATTGTCGTCAACGCGGCGCGGCTGTCCAGCCCCCGGCGGCTATTTCTGCGCGGTTTCGGCGCGCAAACGGCCGATCTGCGCCGTCAAATCAGGCCACGGCGCCTGACCGGCGTAGTGCTGCCGCAGGTAGTTGAGCAGGATGGCAATCTGCGCGTCATTCAGGTTATGACGAAAGCCCGGCATATAGCCCAGCTCGGCGTTAGCCGGCCGCTGTATGCCATCCAGCACCACGCGAATGGCATTGTCCGGCGCGTCGGCGAACAGGTTGGTGTTCAGCGCCAGAGACGGCCGCATCCCCGCCATCTGCGCGCCTTTTTCCTGCGCATGGCAAGCCATGCAGGCGCCGGAAAACAGCCGCGCCCCTTCCGAACTCAGAGGCTCCACCTGCCGTTCCGCCTGAGCGTTTAACGTGGCCGCCGTCGCGCCCGCCGCCGTTTCAGGATGATAGCTGCGCAGATAGACGGCGATCGCCTGCAGATCGGCCTGCGGCAAGCGTGACAACCCTTCTTCGATCACCGGCGCCATCGGGCCGGCGGCCACGCCGTGGTTGGCCGAGTAGCCGGTACGCATGAAATCAGTCAGATCCTGCTGCGTCCAATTGAGCGGCGCGGGCGAGCGGCCGATCAACGCGGGCGAGCGGCCGATCAACGCGGGCGCCGTCCAGCCTTCCGCCACGCCGCCGGCCAGGTGCTCGTCACCGGTTTTCTCGCCGAACAGCACGTTGCGCGGCGAATGGCAGGCGCTGCAGTGGCCCAGCCCTTCGACCAGGTACGCGCCGCGGTTCCAGTCGGCGCTCTGGGCCGCCTCGTCCTGCATCGCGCCCGGCGTCAGGAACAGCAGATTCCAGGCAAAGATGCCCTGGCGAATATTGAACGGAAAGTGCAGATCGGTGGCCGGCGGCCGGTACTTGACCGCCGGCTGCGACATCAGGTAGGCGTACAACGCCTGCAGATCGTCGTCGCGAGTGCGGGTAAAGGCGGTGTAGGGAAACGCCGGGTAGAGATAACGGCCCTGGCGGTCGACGCCGTGGCGCATGGCGCGTTCGAACGCCGCGTAACTCCAGCTGCCGATGCCGGTTTCCACGTCCGGCGTGATGTTGGTGGTGTAAATGGTGCCGAAGGGGATCTCCATCGCCAGCCCGCCGGTGTTGCGCTCGCCGCCCGCACGGGTGTGGCACACGGCGCAGTCGCCGAGATCGGCCAGCGTTTTGCCGCGCGCGATCTGCGCCTCGCTGAAACTGTGGGTCGCATCGGCGGCGAGCGGCGCGATTTCCGGCTGCCAACTGGCGACAACGCCGGCCACCACAACGGCGAGCACTGTGAAGCCACCCCACCCGACGATTTTTTTCATCTTACTCATCTTTGCTGTCCTTGTTCGTTACGGGGGGTTAATGGCCAGCCTGAGCGCGCAGCGCGGCAAGCACCCGCTCCGGCGTAAACGGCACCTCGCGCAGGCGCACGCCGAGCGCGTCAAACAGCGCGTTGCCGATCGCCGCCGCACTCGGCACCGAGGCGGATTCTCCGGCGCCCATCGGCGCTTCATCCGGGCGGTCGATCAGCTGGATATCGATCTGTGGTAGTTCGTCGAAGCGCAGGATCGGGTAGCCGCCCCAGTCTAATGACGTCACCCCCGTTTCGTTGAAGGTCACAAACTCTTTCAGCACCCGGCTGGCGGACTGGATAATGTTGCCGTGCACCTGATGGCGCACCCCGGCCGGGTTGATCATGCGGCCGCAGTCATGCGCCACGAAGATTTTATCGAGCGTGATCTGCCCGGAGCGGCGGTTGACGCTGAGATCGCACACCCAGGCCGCCCAGGCGGCGCCGAAGCCGGGGAACTTGCTGTGGAAATAGCGCGCGTAGGCGAAGCCCCGGCCGCTCACCACTTCGGCGCCGGCGGCGCGCGCCCGGTGCGCCGGGCCGTCTTGCCAGTTCGACTGCCGTTTCAGGGCTTCAATCAAGGCCACCGCACGCGGATCGTTCAGATAGCGCAAACGAAACGCGATCGGATCTTCACCGGCGCGCCAGGCCAGCTCGTCGATCCAGGACTCATGGGCGAACACGTTAGGCAGCGCCGAAACGCCGCGCATCCACGAAGCCCGCACGATCGGCGCGGCGTCCTGGCAGATCACCCGCATGTGCGGATACGCGTATTGCGGAATGGCGGTGCGATCGCCCATTTGTTGCACGTCGGCCCGGTTGGCCACCTTCCCGGTCAACACCAGCGGCAAGGTCACCGCATTGTTGGAGGGATAGCTGGTTTTCAATTCGTAGGCCGCCACCCGGTTTTGCGCGTCAAGGCCGCCGCGCACCCGGATCAGCTGGCCGGTGCCCTTCGGTTCCCAGCCGGACTCCTGTTCGCGCATCAGCTGCACCCGCACCGGGCGGCCGGTGGCCCGCGCCAGCAGTGCCGCGTCCGCCGAGACGTCGTCGGCGCAGTTGCGGCCATAGCAGCCGGAGGCTTCCATGCGGGTGATGTGCACCTGCCCAGGCGGCAGCTCGAGCAGCGTGGCGATGTCTTTGCGCAGATCGTGTGGGTTTTGCGTGCCGGACCACACCTGCGCCCGCCCGTCTTTGACCTCCGCTACCGCGCAGGAAGGGCCGATCGAGGCGTGCTGATGGTAGGGCCAGACATAGTCGGCCTGCACGTCGGTATGCAGCGCCGCCAGCGCGGCGTCCGTGCCCGCGTCGTCGCGCAGCACGCGGTCGGTTTTCGGATTGGCTTCCAGCGCGGTGGGCAGCGCTTCCGGCGACAGATCCGGCAATCCGGCCCAGGGTTTCCAGGTGGTTTTCAGTTGGCGCATGGCGGCGATCGCCTGCTCCTCGCGCTCGGCCACGATGCCGATGAAATCGTTGATCACCACCAGTTTCACGATGCCCGGCAGGTGCGCGATCGAATTTTCATCCACCGACAGCAGGCCACCGCCCAACGGCGCGCTGCTGTCGGCGCCAACGTAAGGCGGCCGCACCACCCGGCCATGGAGCATGCCGGGCAGGCGCAGGTCGTGCACGTAGGTCAGCCCACCGCTCACTTTGGCCGGAATGTCGACCCGGGCAACGGCGCGGCCGACGTAGCGATTCTGGCGTTCGCTGTTCAACTGCACGTTTTTATCCAGCATCACGTGCAGATTCTGCCCACTCGCCAGCTGCGCATAGCTCAGTGAGCGCCCCGGTTTTTTGGTCACAAATACCTGCCCCGCCGCCGCCGTCAGCTGTTCGGCCGGCAGTTCGAAGGCTTTGGCCGCCAACGCCGTCAGCATGTGCCGCACCTGCGCCGCCGCCTGTCGCAGCGGCACCGACGTCACCTGAAGGGTGGCGCTGGCGATGGTCGGCCCCTGATCCGGCGTGCGTTGCGTATCGCCAAGGATCATCGTGACTTGCTCGAACGGCACGCAAATTTCATCGGCGACGATCTGCGCCAGCGCGGTGCGAATGCCGGTACCCAGATCGACGTGGCCGTTGAAGGCCGTCACCCGGCCGTCTGCGGTGAGGCTGATAAAGCTGTCCACCCGATCCAGCGGCAGATCGGCAGGCGATGCAACCGCCTCGGCGGCGAAGGCGTTAAACGGCGCGGGCAGCAGGCTGCTGACCATCACCACACCGCCGGCCTGCAGCAGCTGGCGGCGGGTCAGTTCGAGGCGGCTCATGCTTGCCTCCGTTCGGCCAGCAGATCGCGGGCGCGCTCGGCGGCGTGCAAGATCTCAAGGTGAGTGCCGCAGCGGCACAGGTTGTAGGCCAACTCTTTCTTGATGGTTTGTTCGTCCGCCTCCGGCTCGCGTTCGAACAACGCGACCAGCGTCATGATCATGCCGTTGGTGCAGTAACCGCACTGCGCCGCCTGCTCGTCGATAAACCCCTGCTGCACCGGATGCAGCGCCTCCGGTGTGCCCAGACCTTCCAGGGTGGTGACGGATTTGTTTCCGACGGCGGACAGTGGCATTGAACAAGAGCGCGCGGCGACGCCGTCGATCAGCACCGTGCAGGCGCCGCATTCGCCCAGGCCGCAGCCGTATTTGGGGCCGTTCAATTGCAGATCGTTGCGTAAAACGTACAGCAGCGGGGTGTCGGGCGCGAGATTGCCGAGTGGAACCACCCGGCCATTAACATTGATTTCCATGGTGAAACTATCCCTTAAGCAAACGGATTTAATCCGTAACATCACTACGATGAATAATTTCGCAGCGTGCTAATAATTATCATCAAAAGACTTGATAATGTTAAGGGAATGTAGCCGCCATGGCTTTAACGAAAAGTGGGTATTTTCTATAAATTTCCTATAGATAAGCCCGGTGTTATGATTACCGGCCGTGATTATTATCATTCATCAATGCGGCATCGGCGCCGTCGACCAACAGCCGGAGACCGGCTTCAAACAGCGCGTCTGCCCCCTTCTCCTGCAGCTTTTCCCAGCCTCCACACAGCAGCGGGTAGCGCCGGCGATCGGCTTCGTTCAGTGCATCATCGGGCTGCATTTGCTGCTCTTCCAGCACCCAACCCACCACGAAACGCCCGACGGCGAACAACAAATTAACGGCGCGTTCCGGCGTAAAGCCCGCCCGGCACAGCAGCGCCACCTTGGCCTCGATGATGGCGAATTGCGGTTCCTGTGGCCGGGTGCCGGCGTGCAGACGCGCCCCGTCGCGGTAAGCCAACAACGCGCGGCGGAAGTTGATCGCATTGGCGGTCACCCAGGCCTGCCAGGGCATGTCGGCGGGCACCTCTTCGCGGTGATCCAACATGATGGTTTCCGCCATCGCCTTCAGCAGCTCGGCCTTGTTTTTGAAGTGCCAGTAGAGCGTGGGAGATTGCACGCCCAGATGTTGCGCCAGGCGACGGGTGCTCAGGGCATCAATGCCGATATCATCCAGCAACGCCAGCGCCCCGCGCAGGACGGTTTCACGCGTTAAACGCGCCGCAGTGTTTTTTTCGCTCATCTCTCTATCACTGATAGGGTAACTATGGAATACTTCATACTCTATCACTGTTAGAGTCACAATTTTGAAAAAACCCATGCTGGTTATTTTGTTGACGGTGTTGCTGGATGCGGTGGGCATCGGTCTGATCATGCCTATCCTGCCGGCGCTGTTGCGCTCGCTGGGCGGTCTTGATGCCGGCAGCGTGCATTACGGCGCTCTGTTGGCGGCCTATGCGTTGATGCAATTCCTGTTTTCGCCGATCCTCGGCGCGCTGAGCGATCGTTTCGGGCGGCGGCCGGTGCTGTTGATTTCGCTCGCCGGCGCGGCGGCCGACTACCTGCTGATGGCGTTCGCGCCGACGCTGGCCTGGCTCTATCTGGGGCGATTGCTGGCGGGCATCACCGGCGCCAACATGGCGGTCGCCACCGCTTATGTCACCGATATCACTCCCGCCGGCCAGCGCGCGCGGCGTTTCGGCCTGGTGGGCGCGGTGTTCGGCGTCGGCTTTATCGTCGGCCCGCTGCTCGGCGGCTCGCTGGGCGAATGGTATCTGCATGCGCCCTTCCTGGCGGCGGCGGTGATGAACGGCCTCAACCTGATGATGGCGTTTTTCCTGCTGCCCGAATCGCGCAAACCGCGCGCCCGCGCCGCCGAGAAAATGCGCCTTAATCCCTTCTCGTCATTGCGACGGCTGCACGGCAAGCCTGGCCTGCTGCCGCTGGCCGGCATTTACCTGATCATGGCGCTGGTTTCGCAGGCGCCGGCCACATTGTGGATTTTATACGGTCAGGATCGTTTCGGCTGGAGCATGATGGTGGCGGGCCTGTCGCTGGCCGGTTACGGGGCCTGCCATGCGCTGTCGCAGGCCTTTGCCATCGGCCCGCTGGTCGCGCGGCTCGGCGAGCGCAAGGCGCTGCTGATCGGTCTGGCCGCCGACGCCGTGGGCCTGGTGCTGTTATCGATCGCCACGCGCGGCTGGGCGCCGTTTGCCCTGCTGCCGTTCTTCGCCGCGGGCGGCATGGCGTTGCCCGCGCTGCAGGCGTTGATGGCGCATAAGGTGGACGATGATCACCAGGGCGAGCTGCAAGGGACGTTGGCCAGCATGGGCAGCCTGATCGGCGTCGCAGGGCCGCTGGTGGCGACGGCGCTGTATGCCGCCACGCGCGATGTCTGGCCCGGTCTGGTCTGGGCGCTGGCCGCCGCCCTGTACCTGGCGGTGCCCCCACTGCTGGCGCGATCGCGCCCCAGGGATGCGACGCCATAACTATTGCCGATCTTTCACTTTAGAAAGCAGAAACCGGCATTTTGCCGCCGGGATCCGCTGACCTATGCTAACCCGGTGTGATGAAACGCGTTTTCATGGCATGTCTTCCGGAACGTTTGCTTTATTTGTTCGTCGTGAACCCTGGGCCGCGCCTGACTGGTGCGGCTTTTCTTTTTGCCCGGCAGTGCCAGCGGCGGTGAATTTTGCTATGTTAACCCACAGATAAACTTCCCGTTTTCAGCCGCCGGAACGACTCATGTTTACCCATAAAGCAATCGCCGAGCTCAACGCCCTGGAGCTGATGGTTTATACCTACGTCAGCAAACACAAGAATCAAGTGATGTACATGACCATCCGCGAGCTGGCCGAGGCCGCCGGCGTGTCCACCACCACCGTGCTGCGGTTTTGCAAGAAAATGGGCTGTGACGGCTATTCGGAATTTCGCATCCGTTTCAAGCTGTACCTGGAACAAAGCGATGCGCCGCCGGCCGATTCCGGCATCGGCGAAATCCTCAGCTTTTTTAAAAGCGTCAGCAACGAAGAGTTTAATCAGCTGATCGATCAGGCGGTGCACCATATCGCCGCCGCCGAGCGGATTATTTTCGTCGGTATCAGCACCTCAGGCGCGCTGGGGAAATATGGCGCGCGTTTCTTTTCCAACGTCGGGAAATTCAGCACCCACATCGACGATCCTTATTATCCCGTCAACAGCGACATGTATAAAAACGCGGTGGCGATCATGCTGTCGGTCACCGGCGAAACCGAAGAGATCCTGCGGCTGGCCAGCCAGTTCAGCCTGCACCACTGCAAGATCATCAGCATCACCAACAACGAAACCTCTTCGCTGGCGCGGCTGGCGGACTTCAACCTCTCCTACCACGTTCCGCAGCATTTGATCGGCGGGCATCACAATATCACCACGCAGATCCCCGTGCTTTACATTATTGAAACCATCGGCAAGCGGCTCGGGCATATTAATTCGGCAAAATAAAACAGGCTGTTTTTTTATTGTGACAAATCACTTTTCACGGTGATTTGTTATATCGTGACATTTCTTTCGGTCTTGCTACTCTATTCTCAACGCAGCGTTATTACCCTTCATTAAATAAACCGATGAGACATTGACGATGAAACAGTTGCCGAAGGATTTTCTGTGGGGGGGCGCGGTCGCCGCGCACCAGGTTGAAGGCGGTTGGGATCGGGGCGGAAAAGGGCCAAGCATCGCCGACGTGCTGTCCGGCGGCTCGCACGGCGTGGATCGCGTGATGACCGACGGCGTGCTCGACGGCTATCGCTACCCCAACCACGAAGCGGTAGACTTCTACGGCCGCTATAAGCAGGACGTGGCGCTGTTCGCCGAGATGGGCTTCAAGTGCTTCCGCACCTCGATCGCCTGGACGCGCATCTTCCCGAATGGCGATGAAGCGACGCCGAACGAGGCCGGCCTGCAGTTTTACGACGACCTGTTCGACGAACTGCTGAAATACGGCATCCAGCCGGTGATCACCCTGTCCCACTTCGAAATGCCTTACCATCTGGTGAAGGCCTACGGCGGCTGGAAAAATCGCCGGGTGGTGGAGTTCTTCGTGCGCTTTAGCGAGGTGGTGATGCGTCGCTACCGCGAAAAAGTGAAGTACTGGATGACCTTCAACGAGATCAACAACCAGAGCAACTACCGCTACCCGCTGTTCGGCTACTGCTGTTCCGGCGTGGATTACACCCAGGAAGACAACCCGGAACAGGCGCTGTATCAGGTGTTGCACCACCAGTTCGTCGCCAGCGCGCAGGTGGTCAAACTCGGTCATCAGATCAACCCGGAATTCAAGATCGGCTGCATGCTGGCCTGCGTGCCGTTCTACCCGTATTCCTGCAAGCCGGACGACGTGATGTACGCCGTCGAGGCGATGCACCAGCGCTATCTGTATACCGACGTGCAGATGCGCGGCTACTACCCAAGCTACCTGCTGCGCGATTGGGAACGTAAAGGGCTGAAAATCGAGATGCAGCCGCAGGACGCGCAGATCCTGCGCGAGGGCTGCACCGACTACATCGGCTTCAGCTATTACATGAGCAACGCCCTGCAGGCTAACGCGGTGGACGGCAGCGACGGCATGTTCGGCTTCCCGGGCAACGTGCCCAACCCGCACGTCAAAGCCTCTGACTGGGGCTGGCAGATCGATCCGGTCGGGCTGCGCTATTCGCTGAACGTGCTGTATGAACGCTACCAGAAGCCGCTGTTTATCGTGGAAAACGGCTTCGGCGCCTTCGACAAGGTGGAAGCGGACGGCCAGATCAACGATGACTACCGCATCGACTATCTGCGCGCCCATATCGAAGAGATGAAGAAAGCGGTGATTGAAGACGGCGTGGATCTGATGGGTTACACCCCCTGGGGCTGCATCGACTGCGTGTCGTTCACCACCGGCGAGTACAGCAAACGCTACGGCTTTATCTACGTCGACAAACACGACGACGGCACCGGCACGCTCGAGCGTTCGCGTAAGAAGAGCTTCGACTGGTACCGCCGGGTGATCGCCAGCAACGGCGAACAGCTGTAACCGCACGGCAGACAATCAGGGGCGATTTTCGCCCCTTTTTACTGCGCCTTATTCCGCCGCCTGCCCGGCAGCGAGATACGTCGCCATTTCCGCCGGCGGCACCATGCCGCCACCGGTCGCCCATACCAGATGCGTCGCCTGCGCCAGACTCTCGGCGCTGATGCCTTGCTCGCTGAACGCCTTCGCATGGGCTGCAACGCGCCACGGCCCGGCCATGCCCGCCAGCGCGGACGGCTCCAACTGAAGATGCTCGTGCTTGTCCAACAACCCGAGCAGCGCAAACATCTCTTCGTCGCTCAGGGTGTAAAACGCGCTCAGCAGGCACTCCATCGCCCGGCCGACAAAGCCGGAGGCGCGCCCCACCGCCAGCCCGTCCGCCGCGGTGCGGTTATCGATGCCGAGATCTTGCACCGCAATGCCGTCATGCAGCCCGCTGTAGACGCCGAGCAGCATGCAGGGCGAATGGGTCGGCTCGGCGAAAATGCAGTGAACGTGATCGCCGAACGCCAGCTTGAGGCCAAACGCCACACCGCCCGGCCCGCCGCCGACGCCGCACGGCAGATACACGAACAGCGGATGCTGCGCGTCCACCACGATACCCTGTTCGGCGAACTGCCGCTTCAGGCGGCCGCCGGCCACCGCGTAGCCGAGGAACAGAGTTTGCGAGTTTTCATCATCGATAAAGAAACAGCGCGGGTCGTTTGCCGCCTGTTTGCGCCCCTGCTCGACCGCCACGCCGTAATCTTCGGCGTACTCCACCACCGTGACGCCGTTATCGCGCAGCTTTTGCTTCTTCCACGCCCGTGCATCCGCCGACATGTGCACGCTGACGTCAAACCCCAGTCGGGCGCTGATGATGCCAATGGATAATCCCAGATTGCCGGTCGATCCGACGGCGATGCGGTACTGGCTGAAGAACTGACGAAACTCATCGGAAAACAGCCGGGCGTAGTCGTCGCCGATCTGCAACAGCCCCGCCTCCAGCGCCAGTTTCTCCGCGTGCGTGAGCACCTCATAGATGCCGCCGCGCGCCTTGATTGAGCCCGAAATCGGCAGATGGCTGTCCTTTTTCAGCAGCAGCTTCCCGCCAAGCCGCAGCCCATAGCGCCGATCCAACGCCTGCTGCATGGCGGGGATCGCCACCAGCTCGGATTCGATAATTCCCCCAGAGGACTGGGTTTCTGGGAAGGCCGCGGCGAGATAAGGCGCGAAGCGCGCCAGGCGCTGCTCTGCTTCGGCGACGTCGGCGGCGGTCAGCCCGACATGGGGCAAGCCTGCGGCCAGCGTTGTCGCGCGCGGATTGAGCCAGGTGATCGGCTCGAGGGCGACCATTCGTTGCAACAGCGGATGCTGCGCAACCCACGGTTGAATCTGTGATTTTTGCATAAATGTCCCTGACTGATTTGGCGTTGCCGTCACCATGCCGCGAACGCCGGCGGCTGACAAATGATAAATACTGAACTTGAGGTGCAACAGATTGATGCAAGCGCGGCGTTACCCGGCCGCGACGCCGAACAGCATGCCGACGCCGGAGGAGACTGCCATCGCCAGGGCGCTCCAGATCAGGATACGCGCCACCCCCGGCAAGATCGGCGCCCCCCCGGTTTTCGCGGCGATGCCGCCGAGAATGCCGAGGGAAATCAGCGCCGATGCCACCAGCGCCGGCCGCGTCCAGGCAACCGGCACCCACAGCGCTACCAGCAGTGGCAACAGCGCGCCGAGGGAGAAACTGAGGGCCGATGCCAACGCGGCCTGCAGCGGCCGGGCGCGCGTGGCGGCGGAAATGCCCAGTTCGTCGCGCGCGTGGGCCTCCAGCGCATCATGCGCCATCAGCTTTTCCGCCACCTGCCGGGCCAGCGCCGGGTCCAACCCGCGATGCACGTAGATAGACGTCAGTTCGCGGAACTCCCCCGGATAGTCTTCGAGCAGCTCCGCCTGTTCCTCGGCCAGCGCGGCCTTTTCGGTATCCGCCTGCGACGAGACCGACACATACTCGCCGGTAGCCATCGACATTGCGCCCGCCACCCACCCGGCGACGCCGGCGATCATCAGCGCGGAATGCGAGGCGCTGGCCGCCGCCACGCCCAGCAGCAGGCTGGCCGTTGAGACAATGCCGTCGTTGGCGCCGAGCACCGCCGCCCGCAGCCAGCCGATGCGTTCAATACTGTGCCGCTCTCGATGCATCCTTTCTCTCCCCGTTTTCTTGCTGCTAGTCTCGTGCCGCCGCTTCCAGGCCGGCAATGTCGATTTTGCCCATCAGCAGCATCGCTTCCGTGACCCGCCGCACGCGGGCAGCGTCAGGATCGTTCATCAACTCGGTCAGGCGCCGCGGCACAATTTGCCAGCATAACCCCCAGCGATCGCGCAACCAGCCGCACTGCTCCGCCTCGCCGCCCTCGCTCAACGCATCCCACAGCCGGTCGACCTCCGCCTGATCGTCGCATTCCACCATCACGGAAAAGCTGTGATTGAACGGATCCAACGGCCCGGCTTCGATCGCCGCATAGCGCTGGTCGCCCAGGGTAAAAGAAGCCAGCTTCACGCTGCCGGCCGGGCCGCTCGGCGTATCCGCCGGCAGCTCGGAAAACCAGTTCACGGACGAACCGGGGATCAGCGCGATGTAGCAATTCAGCGCCGCTTCCATGTCTTTTTCAAACCACAGATGTTGCGTAATTCTGGCCATCTGCGCCTCCTTCAGGCATCGAGAATCGGCGCGAACCCGCCAAAGATCATGCGTTTGCCGTCGAACGGCATCTCGCCCAGCGCCTTCATGCGTGGATCGTTCATCATTTTGGCGTTGGCGGCGTCGCGCACTGCCTTGGAGGGGTACTCTATCCAACTGAACACCACCACTTCGCCTTCCTGCGCCTTCACTGCGCCGCGAAAGTCGGTGAGTTTGCCGTCGGGCACGTCATCGCCCCAACACTCCACGATACGCGTGGCGCCAAACTCTTTGAAAAGCGGCGCCGCAGCGGCCGCCAGCCGGTGATAAGCCTCCTTGTTGGCGGCCGGCACCGCCACCACAAACCCGTCTACGTATTTCATCCTGGTATCCTCTTGTCTGATTAAGGACCGTCGGTTCAGCACGGGCGACGTTGCCCGTGCCTCCTACCAGTTTAGACGGCGGGCGTGTGGCTCGGATCGTTGGGCGGGTAAGATTCCGGCGTGGCAACCCGGTTACGGCCGGCATTTTTCGCTTTGTATACCGCCAGGTCCGCCAGTTTGAGCAGGTCAGCCAGGCTATGGCCGGAACCGCCTGGGCAGGTCACCATGCCAATGCTGACGGTGATCTGCAGCGGATGGCCGGCCGGCATGGTGATCGATTCCGCCTCAATGCGTTGCCGCAGCCGTTCGGCCAACTGCAACCCCTGCTGCGGCTGGCCGAGCGTCGAGACGATGGCGAACTCTTCGCCGCCCATGCGGCCGAACAGATCGTTGACGTTCAGATCGGTGGCGATGGCGCGGGTAAACGCCATCAGCGCCTGATCGCCACCGTCGTGGCCGAAACGATCATTAATCGATTTGAAATAGTCGATGTCGAGCATCATGACGCACACCAGCTCGCCTTTCTGGTCGATCACCCGCTCGCCGCGCTGCATAAACGCATTGCGCGTCAACACGTGCGTCAACGCATCGTGATTCGCTACGTGCTCCAGCGTGCGCAGCAGCGCGTTGCGCGCATAGTTCATGCTGGCGACGGCGATCGGTCCCAGCGCCAGCAGCGCAATACCCAAGCGCATCGATACCGCGTTCTGCAGCACCTTCATGTCGAGCGTGGTGCTAAGCAACCCGAAATCGATCGCCAGATGGCACCACAGCACATAAACCAGCACCGCGATCATGGTGCTGAACAGCGAAAAGGACATCGCCAGCCACAGCAGCACCGGCATCGGGAAGATCACCGCGCCGGGGCCGCCTATCAGCACGCTGCAGACCGCCGCCAGCGCCAGCAGCGCCAACACCGCCAGTTTCCCCCCCGCCTGCGGCCATTGACCGGGCTGCATCAACATGGCGCAGGCCGTGCGCAGGCGATGTCGCCAATCGGCGGGAAACACCAGAATGAACGGCATCAGCGTGACGTAGTTGGTGAATTCAGAGGAGAACCACAGCGCCAGCGAAGTTAAATAGGGCCGGCCGAACAGCCACTGCGAGGCAACGGCCCCCACCACGCCGGTCGCGGCGGCGGCGGCCAGGCAGATACCGAACAGATACATGCTGGACGCGCCGCGTTGCAGCGTGCGCGCCGGCGGCGACAGCCGCATGAACAGCAGATAGCCCACCACCACGCCGGCCAGATTGGCGGCGTTCAGCAGCAGCGCTTTCTCCAACGCGCTGCCGGTCAACAGATCCGCCGCCAGGTAGCCCAGCACCGCCATTCCCCAGCCGGCGCGCGTCGCCCACTGCGGGCGGCGCACCAAAACGGCCAGCAGCACGGCGTTAGCCGGCCAGAATATCGCCAGAAAACTGCCGGGCCGGCTCACGATGCCCAGCAGACACAGCGCGAACACCAGCAAAAAAATGCTGAGCGCGGGCCAGATTTTCCGGGTATCGGACAACGAGGTGGTTTGCATCTTGGATCCAGAGACTTCCGCTAGCGTAAGGTGACAGTCTTTGCGTGTCACAACCGTCGACGTTGAGGAGAAGATAAACAGCCGACCCGCCTATTATTGCCAGTTTTGCCGGCCCGGACACCTGTTTATTCATCAAGGAAAAATATATTTGTGTATCAATATATTGACGAAACTCGCCTGTCTGGCGCAGAAACTGCTGAAGCGGCCACGCCACTCTGAGCATTCCGCGCCCCAGCCGGTCTGTTACCGGCAAAAACCGCCGTCTTTTTCATAAAAAGTAAAATAAGATTGGGCAATGTGCGGAGATTTTTTCGCCCGGCGTCAAAGCGCCTTGCGGTACATCACGAAACCGGGGCGCTCCGCCACCTTGTCATACAGCCGCATGGCGGTCTGGTTGGTTTCGTGGGTATTCCAATAAACGCGCGGCAGCCCCAGCTGCTGCGCACGCTCGTAGACCGCCGCGATCAGCGCCCTCGCCACCCCTTTGCCGCGCACCGCCTCCGCGGTGAACAGATCCTGCAGATAACAGTTGGGCTGCAGCTGAGAGGTGCTGCGGTGCAGGATATAGTGCGTCAATCCGACCACCTGGCCCTGCTGCTCTGCGACCAGCGCAAACATCGGTTCGTAGGCGTCGAAAAAACGCCGCCAGGTGGTCTGCGTTACCTCGTCCGGCAGCGCCGTTGCCCCCTCACGACCGTAAAATGCGTTATACCCTTGCCACAGTGCCAGCCAGGCGGCGTAATCCCGCGCTTCCAGCGGCCTGACCACGATGCTTTCACTCATGATGTCCTCTTCGATGATGTCAAAATGCCCCGCCTCCAGCATAGAATAGCGCACGTCAGTGCGCAGGCGGCGGCAGCACATCGGCGAGAAAATCCAACAGCGCGTGGTTGAACAATGCCGGCCGCTGCAGCGGCGCGAAGTGGCTGACGCCCGGCAGCGTCACCAGACAGGCCCCGGGGATGCTGCGGCTCAAGTAGGCGGCATGCTCGGCGCGGATAAACTCATCGTGCTCGCTGTGAACGACCGTCACCGGCGCGCGTATGGCCGCCAATTCCTGCGCGCTGTAGTTCGGCTGGCTGCTCATCATCAGACTGACGGCGGCGACGAATTCATCGAACCCCTCCGGCGTCGGCGACAAGGCGGCATAGTCCTGCGCATGGCGTGCAAAGCAGCGTTCGACGAGGGGACTGGGTGCCGGTGGTTTAACGCCGCTGGGATCCAGATTGCAGCCGAAGAAAAAGACACCGTCCACCCGCTGCGGCGCCCGATGGGCGGCGATAAGCGCGACACAGGCGCCGTCGCTCCAGCCCGCCAGCGCGGCGTGCGGGATCCGCAACGCGTCCATCACCGCCAACAGATCATCGGCCATGCGAGCGTAACGGTAAGGCCGGGCGTCACGCGTGCTGCGCCCGTGCCCGCGGCTGTCGATGACCAGCACGCCATACCCGGCGGCCAGCAGCGCCGGCAGCTGATACCCCCAGTTGCCGCTGTGGCCCAGGCCACCGTGCAGCAGGATCACCGTCGGATCCGCGTCATAGGCCGCATACCAGATGCGCGCGCCGTCATGTTCGACAGTTCCCTGCCTGGAACAGAGCGGCAACGGCGGTGCGCCCTGCGCGGCAAAGTGAGCCAAATCGTCGTCGGTTTGCATCTTTCCCACCTCGTTCGCCGCCGTTGTGCGCCGAAAAGTCATCAAAGGAGTATAGATCGCCCCGGCGAGGGGTGCCGTTCGCTTTCCCGACATATACTTAAGGGAGGAATCGCAATGGAGGACGGTGAGATGAAGAAGATTATTCTCGTGTTTTTGATGCTGATGCTGAGCGGGTGTATCGGCGGCGGCGGCGGCCCGTCGAATGCGCCGTCGGCATCGCCGAATGAGCCTTATACCTGCACCAAATCCAGCGCCAACAGCGACTGCTCGCAATCGGTGGAGCCGTCGATGTACTAGCCGCGTTCGGCGGGCCGTCACTTAACGGCCCGCCGCCTCAGAGCTGGATTAGGAGGAATGTTCCTCTTCGTTGGCCTGATATCGCGTCGCCTGCTGTTTCATAAACACCACTTCCTGCGGGCTGGACAGGCTCACTTCCTGCGCGCGCAACAGTTTGAGGATATTGAACAGCAGTTCGCTCTTGGTAGCGCCGACCATGCGCGGGCTCGGCACGTAGCCGGTCACGCTCAGGATAATGCCGTCCGGCCCCAGCTGGCTGAAGCGCACGTAAGGCGCCGGCGTTTCCAGAATGGTTTCATACTCGTTATAGGCGCTGAGCAAGATATTGCGCACCTGCTCCGGATCGATAGAGGTCGGGAACGTCAGCGCGATGGTCACCACCCCTTGCGCGTTGCCCATGGTGGCGTTGCGCACGTTCTGCGAGATCAGCTGCGAGTTCGGTACGATCATGGTGGAACGGTCGCTGAGCTGGATTTCGGTGGCGCGCACGTTGATGCGCCGCACGTCGCCTTCCACGCCGCCGATGCCGATCATATCCCCCACCTTCACCGGGCGTTCGGTCAGCAGGATCAGGCCGGAAATAAAGTTCTTCACGATCTCCTGCAAACCGAAACCGATACCGACCGACAAGGCGCTGACGATCCACGCCAGGTTGCTCCACTGGATGCCCAGCGCCGCCAGGGTGATCAGAATCACCAGTACATAGCCAATATTGCTGAACAACGTCACCAGCGAGGCACGAATGCCGATGTCCGAAATGGTTTTCGGCAGCAGCTCAGAGCCCAGCCAGCGCCGCACCGCGCGCAGGATGTAAATGCCGATCGCCAGGCAAATCACGGCGTTGAGCAGGTTGCCGGGCACGATGTTGAAACGCTGCAACCCTTCGCCGGTCAGGATGGAGACGATTTTCTCCATCAGCGACCCCGGCGTGGTGCTGCCGAACGAGCCGTTGAACAATGCAACGATCATCAACAGCAACAGTGAACATTTGGCCAGCGCGGTGGTGATGATCGCCACCTGTTCCAGGTGGCGATCCTTGAAGCTGAGCGTTTTCTTCAGCATCTTGCCGCTGACGGTCTGCGGCGAAAACAGCGCGGCGCACAAATCGGTGGCAAACAGCACCATAAAGTAGAACGCCATCAGCACCAGCACCACCCAAATCAGCTGGTAAGTCAGGAAGCGGGCGAAGGCGATGTAACCAACAAGCAAGGAAAGCAGGATCACCACTGAACAGATCAGGGTGACGATGTGCACCAGCCCGCCGACCAGCGTGCGTTTTTCCAGGTGCGTGCCCTGCTGCTCCAGGCGGCGGCGAATGCGCTGGCCGCGCAGCGGCGCCGCCAGCAGCACCATGCCGATCAACCCCGCCACCAGGCCGTTGCCGAAGATGGTGGTGGCCAATGAAGCGCTGACGACGTTGTTGATCAGTTCCACGGTGCCGAACGCCAGCGCCAGACCGGCCAGCAGCGGCGAGAAGTAACGCAGCCCGGCGGCCACTTCATTGTCCAGCGACGCCAAACGCCACGACGGACGATTCAGCGACAGCGCCGCACGCCCCAGCCCGGCGATCAGCGCGCAGAAAATCCCCAGACGGTTAAAGCCTTCGGCGAAGTCTTCCAGCATCACCGGCAGCGGCTGCACGCGAATAAAGACGTAATACAGCAGATTCAGCGCGATAGAGGTAGTGAATACCGTCACCGCCACGGTGATGATCGCCATAAAGCTGCGGCGCAGACGCCCGTCCGGCAGGAAGCGAATGCTGGCCCAGGCGAGGAAACGCTCGGACAAATAGCGCCCCCAGGACCAGACGAGCACCGCCAGCGCCAGCAATGCCAGCGTACCGTAACGCCATTCGTCCTGCCAACTGGCGTCCCAGGCTGCTTTCATCTCGGCATTAAACTGATCCAGCCGCTGGACGTCATCCGCTGACGGCTGCACCACCGGCGTCCAGAATTTGACGCCGAGAATGCTGCCGGTATTCAGCGCCAGCTGGGTTTTAAACGCCACCCGGCGCAGATCGCTGATCTGTTGCCCCAGATCGAAGGTGCTGGTCTTGATGGCCTGCGCGCGTTTTACCGCATCGTCCAACTGTTTTTTACTGTTGTTCAGCGCATTGCGCTGCTGGGCGACGGCCGGGGTTTCAGGCAGCGCGCCGGCCGCCGGGGCCGGCCCCAGCACGTCCAGCTGCGCCTGCAGTTTTTCCTGCAGCGGCTGCAGATCGGCGGACAATTTATCCATGCTGGCGACCAAGTCGTCGGTCGCCAGCCGCAGCTTGCTGAGCTGGGTGTCGGTGGTGGCTTTGGAAACCAGCTGCTTCATGCTGTCCAACTGCTTTTGCGCGGCTTTCAGCTGCGTGGCGGGATCGGGCGCGCTTTCGGCGGCGGGATCATCCTGGGTGGCGGCGACGGCGCCGAGTGGCGTCAGCTGCAAACCCAACAGCAATAACAACAACAGCAGGAACGGACGGGGCTTTAACATAAATTCAGTGCTCAGCATCATTATCTGATAGACAGACGAACAGGCGGCGGATGAACCGTCGCTTAACCATAAACGCTAATTATAATAGCTGCTTAATGTCGGCCGAAATACAGTAATTATTCCCATTGTGTGCCACGCGTCCGTACCCTCCTTAGCCTACTGATTATTCAGGCGCTTTTACACTGGCGGCGCGGCACAAAGCGCTCTATACTCCTGCCACCGATTAACCTGCAACCAATAAAAGGAGACTTACTATGCTGACGTGTGAATGTGTTGTTCACTCACACTTCTTTGGTAATCGTCGCCGCTCAAGCATTACCGGTATCGTGCTGCGATAACCCAGCTTGAGCGAAGCTTACTAAAATTCAGGATCTTCCCTCCGGCTTACCGGGTTGTCGTCAGCGATGTTTGACGATAGGCATTGTCATGCCTGTAACTCTTGAGTAAGCAATGAGCACATTACTGTCTGCACAATCTGTCGGTTACGACAACGCGTTCGGCGTCCTGCTGAGCGAGATTTCCTTCAGCCTGAAAAAAGGCGATCGCATCGGTTTGATCGGCGACAACGGCTGCGGCAAAAGTACCCTGCTGCAAATTCTCAGCGGCTCCCTGCCCATCCACAGCGGAACGGTGACATTGTCACATCAATGTCTGATGGCGCGCATCGAACAACACCTGCCGCCTGAGCTGCACGCCAGCACCCTGCTGGATGCGGTACTGGCGCAGTTGCCCGCGGGCCAACACCTCAGCGAACGCTGGCGCTGTGAAGCGCTGCTTGCCGAGTTGGGGTTTGAGCCGGCGAGCTGGGCGTTGACCGCCGGCACCCTCAGCGGCGGCCAACATACCCGCCTGCTGCTGGCGCGCGCGCTGATCCGCCAGCCCGATCTGCTGCTGCTCGACGAGCCCAGCAACCACCTGGACCTGCCCACGCTGCTGTGGCTGGAACAGTTCTTACGCAGCTGGAGCGGCAGCTTCGTGCTGGTATCGCACGATCGCTATCTGCTCGATCAGGTGACCAACTGCACCTGGATCCTGCGCGACAAAACGCTGCAGTTCTTCCGTTTGCCCTGCTCCGCTGCGCGCGCCGCACTGGCGGAACAGGATGCTGCGGACGAGCATCGGCGCCAGGCAGAGCAAAAGGAGATCGACCGGGTGGAAAAAAGCGCCAAACGCCTGGCGACCTGGGGCAAGGTCTATGACAACGAAGACCTGGCGCGCAAAGCCAAGCAAATGGAGAAGCGCGTCGATCGGTTGAAGGAAGAACAAACCACCCTGACCGCCGGCAGCCCGTGGCGGCTGCGCTTACAGGGAGAGGCGCTGGACGCCGATCGCCTGCTGGCGCTGCCGCACTGGGCCGTGCGCCCGGCGCCGGATGCGCCGGTGCTGTTCAGCCTGGAACATCTGCGCGTGAAAAGCGGCGATCGCATCGCCATCGTCGGGCGCAATGGCTGCGGCAAATCGTCGCTGCTGCGCTTGCTGTGGCGCGAGTATCAGCAACAAACGCAGCGCCAGGCGCTGTTCCATCCGCGCGTGCGCATCGGCTATTACGATCAGAGCCTGCAACAGCTACGCGATGAGGACACGTTGAGCGAAGCGCTGGCACAGTTTGCGCCGCTGACCGAGGAACAGCGGAAAATGGCGCTGATCGGCACCGGTTTTCCTTACCTGCGCCACCATCAGCAGATCCGTTCGCTGAGCGGTGGCGAGCGTTCGCGGCTGCTGTTCGTCGGCCTGACGCTGGCCAACCATTCGCTGCTGTTGCTGGACGAGCCCACCAACCACCTGGACATGGCAGGCAAAGAAGAGCTGGCGGAAACGCTGCGCCAGTTCGCCGGCGCCATCATGTTGGTCACCCATGACCGGATGCTGATCGAACAGAGCTGCAACCGCTTTTGGCTGATCGACCAGCAAAAACTGGAGGAGTGGCACGATCTGGCGCCGGTGTATCAGCGCCTGGCGGGCGAAGCACCGGCGCTACCGATGGCGGGCAAGGCCGATGCAGACGCCCCGACGCCGGACGAGCGCTTGGAAGGCGAAGAAGCGCTGCTGACCGCCCTGTTTGCCCTCGAAAACAAACTGGAGGACGACCTGGCGCGTAAGCCGAAGCACCAGAAACCGGAGCTTCAGGCGCGCTGGCGCCGCGAGATTGCCGACATCACCGCCCGGTTGAATCTGGGCTAACCTTGACAGGCCGCCCTCCGGCGGCCTGTTTTTTGACGGAGTGCGACATGGCATTTTCCCTTGAGCAGGCCTCACTCGCGCAGCGGCCGCTGCTGGCGGCCATGCTGTCTGATTGCCTGCGCGAGCTGGGCGTCGATGGGGATTACCCCTATTTGCCGCTCTACTGGCGCGAGGCCGGCCGCTACCCCTATTTGATGTTGAGCGATCGGCAAACCGCCGGGTTCGCGTTGGTCAGGCGTCTCGATAGCGCCACCGTCGAAATGGCGGAGTTCTACATCAAGCCCGAATGGCGACGCAACGGGATGGGGCAACGGGCTGCCCGCGCCTTGTTCGCGCGGCATCCCGGCGGTTGGTCGCTGTCGGTCAGCCAGGATAATCCGCGCGGGCTGGCGTTTTGGCGCTCGGTAGTACCAGCCGGGGCCATGACTCAACCACTTTCGGCCCCCGATGCCATGATGCAGCTGCGCTTTTCATCCCCGCCGCCCTGAGCGACACATTACCTTCATCCTTTTATGGCAGGGTAAGCTGATTCGTTTTTTGCTATCGAGCCTGCCATGACTTCACTTTCCCCACGGGACATCGAGGCGCGCTACCGCTTCGCGCGTGAGATCGCCCGCGCCGCCGCCGATCTCGCTTTCAGTTTTTATCAACGGCGGCAAAGCCTGGCGGTCGACTTTAAACAGGGGCTGCAGGACGTGGTCAGCGAAGCCGACCGCCGCGTCGAAGCGCTGATCCGCCGCATGATCAATCGCCGGTTTCCCCAGGATGGCTTTCTCGGCGAAGAGAGCGGCAGCAGCGGCGAGCACGCCGCCTGCGTTTGGGTCGTCGATCCTATCGATGGCACCGCCTGCTTCCTGAACGGATTGCATACCTGGTGTATCGCGATAGGCGTGGTGATCGACGGCGAGCCGACGATCGGCGTGGTCTACGATCCCAACCACCGCGAGATGTTCCGCGCCTGCCGCGGCGGCGGCGCCTTCCTCAACGGGGAACCGATAGGCGTGCATGCCGGGCGCAGCGTTGCGGATGGCGTGATGGGCGTCGGGATATCACCGCGCGCAACGGCTGCGGACTTCAGCGGCTTTCTCTGTCGCCTGCTGCAGGCGGGAGGAATGTTTGTGCGCAGCGGCTCCGGCGCGTTGATGACCGCCCAGGTGGCCGCCGGTCGGCTGCTGGGCTATTACGAACCGCACATGAATGCCTGGGACAGCCTGCCTGGCTGGGTGCTGACGCGCGAAGCCGGCGGCATGGGGAATGACTTTATGCACCATGACGGGCTGCGACGCGGCAACCCGCTGCTGCTGGCCAACGCGGCGCTCTATCCGCAGTTGGCCGAGCTGATTCAAATGCCGGGCTTGATCGGCTCGACGTGCCCTATCGCGCGCGTGATGGCCGGATAAAGCGAGCGCAGCCGGCGCTCGACCCGATCGACCGCATCGTGCGCCGCGGCGATGGTGACCGCCGGCGACACCCGGCAGTGGAAATTGACAATGATGCCCCCGTCGGTCTTGCGCGCGCGGACGTTATGTACGTCTTGCACGCTCTCTCCCTGCTCCAGCGCCGACTGCAAGATCCGCCGAATATTCGCCAGCTCCGTCGCATCGACATCTTCGCTGGTCAGCCAATGCGGCGTCTGCGGCTCCAGGTGCGTCTCTATCTCGGTGTCTTCACCGATCGCCTGACGCAGGATCCCCTCTATCTCCGTGGCGATGTCATGCGCCTGCGCCACGCTGGCGTTGGCCGGCACCGCCAAATCCATGCCGATCGCCATACGCGTCGGCAGCTGCTGCAAGGTCACATTCTGCACCTGCGCGCCGTGGTTGGCGGCAATCGCCCGAATGCGGGTCGCCATGTCCTCATCGCTGCGGGTCTGTGGCACCGCGATGACGGTGAATTCCGCCCTGGCGTATTGCTCCCGCAGTCGCTCAACAATTTCTCGCTTCAGCGCGTCGATGCGTTCCAGCGGCAAGGTGCGGCACACCGCCACCGTGATTTCGACGAACAGCACCGCGCCGGCGTTGCGAATGCGCACGCTGTCGCAGGCCAACACCGCCGGAAAACGCGCCAGCGTGGCACGGATCGCCTCGGTCGCCCCGGCGGGCGCGGCATCCATCAGCGAGTCGAAGGAGCGTTTACCCAGTTTGATCGCAGCGATAAAGATAAAGCCGGCGACGATCAGCGCGGCGATGGCGTCCGCGCGGCCAAAGCCCAGCAGCACAAACACCATGCCCAGCAGCACCACGCCGGACGAAAGCATATCGGAGAAGAAATGCAGCGCATCCGCTTCCAGCGCCGCGCTGTCGGTCGCTTTGGCGACGCGGTTGAGCGCCCGCACGCGGAAGAAATCGACGCAGATGGAAATCAGCAACACCGCAATCACCACCGGTGCGGCGACGATCTCATGCGGCTGCCCGAGCAGGCTGCTGCCCGCCTCATAAACGATCCAGCCGGCGGCACCCAGCAACAGCAGCACCTCGAACAGCGCCGCCAGGTTTTCCACCTTGCCGTGGCCGAAATGGTGATCGTCATCGGCGGGCTTATCGCTGATGCGCACCGCCAGCCAGGTGATACTGGTGGCGATAAAGTCGGTAAAAGAGTGGATCCCTTCGGATATCAGGCCAATACTGCCGGTGAAAATGCCGGCGACGAACTTGCCCGTAGCCAGTAACCCGCTGGCGATCATCGAGTTTCTGGCTACGGCCTGTTTTTCATTTTGCATGATGCTGCTCACATTCGGACGGTGATTTATTTTTTTACTTTAGAGGATAATTGCCAGACAAAGGCGATCAGCAGCATACTGCCAGAAAATGTCAGCATGAGGCTAGTAAGAAAATTGGATTTCCCGGTGGAATAAAAATAAATCTCATTAACGCCTACCGAGATCATTAAAATGGCGTAGAGCAATCCCAGAATAAGAATCGTCATTATTATCAACTCCCGTATCAGGCTGCGCGTTCAGCGCGCCGCTAAATCCTCCCCATAATAAATAGCGGTTACGGGGAGGATGCATCTAGGCGGATCTTTAGCGTTCATCAATCATCCCATTTGGTGCTCATATAGGCCGCCAACAGACCCAGTGAGCTGATCATTGCCAGGAATCCCATAAAAATAGTCATGTTTCCCATTATTTTGTCCTCAGGTTAAATGTTATCGATAAAAGCCCCTTGCGTTAAATATCGGGGTTGGTCGGTATCCATGGTTTTTTAACTTCCTCCTCTTTGTTGTCACACTCCCGCCCTGTTTAGAGCGGGAACCGTTTAAATCCCCAAAACGTACTGGGCGATTTTGAAATAAATAATCAGACCGGTACCGTCGATAAAGGTGGCGATAAACGGCGCCGACACCACCGCCGGATCGATGCCGAGCCGTTTCAACAGCATCGGAATGATCGACGACACAATCGCGCTCCACACGGTGATCGCCACCAGCGACAGGCTGACCACCAATGTCACCTCCATGCCGACGCCCATGATCCAGGCGCGCACCCAGGCCGCCAGACCGATGGTGACGGCGATCAGCAGCGAGGTCGTGACCTCTTTACGGATCACCGCGCCCAGGTTGCGCAGGCTGACCTCGCCCAGCGCCATGGCGCGCACCAGCGTCGAGGTGATCTGGGTGCCGCTGTTGCCGCCGGTGCCGATCAGCAGCGGGATGAAGAACGCCAGCGCAATCGCCGCTTCGAGCTGGTCTTCAAACGCCTTCAGCACGTTGCCGGTATAGGCTTCGGCGACGAACAGCATCAGCAGCCACACCGAGCGTTTGCGCCACAGCGCCCACGGGCTGGTCTCCAGGTAAGGCTTATCCAGCGGCAGGCTCGCGCCCTGGCGCTGTGCATCCTCGGTATTTTCATCCTCGACCAGCCGGGCAATTTCGCGTTCACCCAGTACGCCGACCAGCGTGTTGTTCGCCACGACCGGCACTACGTCCAGGCCACCTTTGCCGAGCAGATGCGCCACGTCGTTGCGATCGTCGTCGGGTGAAACCTGAAAATAGCTGTGATCCATCATCACGCCGACCGCTTTATCCTCGTCGTCGCACTGCAGCAGTTTTTTCACCGACAGCGTGCCGCGCAGATGATAATCGTCCGCGGTAATAAATACCCGGGTGGGAATTTCGTCCGTTTTTAGCTGTGAAAGTAAATATTCCCGGGCATGCGTGACCGTCATCGTCGCGGGAACAGTAATAAAATCGGCGTTCATATAGCCGGCGACCGAGGTCTCGTCGAGAGTTTCAGTCGCGCTCAGCGCCGGAGAAGAATAATGTTGATGTGACTTGATCATTTTGTCAGTCCCTATTTCTGTTTTGAACTTCAACAGCGAATCGCATAGGGGCGTAACCACAGAGGGAGTGCAGACTGCCTATCTCCGCGTCCAGGTTTTAGCACTATACAACGTATCCGAATTGTTGCTCGGAAGTTACTTTGGGCTGAACCTTAATCCGATAAAGCCTGTCTTAACCTTGGGCATCTCTCGATGTCGTCAGATCAGTAACCTGTGTTTGTATAGGAGCCTCGCCAAACGAGATACTGCATATAAACTAC